>Ga0075424_100000261_pt1 | contig 38320 bp, 39 predicted proteins | sample SoiMethybrSBSTD3_FD_75301 | JGI IMG/M metagenome (GOLD analysis project Ga0075424, IMG submission 75301) | Bulk soil microbial communities from a Populus tree surrounding site in Tennessee, USA - Soil MetaG P. TD hybrid SBSTD3 | ecosystem: Environmental > Terrestrial > Soil > Tree plantation...
TCATGATTTTCATGAATTCACCTCGGATTCACACACATTACATAACTTACAAACCTCTCGCTTTCGCCAGACGCTGTCACAGCTGCGACCGTCCGGGGTCGGATATCCCTCGATATGCGCTTCCCTCGTTACGCGGCGTTCTGCCGTTACTCGGGACCGCCGGATTCCTGAGTATCCGCCGAAGGCGGAGTAGCGAAGGACTCGGGAACTCGGTCCGTCCGATTATCTCGCTCATCTGAAATCATTCAAACAACGTTAGGACCGATTGTGAGAGAGATTTTCTCAGGCCATCGCTTTTATATCGCCTTGACACCAAGCGAGTACCGTTATTTATTATGACCTCCTATGAAAATTCGCAACGGCGTGCTCGGACATATAGTGCTCAATGTCGCGGATCTCCAGAAATCAGAAGAGTTTTATCGCTCGATTCTCGGCTTGAAAGTTTCGGCGCGAAATCTCGACACCAAGATGACTTTCATGAGCTACGGAAAAGAACATCATGACATCGCGCTGCAGGCACTTCCGAAGGGAGTGAAGCACGTCAACGGCGACGGCGCGCCGAAACTGCATCATTTTTGCGTATATGTGGACTCCAACGATATTATCGAAAAAATTTATCCGGTCCTTAAGCGCAGAAAAATTCCGATCGTGAGTGGGCCGGAAACTCTTGTGGTTGCGGGTAATCGTTCGATCAGTTTTCTGGATCCGGACGGGAATCGGGTGGAGATCGCCTGCAATGCCAATAAGTTTAAACACGACAATCGCAAAAGGGGAAAGCACAACGATAACGTCGAAGATGGCTGTTGAACGATACTCTGATCGTGAGTTGCTTTGAATGACTTTAGTAAATACTCGAGGTGAATGATGTCAGCCGAAGCGGTGTTAAGAGGCGAAACGTTAACAGCGAAAAATTTCTGCGACGTCTTGGTGGATGAAGTCAAGGCCGGCCATGCGCGCTTGCACCACCCCTTTTATCTGGATCTGTACGAGGGCAAGTTGCCGCTGGAAGCGGTGAGGATTTGGGCGAAGGAAGCCTGGGGCATCTTCGCCTACAATGTGGCCATCAACACCGCCAAGCTGGTGCGCTGCCAACTCTCCGGCATTCACGATCCGCAGATTCACAAGAAGTTCGTCGATATCATCCACTCGGAAGTCGGCTACACGTACTTCGAGGGCTCGCCGCGGCCCGTTCTTGGTCATCGCGCCTTGTTTCTTCGCTTCGGCGAGAGCATCGGTATCCCCGGCAAAGAGCTGGAGCGCTGCGAGGCGGAGGAAGATTTCCTGCCGACCACCGTCTTGGCGAGGATCGGCTGGCTCGACATTGCGCTCAGAAGCAATCACATCCTCGAACAGGTGGCGGCTACTAATTGCTGTAACGAATTCTCCAATCAGCTAACGGGCGGAAAATTCTTCCGCAGCTTTCGCGATCATTACGGTTTGAAGCCGCACGATATTGAATTTTTCGCCGAGCACGGCGAGGCGGATACTGAACACAGTAACATCGGCTACGAGCTGGTTGAGCAATTCGCCACCACAAACGAGTTGCAGGTACGGGTGCTGAAAGCTTTGCGCAAAGGATTGTCGATCTGGTGGGCGCTGACCGATGGCGTGGCACGGGAATGCGCGAAGCGCGGAAAAATGGAGTGATGGGGTGTTGGAATATTGGAGTAATGGAGTGATGGTCCAAGAGTGATGCACGGATGGTCGAGCCGCGCCTTGAAAAACAAAAATAGAGGCTATCAACAGCTGAGAGTCTGGCAGGATTCAATAGAATTCTATCGACTGACAAGCCATATCTTTTGGAAGTTTCCTTACGAGTTGAAGCGTGTGGCTTCGCAGGCAATCGCCGCGGCTGATTCAATTCATCGTAATATAGCAGAGGGATATTGTCGGAAATCCATTCGCGAGTATCTTAATTTCCTAAACATTGCCTTAGGTTCGCTGGGCGAAAGTGTCTCTGGCTTACATGCGTACCGAGAGAGTGGCCAATTGTCGGAGAAGGACTTTATCGTGTTGAACGGGCTAGCATTCAAATTGGAAAATGGACTGCTGAAGCTCGTGGAAAGTCTGGAACGGAAGAAAATCGATGGTGAATGGATTGACAGCCTGATTGTCAAAGAAGCAACGAAAGCTATCTCACTCAGGATTCTCCGAACCCATTACTCCATCACTCCAGTGCTCCAACACAGCAGAGGTAACCCATGGATATTCTTTCCACAACTCATTTAAATCAGTGGGTCAACGAGAACCAGCATCTTTTCGACCCGCCGTTTCGTACGAACAAAATGTTGGTTACTCAGAAGGATTTTATCGTCATGATGCTGCGCGGGCCGAATACGCGGCTCGATTTCCATATCGATCCGGGGGACGAGTTTTTTTACCAGGTCGAGGGTGAGATGGAGCTTGTCGTCAAGCCGGAGGGAGAGCGCCGCCGGACGGTCAATATCAAAGAAGGCGAAATTTTTGTCTGTCCGGGCGGCGTGCCGCACTCACCGCGGCGCTTTGAAAACACCTGGGGGTTGGTGATCGAGCGCAAGCGTCGATTGGAAGAACAGGAAGAGTTTGTGTGGTTCTGTGAACAGTGCGACGCACTGGTTCTGTCTCGCGTCGTCAATCAAGGCAATATTCCGGCGCAAGTGACTGCCGTCTACACGGAATTCAACAATGATCCGCGGCTTCGTACCTGCAAGTCCTGCGGTTATGTCTTTCCTGAAACCCCTATGGCCGAGCGGCTGAGCTTTCTGGAGAAGAGTTAATCTCGCATATCTGGATCGCAAAGCGCATGGCAAATCACAGAGAGGGCAAAGTCTGCGGAATTTGCGGCAAGACCTTCGCGCCCCGCGATTTGATCCCGGGAACAGCGCTGCGGGATGCTGTCGCTCAACAAATTGCGCGCGAACATCCGGACTGGTCACAGGAAAAATTCATTTGCCGGCCGGATTTGAATCGTTACCGCGGCGAATACGTTCATTCTCTGTTGGAATCGGAAAAGGGTGAATTGACGTCCCTCGAAAACGAAGTTCTCAGCAGTCTGCGCAATCACGAGACGCTTTCAAAAAATATCGATACTGAATTCGAGGGAGAATGGACCCTCGGCGAGCGGTTGGCCGATCGCATCGCGACATTCGGCGGCAGTTGGATCTTTCTCATTTTGTTCGGGTTGTTTCTCGTGGTTTGGATCAGCATCAACTCCTTCATCTTGTACGCGCGGCCGCCGGACCCATATCCTTACATATTGTTGAACCTGATCCTTTCCTGCCTCGCGGCGATTCAAGCGCCGATCATTATGATGAGCCAAAATCGGCAGGAAGCCAAAGATCGTCTACGTTCGGAACACGATTATCAGGTTAATCTCAAAGCCGAGTTGGAAATTCGCCACTTGCACGAGAAGCTCGATCATTTGCTGTCGCACCAATGGGAACGTCTGGCGCAGATTCAGGAAATACAACTCGAGTTGCTGGCGGAGATTAGCCGGAGACGCTGAACCGTAGGGAGATGCTATGAGTACCAAATATCAGGACAAATTCGGGCACCCCATCGAGCGAACCAAAGGAAAAGTTCGACCGTTCATGGCCGGCTGGATTCAAGATTTCATCCGCCATTCGCCCTTTTGCGTCGTGGCGACGAGCAACAACAACGGCGACTGCGACGCTTCGCCGAAGGGCGGCATGCCAGGCTTTGTGAAGGTTCTGAACGACAGCCAATTGTTTATTCCGGATGTCGCAGGCAATAAGCTTTTCCACGGTTATGGCAATATAGAAAGCAATCCAAAAATCGGTTTGATTTTCTTCATTCCAGGGCACAATTCGACGGTGCGAATCAATGGAAGAGTAAAAGTGATCGATCGAAGCGAGTTAACCGGCGGCAAGCTGGAGGTCTTCGATCCTGACGACACAGCCGAAGGTGCTTCAGGGATTGCTCGTCGAAGTCGACGAATCCTACAGCCATTGCCCGAGAGCGTTGAAATTTTCCCGGTTATGGAACGTCGATGAGATTTCCAAAAACATCGCCGATCCGCTGCTGGGAATAAAAGAGCCGGGAATTTGATGTCTCCTTCGCGGATGGTTGAAATCCCTCGCCTTCAGGCGAAGTGGAGGTTTGTCATGCCGGCGGAAGGCCGGCATTCAGGTTCGCTCGTGGTCCGAATACAAAAACCGCCTGGATTCCGGCATGCGCCGGAATGACGGAAACAGAAGTAGACTTCCAGTCGACAAATTCAGAACCCCTCGGCTTGGAGACGAGGGCTGTCAGTTCGATTTCGCATATCATCGTAGCTGGACGGTCTCGCTTCATTGAAGCATGTTTTTCGGAAAAGATTTCTCGTGGAATCTACTCTGAGCGTGTCGAAGAGGTCGAAATCACAACTCCATCCGTATCTCTGTTCCATGGATAGCGGCGAAAAACTGGCAATAGTCCGACTAGTGAACTGTAACAGCAATTTGGCGTTCGCGGTCCATACTTCGAGAGTCTCAGCACGAACGGCTTTTACCTTGACCGCTCGCCCTGAGCTCGTCGAAGGGTTCTTCGAGTTCAGACGCAAATCGATCTTACAGCCCGCCCATTGATCACCACAAATGATTGCCGAGTCTGATCAAGAAATTTGTTTTATGAGCGGACGGGAGTTGGCGGAAGTCATTCGCCAGCGAAAACTCTCCGCGCGCGAGGTCATGAGCGCGTTTCTGCGTCAGATCGCACGGCTGAATCCCAAAATCAACGCAATCGTTGCCAAGCTCGATGACGAGCAGTGCCTTAGGCTTGCAGATGATGCCGATCGGCAATTGGCACGCGGCGACGAAATCGGGCTGCTGCACGGATTGCCGTTCGCATTTAAAGATCTGGATCCGGCGGTTGGTTTTCCACTCACCCGGGGATCGACGATTTTTCGCGACTTCATGCCGACCGAAGATTCAGTTTTGGTGGAGCGCTTGCGGCGAGCCGGCGTAATCGCGATCGGCAAGACGAATGTATCTGAGTTTGGGATGGGGTCGCACACTTATAATGAAGTCTACGGCACGACCCTGAATCCCTACGATGTGACCAAGACCGCCGGGGGCTCGAGCGGCGGCGCCGGCGCCGCGCTGGCCGGCGGGCTTTTACCGCTGGCAAGCGGCAGCGATCTCGGTGGCTCACTGAGAAACCCCGCTAATTTCAACAATATTGTTGCGCTTCGACCGACTGTCGGTCTGGTTCCGTCCGCACCCACGGCATTGCCGTTTTTGGGATTCAGCGTCAAAGGTCCGATGGGCCGATCCGTCGATGACGTCGCTTTTCTGCTCAGCGCAATGGCGGGCGCCGATCCGCGCGACCCCGCTGTTTATCCTTGCGATCCGAATGTGTTCGCAGAACCTTTGGAGCGCGATTTTAGAAACGTTCGGGTCGCCTGGTGTCTCGATCTCGGCGGTTTGCCGCTCGACAACCGCGTACGCTTGCTACTCGAAGGGCAACGAAAAACATTTAATGACATCGGCTGCATTGTCGAGGACGCCTGTCCTGATTTGGCCGATGCCGATGGTATTTTTCTAACCCTTCGCGCGTGGAACTATTGGCATACCCTCGGCCCGGTTCTACAGGAACATCGCCAGCAGATGAAACCGGAAGCGGTCTGGCAGATTGAATTGGGTCGTAAGCTCACTGGAACCGACGTCGCCGACGCCATGGCGCGCCACGGCGAATTGATCCAGCGCATGAGATTATTTCAAGAAAAACATGAGTTTCTCGTCTGCGCTGTGAACCAAGTCCCGCCGTTCGATGCGAATATTCACTGGCCGCGCGAAATTTCCGGCGTGCCGATGGAGCACTACATCGCCTGGATGAAAAGCGCCTACTGGATTACGCCGACATTTTGTCCGGCCATTTCCGTGCCTGCGGGGTTTACGGCGGACGGTCTTCCGGTGGGAATTCAGATCGTCGGCCGCTATCGCGACGACCGCGGTGTGTTACAGATCGCCCACGCATTCGAGCAGGCAACCGAATTTGGAAAAAAACGGCCCAAGATCGCGCTGGCCTAGGTTGTCCCGGTCACCATCGTAAGGGCGAGGAATTTTTTGTCCTTAGCCCATCATTTGGGTCGGGTTCCTCAAAAAACTGTTGGAATCTTTCGCCAATTTATCGAGCTTCAAGACGCGAGTAAGACTTGTGGGTTGGTTTAGCGCAGCGTAACCCAACGCCCGCGATCAATTTGGCTCATGATACGGAATGTCGTGTTACGCCTTGCTAACCCGACCTACGATCGGGCTGCAAGTTATTTTTCATAGAGCTTGGCGACAAAGCCGCTCTTCTCGATCTCACGTAAAATCGTTCCATCGATGAACTGCTCGGGTTTCGCTGTCCGGGCGCGTGAGTCGCGCTCGGCCATCCAGGTGAGCTGGGTCTGTATTGCCGCGGGCGAGACGTACGGTACCTGCGGATAAATCTCTTTGTAGAGCCGATAAACGTCTTCCAAGGCTTCACGATCATCGATGCGAAGATATTTGCTCATCGCGCGAATGCTCGGCTCTTGATTGTTCTTGACCATGTAGATGCCTTCGATGATCGCGCGCAAATAGCGGGTTGCTGAATCGGGTTGTGTTTTAAGAAAAGCACGGGTCGTGATCACTTCGAGCTGGGGAAAAGGGATATCGTATTGCGTGGGGTCGGCCAAAATCGTGAACCCGGCTTTTTTCCCTACGTTGAAGAATTCCGGCGTCAGAACGGTACAGTCGATGCTTCGCTTGCTGAGCGCAGAAAGGCGCGTGCTGGTGCCGCCCGTTTGCAATAGCGTGACGTCTTTGTCGGGAATCAAACCATAGCGCTGTAGAATGAGACGCGCCGCGAGGTCCGAAGCGCTGCCGAAGCGGGAAACTGCCAGGCGTTTACCTTTGAGCTGATCGATGCTTTTGATTTCCTTTTGCGCGAGCAGCGCATAGGGTAGCCGGCTTTCGATGCTCGCGATCGAGACGATATCGCTTCCGGCAAGGTTGCTGCTGACGGCCACCGTGCCGCCGCCCATCGCGATCTGAGTTTCACCGGCGGTGAGCGCCTGGACCGTCGTCACTCCGCTTTCGATCAGCACGACGTCCACGTTCAATCCATGCTTTTCAAAGATCTTTGCGTCTTTCGCCAACCAGTACGCCGCCATGTTCGCGGTGAGCGCGCTATACGAAGTCTTCAAGCGGGTGAGCTGGGCGAAGGCAGATGGAACATTGAACGGAGTTAATAGTACCAAGCAAGTTAAAGCTATGCTTGAACTCACTCTGTTCTTCATCGAGTTCTCCTGATCACCATTTTTTCAGACAAGAAATCTAACCGACTACTGACAAAGTCATTCGGAGTCCTTCGACAGGCTCAGGACGAGCGGAGAACGACATAGCTCGAAAGGGTGGTGCACGCCGAGCCCTTCGGAGCATGCTCAGAACATTTGTCGAAGTAGTCGGAGCTTATTGATGACTGCATTAAGGCAAAAGGAATTCCGTTAAGACACGATTGAATTCCTCGGTCTCCTCGATTTGCGGCTCATGGGCGGAGTGCATGAAGCGATGCACCTTCGAACCCGGCACGATCTTCTGGAAATTGAGATCCCAATCGCGCTGGTTCAGCGGATCGTGCTCACATGACATGATTAAAAGCGGTGTCTTGAGTTGAGAAAGCCGGCCAACGAATTCATCCGTAGCAGAACGTGGCTGATGCACCGGACTTCGTAAGCGCGCCGCCGATAAAGTCTCCCAAGCGCCGGGGACGATCGAACTTTCATAACGCTCGCGGATGTTTTCATCACTCTGCCATTTGGGATCGTGATAAAGAAGCGCGATAACTTTCCGCATGTTCTGCAGAGAGGGTACGTAGTTTTCCAGATCGGCCTGTGAATTGGTCTTGAAGACGCTTGCGTTGCCGCAGATCGTAACCATTTTTTCGATTTGAAGAGGAGCAGGACGACGGACGGACGCCCTAAGGATGAGCCCCCCACCCGCGGAATTACCGACAAAGAACGCTTTGCCGATCCCCAATGCTTCGAGAAAACGCTGCAGATGTCTAATTCGCAAACCCGCGGGATCAGAAAAGCTATAAAGCTTGTCAGTCAATCCCCAGCCGAGCAAGTCGGGAGCGATCACGTGAAACTTTTTTAACAGAGTTTCGATATTTGCGCGCCAGGTGATCTCGGCACAAGCGCCATACTCTCCGCCGTGCAGCAACACGAGGTCCGGTCCGCTACCAGCCTCGAGGAAATGTGTTTTGATGTCGCCAGCGATTATGGTCCGGTGTTGGTAGGCAGCCATTGATCAAAAGCAATTTTTTTCCCGCGAAGACGCGAAGGCGCTAAGAAAATGACAAAAGACGTCCTAACCTTTGCCTCTTTGCGCCTTGGCGGGAGATATTTCGACCTTATAAGAAAGATGAGCCGCCGTCGACCGAGATGGTCTGTCCGGTCATGAAATCGCTCAGCGGCGATGATAGGAAAAGCACCGTGCCGACTAAATCTTTGGGAAGCTGCACGCGCTTCAGGCAACGATCACCGACACGAGCGCCGCGCATTTTAAGGACTTCCTCGGAAGGATTGTCTTCCGACAATGTCGATCCGGGTGCAATTGCGTTGATGTTGATATTGTCGTCGCCGACTTCGCGCGCGAGCGTTCGGGTAAAGCCGATCACGCCGGCCTTCGAGGTCACGTAGTGAATGCGACCGGCACTCCCGTTCAACGCCGTACCGGAGGAGATGTTGACGATTTTACCGGATTTTTGTCGGCGCATCGCCGGCAAGACGGCGCGGCAGCAAAAAAACAAACCTTTCAAATTCACCGCCATCATGCGATCCCATTCCGCCGGATCGATGCTATCTATGCCGCCGCGGTTCATCGGAATCGTCGCGAAGATCGCCGCGTTGTTGATGAGAATATCGATGCGTCCCCACTTGTCGAGTGCAATCTTTGCCATCTCCTGGGTCGATGTTTCATTGGCGACATCGACCTTCAGCCCCAAGGCTTTACCGTCAAACTGCTGAACCACTTCGGCTGCTACCTTCTCCGCCGCGGGGACATCGATATCTGCAACCACGACCTTCGCTCCAGCTTCAGCAAAACCGTGGCAATACGCTCGGCCGATGCCGTGGCCCCCGCCCGTCACGATCACTATCTTTTCTTTAAGTCCATCGATCATTTTAGACTCCTCGTTTGATTTGCCGTAAAAATACCCCTACTACTTTTAGGGTGTCAAGAAACCCGCGACACAGATGAATGCAGCTAAGTGAGATTGGCTCAGGGGTGAACGCACTAATGACCGGAAAAACCAGCTGCGCTTGCAAGACTGTAAGACGGAGCTTTTCGATTGGCGCGCTTTTTTTGTCACTGCAGTTTTTATTCACCGCGCCGGCGTTCTGTGCCGATGCTGATCCAACAGACACACTGCCAATGTTCGGGCAGCCAAAAATCAATCGCTCGGAAGATCTCAAAAAATCAGACGAGGCTTTCATTCGTGATTCCACATTGCGTTTCGGCACTCGCCAAGCGGGCAGCAGTACGCTCGCGACGCAGGGTTGGGCCGCGGTTCGCGCCGCGCAGGATGATGTCGCCATGCGGCGGTTCAATCAAGCCTGGTTGTTAAATCCCAAGAACTACAGCGTGTTTTGGGGATTTGGCGCGGTGCTGAGCGGTAAAGGCAAATTGAGTGAGGCGCTCGACTATTTGGAAACGGCACGCGAATTGGTGAACGATCCAAAACAACGTGTCGCTTTACTATGCGATCTTGGCGCCGTTCACTCAGCATACGCGGCGCGACTTCCCGCGGACCGGCAGCTCGAACGCGCGCAGCAGTTCGTTCTCGCCAATAATCGGTTCACCGAAAGTTTGGAAAATGATCCGACGTTCGCGCAAAGCTGGCGCGAGTGGGCGATCTCGCTCTACGACCAGGAGCGCTATTCCGAAGCGTGGATTCGCGTCAAGAAAGCACGTGAGCTTAATGCCGAGCCATTCCCGTCCGAGTTCTTAAAAAAACTGTCGGCAAAGATGCCTGAGCCGAACTAGCAGCTTAAATACTTAACAGACAAGAGATGTTAGGGGCGACCGGCGATCGCCCGCTTGAACAGCACGGAATTTTTGAGCATGTTGCATACGGTAAGTTATCAATCTCAAAACTGATGATGAGATTGTGTCGATGGCTTCGATCTTCCGGGTTTGTTTATTTGCCCCTTCTCATCTCGGTGCCGGCGCACGCTTGGCCGAACAGGATGAGTAATCCGCTCGCTGGTTCACTGTCTGGGCAGGCATGCTGCCGATCATCTTAGCCGCGCCGCACGGCGGTCGCGCGCCGGCTCCGGGAATTGCTCTGCGGCGGGGTCTTGGCATCCCGCAGTTTACGACGGAGCGTGACAGCGATACGGCCGAGTTGGCCGAGCTGGTGGGTGCAAAGCTGGAGGCCTTGCTCGGCGCGCGTCCGTTTCTCGTCGTTGCGCACTTCGAGAGGAAATTCATCGACGTGAACCGGGCGGAAAGCGGGGCTTTTGAGTCTGCTTCGGCTAAACCTTATTACGACGCTTATCACCGCGCAATTAAAGAGGCATCGAGCCGGGTACGCCAGCGCTGGGGCAGCGGGCTTTTGCTCGACATTCACGGGCAAGGCGCGGAAGCGGAGACAATTTTTCGCGGCACCAACAATGGCCGAAGTATCGCATTATTGCGCAGGCGCTTCGGTGTGACGGCGGTAACCGGACCGAAGAGCATTTTAGGTCACTTGGCCGCTAGAGGTTATCGCATCGAGCCGACCGATGATCATGAGCGGCGTTATACCGGCGGCTATACTATACAAACCTACGGCAGTCATCGTGGCACGGAGATCGACGCGATTCAGCTCGAGTTCGGCACCGACTTGCGCCGATCGGCAAACCTGGAGCGTGCCGCTAGTGATTTCGCCAACGCGATCGAAATCTTCGCTCGCGAATATCTGCCGCTTTCAATAAGAACGCCGACCGTGGCGGCAGATCCTTAGCGGTTTCGAAGAGAGGCAGTTCTCCCGTCCTCGAGTATCTCAGAATTTCTGATGCTTCGACGACGCTCAGCGAAGCGTTGGGTCAGGGGAGTGGCGCAGCTTCGTTTCACGAACTCGTGAGCGGCTTCGAGTGATGGCGGGTCTGCGTCATCGTGGAAACATTTAGCTTCGGCCTGCCTGGAGTCGATGTTGCTTTACTGATAAAACGCATTCTACTGTTATGTTTTTCGCCTGCGCGCGTAATCGGGAATTGCGAGTGGGTATGAAGGAATTCGAAAGCCTCCGCGCTCGGGAGTTTTCAATCGGAGAGTTGACATGTCTCAGGACCAAACGGTCGATACGGCGAAAACTCAGTCTTTCGCCGAGCGCTTATTGACGATCTTCAACGACGGCGCGCTTTGTTTGATGATTTCGATCGGTCATCGGACCGGCTTGCTCGATGCGATGCGTGGTGCGGCGCCGGCGACCAGCACGGAAATCGCGGCGCGGGCAGGGCTCAATGAGCGCTATGTGCGGGAATGGCTGGGTGCAATGGTCACGGGCAGCATCGTCGATGTTGATCCGGCGACAACTCGGTTCTCTTTGCCGGAGGAGCACGCTGCGTTTCTGACCCGGGCCGCGGGCGCGGACAACATCGGTCTTTTCACGCAGTACATTGCGCTGCTGGGGAGCGTCGAGGACGATATCGTCGAATGCTTTAAAAAAGGCGGCGGAGTCCCTTACGCAAAGTTTCCGCGCTTTCACGAAGTGATGGCAGAAGACAGCGGGCAGTCCGTACTGTCATCCTTGGAAAGCCACATTGTGCCGCTCGTGCCCGGATTAGCGGAAAAACTCGCTCGCGGTATTCACGTCCTCGACATCGGTTGCGGCCGTGGGCGGATCATCAATCGCCTTGCCGAGCTTTATCCGAAGAGCCGTTTTACCGGAATGGACCTGTCGAGCGAGGCCGTTTTGTCCGCGTGGGAGGACGGGGCTGAGAAGAAACTCCGTAACATAGAATTTATCGTGACCGATCTCAGCCGGTTCGACGAGAAGGCTGAGGTGGACTCTTTCGACTTGATTACAACGTTCGACGCCGTTCACGATCAGGCCAAGCCGTTGAACGTGCTCCGCGGAATTTTCCGCGCGCTTCGGAGCGACGGCATCTATTTGATGCAGGACATCAAAGGCTCGAGCGAGATTCACAAAAATTTGCAGCACCCGCTCGGCCCGGCGCTTTACACCGTTTCGTGCATGCACTGCATGACCGTATCTTTAGCGCAGAACGGCGAGGGCTTGGGCGCGATGTGGGGCGAAGAGAAGACACGAGAATACCTCGCCAAGGCGGGCTTTCGCGCCGTGGAGAAGAAGGAGCTAGCGCACGATATTCAGAACAACTGGTACGTCGTGAGAAAGTAAGAAAAGCTCAGGATCGAAAATGGAGGATTGAAGTACGCGATTCTCGATCTTCCATCGTCGATTCTCAGTCCTTCTTGGGCGCTGTTCTATGCATCGATCGTCTGACCTCCGTCGATAACCATCGCATGACCGGTCACAAAAGAAGCTTCGTCGGAGACGAGAAACAGCACGCCGTAGGCGATCTCTTCCGGACGACCCATACGCAGAAGTGCTTTGTTGGTGTCGCCCATCATCTTTCGCTGTTCGTCAGTCATTCCTTCGCCGAGCGTTGGCCGTGGCGGAAAACCCCTGAACCGTGGTGTTTCGATAGCGCCGGGGCACACGCAGTTGATGCGGATGCCAAGCGGGCCGTAGTCCATCGCCATCTCGCGCGTGAGATTTATGATCGCCGCCTTGGTTGCGCAATAACCTGGGTAATTAGGTGACGCGAGGAGCCCAAAAGTTGACGCCGTGGTGACGATGTTGCCGCTTTTCTTTTTGATGAAGTGAGGCAACACGGCGCGGGCGCCGCGAAACATGGCGTTCAGATTGGTATCGAGCACGAACTGCCATTCTTCATCGCTGTGCTCGTGGACTTTTTTTCGAATCCCGGCGCCAGCGTTGTTGTACAATATGTCAACGTCGCCGAAGCTGTCGAGTGCCACTTTAACCATGCGCTCGCAGTCTTCAGGTTTGGTGACATCAATGGTCGCGAAGACCGCCTGACCGCCTTCTTTTTCTTTGATCAATTGGTCGATGCGCGGCGAGATCGTCTCCTGAATATCGCAGCAGACGACCTTCGCGCCTTCTCGAGCAAAAAGTCTGGCCGTGGCGCGCCCAATGCCGCTGTTCGCTCCCGTGATGATTGCAACTCTTCCTTTAAGTCTGCCCAGACCGGGACGCAGCATTTCGTGTTCGTCTTTCAAAATGATTTCCGCCATGAATTACCGCCTCCTCGTCTCACTTAGCCTACTCGCCAAAGAAAGCGCAACCTAGCCACATCAAGCCGCCTAAAAACTACCGGCTAAAAGCGCTGTGTGGTTCCTCGGCTGCATGCCTACTTCTTGTAAAGCTGCTTGATGAAGCCCGATTTGTCGAGTTCTCCCACGAGGCTCATGTCGACGTAAGTTTTCGGGTCGGCGCTCGCTGCCTTCGGATTTTTTGGCGCAAGATCGTCGAGCATGGTCTTAACGCCCTCGGGATTTGGATAAGGAACTTCGGGGAAAGCATTGCTGTAATCTTTGTAAGCCCGTTCGAGTCCCTCGGGATCATTCACGCCGAGGTTCTTTTTGAAGATCTCCTTGGCGTACTCCTTGTCAGTCTTGATGATGTGAATCGCTTCGATCATCGCGCGAACGAGCTTCAGCATCAACGGACGCTTGGTCTTGACGATGCTCTCGCGTGAAAGAATGCCGTTCCACCAAAATGGAATTTTGAGGTCGCTGATGTTGAAAAGATTCCGAAAACCGAGTTTCTCCGCCTGAGTCAGGAAGGGTTCGGGAATAATCGTAAATTGGGTGATGCCTTTCGACAGTGCTGCGAATCTTTCGGCAGTTCCGCCCGTCGGAATAATCTTTACATCTTTCTCGGGATCGACCCCGAGCTTTTTCAAAGCAAGCCGCAAACCGAGATCCGAGGTGCTGCCCAACCGATTTACCCCGGCGGTTTTGCCTTTAAGTTGTTCCACAGCGGTGATGCTCGACAAAGATACAATGTGATCGACGAAAGTCGGCACCACGCCCAAAATCATCACGGTATCGGCGCCCGCCAGACGGGAGCTGGTCAATGTCGTCACGGAGATGCTGGCGGCATCGATCTCATTCGCGAGCAACGCCTGCAGCACGGTCGGACTCGCGTTAATGGCGAGGATTTCCGGTGTCACACCTTGCTTCTGCAAGAGTTTGCGGTCCTCGATCACCCATATCGGGCTATTGGTCGGGCTGAAACCGGCCCAGGCGAGACGCAATCTTTCTTGTCCCGCGGCTAACGAAGCGGTTGCCAAGATCACGGCGACTACGATGAGTGAGCCTCTATAGGACATTGGAATCCTCCTTTTGTACAGTTAGACGCGCCGGGTGACATCATGCTGGAAAAAAAAGTGTGGTCAAGGCCGGGCCGAAAGCAAAAAAGTGAAATTTCATCAACTCGTGTTTGGTTGATGCCGATGACGACGCATCGCCTGGGCACGATCATGATTTTAACGAAAGATTTCTCGCATTACTCGGAATGACAGTACAAGGCCCGTTCTTGTTGCCGCGAATAAGAACTCTCTTGCGCATTGACTCAGCAGGAGGTTTGCGGTACTAGAGGCTCCGTTCTGAGAGGAACGTCCCACATGGCAGGCAAAGGAATACTTGTGACCGGCGGCTCCGGACTGGTCGGCGCCTACGCTGTAAGGATGTTACTCGACCAGGGAGCGCGGCCGGTAATTTACGATGTCGCGGTGAACGAGCGGCTGCTTGATGCGGTCGGTGTCGAGATCGGCAAAGTTACGGCGATCCGTGGCGATATGATGGATTTGCCCGCGCTGATCTCGGCTCTACGCGATCATGATTGTGATCGGATTATTCATCTCGCCGCTTTTTTGGGTGAAGAAGTGCAGCGCCGCCCCTATAGCGGCGTGCAGCTAAATTTCATGGGAACCGTCAACGTTTTCGAAGCCGCGCGTCTGGAAAAAGTTTCCCGGATCGTATTCCCAAGCTCCGGGACGGTTTACTTGGGATCGCTCGGCGAAGGCTTGCAGAAAATCGATGAGACCATTCCGATGAATCCGCCGTCGATTTACGCTGCCACCAAAGCGAGCTGCGAATTCATGGGGCGTGCCTACGCCAAACGCTACGGCGTCGAATTTGTTTGCCTTCGATACACGGGTGGGCTCTATGGCCCATCGCCGGCGGCGCTCAAAGCGACACGCGAAATCGCCATCCAGCAGATGATTCGCGCTGCTGTGAAAGGCCAGCCGGCGAAGATCGGCTGGCCATACGGCCCGTCGGAGATTCTCTATGGGAAAGACGCGGCCAAGGGCACCGTACTGGCGGTGCTCAAGGACAAGTTCACTGATACGCTGTTTCACATCGGTAATGGGATCACGCTCAGCGGGGATGACATTGTCGCGGCAGTGCGCAAAGCTTATCCAGGATCGAACATCGAACTGGTCAAAGAAAAGAATCCCATGCCCTATCCCGATTCCCGTCTCGCCAGCGATTTTTCTCGCGCAAAAGAGCATCTCGGTTACGAGCCCGAGTATTCCATCGACAAGGCGGTCCTGGATTACGGCGCAACGCTCAAAAAACTGGAGCATCTCTAAACGCTTCCGCCTCCGAGGTGAAGCTCTCTCTGCCTATTACGTCTAAAGTCTAGGATGCGAAGGCTCGCAGCTTTAGCACGGTGCAATTCAAACAGGGGGTAATAATGCGACTTCGGCTGTTCTCGCTTTCTATTTTTCTGTTCTCGTTGAGCTTCGCTGCTATGGGATTGGCAGCTCAGGCGACGAAGCCGAGCTACGATGAGAAAGCCGTGGCCAATTTCTACCGCGGGAAGACGATACGGATTATTGTCGGCTTTACGGCGGGTGGCGGCTATGACCAGTATTCTCGACTTATCGCTAGGCACATCTCAAAATTTATTCCCGGCAATCCGAACGTCATCGTCGACAATATGGCGGGAGCGGGGAGCATCATCGCCGCCAATCACATGTTCAATGCAGCGCCGAAAGATGGCTCGGTGATCGGCAATATTTCTGGACCGATCATTTTAGAGCAATTGTTTGGCAATCCAGCCGTGCAGTTCGACATGGGAAAATTCCGTTATCTGGCGGTGCCGGTGAGTGAAACGTACATCTTCATCGTGACGCGAAAACAAGGTGTAACCAAATTCGATGAGTTGCTCGGTCCGAACGGCAAACAGGTCACCGTCGGCGGTATTCCGGGCTCAACGGTGGAACACGCACCGGTCCTCGCTCGCGACATTCTGGGTGCGAACTTGAAAGTCGTACTGGGATACAAGGGCACGGCGGACGTCCGCATGGCGATCGATTCTGGTGAAGTGGACGGATTTTTCAATTCGTATACTTCAGTCAAGATCACTTCGTTCGACAAAATAAAAAACGGCGAGTGGCTTGTACTGGCGCAGTTTTCCGAAAAGCCGATCAAAGACCTGATCGTACCGAACGTGCCGACAATCTCGCAGATTGCCAAAACCGATGAGCAGCGGCTGCTGTTGAAGTTCGGCACGAGCACACCGAATGACTTCGGCAAGGTATATGTGGTCCCTCCTGGAACCCCGCCGGACCGAGCGGCGGCGCTCGAGTCGGCATTTGAGAAGGTGTTCGCCGACAAGGAGCTGCAGGCCGACGCGGCCAAAGGCAAGCTCGAAATCGATCCAATGTTCGGCGAAGACATTCACAAGCTGGTGACGGAATTTTTGGGCATGACTCCCGATCTTAAGAACAAATTACAAACCGCGCTGAAGAGCAAAAAATGACGCGCTGAATTGCGCTGAGAGGTGAGCCTATGAGTTACCAGTCGAGTGCTGCCGGATTGATCGCCGCCTTTCTGCTTTCCGTGATCGCTGCCTCTGCGCTCGCGCAGAACGAAAGCCTGGACGAGATTTACAAAAGAGCGCAGAAGGAAGGCGGGACGCTCAACTGCTACTGTTCGCTGGCCCAGATCAACGCGGAAAAAATTTATCCGATGTTCGAGAAGCGCTTCCCCGGCCTGCGAATCAACCACGTCGATGCCACCTCGGATAAACTTTCGGCGCGAGCAATCACCGAAGCGCGTGGTGGCAAAACACTGGCGGATATCGTGGAGTTTGGGCTCGAAGACATCAACAAGATTTATGAGCAAGGTTTACTGCTGGAAAAGGCGCCGCCGGAAGCGGCCGCATATCCGGCGGATCTCAGAGGCCCCTACTGGACGGCGAACAATTTGATCTTCTTCGTCGGCGCCTGGAACACCGACAAAGTCAAAAAGGACGAAGAACCCAAGGCGCTTGATGACTTTGGCGACCCGCGCTGGAAAGGACGTTTGATTGCCGAGCCGCGCGATTACGAGATTCTGGTTGCGCTCACTCATAAGCACAAAAGCCTGGAGAAAGCGCGCGCCGTTCTCGCCCGAATTGCGGCGAACGACGTCGAGTTTCACAAAGGGCATTCCCAACTGGCCGAGCTTCTAGTCGCCGGACAAGCCGCGGCTTGTTTCACGTGCTACTCCCACCATTATCCGGAACGAAAGCGCAAGGGCGCGCCGGTCGATTACATGCTTAGCGAAGGGGCCGCCGGTATCATCGGAGTTGCGGTGTTGAAGAATGCGCCCCATCCGAACACCGCATGGCTGTTTAACCGCTGGGCGGCGTCCGAGGAGGGGCAGACAGTCTACTCAAAGGGCGGGAGAACACCGGCCCACCCGAAAGTCGAGCCGACCGAGAACATTCGCCCCAAGGTGATTTATGCGGTAGGTGTTGAGGACCTCAAGCAGTACTCGAAGTACGAAAAGGTTTGGAAGGAAGTTTTCAAGTTGCGATAGTCGTAAAACAAGCGATGGAGGTACGATGTTCAAAATGAGTCGCAAACTCTCAGTGGTTTTCAGTATCGCTATATTCGCCGCAATGGCCACGTCGGCGCGAGCACAATCGCAATCTCTGGACGAGCTGTACAAGGCGGCATTGAAAGAAGGCGGCACGGTTAACTTCTATGGGACGCTGGCGCAGATCAACGCGGAAAAGATCTTACCCGTATTCGAAAAACGCTTTCCCGGCATGAAAGTGAACCATGTGGATGCGACCGCCGACAAGCTTGCGGCGCGGGCCATTACCGAAGCCCGCGGCGGGAGAGTGCTTGCCGATGTGTTTCAGATGGCTCTCGAAAACGTGCTGCAAGTCGCCGATCAGAAGCTACTCGTCGATCAGCTCCCGCCTGAAGCTGCGGTGTATCCGGCCAATTTCAAGGGAACCAATTGGTTGGCGGCCGACCTGGTCATTATCATCGGTGCATGGAACACGAACTTGGTGAAAAAAGAGGATGAGCCAAAAGTCTTCGATGACTTCGCCGATCCGAAGTGGAAGGGAAAGCTGATTGCGGAGCCGCGCGATGTCGAATTGCTCATTGGCCTTGCACGTCACAAGTTTAAGAATGACGAAAAAGCGTTCGATTATCTTCGCAAGCTCGCCGCCAACAATGTTGAATTTCATAAGGGTCATTCGGAGCTGGCTGAATTTCTCGTTGCCGGCCAGGCCGCGGCCTGCGTGACCTGCTATGCGCACCACTATCCGCCACGGATCAAAAAAGGCGCGCCGCTCGGTTATATGCGCGCCGAGGGGATTGCCACGATTACTGCCGACGCTATCGCTAAAGACGCGCCGCATCCAAATTCCGCCTGGCTTTTTTACCGCTGGTCAGCGAGCGAAGAAGGGCAGAAAGCTTATGCTGCGGGCGGACGGCTGCCGCCGCATCCTAAAGTCGAGCCGGTGGAAAAGATTCGTCCAGAGAGGCTTTACCCCATCGGAACGCAAGAAATAAAAGATTGGCGCCAATACGAGAAAACCTGGAAGGAGATTTTCAAACTTCGCTAAGCGGCCGTTCGTCCTTCGATACGGCGGCGCTGCTCGCCGCCTACTCAGGATGATCGGACAAGCGGAGTTCACCAGTAGCGTGAAACGCGTATTTTCGATAATGCGGCCCTGCGCGTTGCCTCGGGACATCCGTTCCTTTGCAATTCCGAGCAAGCCACCGGTAACGACAGGTTGAGGGGGGTAGTGCTCATCTAGGCATCGAATCGCTTTACGGTTGGATCCTTGTCGATCAACAAAGTAATCATGGGGCTAAAGTGTATTGACTCGAACTTCCAAGTTGGTATCAAGCTTACGTGTTTATTCTGGCTTGGAGGTGTTCGATGAAGCATAGGGTGCAAATGGTCATAGCCGTTCTCGTTCTCGTCGGAGCGGCGGCGAGCTCGCCGGTCCGGGCGCAGTCGTTGGACGAGCTGCACAAAGCCGCTGCCAAGGAAGGAGCGCTGAACTTCTACGCCACTTTGGCGCAGATCAATGCGGAGATCGTTCTGCCGACGTTCGAAAAACGATTTCCCGGCATAAAAATCAATCATGTGGATGCCACTTCCGACAAGCTGGTGGCGCGTGCCGTCAGCGAAGCACGGGGTGGTAAAACCCTCGGCGATGTCCTGCAGGTACCACTCGAAAACGTGCTTCAGGTGCACGACCAGGGGTTGTTACTTGATGCGAATTTTTCTGAGGCCACTGCCTATCCGGAAGGACTGAAGGGCAGCTTCTGGGTAGCTTCCGATCTGCAATACTTTATTGCAGCCTGGAACACGACCTTGGTCAAAAAGGAAGAGGAGCCCAAGTCTTACGATGATTTCACGCAGCCCCGTTGGAAGAATCGGCTAATCGCGGAGCCGCGCGATCTCGAAATGTTGCTGGCGTTCGCGAAGTACCGTTTCAAGAGCGATGAAAAAGCGATTGAGTACTGGAAAAAAGTCGCGGCCAACAATGTCGAATTTCACAAGGGCCATTCGCAGCTCGCGGAACTCCTGGTTGCTGGTCAAGCGGCCGCTTGTCTAACCTGCTATTCCCATCATTATCCGATGCGCGTCAAGAAGGGCGCGCCGGTGAATTACCTGCTGAGCGAAGGGGTAGCGTCGATCAACGGTACGGCGATTTTCAAGAATGCGCCGCACCCCAACGCCGCATTGCTATACGCCCGCTGGGTTGCAAGTCAGGAAGGGCAGAAAGCGATGGCGCAAGGAGGACGCAATCCCGCGCATCCGAAAGTCGATCCGATCGACAAAACCAAGACCGAGAAAACTTATTTTATCACCGCAGCCGATTTGAAAGAGTTTCCCAAGTACGAGAAGATCTGGAAGGAGATCTTCAGGCTGCGCTAAAGATCGTCAGGTCTTCGAAGCTGTTTATTTATTAGGTGATGCATGGCGACACTGGCAATCCCTCGAAATACCAACGCCACTCTCCCGTCGTTTCGCGATCCGGCGCTCTTGGTTCCGTTGGTCGGCGCGGGCATCTTGATTTATCTGGCTGTCTTGCCGCTGCTGATGCTTCTGATCGGGAGCTTTCAAGCGGAAGTGGCGCCAAGGGAGTTTGTTTATACCTTAAAAAATTATCAAGCCGCATACGCCAGTGAATACACCTATTCGACGTTCAAAAATTCGCTTATCTTCGCCTCAGGCTCGGCAGCGCTTACTTTTGTTTTGGGGACTTTGCTCGCTTGGCTAACCGAGCGCACGAATACGCCGTTGCGCGGCATTTTCGTGCCGCTTGCGGTGGTGCCGTTGATCCTCCCGGGCGTGCTCGAATCGATCGCCTGGATTTTTCTTCTGAGTCCTAAATTCGGCTATGTCAATGTCTGGCTAAAGAGTCTCTTTGGCCTCCAGTCGCCTCCGTTCAACGTTTTTTCCTTGCCCGGTATGATTTGGGTCCATTCCGTCGGCCAGGTGCCGTTGGCCTTTCTATTGATGACGGCGGCATTCAAATCGATGGATCCATCCCTCGAAGAGTCCGCTATGATGTCCGGCGCGGGCGCTTGGCAGACCTTCAAGCGGGTGACGTTGCGGCTGCTTGTCCCTGCTGCAGGGTCTGTTCTGCTAATCCTTTTCGTGCGCACCTTGGAATCGTTCGAAACACCGGCGCTGATCGGCATTCCGGCGCGGATCTACGTTTATACCAGCGAAATTTATCTCGCGTTCAATGAATACCCGCCGGACTACGGCCGCGGCGGTGCCTTGGCTGTCGGCCTGCTGATCTTGAGCGCCGTGGGCGTGTGGCTGTACAGCCGCGCGACAAAAGAGGGAAAAAAGTTTCAAACGGTCACCGGCAAAGCCTTCAGACCGCGGCAATTCGATCTCGGCCGCTGGCGTTGGTTGGGTTTCGCATTCCTGGCGGGCTACTTTGCATTTGTGGTTCTATTGCCGTTTCTGGTGCTTTTCTGGGCATCGTTTCTGCCGTTCTTCGCCGCCCCGAGTTGGGATGCGCTACAGAAGTTGAGCCTGGACAATTATCGCTACTTGAACGGCTTTCGGCCTTTCTGGGACGCATTGCAAAACAGCGTAGTGCTGGCGACCTTGACGGCAACCGTGGCAATGCTGCTGACCTCGCTGGTCGCGTGGATCGTTTACAAGAGCCGGTTACCGGGTTCGTGGATCTTGGACTTTCTCGCGTTCGTGCCTATTACGATTCCCGGTATCGTGATGGGTATGTCCCTGATCCTGTTGTATGTTGCCTTTCCGATTCCAATCTATGGCACGATCTGGGTATTGCTCATTGCGTACCTAACGCGTTTCATCCCATACGGCATGCGGGCGGCGTCTGGCTCCATCCTGCAAATTCACAGTGAGCTGGAAGAAGCTGCCGCGGCGTCGGGCGCTTCGTGGTGGAAAACATTTCGCCGCGTGACTTTGCCGCTGCTAAGGCCGGGGCTCGCGGCCGGCTGGATTTACATCTGCATCGTCTCGTTCCGTGAGTTCTCCACTTCGGTGCTGCTGGCGACCGGTGAAAGCCGCGTATTATCGATTCTGCTGTTTACCATGTTCGAACAAGGCCAAGTAACGGTTGTGGCAGCCATCGGGATATTGATGATCGCGACCTTACTGGCGATCGTGGCGGTGTTCTACAAACTGACCGGTCGTGTGGGCATACAAACATAGGCGTTGAACCCGTTGAAACCCGTTCAAGCTGTTCGAATCGTTACGGCGCGCAAGAGTTGAACAGCTCGAGTCGAATCAATGATTGAAATCAAATCACTCACGAAGATTTATGCCGACGGCGATAACGCCGGAGTCAAAGCGGTGGACGGTATTTCGTTCACCGTCGAAGAGGGGCGATTCTATACTTTGCTAGGTCCTTCGGGCTGTGGCAAAACCACGACCTTGCGCTGTATCGCGGGATTAGAAAAGGCGAATGGCGGGGAAATCGTTGTTGCCGGAAAGAAAGTTTTTTCTGCCGTGGATAATAGCTTTGTACCAGCTTACCGGCGGCCGATCGGCATGGTGTTTCAAAGCTATGCGATTTGGCCGCACCTGACGGTTTTCGAAAACGTCGCGTTTCCTTTGCGGGTTGGAAAGCAGCGTTTCAGCGGCGCCGACATTCGGAATAAAGTGGGCAGTGCGCTGGCTCAGGTGGAGCTCGGTGGGTACGCGGAGCGCATGGCGACGCAGCTTTCCGGCGGGCAGCAGCAGCGGCTCGCGTTGGCCCGCGCGCTGGTGCGCGAACCGCAGGTATTGCTGCTCGATGAGCCGTTGAGCAATTTGGACGCGAAGCTTCGCGAGCGTATGCGGTTTGAGCTGCGGGAATTGCAGCGACGCTTGCGAATCACCACGCTGTACGTCACCCATGATCAGATCGAAGCCCTCTCGATGTCGAACGTGATCGCCGTCATGAATACTGGCGTAATCGTTCAAGAAGGCGGGCCGCGCGACATTTATCTGCAGCCGAAGAGCAAGTTTGTGGCGAATTTTATCGGCTCGACGAATCAGCTTACTGGACAGGTTGCCCGACTCGACGGTGACGGCACCGGCACTGTAAAAACCGAAGATGGCGAGATTTCGTGCCAGATACTCGATGGCCTCGGAGTGGGCAGCAATGTGGTCGTCGTCGTCCGTCCCGAGAGTATCAATCTGCACGTTGATCGCCCGCGGTCGAGCCTCAACGTCATCGAAGGCAAGATCGGCGCAGCTATGTTTTTGGGAGAATATGTCGATTGCGCCGTGGAGCTGGGCAATCAGATGTTACAAACTCACCAGCGCTACACTGTTCAAGTTCGCCGCGGCGATCCGGTATGGGTCGAGCTTCCTGCCGCCGAGTGTATGGCGCTCCCCGCTGAATGATCGCGACATCGAGCCGAATTCCCCAGCTCGTTTTCAAATCGGAGGCGTTCCGTTAGGATGAGGAGGTCAAAAAAATGATCGGCCCTATCGTCACTTTCGCCCTATTGGCCGGACTCTGCGCTCTGGGCGGTGCTCATGCGCAGGACCGCCTGAAAATCGCTTATAGCTCGGCAGATGCCTCCAATACCGTCTGGTTCACGGCGCTCGACGCCGGGATCTATAAAAAATACGGTTTGGACGTGGAGCTGATCTTCATCCAGAGCTCGACGATGAGCGTATCCACGGTCGTCTCGGGCGACATTCAGGTCGCGAACGCTTCGGGCGGTGCGGTGGCGAGCGCCGCAGTGAGTGGCGCGAACCTCGTGATGACGGCCTGCTACATCAATACGCTGCCGTACGAGCTCATTGTTCAGGAATCGGTCAAATCACCGGAGGACTTGAAAGGAAAAAGCGTCGGCATAAGCCGAGTCGGCAGCGCCTCGGACGTGGCTGCACGGGTCCTGATCAAAGGCCTGGGCCTGGAGCCCGTGCGCGATGTGCCCATTCTCCAGGTGGGCGGCCCGACGGAAAGGGCGGCGGCGTTTCGCACCGGGCGGATCGTCGGTTTTCCCTCGCCACCAGGCACGATTTATCTCGCCAAGGGCATGCCGCATCGAATCATGATCAGCACGGCGGATTTTCAAAAGCGCTACGAGTTTCCCTATATTTGCTCGACCACGACAAAAAATTATCTGGCGAGTCACCGCGATGTCATTCGCCGGCTCACGATGGCGCTGATCGAGTCGACCCATTTTCTAAAAACTCATAAGGAAGAAACGAAAAAATATATCGCCAAATACACGCGCCAAGACAACCCGCAATATTTGGAAGCTTCCTATGCAGCTAATGTAAAGCTACACGATCGTGTACCTTTGGTGACGCGCGAAGGTACCGAGGTGCAGATCAAAGAAGCGCTGGCGCGAAAACCGGGCGCGTCACTGCGGGTCGACGATATCGTCGATGATAGCATCGTGCGGGAGCTGGAAAAGAGCGGTTTTATCGACAAGGTCTATAATGCTCGATGAGTTGCTGGCTGAATGCCGATAGTCATGGCCGAATTGTTGTGCTGCAAAGAAATTTGCCTTAATCGCCCTTTGGCAAAAAGGGAGATGTTTGAAAGAACTCTTCGCCTGTTTGAAAAATCTTGCCTCGAGTCCGTTGACTGCGCTCACGATAAACTCTCTGGACAGAAATACGCTCACGAGGTTTGCGCTCACTTTTGGCAGGGTCGGTCATGATTGCCGCCGTGGTTCTCTCCGCCGGCGAATCGAGCCGGATGGGACGGCCCAAGGCGCTGCTGCCCATCGATGGTCAAACCTTCATCGAAAGGATTGTGGCTGCTCTGAAGCAGGCGAAGCTTGGGAAAATCATCGTGATTCTTGGACACAACGCCCCCGAACTTCTGAAAAGGATTGCTCACTTGCCGGTCGAAACTCTAATCAACGCCGATTACAAACGGGGACAGCTTTCATCATTGCAATTGGCAGTCCGTTACTTGCAAGCCGATCTCGACTGCAGTGGCATCCTCGTGCACCTCGTCGATCATCCTTACCTCAACCCAGTATTGGTAGAGGAGATGATTCGTCGTTTCGATGAGAGAAAGAGCAAAATCATTGTGCCAAAATTTCACGGTAAGCGAGGTCATCCGGTGATTTTCTCACGCGAGCTGTTTCCCGAGCTGCTCAGCGCTCCTATCGATGAAGGCGCCAAAGCAGTGGTCAGCGCCCATCGCGCGGAAACCCTGGAAATTGATACAGAGGAAGAGGGGATCGCCGTAGATATCGATACCCCTGAGCTATATGAACAGCATGTGCGGAGAACGTAAATGTCGAAATTGCAGTTGACCCTGGCCTGTGGCGATTATGATTTTCTCCGGCCGCTGATCAATGGTGAAATTCAGCCCCAAGGCATGGATCTCAACATTTTGACGATGCCTTCGCCAGAACGCCATGGGCGCATGCTGCGCCACGAAGAATTCGATATCTGCGAATTATCTCTAGTCGGTTATCTGGTCTCGCGCGACAAGGGTTGCGGTTATAACGCGATCCCGGTTTTTCCCCATCGGCGTTTTCGCCATCAGTACATGGTGAAGAGAACCGGTTGCGGCATCGAGAAACCGTCGGATTTGAACGGGCGGAGAGTCGGACTGGACACATTACAAAACTCCGCAGGACTCTGGATGCGAGGTATTTTACAAGATCATTACGATGTTGATCTCAAAAGCATCGAGTGGTGGTGCCAGGAAGAGGAGGACATCCCGTTCGAGCCGGCGAAGTGGATGAACGTGAAACGGGTGCCGCACGGTAAGAACGTCGATCAGATGTTACTCGACGGTGAGCTGGAAGCGGCGCTTTACCCGGAGACGCTGCCATCGATTCGCGGTGGCGACCGGAGAGTAGCGTTGCTCTTTCCGAATCCCAAGCAGGCGGAGATCGAGTACTACAAAAATGGCGGCTTCTTTCCGATCATGCACACGGTGGTCATCAAGAACGCGGTTCTGGAGAGACACCCGTGGACAGCGATCAGCTTGGTGCGCGCATTTCAAAGGGCCAAAGAGATTTGCTATGCGCGCAACAGTGACCCGCGAAGTTTTGCCTTGGTCTGGGTGCAGGACCTGTTGCACGAACAACGCGAAATCTTCGGCTCGGATCCCTGGCCCTACAACCTGGAGGACAATCGCAAAGCTTTGGAAGCGGTGATTCGGTATGAGTATGAGCAGGGCATGATCAAGAAAAAACCGCAACCGGAAGAGTTGTTTTTCCCACCGAGCCTGCAAACGATTCAGCAATACGTCCAATCGCGGCCGTGAATTTCTGACGTGATCGCGCTCAATACCATCCAGGAATCAGCCGGTAGCGTACTTCTGCGATATACTCTCGATAGCTCGGCTCCTGAACAAGCAGGCGCTCTTCAAACTTAATCCGCCAAACCATCAGCATAGCACCGACGAGCGCGACCGCGCCGTTGTAAATACTGGGATGACGGATAACTATGCCAACCGCGGTGATCAGGTATGAAAGATAGATTGGATGGCGCACGAAGCGGTACGATCCAGAGGTTTGAATCGGCCGCACCGAGGGCAGGACGGCAAAGCTGCGACCCAACGACTGTACAGAAACCAACGTCAGAAAAGCTCCTGCGCTGCATAGGATTCCGCCAACCGGAGCCCATGCCGAAGAGGCAATCGGTATAGGCTGGAAAGCAAAGATATAATTCAGTGATACGAGAGTTACACCGATTTCCAAGGGATCTCGGGTCGTGAGCCGCGCTGGATGGCGCAGCGCGAACAAAACGGCGCACTGAATGTTAAGGGCTACGTAAAGCCAGATAGGTGAATAAGCCTCATGGACTGCGTAATGCCACGTGAAGAGCGCAAGCCCGATGGAGATCGCCACCCAAAGGAAATCGAGCCTTCGCTTTACGAGGTTGGACCAGACGGATGATGGAAAAGCGTCAGGAACGGCAAAGTGAGGACAGGTTTGCCGCAAATCAGCGCTGGCGTCGGCTTGTTCCAGAGCCGTTGAAACCAGTCCGTTGCCGGGAAGCGATCCAATTACTTCTTCTGTTAAAGACGAACTCGGAAGGGGAGATCGCCTGAAGTCGTAAAAAAACTGAGTTCGCATCGGCCTTTTCGATAAATATTTTAACTCGATCCCGACTTTGCGAGACGGACTGCTTCTTCAATCTTCGGTACAATCTCCGGGCAAAAACGTGTCGCGGTTTCTTGCAATCCGCGAGCTGCATTCTCATCACAAAGAATCGTATAACCCTCGAATAAAACCCCGCCTACCGAATAATCAATTCTGGTCGCCCTTTCGACCGCTTCGCGAGCGCTCGATCCATCGGGAATACAAGTGCGCAGTTGGTCGTACTCTCCGGAGCCAAGTTTAATTAATATCTCCACGCACGCGCACCTTGCCAAGGGTACGCAATCAGAAAGCGCCGGCAGATGCAAGCAGGCGCGGTTCGGGGCTATTTTAAATATCCCACGATAACAGGTACAATGATTCTCCGGCTCAGGGGCTCAACAACATCGTCAAAGAAAGGATTACGTATGATTCGTCCTGCAACAGTGATGCTGGTGTCTTTGTTTGCGATCGCCGGTTGTACGAGCGCCTCGTATAGCGTGGCAAAACGCGCACAGGAAGACCTCGGCGGTGGCTATTGTCATAAACAATTGGCGCCTGTCGGTCCTTCGGATTTGGCGCGCACGACCCAACCCAACGGAGATTACATCGACTACTATGGTCCATGCGATGGTCCGTCGACCGCCGAGCAGGTGCAGAAGCAAAAACGCTTCGAACAATTCCGGTTCGGCAAAGAGTATATGGATGAAGGATGAGCTGAAGACGCCGGATTGGAACCCTGATCGCAGAGCCGCAGAGTACGCGAACCGATGGATCCTATCGGGACGCGGCGCCGTCTGGGCTCTTGGTTAATCCTCAGGAACCGCCGACATTTCCTCAGCTTAATCGGCCATAGCCGCGCTGATGAGCGGCTCAATCATCCGAACGTAGTTTAGTTTCTGGAAAGTCAAACTCCTCTGCGACGGCGTTTTCGACGCCGTATCGCACCAATTCCGCTAGATCGAGTTTGCTCTCGTCCGCTCTGACTGCGTTCAGGCGAGCTTTGGTGGCGGGATGTGCGGGGACAAACAGCTGGCAGCAATCCTGATCGGCAATCGAGGAAATCTCGAATGTATCAATACGCCTCGCCTGATTGATAATTTCTTGTTTGTCCATACCGACCAGGGGCCGCAAGATCGGCAGGCGCGCCGCCTGTTGAATCACCGCCATATTATCCAAAGTCTGCGAAGCCACTTGTCCAAGACTCTCGCCGGTCACGAGGGCTTTGGCTTTTTCCTTTCGTGCGATCGCCTCAGCGATGCGTAGCATCATGCGGCGGTAAAGCACCACTCGTAACGGCCGCGCCACATTCGCAACAATCTGCCGCTGGATCTCGCCGAAAGCCACCAGGTAGAGACGGGATGAAAATTGATGCCGGTTGAGCCGTTGTACCAACCGCCGCACCTTTTCCTGCGAAGTCCTGTCCTGATATGGGACGCTATGAAAGTGCACGAAAATGATCCGGCAACCGCGCTGCATCAGCCGATAAGCCGCCACCGGCGAATCGATGCCACCCGAAATAAGGGCGACGATGCGTCCGCTCGACCCGACCGGAAGGCCGCCCGGTCCGGCAAATTTATTGAAACCGAAAAACGCGTCGTGCGGCAGGATTTCCACGGTCACGGTGAATTCGGGATGTTCGAGATCGACTCGCGCACCTGATTTTTCCTGCACGGCGGCGCCGAGTTGACGATTGATTTCTGGCGATGCGAGCGGAAAGCTTTTGTCGCCGCGCTGTGTTTCAATGCGAAAGGATTCGAAGCGGTGGCCATTGAGCGCCGCCAAAATACGACTGCGCAAAGCCTCGAGGTCCCGATCGACGCGCTCGACGAGAGAAAAATTCGCGACGCCGAAAACACCGCTGATGCGCTCGATGAGATCTGCCGACGCAGGATGATTTTTAAAGGTAATCAAGATTCGCGCCGGCAGACTGCGAATCTCTTTGGGAGCGAAATCCCTGATAGCGGTCAGTAAGTTTCGCTTGAGCAGCTCGGTGAAATACCGGCGGTTGCCTTTCTTTAATGCAATCTCATGATAGCGGATGAGCACCGAATCCATCAGCTACAGATAACAAATGAGCGCTGCTTTTGCATACCGGTACCCTATGGTAATATCCGTCGTGAACAGGAGCGGAATATGACGCATTTTAAGAAGCTTGGCGATGCGATGCAGTTTGCGCCGGAGAAGATGAAAAAGAACTCGGTCTTCGAAACTGACAGGTTCTTTTGCGATACTTACTGCTTCGAGCCGGGGCAGGAGCAAACTCCGCATACCCACGCCGGGGAGGACAAAATCTATTACGTTCTCGAAGGGCGGGGTTTTTTTAAGGTTGGTAGTGAGGAGCGCGAATTGGGGCCGGGAGAGATCGCGTTAGCGCCGGCAGGCGAAAATCACGGTGTCTTTAACCGTGGCCAGCACCGCTTGGTGACACTCGTGTTCGTCACGCCGAAACCTCACCATTAATCTCCATGACGTCAGACGAACAAGAAGTCGCGGCCGCAAATGAGCGCTTTTACGGCGCGTTCGAAAGCCTCGACATTCACAAAATGGAAAGCGTGTGGGCTAGCGATACCGAAATTCAGTGCGGCCATCCCGGCTGGCGCATTTTACGCGGCTGGAAGCCGGTGATGGAAAGCTGGCGCCGCATCTTCGAGAACACGCCAGCGATACGCTTTATGCTCAGCGATCTTGCGATCGAGGTCCGCGGCGATCTCGCCTGGGTCACACTATACGAAAACCTCAACAGCTCTCTCGAAGGGCAAAACGTTGCGGCCACGGTTCTAACCACCAATATTTTTCGCAAGGGAACCGATGGTTGGCGCATGATTCATCATCATGGCTCGTCAGTCGCGGAGGCCGCGCCCCAAGATGAGACGCCGACCGTGCATTGATCCTGAAAAATTGGGCGCATGACCGCTCTGAATGGAAAAGTCGCCCTAGTCACAGGCGCGGGCCGCGGCATCGGTAGAGCCGTCGCTCTCATGCTTGCGAAATCCGGTTGCCGAGTCATGCTCTCTGCCCGCACGGTTGAGCAACTCCAAGCAGTCGAGCGGGAGATAAAAGATCATAACGGGATTGCGTGCGCGCTTCCGGCGAATCTCACCGACGATGCGGCCGTTAAAAAACTGGCTGTTGAAACGCGCCGAGTTTTCGGGTCCGTGGATATTTTAATCAACAACGCCGGATGGGGAAGACGCGCGCCAGTGACCAAGGCCAATATCGATGACTGGGACCAAACTTTTCGGCTTAATCTGCGCGCGCCGATGATGCTGGCGCGGGAGTTCCTGCCGGACATGATCGCGAAGGGCGCAGGCGCAGTGATCAATATCGGTTCGGTTTCAGGAAAAACCGGCGAAGCCAATGGAGCGGCTTATTCCGCGTCCAAGTTCGGCGTGATCGGATTTAGCCAGTCACTCTACGAGGAAGTGCGCGAGCACGGCATCAAGGTATCGGTAATTCTTCCCGGTTTTGTCGACACGCCGTTGATTCCACCGAATCGACAGCTCGACCGCAGTAAAATGATTCAGCCGAACGACATAGCCGACGCGGTTTATTACGTGCTCAGTTCCGCCGCGACTTGTTGCCCGGTGGAAATCACCGTAAGACCGCAGCGAACACCGTACCGATAATTAAATTGTTCAACTCGTTGAAGTCGTTCAAGCTGTTCAACCCGTTCAGTTGAAGCCCTCTCCGTCCGTCCTCCCCCGCGTTGAGTTTTAGTCGTAAGCACAAAAATTCGCCGATAACACGAGTAGTTCGCCTTAGAAATGACAATTGCGGCAGAGTCTCGGTCGGGGCAAGAGCCGAGTTTGAACGACTTGAACGGCTTAAACTACTTGAACAGTTTCAACTTCAGGTTAGCCACACAGGCGGCGGAGGTACGGAACCGTGACCTCTTTGAGGCTGGCGACGATCGCATCGGCTTCCTGCAAGAGCTCTGGCGGGTGTGAGTTCGTCACTGCCAGGCACTTCATGCCGGCGCGATGTGCGCCGCGTACGCCTTCTTTGGAATCCTCAATCACGACACAGTCTATTGGGGCAATAGCGCCTGGCGAGCCACTTGCGGCGTTCAATGCAGCCAGAGCTTTGATAAAGATCTCCGGCTCGGGCTTTCCTTGCTGAACATCCTCTGAACTTACGATGGCGCGAAAGTGATTCAATAGGTTAGCGGTCTGCAAAATCGTTTCAATCTCCTGGCGCAGGGCACCGGAGGCGACCGCAAGCGGGACGTGTCGCGCGAGATCTTCTACGAGAGCTCTCACGCCAGGAAAGATCACGACATGATTGCATATCGCGCCCTGGTAGTAATCCGCTTTGCGGCGGATGAGTTCCTGCAGCTTTGCGTCCCCAACAGCTCTATCGTGGTCACGAAATCCGGCGAGAAATGCGCCGCGATCATCGAAACCCAGATAACGTCGATAATAAGTCGCTTCATCGAGATCGATGCCTTCTTCGGCAAAGACGCGCTGAAACAATCTGAAATGAATCGGCTCGTCATCGACAATAATGCCGTTGAAATCGAAAATCACAGCCCCAAGCATCTCAGCACGATTACAGAATTTCACCTTTTGTTTCAACTGAATATGAGCTAAACAACAAGCATGTCATCAGAGCATGAATTACACCATGCGCACGCGCACGGCCATGTGGAATTTCGCTTCTGCCCTCGTTGCGGCGGCGGTCTCGAAAAGAAACTCATCAAGACGAACGAGCCTCAACGGCTGGTGTGCCGATCCTGTACGTTTGTATTTTATCAGGACCCCAAGGTGGTGGCGGGGACGATCTTTATGCTTGACGGCGGCATTGTCTTACTGAAAAGAGGCGTCGAACCCTCGCTTGGCAAATGGGTTTTTCCGGGCGGCTATGTCGATCGTGGCGAAAGTGTTCGCGAGGCCGCCGTGCGGGAGACTAAAGAGGAGTCGCAATTGGAAGTGAAGCTGGGACCGCTGCTCAATGTTTATTCATACCCGCGGTCGCCCAATGTCATCGTCGTCTACACTGCGGAGGTGACCAGCGGCAAACTCGCGGCCGCGGATGAGTCCCTGGAGGCGCGTACGTTTGCTCGAAACGAGATCCCGTGGGACGATCTCGCTTTCGAGAGCACCAGGGACGCATTAAAGGACTACCTAAAGCTTTATATAAAAGTTTAGTTTGTTGAATCGAAATCGGCTAAATTCCTGGGGGATGCCGCTCTCCCTAAACAGCGTCTGATTGAAACGCTCGGGCGGTATTTACGTTCACGCAGGAAAGCTCGCGAGCCAGCTCGCCCGAATCACAAATCGAATTCAGCTGTAAAGCTAGGTCAGAGAACCTTAGGCTAAATCCACCAGCACGTCGTCGTCTTCTACCTTCACATCGAATTTTTGCGTGGGCAGATTGGGAAGCAGTTCGTTTTCTCCCGTGGTGACGTTGTAACGCCAGCCGTGCCAAGGGCAAATCACTGTGGTCCCGTCCATCTCGCCTTCACCCAGGGGGCCGCCCCGATGGCCACAGACATCGTTAATCGCGTAAAACTTGCCATCGACATTGAAGATTCCGATCGCTTTACCGTTGATATCGAGGCTTCGGCCGGACCCGGGCTTGACATCACTGGTTTTACAAACCTTTACGAAATTCGCCATGCTTCAGACCCTTTCGCAACTTGCGCTTAAAATTTCCGGTAACTATACGAACTTGACGAGTGGATTCAAGAGGAGCCACTAAAGGGGATCTGACTGACCGTGGCCCGAATTGTCGATTGCTCACGTTGGACGGAGACGATCGTTCCTGGATCCCAATGTTCCTTTCCCAGATAGCCCAAAGCAATTGGGCGATCGAGCCGAAGCGAGAGTACGGAACTGGTGATCGTTCCGACGAACTTGCCGTCCGCATGGATCGGATCGCCCGCAGCCGCAGGAGATGAACCGTCGAGCAACAGTCCGCAGAGCTTCTTGTTCACATGACCCCGCGACCGAATGCGCTCGACGATTTCCTGGCCCAAGTAGCAGCCCTTGGTGAAGCTCACGGCATCATCAATGCCAACCTCGAGGAACAAGTTGTTCTCATTGAAGTCGAGACCGTAGCGCGGAATTCCGTTTTCGACCCGCAGTATGTTTTGCGCTTCTTCCCCGACCCAGCCGGCAGAAAATTGTCGGGCGGCTTCGGTCAAGACACGGGCGACCCTGGTGGCGTTCGCTCGCGGAAGGATGAGATCGAACGCTGGATCGCGGCCGCGATCTTCCCGGACGATGCAAATAGCCGCGCCTTCGATATCGATCATCGCGTGCTGTTTGGCGCGAGTCGGCAGCGGCGTGGCGCTCAGCAGCTTTTGCAAAAGCATTTCGGCGCTCGGCCCTTGCATGGAAAGAAACGTATACTCGGCGGAGCGGTCGGCGATTTCCACATCATCGGCCACGAGATAACGTTGGAGATGCGCGATGACCTTACTCTTCAAATTTTCCCAAAAATCGAGATAGAAGGAATTCATTGCGCAAAGCACCCTGACATCGGCGATCACTTTGCCCTGTTGGGTCAGAATCGCCGCGTATTGTCCGTCGAAGGGGTTCAAGCGGCGAAGGTCGTTAGAGAGCATTCCCTGCAAAAAAGAGAGCCGATCGGGACCGGTGAACTGTAGCAACGCACGCTGGGGAAGATCGATCAGCCCGGCGGCACTCCGCAGGAGCTGATACTCGGCTGTCGGATCGCCAAAATGTTGCGGTAACAGCCAGCCTTCGTATTCGGCGAAAACCGCGCCGTTTTCACGGTGGAAAACGCTCAGGGGGGATTCGTTGGCCATATGGTTCAAAAATATACCGCCTGGCCTCAGAGTTGACAATGCAATGCGGTAGTTCGCGTGGAATGTTCCATTGATGTTCAGCTGCAGAAAAAACTCCAGATCTGATTGGCAGTAAGAACGGCGTCGCCGCGTTTACATTCAGGTTCACTGGTAGCGCATCTTTCCCAAACTCCGATCCGGGATTTCGGCCGCATACTCTTACGATTTCTATAGAGGAGCGAGCGTGAATGAGAGAGACGCGTAAATAGCGCTGCGGGCAGATGCTTCCAGCCGACTGGATCAGTCAAACGGTGCTACGGAAGCGCAACTTTCGCCGACGCGCGCCGGAGCGATATTTCTTTAGGCGCAGGGGAGGCAAGGCTTTTTCGGTCGTCAGACTAGTCCAGCGGTTCAATCCGCGTCGGAGGAAGCTTGGATCAAGACCCAAGGTTTCACAAACATTAGTGAATGAGAAAATCCAGTCTGGCTCTTCGGTCGCGTTGATCCAAGAGTGTGCCTCCTCGAAGTGCCTGCGTTTTCGCCCGGCACAAGGACGGGGCGTCGAGAGACAGGATACCGCGTCTTCGAGAACGGCAGCCATGAGCCTAAGTTCCGGGTCCGCGAATTGGGTTTTCCGAATCGTCGCGTAAAACTGCTCCGGCGCAAGCGTATCCGGTTCGAACAGCTTTAGCCCATCTGGATTGAACATCATCGGTGTTGTAGCTCTCATAGAGACTCCTGTGAGCGTGGCTCGAGAATCTGTGAGCAGATTAGGAAGAAACTAATTCATAGGCAAATTCATAATTTCTTATTGTTTCATAGAAAAAATCGAACTAATATCGAGGCATGGAATGGCTGAACTATCATCATCTTTTATACTTTTGGACCGTGGCTCGCCTAAGCAGTGTCTCACGCGCCAGTGAGGAGTTGCGTCTGACCCAAGCGACTGTCAGCGCGCAGCTCAAATCGCTGGAAGTGGCGCTTGGCGAAAAGCTCTTCCGCAAAACCGGCCGCCACCTGATCCTTACAGAGACGGGGAAGGTGGTCTTTCGCTATGCCGATGAGATCTTTTCCCTCGGCCGGGAAATGATGGGGACGCTCAAGGGGCGGCCCCAGGGCCGGTCGGCGCGACTTACGGTTGGCGTCGCCGATGTCATGCCCAAGCTGGTGGCTTTTCAGTTGATCGAGCCGGCGCTAAAGCTCGCCGATTCTCATCGGATTATTTGCCGCGAGGGAACGAATAAAGAACTGCTGTCGGCATTGGCGGTGCACGATATTGACGTTGTTCTGACCGACAGCCAAATCGATCCGGCAATAAACGTCAAGGCGTTCTGTCATCTGCTCGGCGAGTGCGGCATGACCCTTTTTGGAACGAGGAAACTGGCAGCCGCCTATCGCCACCAATTTCCTCAATGTCTCGACGGCGCGCCTTTTTTGCTGCCGACTTCGAATACGGCGGCGCGGCGCTCGCTCGACCAATGGTTTGAGACCGAAAAAATTCGTCCAGTGATCGTTGCCGAGTGTGAAGATAGCGCGCTGCTGCAAGTTTTTGGCCAGCGCGGGCTTGGATTGTTTTTCGCTCCATCCGTGATCAGCACCGATGTCCGGCGGCAATATAGTGTCACGATTATCGGCAAGACCAGCACAGTTCGCGAACAGTTCTTTGCCATTTCTCTGGACCGAAAGCTCAAACATCCTGCAGTGGTCGCGATCTCGGAAGCCGCCCGCGCGCGACTTTTTGATTGAGCAGGTCCACGTTTCACACCGTAATAACTTAATCCACTCTCAAACTGACCGTCTTTGATATGGCAGTGGTGCTTGCTGCCTACTCAGAATGATCGGGTGAACCGATTGCCCGAGTAGCGCGAAGCGCGTACCGAGGGACGGTTGCCGCTCGCAAAGGGAACATTTTCGTTGTCTTGGCGATCATGAATCAGTCCTGCGTTCTGCTCTGTGTGTCGCCGGTATAAGCATGAATCATTGGAAAGCACGCCGCCTTGCGATAGAGTCGGCGGCATTACACAGGGCGTGTTCGCGATTGCGAAGTATTTTCACCGGGAGGAATTGATGGAACTTAAATCGGTCAAAGAAGTACACACAGAATTACTGATGCATAGCGTGCGCTTTGCCAAAGACGAGCAGGGCCGGCGCAAAGGCCAGGACGTGTTGTTCAAATGGCCGGAGATCGAAAAAAAACTGGGCGAGCACAAACACATTTACGTTGTGGATACGCGTCTTGGCTCGAACAATCACACGCATCGACTTTGGTACGATATTATCCCGCCGCACACCGAAGAGGGTCAGGACTGGCGGACGCTCGGTCATCGCCATACGGTGGAGGCGATCATCTATTTTTTGAAAGGCCATGGCCACAGCATCATTGACGGCGAGCGTTACGACTGGGGCCCCGGCGATCTGCTCAGCGTGCCAATGTTTTCCTGGCATCGACATATCAACGACAGTGACGAGCCGGTCTTGCGCATCGCATCCACCACCGGTCCGTTGTCGCTGGCTCTTGGTCAAGCCGTTTACGAGGACGAGCGTTTTCCCGAATTCTGGATCTATGCCCAGGAAGGTGAAGACGCCCGCAAGACACTGATTCCGGGCGGCGGCGGGCAGCTCGATAACGGGCAAACGCCGCACAATCGCACGGCTGAAATGTATGCGGAACAGGTGGCTTTTGCGATGCATGAAGAACAGCTCAGACGGAAGAGCAAAGTGCTCGTCAAGCAAAAAGATCTGGTTTTCGAACCGACGGCGATGGGTAATCTCGCCTATGTCGTCGATCCTCGCATTGGCTGTCACAGCAAAGCGCTCGGGGTCGTGATGGCGGAAATCCCTCCGGGCAAACGCTCCGGAGCGCACCGGCATCTTTATGATGAAATTGACCTGATCGTCGGCGGAAAAGGCAAGATCATCGTCGAAGACAAAGAATTTAATTTCGATACATTGGACGTGCTCTCGATTCCGGTTTTTCAATGGCACCAGTATTTCAACACCGGAAGGGAACCTTTGCGCATTCTCGGCATCAATACACGATTGGCTATGGATAATTTGGGACTCTCGTTGACGCATCAGGGGGAACATGCGGATTACGTTTGAACGTTGAATTCAGCGCACCGGAGGACTTCAACCGAACTGAAATTTCGCAGAACGTCGACGGCATGTCGCAAAAGGAAATCAATCATGGCAAACGCTCCCTTGAGCATAGAAGAAGAAGTTAAACAGCGTATCGCTTACAAATCCCCCTATGAGCAATGGAAGGAATCGGAAGGCTTGCCGACCTATCGCGGCTTGATCATTGAAAGTCTTTACGACCTCGAGCTCGCTCCGTGGCGTTCGACTGGCGCGGGCTCGGCGGCGTTTCTGAACCTCGATGGAACCGGCGGCTTCAACGACGCCTATGTTGCGGAAATACCTCCGGGCAAATCGCTCAAAGCTCACCGGCATCTGTTCGAGGAAACGATCTACGTTCTCAAAGGTCAGGGCGCGAGCTCGATCTGGATCGAACCGGAGAAAAAGGAAGCTTTTGAGTGGCAAGAGGGGAGCTATTTTTCAATTCCGATGAACGCATGGCACGAACATCATAACGCTTCCGGTATGGAACCGGCGCGCTACATCGCAATGACCAGTGCGCCGCGCGTAATCGACACCTTCAACAACTACGACTTTGTTTTCGATAATGCGTTTGTTTTTCGCGACCGTTACAACGGCGAGGAAGGCTACTTCAAGCAAACGACGCCGACGCAACAGTGGTCGACAAATTTTATCGCCGACGTGCGCGTGTGCCAGATGTTTTCGAGCGGCTTTGATCGCGGCGGCGGCGCCAAGAGCACGGTGTTTCGCATGGTCAACAACACGGTGAAGTCGCACGTATCGTTATGGGGCGTTGGCGCATACAAAAAGGCGCACCGCCATGGCCCGGGTATTCACGTTCTCATCATCCGCGGGACGGGCTACTCACTCATGTGGCAGGAAGGCAAGGCTATGGAACGGCTCGAGTGGGGCCCGGGCAGCGTTTTTGTGCCGCCGGAGATGTGGTTTCATCAACATTTTAACGGCGGCGCTGAGCCCGTCTTCTTTCTTGCCATCGGTTGGGGCAGTGACAAACCAAAATCCGGCGGCAAGGCGTACATCTACAAGAGCGTGAAAGAAGGCGGCGATCAAATCGAGTATGAAGACGAAGATCCGATAATCCATGCGCAATTCGAGACGGCGATGAAAAAAGCCGGTGCCCGCTGCAAAATGGATTATCATCCGCATTGTACGATGAAGTGATTTCGGGTGAGGACGAAGATCGAGAATAGAGGATGGCGCTAGACAAACTCATCGTCACTGCGCTTCTTATGTTAATCTCCGCTGCGGCTCCAGCAGCGAAAGCTGCGTCGCCCGGAGCGCTGTATGCGGAGCTTGACAAGCTGCCGCCGGCGCAACGCCAAGCCCGGCTCGAAGAAGGAGCGCGGCGCGAAGGAGCATTTACTTATTATTCTATTTCTGCTGCGGAATTGATCGCCGCCTACGTCAAGGGTTTCACCGCCCGGTATCCGTTTATCAAAGCGGAGTTTTATCGGGGTAGCGGCAATCAGCTGGTGGTGCGCACCATGATGGAGCATAAGACGGGCAGGCTCGCTGCCGATGTGATTTCCGTCGGCACCGAAAACGTGATGGCGCTCAAGCGTTCCGGTATCTGGGCGCGCTATCACTCGCCCGAAGCGCAGAAT
>Ga0075424_100000262_pt1 | contig 38305 bp, 40 predicted proteins | sample SoiMethybrSBSTD3_FD_75301 | JGI IMG/M metagenome (GOLD analysis project Ga0075424, IMG submission 75301) | Bulk soil microbial communities from a Populus tree surrounding site in Tennessee, USA - Soil MetaG P. TD hybrid SBSTD3 | ecosystem: Environmental > Terrestrial > Soil > Tree plantation...
GCGCTACCTGAATCCGCTCGCGCCGGTTGCTGATCCGTCCGTTCACCAATACGTCGGGCAGGACGAACCCGACAGCGGAGGCGCCGAGCGCGAGCAGAAGGACGGTGGCTCCGCCGAGGGCCAGGCCGATCGTGATGCCGAAGACGAGGCCAAGGATTGCGAGGAGCCCCTTCGCTCCGAGAAACGCATCCGGAGTGAGTTTCTGAGCGAGTCCTGCGTGCAGGAGCCGCTGGCGCACGCTTTCCCTCGTCGTACGGGGCAGTAGGCGAACGACCACGCTTGCGAGCGGGACCAGAATCGGACCGAAGACCCGCTCACGGAACGTCGCTCGGTCGTACATAACGCGCTCGGGGGCCGCCGGCTGTGTGCCGTAGCGAGCCGCCTGGTCGAGCAGGTCGCGGCGCTGGCGGGCCGGCAGAGTCGCGACCTGCACGACCAGAAACGAAGCCGCAGCGACAGAGAGACCGGCGACAAGGAGGAGGAGCATCATGACAGCCTGAACGAGACGATTTTCCGGAGGATCAGCGCACCGATCGCCATGCCGCAGAGCGCGACGACGATCAGGAACCGGCCCAGGGACGTGGTGAAGAGCGGCTTCATGTAGCCGTAGTTGATCGCGCTCATGATCACGACGAGGAAGAACGGCAGGAGGATCAGCACGTAGGCCGACACCCGGCCCATCGCCGTCATCGACCGCATCTTCTTCGCGAACTGCTGCCGCTGTCGCACGGTCTCGGAGACCATGTCGAACAACGTGGCGAGACTTCCGCCGACCTCCCGCTGGATCGCGACGACGCTGACGACGTAGTCGAAGTTGCTCGAGCGCAGCCGGCCGGCCATCTCGGCGAGCGCGTGGTCGGGCGGCCGTCCGAGGTCGGTCTCGAGCATCACGCGCTTGAACTCCATCTTCGCCGGATCCTCCGCATCCTTCGTAACGGCCTGCATCGACTGGGTGAAGGTATGCCCGACACGAAGCGAGGCGCCCATGGCCATGAGCACGTCGGCGAGCTGGTCGTCGAAGGCCCTCAGCCGCTGCGCTCCCTGGACGGCGACGAACACGTAGGGGACCGCGCCGCCGGCGAGCAGCCCGAGCAGGACGATGAGCGGCGGCAGGCCGACCACCGCCAGAATCAGGGCCAGGAGAAGTCCCGAGCCGGCCATGATCCAGAAGAACTCGGCCGGGCGCAGTGGGGAGTCCGCTCGATCGAGCGCCTGCGCGAGCCCGCGCCAGGCGCCGAAGCGCCGCAGACCCCGTTCGGTGGCGGCGAAGAAGCTGCTGAACATCGACAGGCGCCGCGAGCTCGACTGCTCCTGCTGTCGCTCCGGCGCCGGAACGTGCGGCTGCAGCCGTCTGCGGATCCGCCCCACATCCCGTGCGCTCAGAGCGAAGGCGAATGCAAGCGCGGCCAGCGCGCCGACCGCGAGGGCAAGGAGAAGATTGCCGAACGCCGTGTGGAAGAGGAGCCGGGAGACCCCGGACGCACGATCGGGCCGACCGGCGCTCGCCGGGATGAGCATGGTCCGTGTGATCGAGCCGGCGCCTTGCTGGCTGACGGCGAACCGGGCGCGGTCACCGGGCGCCGTTCGGGAGTCGAACGTCAGCTGCCACGTGCGCGCGAACTGACTCGAGATCTTGCGCGCGATCCCTGTCAGGGCGGCGCTCGACTCCGCGTTCGAATACGTCCCGCCGGTCGTAGCGGAGAGGTGGCGGAGCGCGGTCTGGGATCCGCTCCCGATCCCGATCGTGTAGACGGCGACGCCGGCGGCGCGCGCCGAGTCGATTGCCCCCGCAAGCGAGCCCTCGGTCGAGACGTTGCGACCGTCGGTGATCACGATCAGGAGCCGGCTCAGGAGCTGGCTCTGGGAGAGGCTGTCAGCCGCATCGCTCACCGCGCTGTAGAGAGCCGTCCCGGGCTGGCCGCTCGCCTCGAGGGCGTCGAGGGCGCCGGCGACACGATCCGCGTCAGTTGTGAAGCCGGTCAGTTGCGCGTCATCCGAAGCGAACCCCACGAGCGCCACCGGATCGCCGGGGCGCTTTGCGTGCAGGAAGACCTTCGCCGCGGCCACGGCGTCCGCCAGCGGTTTGCCCGTCATCGACCTCGACCGGTCGACGGCGATGACCAGCGCCTTGTCGACGCCGAGGCTCTTCGCGGCCACGTCGCGGACTCGGCTCCCGTTCTCCCGCAGCCTCGGCGCCGCGGCGACGGGCCTCGACGTCACGACCGTCAGACGCAGCGTCGGATAGTCGCTCGTGTCGAGCCCTGTGAGCCGGATCGCCGCGGCCGCCGGGCCGGGTAGCGCGAGTGCCGCGAGGGCCGCAGCTACGAGGAGTCGCTTCATCGGTCGTACCGGCCCGGGTAGGCGCTGGCGCCCGCGAAGGCGCCCTGCTCGAGCGCGAAGAAGGACGGCGGTAGCGTGACGCCGTTGGCGGCGAGCTTGTCGAGGAAGTGCGGCTTCAGACCGGTGTACTCAAGCGGCGCGAGCAGCGACGCCGCGCGCGCGTCGAACCGGCCGTCGTCGGGCGGGGCCGCGAGGAAGATGTCCTGCAGCGTGATCACGTCCGACTCCATGCGCAGCACCTCCGTCACGTGGCTGACGCGCCGTGTGCCGTCGACCAGGCGCGTCATGTGAACGACGAGGTCGAGGGCGCTCGACACCTGCTCGCGAATCGCCCGGAGCGGGAGGTCGACGCCGGCGGTCAGGACGAGGGTCTCGATCCGCGTCAGGCAGTCGCGGGGTGAGTTCGCGTGGATCGTGGTCAGCGAGCCGTCGTGACCCGTATTCATCGCCTGCAACATGTCGAGCGTCTCGGCACCTCTCACCTCGCCGACGACGATGCGATCGGGCCGCATGCGCAGCGCGTTGCGGACGAGCTCGCGAATGGGAACCTCGCCCTTTCCCTCGATGTTCGCGGGCCGCGCCTCGAGCGGGACGACATGGCGCTGCTGCAGCTGCAGCTCGGCCGCGTCCTCGACGGTGACGATCCGCTCGTCGTTCGGGATGAAGGAGGAGAGGGCGTTCAGCGACGTGGTCTTCCCGGAGCCCGACCCGCCGGAGATGAGGACGTTCAGCTTCCCGCGGACGCACGCCCGCAGGAACTCGGCCGCCCGCTCCGACACGGTGCCGAACTGGATCAGGTCGTCGATCGAGAAGGGATCGCGGGAGAACTTCCTGATCGTGAGCGCGGGGCCGCGGATCGAGAGCGGCGGGATGATGGCGTTGACGCGGCTCCCGTCCGGGAGGCGGGCGTCGACCATCGGGGAGGCCTCGTCGACCCTGCGCCCGACCTGGGAGACGATCTTCTCGACGATCCTCATCAGGTGGTCGTTGTCGAGGAACGCCGACGACGTCTCTTCGATCTTTCCGGCGCGCTCGATGTAGATCTGCTCGAAGCCGTTGACCATGACCTCGCTGACGGACTCGTCGCGAAGGAACGGCTCGAGCGGCCCGTAGCCGACGAGGTCGTCGGTGAGCTCCTTGACGAGCCGCGCGTGCTCGTCGCGCGTGAGCGGTGTTCGATCGGCCGCCATCTCGCGCTCGACTGCTCGGCGCACGAGGTCGGTGAGATCGCGGTCGGCCTCCTCGCCGAAGAGCTGAGAGCCGAGCTTGTCGATCACCGCGCGATGAATCCGCATCTTCAGATCGCCGAACGGATCGCCGTGCTGGGTCTCGGGCCCCTGCAGCATCCGGAGGCCGTCCGAGGAGCCGGAGGCCGCCGTGCTGCCGATTCGCTCTGTCAGGGCGGTGTCGGAGGGGCGGAGAGGCAAGTCCGCCTGCACGTCGATCGTGTCCTCGTCGAGGGGGGCCTCCGGTAGCTCGTCCCTGCGCCCGTTCTGCCCGTCGCCGTTCGCGTGCTCGAGTCGGTCCTTCAGGCTCATGTCGCCTCCCCAGCGCGGTCTGCGGCCGGCTTTCCGTCGCGCGACCAGCGCCAGCCGGACGCGAATCCGCGAACGGTATGAATGAGATCGTCGCGCTCCGCCTGCGGTTCGGCCGAATCCGGATCCCACTTGCGGGCGGCGCCGAGCAGCGACCGTGACATCGACCGGACGGCGAGCGAGAAGGGGCTCGTGGGGGCTTCCAGCGTCAGGGGAGTCCCGCGGTTGACGGCCGCAGGAACCTCGGGCACGTTCGGCAGCTGGAAGGACACGTCCATTCCGAGCGCGCCCTCGATCTGCGGCTTTCGCATCGCCCCATCGGCGTCGGCCCGGTTCAGGCAGAGCCGGATGCGCTCCTCCGGGAACGAGATCAGCCGGAGCGTGTCGACTCCGAGGCGGACGTTCTTCAGCGTCGGGATCTCGGGGCTGCAGACGACGACGAGCACATTCGTCCGGTCGAGCGTCGCCAGGAGCGCTCCGTGGAAGAACGGCGACGTATCGACGACGATCACGTCGTACGCCTTGCGGGCGACGTCGAGCACGCGCTCGACCTTCTCCTCCGTCACCGTTTCGCCGTCCTCGGGACGCAGCGGCGCCGCGAGCACGTCGATTCCGGAGTGCGGGTGACGCGTGAGGTAGCCCCCGAACTTGTCTGCGTCGAGCTCCCCCGGCGCGGTGACCAGCTCGTGGAGCGTCTGCTCAGGCTCGATCCCGAGCATGATGGCCGCGTCTCCGAACTGCAGGTCGAAGTCGACGAGCAGCGTCCGCAGGCCCTCGTTCCGGGCGATGCTCGTCGCGAGGCTCGTCGAGATCACGGTCTTGCCCGTGCCGCCCTTCGGCGAGAACACCGTGATCATCCGCGCGGGTCGCTCCTCGGGAAGCCCTGCCGAGTGCAGCGCAGCGCGCGAAGCGCGTCGCAGCGTGAACGCGACTCGCTCGGCACTCTCGGGCAGGACGACGACGTCGGCGATGTCGGCCTCGAGCGCTTCCTCGAACAGGGTCGGATCAGCGCGTTCGACGAGGAGGACGATCGGCGCGGAGGTCAGCTCGCGAACCCTGACGAGGTCCTCGTAGGGGAGGCTGCCGTTTCCGCCTGCGTACAGGAGGTTGGCGTCGATCGCCGGGCGGTCGCCGTTTGCTCCTTGGTAGGCCTCAGCGTGGACGAGTTCGATCTCCGGCTGACCGCCGAGCGCGTCGCAGAGATTCCGGACCGCGTCGCAGAAGCCGGTGACGAGGATGCGTGTCATTGGATCAGACCCCTCCGCTTGAGTGATTTGAGGATCGACGAGACCGTCGGCTCCTTGAAGCTGGTGTTCCGTGGCTTGATCACGGGCCGCAACATCAGCCACCAGGCGCCGTTTTTCTGCATCCAGAAGACCGCGTTTGCCTCCTCGTCCGTGAGCCGCAGCTGCACCGGGACCGCGTTGGGCTGGTTGCTGCTGTTGCTCACCGAGGGGAGCTCGGCCGACGTCGCCAGCACGAGCGCGTTCCTGACGATGACCGCCGACACCTTGCAGGTGTCGCAGCTGAGCGGCGTCCAGGAGCCGAGCACGTCGACGCGGTCTCCCGGCTTCAGCGTCCCGTCCAAAACCTGGTTCGAGTCACCCGCGAGCTGGACGACGCGGTTGACGCCTCGAATCGTGGATCGGACGCCCGTCGCCGCTGCAGGCGCAAACCGGCGCGTCGTCACCTGCTCGCCGGCGAGGATGTTGCTGGTCGCAACCTCGCCTCGCACCTGGCTCGGCGCCGAGATCCAGCCGGGAACGGCAGCCTTCCGCGGGACGTGCTTCGTCGTCAGGGCGCCGCTCTGCAACGACGAGCCCGGTGTGCCGGCGTCGATGTCGTGTGAGGCGACGAGGACGCTGACGAGCTGCTTCCCGACATCCTCGTTGTTTCGAACCTTGGAGACGTAGATCAAGACGAGGACGACCGCCAGCAGGCCGAGAGCGGCGGCCGTGACGATGTTTCGCGTGCGGTAGGTCATTGGCTCCTCTTTCCCGTGCTGTTCTCTTGCCTATTGGATGAGCGCGACCGTCTTCACGCCGAAGCCTGGAACGCCCGGCGTGCTGACGACGTCGGTGGGGATATACGTCTCGAAGTGGCCGTGGAGAATCTTGAGATGTGGATTCCAGTCGGAGTTCGGAATTGCCTGGTCGATGACGAACGCCGCCCAGCCGATGACGTGGAATCCTCCCTTGTTGCCGCACCACGAGAGATTCGCGGTGTCGAACACCGGAATCAGAAGCAACTTTCCGACCACGGCGTTCAGCGAGTTCCGAATGGAGGTTCTCTGACCCGTCGTCGCGCCGTAGTAGTTGTTCACGGTCAGGATCCCGGGATAGCCGCTCGTTATCCAACCCGCCTCGGTGCCTTCGCCGACGTTGCCGCTACAGCCAGAGGACGACGCCGAGCCACCGCTCAGGTCGAGTAGACCCCAGGTGCTGGATCCGAAGCTTGCCGTGGTCGAGTCGTCGAAGGTGAGCGTCTTCGGAGTGAAGAAGCAGCCGGTGGATCCGGTCGCGCACGCGGCGCTGCTCTTGATCCCGACCGGCACGACATTCTTCATGCTTCCGGGCGAGCCGATTTGCGCTCGAGCGTGTGCATGAACCGTCTTCGAGTTGATCCCGACCAGCTTGGCGAACGAGGCCGAAACGTCCTTCGAGAGGCTGATGTCGATCGTGTTCGTGTCGGGAAACGACGGCGACCACGAGTTGAGCCCGGTCGCATTCGCGTTCGCATACGAGCTGGCGGAAGACGCCGCCGTAGCCGTGTTCGGGAGATCCTGCGCGCCGGCCAGCGCCGCGGCGTCCGCAGCCGCCTGCAGGTTGCGCTGTGCGCGGTACCAGGAGCCGAAATCGAACGCCAGGGCGACGAGCGCCAATAGTGCCGTGAAAAGCAGGGTGATCATGACCAACGCGGTACCGCGGTCGTCCCTCAAGCGCCGTAGCCTCACTCGACGCGCTCCTTCGTCGTACTGGTCATCGTCCCGGACTTGATGGTCACGCCGAGGAAGCTGATCGAGTACGGATACGTCGCCGTGACCGTCACCTGGCTTCCGGGCGTCCAGGGCGTCCCCGGCGAGACCTGCGGATTGAGCGTCGTGCAGTCGAGGTTGTAGGCCGAGCTGCACACGGCCGCCTTCGTCGCCCCGATCGGGTCGCCGGCGGTCCGAGACACCGCCGCGACGCGGGCGCCGGCGCGCGTGGCGTCGGTGATCGTGACGTAGTGGCTGTAGATGCTCGCGCTCTGCACGATGAGATAGATCACCCCGGCGAGCAGCGGCAACAACACCGCGAATTCGACGAGCGCCTGTCCGCTGTCGGATTGCCGGCGGCGCCCTGGCCGAACCGATTGCGTTTGTGAAGTCGTGAACCGCATTTCAAATCTCATTCAACGGAGCAGGCGGGTTGCCGAGACGCGACCCGCCTGCGCCCTCCTTCATCTCGTTCCTCCCCCTGAGAGCCTCAGCCCAGGGTCAGACCGTTGATGAATGTCGTGATCTTGCCGGTGAGCACGCCGATGACTGCCAGCACCATCGCGATAACGGCGCCGACAAGGACTGCGTACTCCGTCATACCCTGGCCGTCCTCGCGATTGCGAAGATCGGTATACGCCGCGAGCACCCGGATCTGGGTCTGCAGCAAGAAATCCGACATTCCTTTCCACCTCCTTCGGTGCGTGTCGACCGGGCTGGGGTACCGGACAACCCACATCGTTTCTCGTCGACAACTAGAGAGTCAGACCGTTGATAAACGTCGTGATCTTGCCCGTGAGCACGCCGATGACTGCCAGCACCATCGCGATGACCGCGCCGACGAGGACTGCGTACTCGGTCATACCCTGGCCCTCCTCGCGATCGCGAAGGCTCGCATACGCGTTGAGCAGCCGGACCTGAGTCAGCATCAGGAAATTCGTCATGTATTTCACCTCCTCCGCACAGTCGGTGATTCCCGCCGGCTGAACATACTCGGGGCCTCGCGAAAACGGACCATCCCGACGAATCGAAAGGCACTGTCCTCCCGGATCGAAAGGGACCATCCCGACGACCCGGCCCTGACCCGCCCCCCGACCGGTGCGTTAACGCGGCCCGCAGTCGATAGTTGTTGACGTGAGCCGGCGCGTCTTCTCGTTACGGAACGGCCGCGGCGCTGTCCTCTGTGCAAAGTGCGCACCCGCTGACACGCCGTTGACACGCTTGCGCGGCCTGTTGGGACGGAAGGAACTGCCGGCGGACGAGGGGCTGCTCCTCAGTCCGTCATGGAGCGTCCACACCTGGTTCATGCGCTTCCCGATCGACGTCGTCTACCTGGATTCGGACCTCACGGTGCTCGGAATGCGTGAGTCGGTAAAACCGTGGCGAATGACCGGGTGGTGGGGAGCGCGCTCCGTCCTCGAGCTGCCTGCGGGAACCTGCGAGCGGCGGAGGCTGACGACGGGCGAACGCCTGACGATCACCGAGTACGCGGAGGAGGAAGCGAGCGTGCTGCTCGTCGTCGGCCAACACAGTGAGAGCAACGTGGTGGTCGCTCGAGGGCCGCTGTCGGCGGCGGCGCGGACACTCGACGCGATGAGCGAGCTCGACGTGGACGTGAGCGCGGTCGTCCTTCGCGACGACGCGGCCGACGCGGCCTCCGGCTCCTGATGGCCCACGCGCTCGTCGTCGCGTTCTTCGTCGCGGTCCTCCTGACGCTCTCCATCGTCGACATCCGAACGCGACGGCTTCCGAACCGGATCGTGCTCCCGGCTGCGGTCCTCGTGCTGGCGGCCAACATTGCGCTCACGCCCGATCGGACGCTCGAGTGGGTCACCGCCGCGTTCGGCGCCGCCGCGGTGCTCTTGGTCGCGTCGCTGCTTTACCCGAACGGGCTGGGAATGGGGGACGTGAAGCTCGCGCTGTTGCTCGGCGCCGCGCTCGGCTGGTCGGTGGTCGGAGCGCTCGCGATCGGATTCATGGCGGCGGCGCTGGCCGGCCTGTTGCTAATCGTCCTTCGAGGCTGGTCGGCGCGGAAGTCGACGATTCCGCTCGGGCCGTTCCTCGCGCTGGGAAGCTTCGCCGTCCTGCTGTTCTCGATCTAGACCAGCACAGCCGAGGCCTCGGGCGCCGACGCCTCCACGAGGCCGTGCTCGTAGGCGAAGCGTGTGGCTTCGGTGCGGTTGGCGACGCCGAGCTTGCGATAGATGTTGCGGACGTGGAACTTCACCGTCGGCTGGGCGATCCACAACTCCTTCGCAATCGCCTGGTTCGAGAGCCCGCGGGCGACCGCCTGGAGGATGGACAGCTCGCGCTCGGTGAGGTCAGCGTTGTTGCTGGCGGCGGGTCGAGTGTCCGGGACACCCACGGACTGGATGACGGTGCCGCTGACGATGTGCCGGATGACGGCCGCGAGATCGTCCGGGTTGACGGACTTGAGAATGAACGCCGACGCGCCGTGACGCAGCGCGTTCTCGATCACCTCGAGGTCGTGCACCGCCGACATCATGGCGACCTTCACGCCGGGATGGCGGGCGCGGATCGCGTCGAGACAGGCGATGCCGTCGAGACGCGGCATCGACACGTCCAGCAGGACGAGATCGGGATCGAGGCTCGCGACCAGCGCGAGCGCGTCTCCGCCGGAATCGGCTTCACCGACGATCTCGATGTCCTCGGCATCGCCGAGCACATCGCGTACGCCGAGCAGGAACAAACGGTGGTCGTCAACGATCACGACACGAATCGCCGCCATGGCACGTCTCCCAAAGTTGTGATCTACAGGCCGCAGGCCCTCTAGTCCTCAGCTTGTAGCACCCCGTACCAATGTTGCCTAGCCACCAGATTCATAAGAAATGGAGAACTTTCGCCAAATGGGGGACGCGTCGCCCGGAAAACCTGACACCACTTAGGTCCCCAATCGCGCGACGAAGAAGCCCGACGTGCGGTGGCGGTGCGGGAGCGTCTGCAGAAACTCCGGGCGCCGGCGATGCCGGAAGGCCGGCCACTCGCGACCGAGGTCTTCGGCCTCGAGACCCGAGGCGTCGACGACCGCCTCGCTCTCGTCCGCGTTGATCGTACAGACCGAATAGACGACGACGCCGCCGCGCCGCACCCGCTCCGCGGCGACCCGAAGGAGCCCCGCCTGGAGCTCCGGAAGCGGCTGGGCGCGCCAGCGCAGATCGGGCCGCTGTGCGAGGACGCCGAGCCCCGAGCACGGCGCGTCGACGAGCACGCGGTCGAACCCGGTGAGGTCGTCCGGCAGGGCGAATGCGTCAGCGTTCACGACGCGGACGTTCGCGGCTCCGAGGCGGCGCACATTCTCTTCGAGCTCGCGGGCGCGTCCCGGGTGGATCTCGACCGCCACGACCTCGGACGCCCGCTCGGCCAACTGCGTCGCCTTCGCGCCCGGCGCCGCGCAGAGGTCGAGCACTCGGTCGCCCGGCTGCGCCCCCACCGCGAGCCCGGCGAGCTGTGAGCCCACGCTCTGCGGAAAGATGAGTCCCTCCGCGAGCGCGCCCTCGTCAACGCGATCGACGTGCAGCGCGCCAGGGACATCCGGGTCGGGCGTGCCCCCGACCTCCCGCTCACGAAGCGCGTTGCGGCGAACGACCGTCGGGCTCGGCTCGTTCTGCGCCAGCATCAGCGCCCGGGCCTCGCCTGGCCCGAGGTCCCGCCACCACACGTCCGCGATCCAGTCCGGGTAGGAGTGCCGGAGCGCAGCCTCCGAGGCCGCGCCGTCCGGCAGCTCGGCGAGCAGACCCTTCAAGCCGTCGGCCAGGCGACGGCCGACGGCGTTCGTGAACCCGACGGCGCGCTCGATGCCGGCCGCGCGCACCAGCTCCACGGCCTCGTCGACCGCGGCATGCGCAGGGACGCCCTCGAGGTAGCCCAGCTGGTACGCGGCCAGCCGCAGCGCCGCCCGCACCGGCGGGTCGAGCCGGCGGACGGGACGCCGGCCGATCGCGTCGATCGCGTAGTCGAGCGTCCGAACACGCTGAACCGTCCCGTAGGCCAGGCGCTGGGCCAGCGCACGATCCCGACCGTCGAGGTTGCCTGCAGCGGCCGCGAAGGCGCGATCGGTGTACGCGTCGTCCTCGAAGACGCGAACGAGGACGCGGTAGGCGACCTGCCGCGCAGGCGAGACGCTCAACGGAGACCGCGCCGGAACTCGTCGTAACTCATACGGCGACGGCCCTCCGGCTGCACCTCGAGCGGCTCAACGGCGCCGTCCACGACGCGCGCCTTCCACACGATCACGTCCCGGCCGTCGAGGTCTCCCCGCGCGCCGATGTGCGGCGACAGGGCGCGAACGCGATTGACGACCTCCTCGGGCGGACGCGTCCAGTCGAGCTCTCGATCGGCCGCCGTGAGTTTCTCCGCGTACGTCACGCCTTCCTCGGGCTGCGGTCGGAACTCGGCGTCTCCGTCGAGTACCTGGTCGAGCAACCCGGGAGCGACTTCCCCTGCGCGCCGCAGCACCGCGCCGGCGTCGTCGTCAGGCCCGATGGGAAAGGCCTCCTGCGCGGCGATGGGGCCGGCGTCGAGCTCGGGCGTCGTCCGGTGGATGGTGACTCCCGTCTCGGAGTCGCCGGCCATGATCGCGCGCTCGACGGGAGCGGCCCCGCGCCACCGGGGCAACAGCGAGGGATGGACGTTCAGCCACAGCGCCTGCTCGAGGAGCGCGGCCGGAATGAGGACGCCGTAGGCGCACACGACGATCGTGTCCGCGTCGAGTGCCGTCTCGGCGGTGAGGCGCTCCGGCTGGAGCACCTGGATGCCGAGTCGCTCGGCGACCTCCTTCGCCGGCGGGGGCGCGACGCGCCTCCCGCGCCCGCGTGGGCGATCCGGACGGGTGAGCAGGAATGCGATGTCCCACCGCTCGGCAAGGCGCGCGAGCACGTCCGCCGCGAACGGCGCCGTCCCCGCAAACCCCAGACGCATCAACGTGGGGGAACCCATGGTTCCCCCACGAGCCCCCTCCTCCTTCTCACTCGCTGCCCGACCCATGCCGAGCCTCCCGCCGGGCGAAGCCCGGCTCCGGCGGTGAAGCCTCGCGCACCCCCAGCGTTCACCTTCGCGAAACTCTCACGGACCGCCGGTTTCTGCCTGCTGTCGCTGCTACTGAACCACGAGAACGGGCTTCGGGCGCAGGATCTTCATGGCCTCGCGACGCGCCTCGGGCGTCGTCCGGTCGATGATGAGCACGCCGTCGAGGTGGTCGAGCTCGTGCTGCACGATGCGCGCCGAGTGGTCGGAGAGCTCGAGCTGCAGCTCGGAGCCGTCGACATCCTGTCCAGCGAGCGTCACGCCAGCATGCCGCTCGACGGGAACGCGGATGGGACCGAGCGAGAGGCATCCCTCCTCGTCGCTCACGAGCTCGTCGGAGCGCTCCACGATGACGGGATTCACGATCGCCCGAGCGTCGTCCTCGTCGGTCGGCTGGAAGACGAACATCCTTCGCACGACCCCGACCTGGTTCGCGGCCAGCCCGACACCGCTGGCGTCGCGCATCAGCACCTGCATGAGCGCGGCGAGCTTGCGGAGGTCGTCGTCGAACTCCCCCACCTCGTTCGCGCGCAACCGGAGCGCCGGGTCGGGGTACTGACGCACCTGCGCAAGGGCCACGCGCCGCCGCGCCTGCTCCTCGGCATCGAGTTCCCGCTCGCGAATCTGCCCCTCGATCTCGCTCATCGATTCCAGTCTAGAGAACGGGTGGCGGCATCTCAGACGCGGAGTACGATCGCGGTGTGCCGGCCTGGGTCGCCTGGGTGATCGTGGCAGCTGTGCTGGCGGTGGGCGAGGTCTTCACGCTGAGCTTCTTCCTCGGCGCCGTCGCGCTCGCCGCGCTCGTCGCGGCGCTCCTCGCCGCCGTCGGGCTCGGAGTGGGCTGGCAACTCGGCGCATTCATCGCCTGCTCGCTTGCCTCCGTCCTGTTCCTTCGCCCGGTCGCCAGGCGGCACCTCCGCACGCCAGCGCAACTGCGCACCGGCACGGCCGCGCTCGTCGGCGCGCGTGCCGTTGTCCTCGAGCGCGTCGACGCCGACGGCGGCCAGGTCAAGATCGGCGGCGAGGTGTGGTCGGCGCGCTCGTATTTCGAGAACCAGGTGATCGAGACCGGCGCCAGAGTCGAGGTAGCACGGATCGACGGCGCGACCGCGCTCGTCTACGAATAGGGGGTTCCATGGTCGGCTACATCGTCCTCATCGTCGTCGCAGTCGTGGTCGTCCTCACCCTGGTGCGGACGATCCGGATCGTGCCGCAGGCGCGCGCAGGAGTGGTGGAACGACTCGGCCGCTACCACCGCACGCTCGAGGCGGGTCTCGCGCTCGTCATCCCCTTCGTCGACCGCTTGCGGCCGCTGATCGACCTCCGCGAGCAGATCGTTTCGTTCGAGCCACAACCCGTGATCACGGAGGACAACCTCGTCGTCAGCATCGACACCGTCGTCTACTACCAGGTCACGGACGCAAAGGCTGCGACCTACGAGATCGCCGACCACGTCGGCGCCATCGAGCAGCTCGCCGTGACGACCCTTCGCAACGTCGTCGGCGGCATGACGCTCGAGGACACGCTGACGTCACGCGACGAGATCAACCGGCAGCTGCGCGGGGTCCTCGACGAGGCGACGGGCAAGTGGGGCGTCCGCGTCAATCGCGTCGAGCTCAAGACGGTCGATCCGCCGCGGACGGTGCAGGAGGCGATGGAGAAGCAGATGCGGGCCGAGCGGGACAAGCGGGCGGCGATCCTGACCGCCGAGGGCGTGAAGCAGTCGCAGATCCTGACCGCCGAAGGAGAGAAGCAGAGCGCGATCCTTCGCGCCCAGGGCCAGAGAGAGGCGCAGATCCTCCAGGCGGAGGGTCAGTCGAAGGCGATCGAGACGGTCTTCCAGGCGATCCACGAAGGCAAGCCGGATCCGACCCTGCTCGCGTACCAGTACCTGCAGGTGCTGCCGCAGATCGCCGACGGCGACTCCAACAAGGTCTGGATCATCCCGAGCGAGTTCACGGAGGCGCTCGGCGCCTTGCGAGGCGCACTCCCGTCGCCGCGCGGCGATCAGGGGCCCGACGAGGCGAGCGGCTCGAGCAAGCCCTCCGCGTAACGGTTCTGATACACCGCGCACCGTGGCGACGCTCCCCGCCGGAACCGTCAGCTTCCTGTTCTCGGACATCGAGGGCTCGACGCGACTGCTGCAACAGCTGGGCGACGCCTGGGGCGCCGTGCTGGCGCAGCACCGGCGCCTGCTTCGCGAGGCCGTGGCGACGACCGAGGGCCGCGAGGTCGACAACCAGGGCGACGCCTTCTTCTTCGTCTTCGGGCGCGCGCGGGATGCGACGGCGGCCGCGACGGCCGGCCAGCGCGCGCTCGTGGAGCACGCCTGGCCTGAGAACGCCCAGGTTCGCGTCCGCATGGGCATCCACACGGGCGAGCCGTCCGTCGGCGACGAGGGGTATCTCGGGCTCGACGTCGTGCGCGCGGCCCGCATCTGTTCGGCGGCGCACGGCTGCCAGGTGCTCGTGTCCGAGACGACGCGGGCGCTCGTCGGCGACGCCGAGTTCGTCGACCTCGGTCGCCACCGGCTGAAAGACATCGAGACGGAGCAGCACCTGTACCAGCTCGTCGTCCCGGGGCTGCCCACGGATTTCCCGCCGCCGCAGACGATCGAGGAGGCGCGGCCGGTCGGACCACTCGCGAAGCGCGGCTATCAGCCCGAACGCACGCAGCGGGCGGCGGACGAAATGGCGGCGCGCATCGAGGCGGGCGTCGAGCGCATGCTCGCCGAGGCCGGCGTTCCGGGCTACGCCCCGGTGGGACCGGCCTCCGGGCCGCCGCCGCGGCCGTCGCTACTCCGGCGACTCCTCGGCCGCAGCAGCTCGAGCAAGCCGTCCGGGTAGAGGATCGCCTCGCCGCGCTCGACGCGGTCAAGCGGCAGCCAGCACCCCCGGGAACGGCACCACATCTTCCGGAGCCGAAGACGAAGAGATCTCGTGCCACAGCTCGCCCTCGTCGCGAAGCTCGCGCGGCACGGCGTCAGCGCAGCGACTAGCCCGTCACTCTCGGCGGAGCGGGGCTTTGCCCCGCGGAGCCCAGCTCCTGTCGCCTTCGGCTCGGTCGCTCTTAGCTGTCCGCGCCGATGAAAGAGGGCTCGTGGGGGAAACCTGGTTTCCCCCACGGCTTAGACGCTTTGCGGGTCGACGTCGACGACCGCCGTGACGCCGGCGCGGCGCATCGCTGGCGACGCTGCGGCGAGCAGGTCGGCCATGCGCGCGGCGAGCGCGCGCGGCCGGCCCGTCTTCGCGAGCAGCTGCGCGCGGTAGCGGCCGCGGAGCCGCAGCAGCGGCGCGGGGCCGAGCAGGTTGGGAACCCCGAGGCGCTCCCGAATCTCGCTCAGGAGCCGCCCCGGCTCGTCGGGCTCGCCGCCGGACGCGACAACCCTGACCAGATGCGTGAACGGCGGGTAGCCGAGCTCGCGCCGACGCTCGAGCTCCAGGGCCATGAACCCCGAGACGTCGTGGCGCGCCGCATAGACGATCGCGAGTGCGTCAGGCTGGAACGTCTGGACGAGCACGCGTCCGGGAGCGTCCCGCCCGCTGCGCCCGGCGAGCTGCGTCAGCAGCTGGAACGTCCGCTCCTCTGCGCGGAAATCCGGGAGGCCGAGGCCGGTATCGGCGTCCACGACGGCGGCGAGCGCAACTCCCTCGAAATGGTGACCCTTCGCCACCATCTGCGTGCCGACGAGGACGGCGCGGTCCGAGGCGGCGAACCGCCGCAACGCGTCGGCGACGCCGCCTCGACGCCGCTGCACGACGTCGGCGTCGAGCCGGATTCGCTCCAGCTCGGGCAACTGCCGCTCGAGCTCCCGCTCCAGCCGCTGCGTGCCTGCCCCGAGCCGCATGACGTCCGGGGAGCCGCAAACGGGGCACGTCTCCGGTGACGGCTCCGAAAAGCCGCAGTGATGGCAGCGCAGCGACCCTCCCGAGTGGAGGACCAGCGAAACGTCGCAATTCGGACAGCGGCGCGTGGTGCCGCAGGCACGGCAGTGGAGCGCCGGAGCCACTCCCCGCCGGTTCAGGAGCAGGATCGCCTTGCCGCCGGTGTCCACCAGGGCGCCGAGCTCGGCGAGGAGCGGCGCGGAGAGCGGGTACCCGCCTTCACGCCGGAGGTCGACCACGCTGACCGGCGGAAGGCTCCCGGCGACGCGCGCCCCGAGCTCGAGCCGTTCGAGCCGCTCCCAGGTCTCCGGCCGGGGCGTCGCACTCCCATAGACGACGACGGCCGCCTCGAGCGCGGCTCGCTTGGCGGCGATCGTCCTCGCGTCGTACCGCGGGTCCGACTCCTGCTTGTAGGACGCGTCATGCTCCTCGTCGACGCAGATGAGGCCGAGATCGGGAACGGGCGCGAAGACGGCCGAACGCGCCCCGACCACGATCGGGGAATCGCCGGAGCGGATGCGCTCGCGCTCGTCCCGCCGCTCCGCCTCGGTCAGGGCCGAGTGCAGGACGGCCACACGATCGCCGAACCGGGCCTGCAGGCGTCCGACCGTCTGCGGCGCGAGCGCAATCTCCGGAACGAGCACGATTACGCCGCGCCCGGCGGCGATCGCGGCCTCGCACGCCTGGAGGTAGACCTCGGTCTTTCCGCTCCCCGTGGCGCCGTAGAGCAGGAGGCGTTCCGGCGTACGGCGTCGTAGCGCTTCGACGATCCGGTCGATCGAGCGCCGCTGCGCGGCGGTCAGCGCGGGCGGCGGGGCTTCGCCGGGGAGTGACTCGCGTTCGCCCGGCCGCGGGCGCTCCCCGCGTGGCGAGCGCCGCTCGGGCGCCACGAGCGCGAGCGCACGCCCGGGCGTCGTCCCGTAGTAGTCGGCCAGCCAGAGCGCGAGCTCGACGAGCGGCGGAGGGATCTCGTCGACGACAGCGTGGACGGGTGCCGGATCGATCCCGGCAGGCGGCTCCCCGCCGACCGCGACGACCACGGCCCGCCGTCGCGCTCCGTGGATCGAGACTGCAACCACGGAGCCGACCCGCACGCCGTTCGTGACCTCGTACGTGAACGGTCGCGCGAGCGCGCGGGTCGCGACCAGCGGATAGACGTCGGCGAACGGCATCGACTCAGCGTAGTCAGCGCCCTGGATCGCCTCGCGCTCGACGTCGGCCGCGTAGACTCGCGCCCCGTGAACCTCGTCGTCGGCGCGACCGGAATGCTCGGGAGCGAGATCTGCCGGCTGCTCGCCGAGAGCGGCCGGCCGGTACGCGGGCTGGTGCGGCCGACGTCCGACGCGGGGAAGGTCGAGCGGCTCCGGTCGGTCGGCGTGGACGTAGTCGAGGGCGATCTCGCCGACCAGGAGTCACTCGAGCGGGCGTGCGCCGGTGCCGCCACCGTACTGTCGACGGCCACCGCGATCGGGACCGGCGAGTCGCTCGAGGAGACCGACGACCGCGGCAACGGGAGGCTGATCGAGGCGGCCCGCGAGACCGACGTCGGTCATTTCCTCTTCGTCTCGTTCGTAGAGCTGCCCGTTCGGTTCCCGCTCCAGGACGCGAAGCGGTCCGTCGAGCGGCGGCTCCAGGGAGCGCTTCCGTACACGATCCTCCGGCCGTCGCTGTTCATGGAGTTCTGGCTGGGCCCGATTGCCGGGTGGGATATCGCGAACGGACGCGTGACCGTGCTCGGGTCGGGCGACCGGACGCTGAACTGGATCTCGCTGGTGGACGTGGCTCGCATGGCGGTCGCAGCGATGTCGGACCCGCGGGCGCACGACACGGTGCTCGAGTTCGGTGCCGACTACGCGAGCGCGAACGAGGCTCTCGCGCTGGCCGAGGAGGCCGCCGGCGAGCAGTTCCAGGTCGAGCACGTCCCGATCGAGCAGCTCCAGGCGGAGAAGGAGGCGGTGGAGGATCCACACGGCGAGAGCTTCGCCGGGATCCGCCTCTCCGCCGCTCTCGGTTACCCCGAGGATCACACCGCAACGCTCCGGGAGTTCGTGCCGGACCCGGTGACGCTGCGAGCGTTCATGCTCGAGCGGGCCACGCGCGGCTCGTAGCGGTCCGAGGAGCCGTTCGTGACATCGTTCGTCGCGGCGGGCCTCCTCGTCGGGGGAATCCTCCTCGTGATTGCGGGCGCGCAGCTGCTGTTTGACGGTCTCCTCGACCTCGCCGCCCGGCTGCGGATCTCTGTCTTCACGCTGACCGTCCTGATCGCCGGTCTGGAGCTCGAGAACCTCGCTGCCGGCCTCGCCGCCAACGCCAGGGGGCTTCCCGACGCAGCGGCCGGCACATTCCTCGGCGGCGCGACGTTCCTCGCCCTCGCGGTCACAGGCGTCGGGGCGGCCGTGTCGCCGATCCGGGCGAGGCTCGCCTGGCCCGTCTACGGCTGGACGGCGGTGGCGCCCCTACCGCTGCTCGCCCTGGGCGCCGACGGGGAGCTCTCGCGTGTCGACGGCTCGTTGCTCGTCGGCTGGTTCGTCGTCGCCATGATCGGGCTCGCGCGGGCAGGCGGCGGCGCCATGGCCGCCGCGCGGGCAGGGCGACGGCGTTTCGCGGTCGTCCGCCTCGTAGCCGGGCTCGTGCTCCTCGGCGTCGGCGGGCATGCGCTCGGCGAGGGGATGCGACGGGCCGTCACGCGCCTCGGCGTCTCGCAGGCGCTGCTCGGCAACACGGTCGTGGCCGCGAGCGTCGAGGCGGAGGAGGTGGCGCGCGTCGTCGTGCCGGCGCGTCGAGGGCGGGGTGACGTCGCGCTTGCGAACGTGTTCGGAACCGTCGTGCACTTCCTGACGCTGAACGCGGGCGTAATCGCTCTCGTCCGGCCGCTCAACCTCGACCGGGTGACGCTCGTCCTCTACCTCCCCGTCGCCGTGGCGGCGACGGCGCTCGTCGCCGGTCTCGCCGCCTGGCGCGGTGGCGTCGGTCGTCTGGAGGGCGTCGTGCTCGTTGCCGCGTACGGCGTCTACCTGGCCGCGGCGATCGTCATCGCGACTTAGAACTCGAGAGTTCTTAACCGGCGACGGCTTCGAGCACGAAGTCGGTCGCGAACCCGAGCACGATCCCGGCCACCAGCATCCACGACACGAGCGTCGCGTAGCCGAACCTCCGGTTCACGTTCATGAGCTGGATGACGACGAAGAGGATCGAGCCGGCGGCGACGCCGAAGAACGCCACCGAGAGCGCCTCGCTCACCCACGCCTGGCCGACGACCGTCCCGATGAACGTCGGCCCGCCCGCGATCAGGCCGAGCAGGCCAAGGAAGCCCCAGCTGGGGCGATCGAGCTCTCCGCACATCGGTCCGGCGATGCCGAAGCCCTCCGTCGCGTTGTGGAGACCGAAGCCGATGATCAGCGTGAGCGCCAGGGAGATCTCGCCCGCCGCGGCCGACTGCCCGATGGCGAGGCCCTCGCCGAAGTTGTGGAGCCCGATGCCGACTGCAATGAGCAGCGCGAGCTGCCGGGCCGGCGACAGCGTCTCGTACCACGAGCGCGTGGCGAACTCGTCGACCGCGGCGGCGCCGGGCCCGACGAGGGGCGAGCGGCGCCGGTTTCGCACCCAGCGGTCGTAGTAGACGAGTCCCATCATCCCGAGGACGAAGCCGCCGCCCATCAGGGCCGCCCGCCCGGCGAACACGCCCCAATCCGATGCGTCGAGCGCGTTCTCGACCGGCTCCAGGCCGTTCGCGAGGACATCCCACAGCAGGAAGACGAGGATCCCCGTCGCGAGCGCGCTCAGGGCCGCCTGGAGCCTGGGGTCAGGCTGGCGAACGCGCGCTAGCGGCAGTCCGAGGAGGATCGTGGAGCCGGCGACCGCACCGAGAACGAGGATCTGTGGTGAGCTCAACGCAAGGCCTCCTTCGCGGCAGTGTAAGGCATCCCTTACAGCCGCGGCGCGGGACTATAGTTGCGGCGCGAAGAGGCTGTCAAGCCTGGGGCTCAAATGGCGCACCGACACACCATCGACGAATACCTCGAGACCATCTACTTCCTGGCGTTTCCGATCGGGGAATACGTGCCGCAGACGCCGGGATCGCCGACGCTGGCCGCCCGCGTGGCCGAGATGCTCGGTGTGTCGCGCGCATCCGCCGGCGAGATGCTGAAACGGCTCGAGGCCGAGGGTCTTGTCGAGCGCGGCGAGCGCAAGGAGGCGATCCTGACGCCTGCCGGCCGGGAGCGAGCCGAGCGAGCGGTGCGCAAGCACCGGCTCATCGAGCGCTTCCTGACCGACTTCCTCGGTTACACCGCGGCAGAGGCGCACGAGTTCGCGGACGAGCTCGGCGAGACGTTCACCGACGAGATGGTCGAGCGGATGGCCGAGAGACTGGGCAATCCCGACCGGTGCCCGCACGGGTGGCCGGTCGACCCGGAGGTCGAGCAGGCAGAGAACCGCGATCTCGCGCCGCTCTCCGAGCTCTCACCCGGGACCCGGGCGACGATCGTCCGCCTCGCGGAGCACGATGGTGACCTCTTGCATTGGTTCTACGACCAGGGCCTCGTCCCCGACGCCGAGCTCGAGCTCCGTGAGGCGCAGCCTGCAGCCGGGCAGTTCACGATCCGGATGGACGGTGACGAAAGGGCAATCGGAGAGCGGGCGGCCGCGGGCCTCTTTGTCCGCCCCGCGGCCTGATCTCGAGCCGGCCGGCTCTGGCCGGCAGCCGGCGGCAGCGCTCCCTGCCCGCCTGCGCCTGCGGCCGGCGCGCCGGCGGCGTGCGGTCGTGCCGCGCGGTCTCGGGAATATCGCGCTCGCGCCGCTCTACCGCCTCTACACGCACCGGCTGCGCGAGCGTGTACGAAGGGCGCCGCTGCCGCATCATGTGGCCGTCATCCTCGACGGCAGCCGGCGCTGGGCTACCGAGCTCGGACTGACGGAGCCTGCCGCGGGCCATCACCGCGGCGCCGCGAAGGTCGACGAGCTAATCGGCTGGTGCGCCGGGCTGGGCATCGGCGAGGTGACCGTGTGGGCTCTTTCCGGCGAGAACGTCGGCTCGCGGCCCGCCCCGCAGCTCGAGCCGCTCTACGAGATCATCGCGATGAAGCTCGAATCGCTGGCGGACGCGGCGCGCGATCCCCGGCTTCCGCTCCGGATCCGGGTCCTCGGACGCCGCGAGCCGCTCCCCGAGCGGCTACGGGAAGCAGTCGAGCGTGTGGAGGCGGCGAGCGCGGAGGACGGTCTGCGGCTCAACATCGCGCTCGGCTACAGCGGGCGCGACGAGCTCGTCGATGCATGCCGGCTGCTCGTTCGCGACCTCGCGGAAGAGGGCATCGACGCCGATCACATGCCGTCGCACGTCACGCGCGAGGCGCTCGCGGACCGGCTGTACACGGCGGGCGGCCCGGACCCGGACCTGATCATCCGTACGAGCGGAGAGCTCCGGCTCAGCGGCTTCCTGCCGTGGCAGAGCGCGCACAGCGAGTTCTACTTCACGGACGTCTACTGGCCCGCTCTCCGCGAGCTCGACTTTTTGCGCGCACTCCGGGTCTACCAGCAGCGCGTCCGCCGATTCGGGGCCTAACCGGGTCTGACCCCGGAAAACGCTCGACCCTTCAGGTTCTCTAGCTCCTGTCGCCTTCGGCTCGGTCGCTTTGAGTTGATGCGCTGCACCTCCGGGGGCAAAGCCCGGCTCCGGCCGGAATAGCAATGACCCGCGACTAGCAGCCTGCTCGCGGGTGGCGCGTCACGACCGCTTGCCGTCGGGCTTCGGTTCGGATCGTCGACTTGATGGTCTTCGCCATCAGGGCGGCGCCCTTCGGGTTCAGGTGGATCGAGTCGTACGTCAGGCCCGACCGCTTCGACACCTTCGTCCAGTTGGCGAGCGCGAGATCGCTTCGCCTGCGGTCGAGCTTCCGGAGCTGCTCGTTGACGTACGGGAAGTACCAGGCGTACTTGTCGATCTGCCACCACGCGCTCGACGGGGTGTCACCGCGAGTGGGTAGGCGGAGCTTGACCCAGACGAACTGCTGCGCCCCCTCGTGCTTCAGGATTCCGAGCAGCTCCCGCGCCTGATCGTCGAACTCCTTGGCCCAGATCCGGTAGCGAACGCGGTTTCGCTCCCAGAGCGAGTCGTAGCCGACGCCGACGACGACGAGCGGCGCGACGTCGCGCCCGCGCGCGCGGAGCTCGTCGTTGAGCGTGTGCACCATGATCGCGGGACGGCCGATCTGGGCGACCTTCCAGCGCGGCAGGTTTCGGCGCAGCGCGTCCATGCCGCCGAGGAGAACCGAGTCGACGAGCACGGTGGCACGGTGGGCCGTGTACCACTTCGGTCGGTTGATCGTCGGCGGGCGGGCGGGCTGGGAGCATCTCGTCGAGCTCTGCGACCCCGCGCTCGAGCTCACCGGTTCGGACTTCTCGTGCGCAAGCGCAAACCCGACGACGATCAGAACGGCAGCCGCGAACAGCCCTGCGACGAGCAACCTGACCCGCATCGGCGCTAAAGACTAGGTCAGGACGCCCGCGCCCGCGCGTCCGCGAGCAGGCCGAGCGCCTCGGCCCGGTTGCCGAAACCGCGGGTCTCCGTCCACTTGTGCTCGAGGTCCTTGTAGACCTCGAAGAAGTGCTCGATCTCGTTCCGAAGCGCCGCCGGGATGTCGGAGAGGTCGGAGAGCGCTGACCAGAGCGGGTCTCCGACGGGCACGCAGAGGAGCTTGTCGTCGGGCCCCTTCTCGTCCGTCATGTGGAAGACGCCGACGGCCCGGACGCGGATGCGGCACCCGGGGAAGGTCGGATCGCTGACGAGGACGAGGACGTCGAGCGGATCACCGTCCTCGGCCAGCGTCCCCTCGATGAAGCCGTAGTCGCCGGGGTACGTGGTCGCCGTGAAGAGCCGGCGATCGAGGACGAGTCCGCCGAGCACGCTGTCGTACTCGTACTTGTTGCGCGAGCCGGCCGGGATCTCGATGTACGCGACGAGCGCGTCCTCGGGCATTACCCGATTGTGACGCTCAACTCGTCCACGATGCGTGCGCCTGCGGTGAGATCGACCCGGTAGCGACCCGACGGCAGCCCGGCCGGGGCGCGGATCCCGGTCTCGACGCTCGGCCGGTTGTTCTTGGTCTTCGCACCGATCAGGCGCCCGTCCTGGTACCAGGAGACCTCGAGCGGCGATGCCGTCGGCTGAGCCGCGAACCGAAACGTCGCCCAGAGCTCGTGGGTGCCGGCCGGGACGCTCTGCTCGGGCGAACCGCCGCGTGACGTGCTCATAAACGCCGCGCGCACGACGCCTTCCGGTGGCGCCGGCAGTGACACGGCGCGGAGCTGCAGCGGCAACCGAGCTCCGCCGCTCGTTCCCGTGAGCGAGATGACATAGCCGCCCGGCAAGACCTTCGCCGCGCTGGATGCGAGCGCCGCCCGCAGCGAGAACGCCCCACGCCGGACGCGCACCGTCCTGCCGAGGAGGCGGGCGCCTTCCGGCCGGAGCAGCTGCACGCGGAGCGTCGCGCGCCGCCCGACCGCTCCGCGTGCGACGAGCGACCCCGTGCCGACGCTTCGCAGCCAGCGGACGGAAAGGCTCGCACGGGCAAGCGAAACGTGCACGGCCCGCCCCCTCGCCGGAACGAATGACGCGCCGACGGACGTCGCGTCAGAGGCGGCAACGGTGCATACGGGCCGTCGGCCCGAGCACGCGCCCGTCCAACCCACGAAGCGGTGGCCGTGCGACGCCGACGCGCGCAGGCTAACCGTCGTTCCGGGCGTCACCTGGGCGTAGCAGGCGACGCCTGCGACGCCGCAGCGGATATCCGCCGCCGAGACGCTCCCGCTCCCCGAGACCTGGACGAGGACGTCCGCGAGTGGCTTCGCGGGCTCCGCGGGCGGCTCGGCGTTCCTGTCGTCTTCGAGGATGACCGAGTGACCACAGCTCGCTCCCTCGAGGCACTCGGACGCGACGCGTACCTGTGCCGAGTCGGTCGCGTCGAGGCCGGTTCCGTCCTCCTCGAGCGTGTACGCGTAGTGGTCGGCGTAGTCGGGGACCGACGGGCTCAGCGCCGTCCCCTTCAGCGCCGACTCCGGTAGCGGGATGCGGAGCGGCTGAACGGTCTCCGCGTCAGGCCGGAAGATGCGAAACAGAAGTCCCGGATAGACGAGCGTCTGCGAGTGCGACGCACAGGAGTCGTCCGGGAACTCGCCGAGCACCTCGATCGAGAGCTGGCCGTTCGACCGTATGAGTCGGGCGCCGAGGTCGCCGTCGGCGTTCGTGACCACGGCATGACAGGTCGGAGCGGCGTCCCCGGCGACCGTCCGCCGGCTGTCGACCGTCCAGCTCGCCTTGCCCGACGCGTCGCCCTCGACGTTGAAATCACCCGTTTCGGGGACGCCGCTGAAGTCGAGCGTCCCGGACCAGGAATAGGCGATCCGATGCTCGCTGATCTCGTCGCCCTGCGAGGTCTTCAGTGCAGTCACGCCGTTGCCGTTCGTGACGGCCACCGTGATCTGGACGTCGACACCGGACTGCGCCGGAGAACCCTGCGCCCCGAGCGCGAGCACGAGCGCGCAGGCGACCGCGAGCAGCGCGAGACCCCGACCGGGTGTCATGGGGACGACTGTAGGCCGGCGGCAGCGGCCTGCCTACACCCGAAGGGTCAGCCTCGGCTGGCCCGTTGGAGGGCAGGCTCGGCGAACCCGGCCGCCGCCCGCAGCTCTTCGGCGCGGTCCGAGCGCTCCCACGTGAAGTCGTGGTCGTCCCGCCCGAAGTGGCCGTATGCCGCCGTCTTGCCGTAGATCGGCCGCCGCAGGTCGAGGTCGCGGAGGATCGCCGCCGGGCGGAGGTCGAAGTGCTCGCGGATCAGCTCCTCGAGCTGCGCTTCCGGCACACGTTCGGTCCCGTAGGCGTGGACGCTGATCGAGACGGGCTGGGCGACGCCGATCGCGTACGCGACCTTGACCTCGCACCGGTCGGCGAGATCGGCGGCGACGATGTTCTTCGCCACGTAGCGCGCGGCGTACGCGGCGGAGCGGTCGACCTTGGTCGGATCCTTGCCCGAGAACGAGCCGCCGCCGTGCCGCGCAGTCCCGCCGTACGTGTCGATGATGATCTTGCGCCCCGTGAGCCCGGTGTCGCCCATCGGCCCACCGACGACGAACTTCCCGGTCGGGTTGACGTAGACGAAGTCGCGTTCGCCGAGTCGCTGTTCGTCGTACAGGTCCCGCGGGAGGATCGGGCGGAGGACGTGCTCGATGATGTCCGGCTTGATCAGGGCGTCGACGTCGAGGCCGTCCTGATGCTGGGTGGAGACAAGGACGCGCTCGATCTCGACCGGCGTCTGGTTGCCCCGCTCGTCCTCCTCGTAGCGGACGGTTACCTGTGCCTTGCCGTCCGGACGCAGGTACGGAATCACGCTGGCCTTCCGCACCTCGGCGAGCCGCCGGCAGATCTTGTGCGCGAGCGTGATCGGAAGCGGCATCAGCTCGTCGGTCTCGCGGCACGCAAACCCGAACATCATCCCCTGGTCACCCGCTCCGAGCCGGTCGAGCGGGTCCTGGTCGCCGGGGCCATGGGTAGCCTCGTACGAGGAGTCCACGCCCTGGGCGATGTCCGGCGATTGCTCATCGATGGCGACGATGACGCCGCAGGTGTTCGCGTCGAAGCCGTAGTCCGAGCGCGTGTAGCCGATGTCCGCGATCGTCTTCCGCACCAGGTGCGGGACGTCGATGTGGGCGTCGGTCGTGATCTCGCCCGCCACGACCACGAGCCCCGTCGTGATCAACGCTTCGCACGCGACGCGGCCCATCGGATCGCCGGCGAGGACGGCGTCGAGAACGGCGTCCGACACCTGGTCGGCGATCTTGTCCGGGTGACCTTCGGTGACGGACTCGGAGCTGAAGAGGAATTCGCGGGGGGCCATGGCAACCTTGGTCGGAGCGGGTAGAGCGTATCCGACGACTATTGCCACGCAGTCAACTAGGGCGATCGACCCGATGGGGTAGGGCAGGACTAGCCGCTCGGTCGTGTCGCTTCGGCCGCCCGAGGCATACCTTCAGAGCATGGACACTGCGGCAACACTCAGCGACCAACCGCTGATCGACGACGAGGTCGAGCTCGTCCTGGAATGGCGGCTCGAGCAGCTCGAGCGCGCCGGCTTCAGGGGCGACGTCGTTGTCGATCTCGCGGAGCGGCGCGACGTCGACCTTCACGACGCGCTCCGGCTCGTCGAGGCGGGCTGTCCGCCCGCACTCGCGGCCAGGATCCTGCTCTAGGGCCTCGCCGGACCCAGCGCAGCCCCCGGGCGGCCGGCTTCCGTCAGCGACCCTGCCCGTCGGGCGCGGCCGGCCCCGGAAACTTCAGTAGATCGATGAGCGCGCCGATGTCGTGCCCCGCCTGGGCCGGGTGCCGCATCTCGAGATCGCGGTTGATGCGGTAATGGTTTCGGCGGCCGACGCGCTCGCGCGTGACAAAGCCCGCATCGACGAGATCCGAAAGGATGCGCTGTGCGGCGCGCTCGGTGATGCCCGCGACATCTGCGATGTCGCGGAGGCGAACGCCGGGGTCGCGGGCTATGCACGGGAGGACCTGTGTGTGATTGGTGACGAACCGCCAGCCCTGCGGTGTGTCAGGTGTTGACATTTACGACTTGAGTATCGTATATTTGTAGTCGCGTAAGATATTTCCCTACTTACTACTCGGGTGTTGAGTGTCCTACGTTGGCAGGGGTTCAGCTTGCATGCAGGAGAGCGCGGTAAACGAGATGAGCAGCGAAACCACCGGGTCGCACAGGCATCTCTTACGCGAGGTGAACGAGCGCATCAGGCAGCTGGGCTGGAAAGGACCGCCTGCCCGAGCAACGAGAGATTTCGTCTGCGAGTGCGCCGCCGACGACTGCCGAAGATCGCTCTCGCTGACACGAAAAGAGTACGAGCGGATCAGGGCGCAGCCTGGCCGGTTCGCGCTGCTACCGGGGCACGAGTGCGAATCCAGCGACCGCATCGTCGAGCGACAGCAACACTACGTCGCCGTCGAGAGCTTGGCGTGAATCTTCGTCGCAACTGATACGGCCGGCGAGACGCGCTTCGGCGCCCGCCTGCGCTGTACCCTATGGCGGCGCGCCGTCCGATCCGCTCGTGAAGGAAGCTCTCGCGATCGCCGTTGGCTACCTCCTCGGCAGCATGCCGTGGGGATACTGGCTGCCGAGGGCGATCAAGGGCGTCGACGTGCGCCGCATCGGGAGCGGGAACGTCGGTGCTGCGAACGTCTGGCGGACGTTCGGGCTTCGCTGGGGGCTCGCAGTCGCGGCCCTCGACGTGGCCAAGGGCGCGGCCGCCGCTCTCGTCGGGACCGCCCTCGCCGGTGAGATCGGCGGCATCGTTGGCGGCGTCGCCGCGCTCGTCGGCCACTGGCGCCCGCTGTTTCTCCGGTTCGAGCGTGGCGGCAAGATCGTGGCCACGACGGCCGGAGTCACGTTTGCGCTCGCACCACTGGCAGCGCTGGCGGCCTGCGGCGTCTGGGTCGCCGTGTTCCTGCTCGGGCGCTACTCCTCGCTGGCGTCGCTGGCGGGCGCAGTGTCCCTGCCGCTGTTCGCCTACGCGTTCGGCGCCGACTGGCCGGTGCTCGGATTCACGATCGGGGCGTCGGCCGCGATCGTCGTTCTCCACCGCGCCAACATCCGGCGGCTCCTGTCGGGCGACGAGAACCGCTTCCGCCTGCGCCGCCGCCGGGCGCCCCTTGCACGCGGCGGCGCCCTTCGCTCGCAGGAATAGGCGGCCCGGTCAGGCTGCCCGGCGGAGCCGCAGGCGGTCTTCGAGCGTGCGTTCTCCCACCGGACGCGCCCGAGCTCGCGCGAACGCCCAGGCCAGCCGCGCCAGCGTCAACGCTGCGAGCATCAGCCCGAAGTCGCGCAGGGCGATGTCGTAGTACTCGGGCGGGTCGTTCGTCAGCAGGTTGATGACGATGCCCGCCAGCCAGGCGGCGACGAGCGGCGCGCCGATCACCGGCGCCACGGCGACGACGAGGCCGGCCGTGATCTCGACGACGCCGACGAAGTACATGAAGTCCTGGGCGCTGCCCGGCATGATCGTGTTGATCCAGCCGGCCAGGTAGTCGGGCCAGTGCACGGTCCAGTTGAAGAACTTGTCGATGCCGAACAGGATCGGCGCCACCGTGAAGCCGATCCGCAGCAGCCAGAATGCCTGGTATGCGGCGGCTCGGATGGGGTCGGTCCGCGGGGCTCGGGCTTCCATGGTCGTCATTCGGGTCACCTCCGTCTTCGTGCTTACCTGAGTCGTTGGTGACCGACGGCGGCGTTTCTTACCGCCGGTAAGGCCGGCGCCCTACGCGACGCCAACGGGTCCGGAATGACCAACCCCGGAGGTGTCCCCATGAGCCTGACCAGAAACTCGGTCCGCGCCGTTGCGATCGCTATTCCCGCAGCCGCGATCCTCGCGGCTGCGCTTCTTCTCCTCTCACCCGCAAGCGCGAGCCCCAGGAAGGCCGGCGCTCGGCAGGCGAGCCTGTCGACGGCGAAGGTCGTCGCCTTGCATGAGGCGATGGACCGGCTGTGGACCGATCACGTCACGTGGACGCGACTCGTCATCATCGACTTCGACGCCAACGCGCCGGACCTCAAGCCTGACCTGGCGCGGCTGCTCAGAAACCAGGCGGACATCGGCCGCGCGATCAAGCCCTACTACGGGGTCGCGGCCGGTGCCAGGCTGACGCGCCTACTTCACATCCACATCATGGAAGCGGTGCCGGTCCTCGCGGCCGCGAAGGCTGGGAAGAAGGCCCGGCTCGCGAAGGCACTGAAGACGTGGTACGCGAACGCGCACCAGATCGCCGCCTTCCTGAGCAAGGCAAACCCCGACCGTTGGCAGCTCGGGGCGACGACGTCGATGATGAACGATCACCTCAAGCTGACGACCAACGAGGCGGTCGCGCACCTGAAGCGCCACTGGGAGGCGGACATCGCCGCCTACGACCGGGTGCGCGCCGAGATCCTGATGATGGCGGACACGCTCGCCGCCGGGATCATCCAGCAGTTCCCTGCGAGGTTCGCGTGAGGTAGCCGTGCTCGGCGTACCAGTCCAGTGTCCGTCGGAGCGACTCGCGGATCGGCGTGTAGCGAAGGCCGAGCTCCCGCTCGGCCTTCGACCCGTCGTACGCATGTCCGTGGACGAGCGTCCGGACGAGCTCACGGCAGATCTGCGGACGACGCCCGCGTAGCCGGCCCCAGGCCTCGCCGCCTGCACCGGCCGCGAGCGCGAGTCGCGGTGGAACGAAGCGGACCTTGATGTCGGCGCCGCCAACTTCCGAGAGCAGCGCGACCGCTTCTCGCGTCGTCATGCTCGCGCCGCACAGGACGTAGCGCTCGCCCGGCCGCCCGCGTGCCTCGGCAAGGAGGTGACCCGCGGCGCAGTCGACCACGTCGACGACGCTCAACCGCGAGTCGACGATCATCGGCAGGCGGCCGGTCAGGAGGTCGAGCAGCAGCCGCGCCGTGCCTCTCGTTCGGCCCGGGCCCTGGACGGACGCCGGGTTAACACAGACGAGCTCGACGGCGTGCGCCTGCGCCGCCGCCGTTGCCGTGAGCTCAGCCTCGTACCTCGAGCGCTCGTAATTCGACAGGAACCAGCCACGATGCTCGGATCGCTCGTCGCCCGTCGTTCCCGCCCGCTCGCCGAGCGTCGCCGCCGACGATGTGTAGACGATCCGCTGGACGCCGGCGCGGGCGGCCGCTTCGACGACCAACCGCGCGCCCTCGACGCTCGTGCGGAACATCGGCTCCGGGTCCGGGAGGCAGAACGCGTTGATGCCCGCGACGTGGTAGACGACGTCACACCCGCGCATTCCGGCGATGAGCGACACACGGTCGAGCACGTCGCCGTGAACCGGCCGGGCGCCGAGGCCGCCGAGCACCGCGGCCGACTCCGCCGACCGGGCGAGCGCGCTGACCTGCCGACCACCGGTGACGAGCCGCCGCACGATCTCGCGACCGACGAATCCGCTGCCGCCCGTGACGAAGACCTGGATCGCTAGTGCCCTGTCCGGGGAGTGCGGTGATGAGTCTGGCGCGCGAAAAGCAAGTCAGGCGAGGACGCAGGGAGCCTCAATACTTGGACAGTATTGGGGCGACCGAGGACGCGGCGTGGCGCAGCTTTGCAGCCGCCAGAGCGCGCCGCATTCCGCGGACAGGGCACTAGGCCCGGGTCTGGTCGTACGTCTCCGCGACCGGCCGTTCTGGGACCGCCGGCGCTTCGGGAACCGACGGCTCGTGGAACGCGCCCCAGAAGCGGACCAGGTAGTCGATGCCGGACAGCGCGGTCACGACTGCCGCGATCGCGAGCGCCCACTCGTCGATCCCCCACGGCCCGACCGCCGCGTCGATGTCGAGGATCGCCAGGAAAATGGCGATGAACTGGACGTTCGCCTTCAGCTTGCCCCACAGCGACGGCGTCATCACCGTGCCCTCGGCGGCGACGACGCCGCGGACGCCCATGATCACGAGCTCACGGGCGACGATCACGAACGCGACCCACGAGGAGGCGCGGCCGATCGCCACGAGCGCGATCAGGGCTCCGGAGACGAGGAGCTTGTCCGAGGTCGTGTCCAGGAACGTGCCCAGCGTCGACGTCTCGCCCCACCGGCGCGCCAGGTAGCCGTCGAAGAAGTCGGTGACGGAGACGAGGGCGAAGACCACCGCCGCGGTCGGCTGAGCCCATCCGTGGTCGTCGATCGCCAGGATCAGCGCCATCACGATCGGCGTCGCTGCGATACGCAGCGCGCTGAGCCCGTTCAGAAAGACCAGCGGATGGGTGGACGAGGCGGGGATACGCGAAGCTTACGGCCGAACCGCAGGCGCAGCCGAGGCGGATAGCCGGCCGCGTACCAGCTCGCGAACGTCCGCCGAGCTTGCAAGCCGGCGCGCCTGGGCCGCGAGCTCTCGGGCGGCGCCCGAGTCGAGCCCGCGCACGACCTGCTTGACGCGCGGAAGCGCGCGCGGCACGGCGGAAAGCTCGCGCACGCCGAGCCCGGCGAGGAGCGGGACGGCCGCCGGATCCCCGGCGGCCTCGCCGCAGACACCGACCCAGATGCCGTGCCCCTCGGCGGCCTCGACGACGCCGGCGATCAGCTCGAGAACCGACGGATGAAGCGCGTCGGCGAGGCGCGCGACGCGGTCGTTCTGCCGGTCGGCGGCGAGCGTGTACTGCGCCAGGTCATTGGTGCCGATCGAGAAGAAGTCGACCTCGGCCGCGAGCCGGGGGGCCGCGAGGGCCGCTGCTGGCACCTCCACCATGATTCCGACGTCGAGCGGGGCATCCTCCGCGGAACCGAGCTCGGTACGCGCCTCGGCGAGCAGCGACTTCGCGCGAAGGAGCTCCTCCAGCGACGACACCATCGGGAACATCACCTTCAGCGGGAACTCGGCGGCGACCCGAAGCGCCGCCTTCAGCTGCGTCACGAGCAGCTCCGGCCGCTCGAGCCCGAGACGCAATCCGCGCACACCGAGCGCGGGATTCGGTTCCGGCGGCTGCGGGAGCGACGGCAACGGCTTGTCGGCCCCGACGTCGAGCGTCCGCAGGATCAGCGGTCTGCCGCCGAGCGCGGCCGCGATCTCCCGGTATGTGCGGGCCTGCTCGTCCTCGCCCGGAAGCTCGGCACGGTCGAGGAACAGGAACTCGGTTCGCAGCAGCCCCACTCCCTCGGCGCCGGCGGCGACAGCGCCCTCGACGTCAGCGACCGAGGCGATGTTGGCCGCCACCTCGATGCGAACGCCGTCGAGCGTAACGGCGGGATCCGCCGCCTCGGCCCAGGCCGTACGCTCGAGTTCCTCGCGCTCCCGGCGCCTGGCCGCAATCGCCGCCGCGGCGTCCGGCGGCGGCGCTACCTCGACCCGGCCGGTGTCTCCGTCCACGAGCAGGTCCGTCCCCTCCGCCACGCCCAGAAGCCGGGCGCCCGCACCCACGACGGCCGGCACGCCGAGCGTCCGGGCGAGAATGGCGCTGTGCGACGTCGGACCGCCGTAGGCGGTCGCGATGCCGAGCACGAGCGCCGGATCGAGCGCGGCCGTCTCGCCGGGCGCCAGCTCGTCCGCGACGAGGATTCCCGGGCGGTCGAGGGCAGCCGCGCCGGCGTCGACGCCGAGAAGATGCCCGAGCACGCGCCTTCCGACCTCGTCGACATCGTCGGCACGGGCCTTCAGGTAGTCGTCGTCGAGCGAGCGCCAGACCCCCGCCGTCGCACGGATGGTCTCGTCCCAGGCTGCGGCCGCGCTGGCCCGGCGCTCGAAGATGGCCGAACGCGCGGGCTCGAGCAGCGCCTCGTCCCGAAGGAAGAGCAGGTGCGCGTCGAAGATCTCCGCCTCGGCGGCCGCCCCGCGCGCCGCGGTCGACTCGCGCGCCAGGCTGATCTCCTCGCCCGCCTCGGCCAGCGCGCGCTGGAGGCGATCCCACTCGGCCCGGGGATCGTCGGCCGGTCCCGGCGGCACCTCGAGCTCCGGCCGGGAGAGCCGTACGACGGGCCCGACCACGACACCCGGCGAGACCGGTAGCGCCGTGAGCTCCGTTCCCGGGCTCGGCGGAGTCTGCGGCTCCACCGCCCGCCGCTCGGGTTCAACGGTGCTGGCAGGGAGCGCGGGCGGCGGCCCGGCGTCGTCGCCGAACCCGGTGTCCGCGAGCTCCCGCAGCGCGGCGAGGACGGCGGCGGCGTCTCTCCCCCGCGCCCGGACAGCGATCTGGTGGCCCTGGCGGACGCCGAGCGTCGCGATCCCGTTCAGGCTCCGGGCGGAGGCCGGCCCGCGTCCGGTCGACACGTTCTCGACCTCGACGTCGGCGTCGAACCCGCCGGCGGTCTGCACGAAACGGGCGGCCGGCCGGGCGTGCAGGCCGAGCGGATTGGCGACGGAGATCCGGACGCTCTGCCAATCCGCCCCGGCGTCTTGCGCGGCAGTCGTCCCGCCGTCGCCGCCCGCCGGCGCACCGAGATGCGCCGCCTTCGGGTTGAGCCCGCGACGGGCCTCCGCGAGCACCTCGTCGAGCGACGCGCCGACCTTCGCCGAGACGGCGGCCGCAACGGCGCCCTCGACGAACGGCGCCTCGCAGAGGACCACGCGATCGCGCTTCTCCTCCGCCAGGAAGTCGAGTGCCGTCTCGGCGGAGAGCACCGCGCTGCCGAGGTCCATGAGCACGACGACGCCGTCGTCGCTCCAGGCCCGCTCGACGGCGGCCATGACGCGCATGGCGTCGGTTCCGAGGGCGCCGTCCTCGATCCCGCCTGCAGGCTCGATGCGCACCTCCTCGCCGCCCATCTCGCGCGCAAGCTCCGCCACCCCTTCGGCGAGCTTCGCCGAATGCGACACGAGCACGAGGCCGACCATCAGCGCGGACGCGGCTCGTCGAGCCCGTACGCCCGGTACAGAAGCTCGATGGGATGCACCGAGCGGACGCCCGAGCCGTGGGTGATCTGCCAGCGGCAGGTCTCGCTGTCGCAGACGGAGAGCCGTGCGCCCGATTCGCGAACGAGCCGGAAGAGCCGCTCGCCGACGCGCATCGCGATGTCGTACTTCTCGCGCTTGACCCCGTACGTCCCCGCGACACCGCAGCAATCGGTGTCGAGCTCGTCCACCTCGAGCTCGGGCACGAGCGCGAGCAGGTCGAGCGCAGGCTTCCCGATCGCGTGACCGCGCTGCTGGCACGGCGCGTGGTAGGGGACGCGCATCGGCAGCGGCCGGAAGTCGCCGGGGAGCCTGTCCTCGTCGAGCCGGTCACGAAGCCATTCGCAGATGTCGTAGGTTCGCTCGGAGACGACCCGGAGGTCGTCGTCGTCCTCGAGATCGAGGACCTCGCGCGCCTCGCGCTTTAGCATCAGACCGCAGCTCGTCGACGTCGCGACGATGTCGAGCCCGGCGCGCGCGTACGGAGCCAGGCTACGCGCGAGCCGGAGCGCATACCGGCGCGCCGCCGGAAAGATGCCGCTCGACTGCAGCGGCAGCCCGCAGCAGTCCTGCGGCGGCACGATCACACGGTAGCCGGCGTGCTCGAGCAGGGCAACCGCCATCCGGCCGGTGCGGGGCTCGTAGTAGTTCGTCGAGCAGCCGTGGAAGTACACGACGGCCGGGCCTCCCAGCGGCGCGCGATGCCGGCGCGCCCACCCCTGGAACGTCCGCTTCGCGACGGGCGGGAGCGTCGCCTCGCGGTGGATGCCGACCGTCCGCTCCATCGCCGCGCGCACCGGCGGTGAGCGAAAGCTCAGGTTGGCGAGCGGCGCGACCGGCATCGCAAGGCGGCCGGTGACCGAGGGCCGGGCAAGCAGCTGGTCGCGGAGCGGGATCCCACGCTCCTCCTTGAGCGCCGCGCGCGCCTGCGAGTTGATCTCCGCGATCTTCACCCCCTGCGGGCAGACCTGCGTGCAGATGCCGCAGCTCGAGCAGTAGTCGACCGAGTCGTCCGGCGATCGGCCCGCCAGGCGGAACCGCTCGCTCTGCGGGCCCGCGTACTTCGGCCCCGGAAACAGCGGCGTCGCGGCCGAAAACGGGCAGTGGGACTCGCAGATCGTGCACTTCACGCAGTGGTCGAGCGACGAACGCATCTCGGCGGTCACAGCAATCGCTCCCCGATTGCCTCCGCCGCGCGGATGCCGCTCGCGATGCTGATCCCGTCACCGGACTTCTCCCGCCAGGGCTCGGCGCCGGCGAGCATGGCTCCGGCGGCGTAGACGTTGTCGTACACGACCTTCCCGTCCGCGTCGACGGGGTGGAGCTCGTCGTCGACGGCGAGACCCGCACGCGAGAGCGGATGAGGATCGAGCGCTCCCGCCGCAAAGGCCGAGCCGTCCAGCGTTCCTGCGACCGGTAGGCCGAGCACCAGCTCGCGCACCTTGCCTCCGAGCTCCAGCTCGAGGCCGCCGGATGCGAACCCGCCGGTGGCGAGGACGAACGCGCGGGCCCGATAGGACCGCTTGCGGGCGGCGTCCTGCACCACGACGGCGTCGATGCTCCCGTTCCTCGTCTCCGCGCCGACGGCGACGGCGCCGACGATCGAGCGCGCGCCGCCCTTCCGCAGCGCGGCGGCGAAGCGCCGGTGCACACGCATCCCGGGAACGCTCGGCGGCAGCGTCGGGATCTCGAAGATCGGTGCGCCGACGCGATCCTGGAGCTCCCGCCACACCTCCGGCGCCTTCTCCAACCCGAGCACGGCCGGCAGGCCAACCGACTCGCCCGGCTCGACGCGCGCCGCCAGCTCCTCCGCGAGACGGCAGCGAAATCCGCCGTCCGCGTCGAGCGCGGCCGCGTGGATGAGCCCGTTGACGTCGGCCTCGCCGGGCCGCGGGCTTGTGGCGAGGACCGTCGAGCGGGCCTCGAGCCCCGCTCGCGTGAGGTTGTCGGCGAGGTACGCCGGATAGAAGTCCTTGAGCGCGCGGAACCCCGCGAGCAGGAGCCGCGGCGACTTGCGGAGGTCGCCGCCCGCCATCGAAGCCGGGGCCAGCGCGGTCGGGCGCTGCGCGCCGACAGCCGAGGGAAGCAGGAGGTTCTCGTCCAGCGAGCCGCTGTACCCGAGCGTGCCCGCGGCCTCCGTGAACCAGTCGAGGCTCCGCTCCAGGAGCTCGACGCCGAGCCTGGCGTACGGATGATCCGGTCGGGAGGCGACCAGCTCGGAAACGGACGACCGCGGACTGTCGACGCGATCCGGCGTGTAGCCGAGCACGTCGATCGTTCCGCCGGTGAGGTGGGTCGCGCCGACGCCTTTCGCCACCACGACGACGCGAAGGCCGTCCTGGACCAGCCGCAGCGCGGCGGTCAGACCGGCGAGCCCGCCGCCGACCACCACGACATCCTGGCTCATGCCACCTCCTTCGCAGCGACAGGCTCGGGCTCGGCCCCCGCCTCTCCGTCGGCGACATGCTCGATGTCGAGCAGGCCCTGGAAGATCCAGTCGTCCAGCCGCGCCTGCCGCAGCTGATCGCCGAAGAGGATGGGCTGCACGCCCTTCCAGCGCTCCTGGACGAACGCCCGGAGGGCAGCGTTCGCGGCCGGCCCGTCGAGCCGGCGCTCGTCGTGCAGGATCCCGGTCGCGCGATAGATGCAGAAGCCTCCCTGGCACGGCCCCATGCCGAGCCGCAGGACGCGCCGGATATCGTCGAGGTTCTGCGTGCCTCGCCGCGCGATCGCCTCCTCGAGGCGTCCGCGAGTGACGAGCTCGCATTCGCAGATGAGCTGGTCGTCGTGCATCGTCCGCTCACGGCGAGCGAGCCGCGACCCGAGCCAGTAGTGGCCGTCGGGATTCTCCCCGGGCAGCACCTCCTCCGCGGTCCGCGACCGGCGCTCGACGCCGAGCTGCTTGCACATCGCATCGACCGCCACCTCGGCCATCAACCGGAACGTCGTCGCCTTCCCGCCCGTGATCGTGATCAGGCCGCCGAGGCCGTCCCGCTCTGCGTGGTCGACCAGTGCGAGGCCGCGGCTGATGTCGCGCGTGTCGGCCGCCGGCGCCTTGTCGTCCTTGAAGAGCGGCCGGGCACCAGCCCAGACGCGGAGCTGCCGCGCCGAGCTGAAGCCGGGGACGAGCTGATCGCCGGCGTCGAGCATCTCCCGAACCTCCTCGGCCGTGATCGGCAGGTCGTCGGGGTCGTCGACCGGCGAGTCGGTGGTGCCGATCACCGACACCGTCCTGATAGGGACGATGATGTCGCCGTCACCCGGCATCTCGCAGCGGTTCACGACCGTGTTCACCAGACGGTGGTTGGAGGCGATCATGATCCCCTTGCCCGGAACGACCGTGACACCAGGCGCCCCCGCCAGGTCCGCCAGGCGGCCGGCCCAGGCGCCCGTCGCGTTGATCGTGAACCGGGCCTCGATCTCCACGTCCTCCCCGGTGCGCTCGTCGCGGCAGACCGCGCCCGCGACCCGGTCACCGTCGCGGAGGATGCGCACCACCGGGTGGTACGGCAGCACGCGCGCACCGTACTCCTGCGCCGAGCGCACGCAGGCCCAGATCGTCTTCCATGCGTCCATGGACGCGTCGGGCACGACGAACGCCCGCGAGATCCGCGGGTTGAGGCGAGGCTCCCGCCGCAGCGCCTCGGCAACAGCGATCTCCTCGACCGGAACGCCGGTGTCGCGGCAGCCCTGGACGAATCGGTCGGCGTAGTCGGGGTCGTCGGCGGGGGTGGTCACGAAGAGGCCGCCGGTGTCCTCGATGCACTCGCCGGCGATCCGGCGCAGGATGCCGTTCTCGGCGATGCATTCACGCGCCGAGACCGGATCCTTCACCGCGTAGCGGCCGCCCGAATGCAGCAGGCCGTGATAGCGGCCCGTCGTGCCCTCCCCGAAGTCGACGCGGTCGACGAGGGCGGCATCGAACCCCCGCATCGCGGCATCTCTCAGCACCCCTGCCCCCGTCGCCCCGCCGCCGATCACCAGCACCTCGGTGGAGATGCGCGTCATGCCGGAAGTATCGCTGCGCTAGCCTCGTCGTGACAGCGCAACGAGGAGGCGACGATGGGCGACGAGACCGAGAACGAGCACGAGCACGAGCACAAGCACAAGCACCGGGGCTCCTTCGCCGAAGGACAGGAGGAGGAGGACCACCACCCCGAGGACCATCCGCGCGGCGAGTTCGCCCGCGGGCAGGAAGCCGAGGAGCACGAGCACGAAGGCGACTTCGGCGAGGGCCAGGAAACCACCGAGCGCCATCCCGAAGACGAGCCCAAAGGCGATTTCGCCAAGGGTCAGGAGCGCGACTGACCGAGAGACGGCGCGGGGCCGGGCTCTCGCCCGGCCCCGCGCACTACCGCCTCATTCCTGCCAGTCGAAGGTGCGGGTGACGGCCTTCTTCCACTGGCCGTACTCCTTGTCGCGCTCCGCGGCCTCCATCTGGGGCTCCCACTGCTTGTCCTTGCCCCAGTTGGCCCGCAGATCCTCGACCTCCTTCCAGAAGCCGACCGCGAGCCCGGCCGCATACGCAGCACCGAGCGACGTCGTCTCGGCCACCGTCGGCCGGATCACCGGCACGCCGAGAACGTCGGCCTGGAACTGCATCAGCAGCTCGTTGTAGACCATGCCGCCGTCGACCTTGAGCGAGGTCAGCTCGACGCCGGAGTCCTTGTTCATGGCGTCGACGACCTCCTTGCTCTGCCAGGCGGTGGCCTCGAGCGTGGCGCGGGCGATGTGACCGGCGTTCACGTAACGCGTGAGCCCGGCGATGACGCCGCGCGCATCATTCCGCCAGTACGGCGCGAACAGGCCCGAGAACGCGGGCACGAAGTAGGCGCCGCCGTTGTCGTCCACCGTCTTGGCCAGCTCCTCGATCTCGGGAGCCGATTTGATCATCTTCAGGTTGTCACGGAGCCACTGCACAAGCGCGCCCGTGATGGCGATCGAGCCCTCGAGCATGTAGACGGCCGGCTGGTCGCCGATCTTGTAGCCGAGGCCGGTGATGAGACCGCTCTTCGACTGCACGGCCTCGGTGCCGGTGTTGAGCAGCAGGAAGTTGCCCGTCCCGTACGTGTTCTTGGCCTCACCGACCGAGAAGCATGTCTGGCCGAACAGGGCGGCCTGCTG
>Ga0075424_100000263_pt1 | contig 38276 bp, 32 predicted proteins | sample SoiMethybrSBSTD3_FD_75301 | JGI IMG/M metagenome (GOLD analysis project Ga0075424, IMG submission 75301) | Bulk soil microbial communities from a Populus tree surrounding site in Tennessee, USA - Soil MetaG P. TD hybrid SBSTD3 | ecosystem: Environmental > Terrestrial > Soil > Tree plantation...
CAGTGTGGCTGAGCCAGTGCCGACCGGCAGTTTTTTCATACCTTGATCCGTCACTGTGGCGCTCTTGTCCCAGTAAGCATGGAGGGGGAACAGAAGCCAATAATTATCGTTGACGAAAGCCGGTTCGACTTCGTTCTTCACCTGGTCGGATTGGCTGCTGAGCTGAGAGCTGTCGTACGTAACCTTAACCGGCTTGCCGTCTTTACCCGCCCCTTCGAAGGAGATCTTACCGGTCTTTGGCTCCCACTCCCACGCGTGAGAAAGTTTGAAGAGTCCGGGGATTTCTCCGTTCCAGGTATAACGAATCGCCTGGATTTGATCCCACGAATCGATACCGTAGGTCTTGGCGATCTTTTCGATAATTGGCGCGCGCTCTTGCCCCCAAGAATTTGCAGCAAGGAGAAGCACTGCGATAGCAAGACAATGGACTGTCATTACTCGCTTCGCATTTGTCATAGAGTTCGCTCCTCGACGAAATTGAGAGAATACCGTCAGAGATGACAGGGGACGGTTAAAGATATATGAATTTCCCTGCCGGCGCAGTAAACCTCACACGATCTCGCTTGTTGAGCATTGGACCGCCGGTCGTCTGATCCGGCGAAAAGCGACAATCGCACCGGCGATTGCCACGCATCCGTATTCCACCACCATTGCCCAACCAGGAAGCGCTCCCCACGGATGCCCAAGTGTGCGCAGGTGCCATTGGACGTAGACGGGGATAATGCTCACTGTCCAGACCATGATCGGCAGCGTCGAGGCCGACGTCAGAAATGGCAACAGCCAGAGAAGATACCAGGGAATACGACGGGTGCGCACAAAAGAGATGCTGCCATTTGGCCAAGCAAATGCGTCCGGAGACGACTCGGACGCTGCGTTTTTTAGCCAGGTTGCAGTCGCCAATCCGGCGAGCACTGCCAGCCCAGCCAGCAAGGGTGTGGGGGCCAGTCGATCGAGGAGTGCGAACACAGGACCGTTAAAACGAAATTGCTGCACATACGTTCCAAGTGAACCGATCGGAATGCGACCATGATTAAGAAATGGCACGTACAGGAGTACGACTACGGCTGCCGCCAGCGCAGCGTCGCTAATGCGAATCCGCTTCCAATAGAGCGGCAGCAAGACAATCGGCAGGAATTTCACTGCTACCGCTAGTCCAAACGTCCGTGCCGCGATCGCACGCCAACTGCGCGCGAGCGCGGCGACCGATATAACCAACAGCAGCACACCAACAATGTCGATGTGACCGCTTCCCGCCACCTCGATGGCCAAAAGTGGATTCCAGGCGTACGCGATAACCAGATGCGCGCCTTGCTCGCTATAACGCAAGACATCGAGCAACACGAATACAATCGCGAAGTCGCAAACTGCAAATGCTGCTTTGAATGCAAAGATTGATTCCTGAATCGCTGTGACTGCACGGAAGAAAAGCTCCGCTCCTGGCGGATACGGGCTCGGCAAATCGGGGTTGTTCAAGTTTTGCGTTTCCGGCGTGTGCAGTCCCTTCGCGGCAGGATCGCTGGGAATAACAATATAGGGGTTGTAGCCGAGCCTCTGCAGGCGGCCATCCCAAACATATCGATGAATGTCGTCGTCGGCGCCCGGGGGAAGCCAAAGAAATTCAATATGCCAGACAGCAGCGAGGACGAGCCCGATGATCACAACACGGCGGGAAAAGGTCGGTGTGGAGCGGGCACCCCGCCCGCGAAAAAACTCACGGACCGCTAAGAGGTAGGCAATGCCTGCCACCGTCAACGACGCCATGAAGGACGGTCCGCCCCTATCGCCGAAGTTCCGCGAGCAGATCGTCAATGTCAAACACAAAGTGGTGCCGAGTATGCACACTCTCCACTTTGGAAGGATCTTCACAGTCTTAGTTGCCGGTCCGATAGTGGCCAGACGCAAGCTCCCACTCTTTAAGCCACCGCGCCGTGCGTGGCGCCCTACCAGGAGCCAGACACAACTCCGCTGCCAGCCGGGCCAGGTCCTCAGCTACATCAATGTCATAAAAAGGTTCTGCAAGACCGACAGAGAGTTTTAGTTCTCTGGCGCGTGACCAGAGTCTTTCCAGCGCATTGCTGGTGCCCATTCCATCGGTTGCAAACAGCGTGGCATAAGAACCTTTTACCCCGACGAGATAGTAGCCTCCGTCGTGAGTTGGTCCAACGACTACGTCATGTGCGACCAATGTTTCGAATGCGTCTTCGAGAACACAACGTGGTAAGTGCGGGCTGTCGCTGTTGAAGGCGATGATCGGTCGTTGATGACCTTCCGCGAAGTGTGCGAACACCGACGTGAGGCCTGCAGCAAGGCCTTCACCTTTCTGCGCAACTACGCTCGCTTGGTTGCCTGCCAACTGCCCCAGCTCGTTTACATCTGACTCGGGACACATGATGGCGATTTCCACCTCGCCCAATGACCGCGCCAGTGCGAGTGTGTCCTCCAGAAGACAGACCAGACTTTGGCTCCCGGATCAGCTCGACCGCGGCAGTTTTCTCATCTCCAGCGAGATACCACGCGGCTTGCCCAATCTGGTTATGGCGGCTTGCTTTCATTGACTCGTGCGACGGTCGTGGCTGGAACTTCGACTTCCCAATCTTCCGCGTAGCGCGAAACCATTCGGAAGGTTCGAGTACAGTTTTCTTCGCTTTCGTCATCGCTTTCGAGAGTAACCTGCCGAATGGGTGCTCAGCTCCGAGCATTGGATATTTGATTAGGGAGTTTCGAAAGGCCATGAGCTGATCAGCGTCTGGCAGGTCAAACCGCTTTGAGAGTCTTGCTTGTTGAAGCTGCTCGGGAGTGTAGGTCACTACAAATGTTCCGGGAGAGACCCGTGATTCGCAACCGGGACAGGTGAGTGTGCGTAAGAGACGCTTTAACTCGAGAGGCTTCAATCGCAGGGGTGCCAGCACGTCCTCGATAGCATCGAATGCTTCACTCTTGAAACAGACTTCGCAGGCATGGAAACGTTCAAAGACCAGGTCCACCAAAAACCGGGTTGCTCGCGAACGTTTTCTAATGGCCATGATATAGCTCGTAGTTTTCTTCCAGTGGATAGCCGACGCGGACCTACGCTCGCCGTGGTGTCCTGGCTCTTCGATGCCGGAAATAATAGCGCACGATCAAGCTGAGAATGAACCAACCGGCACCGACCGTACCCTTCAGCGTTCCGCTGATCTTTGATTTTCCGATCCGCGGATAATAGCTTACCGGGACTTCAACCACGCGGAATCCAGCCAAAGCGCCTTTGAGGATCATCTCAACCGCCCAGCCATAAGTAGTCTCTTCTAGGGCGAGCGCGCGCAGTACATCTGCGCGGCCAGCGCGAAACGGGCCGAGATCACTGATCTTCAGACCATATATAAGGTTAATCAAGCTGGCGGCGAGGCGATTCCCAAACACCTGATGCCAAGGCAACGCCCCAGCAGAATGCTGCTTCTGTAAGCGGGAACCGAGCGTGATGTCAGCCCGGCCCTCGATGATGGGTGCCAGGAGAATCGGCAGTTCAGAGGGCCGATCGCTGTAGTCGCCATCCAGGAACACAACGACGTCAGGACACTCTGCCGCGGACAGACCCGTGAGGCACGCACGCCCATAGCCTCGGCGCGGTTCCTGAACGACGCGGGCTCCCATTCTTGCAGCGATCTCGGGCGTTCCGTCATTCGAGTTGCTGTCGACAACGATGACCTCCGTCGTGAGATCGGCGGGGAGATCCGCCAAAACGCGCTCAATCGCCTGCGCTTCATTATGGGAGGGGATAATGACGGACACTCGCACAGGCATCAGCTTAAATCAACCACCACGGAGCTGATGGCCACCGTTGCGATAGCCACGCGTCAACTCCCCACCTCCGACCTGCGCGTCCGATCGCGAGCCCAAGTGATGCGAGCACCGGAACCAGCAGTTCCCAGATCCACGCGGTACCCCACTCCGAAATCCAGAGGCTGCCGAGAAACAGAAACGCCACAAGTGCGGCTGGTCGGGTAAACAAACCGATGACAAGTAGAATACCGAGAGAGATCTCGGTCAAACCCTGCATGGGAGCAGCCATCGCGGCGTGGCTGGCCGCGAGCCCCATCACCGCCTTCCATACCGCCGGCGAGTGACTCTTCGTGATATAGAAGTTGATCAGGCTCGCGTAGCCCGCTGGACTGTAGAGGCCTTTCCCGAGATTCTCAACAAAAACCCACACGAACATCGCCCCGATCGTCACTCGCACAATCGCCAGGCCGTTTGCGGCTTGCGGTTGGTGAGCCGTTGCACTTACATCAGTTCGCAGGGAGGTTGCGGTCGTTGTCATGGTGGACCTCGCCGAGTGATGCTATACCAGATTGGAAATCTTCGACAGGCTCGAATCAGCGATGTATGACTTTCGATCACATGAATACCGCGCCGCTCTGGTTCAGGCACAAGTTCCGGAGGTCGTGTTTTCGGAAGACATCGATCTCGCCGTGGATTACGTAGCGCTCGCTTTACAGGGGACAAGGACCCGCGGCAGGAAGGAATTTCGAAGACAAAAAGCACCGGCATTCTTGACGAGATGATGACTGAATGCCGGCGATACATAGCTGGTGATTTCCTGACGAATTCAAGGGGCGATCCGAAGAAATCCTGGGCAAGACGGACACATGGAGCCTCGAGGTCAGCGAACAGGACCCGGTTGCTTCTGAACTTCGGCACACCGCCGGCACACAAAGTAAAGTCAGTAGATGTTAGTGTTTTCTCTTACGAATCGTCGGCGTTCGGCGCCACTGAAGCCACTCCACAATCTGATCCAACAAAGACATTACCATTCCGGAATCAAATACGATCCGGGGATGTTCTCATCGAGCGTTGCCAGGACCGCACCATTTGCGCTCGCAAGCTTGCTCAAGTGACCATCGGTAATTTGCTTAGGCGCCCTCACCCAGGCGGGTAGGTGAGAAACGTCGTGCTCATCTGAAATGAACGTGAGAGAAGAGGTACGCGCCTTTTTAAGGCGCAAAAACAGGGTACGAGCTTGAGTGACGGTAAATCCGTAGGCCGGGGCCTGGGCTAGCACGCGTACAAACCCGAGCTCGGTGATTGAGCAACTCGCCAGTTTCGGTGAATTCTGAGATTTTACCCAAGCAGCAAGACGTTCATGGAATTCATGATTAATGAAGCCCATAGCGACTAGCGCATTCACATCGAGCAAGTAGATCACGGGAAGTTTGCCAACATTTCTTCAACTTCCTTGCTGCTCAAGGTGGGTGCATTTGGCCCCGCACTTAAGGCGGGCAGTCCAGTAACAGGATCAGTCACAAGTTTGAGTCGATGGGGCGTTTCTTGCGTGGCGTTAACACGATTCGCCCATCTTCTATATTGGCGTCTAGAGAGGATCACCTGCTCGAATGTCGAGGCGCCGGCGAAGCGGGCCCGGCAGAACGACTTGTCCCTTCGTCGACACTTTGGTTGCATGGTAAGACAATCTTACCCTTTCTTTCTTGTTCTCTGACAACTCCTGACCGATTCGACGGCTGATCGGCCGTTATACGGCCTAAAGGCGTTCCCGACTACACCATTTGGCGAAACCACCCATAGCGGGCGTCGGGCTTAATCGCCGGGTATTACCTCGACATAACGAATCCTTATGAAAGGATATATCATCTATTTCTATGTGGTTTCCTGATTTGCAAGACAAGCTGCCCCAGAAAGGAACTCCTCAAGATTCGCAAATTGATTGCCACTGAAAATGACCCTGCGACCGCGCTCCTTCGGCTCGAGCTCGGCGTGATCTTTTTCGCGCACGGTGCTCAGAAGATGCTGGGCTGGCTTGGCGGATATGGTTTCGCCGGCACCATGGGCTTCTTCACGGGTATGATGCATATTCCGGCGCCTCTCGCGTTTCTTGCCATCGCCACAGAATTCTTCGGCAGTATCGGCCTGCTTTTAGGGTTCCTGACGCGAATTGCAGGTTTTGGATCCTGACCAACATGCTTGTAGCGATAACGATGGTCCATCACAGCTTTGGCTTTTTCATCAACTGGACGGGGCTGCAGAAGGGTGAAGGCTATGAGTACCATCTGATGGTGCTCGCGATTGCGGTTTACCTGATGATACGCGGCGCGGGCGCGGTATCGATCGATCGCGTCCTCACACATCACGCACACAGGATAGGGCGTTGTCTCAAGTAGCCCGCTAAGATTCTTTCATGAAAAAGACTAGCAATGGCATTACGGCACCCCGGCTCTGGCTGGTGATGATGAGAAGCCATCATGCGATGAGGCTTCTGGCGGAACAAAGCATCGCGAATACGGGACTGTGTCTCACGGATTTTGCGGCACTCGATGCCCTGTTGCATAAAGGTCCGCTGACCATCTCAGAAATACAGGATAAGGTCTTGCTGGCCAGTGGTTCCATGACCGCGGCAATCGATCGCCTAGAGAAACGTGGACTGGTAGTCCGTAAGTCAACCCCGAAAGATCGTCGTGCGCGAATCGTGCAGCTGACGCGCGAGGGTAAACAACTGGCGGCTGAGTGCTTCGCAAAGCACGCGAAAGACCTTGAGGTCGTTATGTCAGTGCTGTCGGCAAAAGAGAAGCAACAAATCTATGGATCGCTTAAGAAACTCGGGTTGCTCGCCACGCAGAAAGTTGGAGGTGCGCGGCAGCCGGTGAAACCACAATGATTCGAGCGGAGAACACAGAATTAGAAATCGCGCAAATGCAGATCGGTGTTGATAGCCTCACAGCGGTCATTTCTGACCCAGCTGCAGCTGCAGGCGCCTTTCCACTCACCTTCAGTTGCAAAGGTCCTCGCTTCAAGCTGCTCCGCGCCTTATAGCGTCAATTGATGGATTAATGTGAAAGTTCCACTCGTGATCCAGCGCCGACTGCATATCAGGGACGCCGCTCCTAGGTTTGGTGGCGGGCTGACCAGCGGACCATGGCCCGTTCCATACCCACATGTCGCCCCCCACGTGGAAAGTCGCCGATGCATGCCAGCTCCGAAACGTGGGGCCATTATGCTTCTCTCAGCTGCCTATACGCTTCGGTCGCGGACTGGGGATGTTGATAGTCCACGTTCCACTCGCGTAATTCCAGGGGTTTCTTGCCGAGAACCCGGGCCATTTGTCGGATGTGTGAGCCCTCGCACCCGCAGCACCCTCCGATGTAATTCACACCCAGATCCCGCGCCTGTTTCGCGAAGTCGCCGAGCTCATAGCGTGTGAGCTGGTAAGGATTCAGCTTGTCTGGGAATCCCTTTGACCCGGTGAAGAATGGAACCTGATCCGTGCACCGGTACCCTACAGGCTGAGCGGCAACATAGCATTTCACGGCTTTACGCATCTCTGCGACCATCGGCAGCATGCGCGCGGGGTCCATCCAGCAATTAGTTCCAATGATGTCTGCCCCGGCGCCTTCGAGCATCTTCGCTGCTTCTCCTGGCGTCTTTCCGTCGCGCGTTTTTGACCCTTCAAAGGCAAGCGTCACCATCGCCGGGAGGCCTGCTTTTTTGACTCGTTCTAGAGCCAGCAAAGCCTCACCCACCCAAAGGAACGTTTCGGCAATAAAAAAGTCCACGCCAACATCCATTTGGTATCGGATCTGGTCATCGAACAGCCGCCGGCACTCGTCTTCAGCGGCAGCGTCGCCCGGCTTGTACTTCCAGGTCAAACACAGATCGCCGGCAACCAGAGCCTGGTTATTCGCGGCCTCGCGGGCAATGGTCACCGCAGCACGGTTGATGTCCGCCAGCTTGCCCGCATAACCAATCTGCGCGAGCTTGTTTTCGCTCGCATAGAAAGCCAGGACCTGCAAAACTTCTGCCCCTGCAAACAGGAATTCCTCGTGAAGCGCGCGTAAGGCGTTGGGATGTTCGATTGTCACCTCCGGCGTGAAGGGCCCGGCTTGCACGTATCCCCGGTTTTCCAGTGCGAGCAGGTAACCGCCGTCGCCTAGTACCACTCCCTGTTTGAGTCGCTCTAAGATTGATTTGGGCACGCGTATCTCCTGGAATGATGTGAAAATCTAATCGGTCCTGACCCAATACATTTAAGACATAAGACTGGTTGTTTGACGCGGGCAAGTATACCAGTAAAATATCCAGACGGTTGCATCGCTCCGCATTGCCCTTTCACGACGCACTGCCGATCAGCACGCCGCAGCCAGGCCAGCATGCCTTGTAATCAGGAACCAGTCCCGGCGCAGATAGAGCTTGAAGGCTCTGCTAGGTGGATCGGCTCCATATGAGCGCCATCGCCTCCTCAATTTCCGACACCGGCTTCGGTAGCGACATGCCATTAATTCTCGTCTTGGCGGAATGCTATTGGGGTCAGGTCCAGAAGGTCACACTTGAACTCCTCGGAGATGCGCGCAAGCTGGCGGCCGCCATCAAGGGTCGCGTTGAGGTTGCGCTGCTGACTTCGCCCTTGCATAGTGACGGTGCCGTCCATGAACTTCGACCTTACTTACAGGAACGGCTGCACTTGGTCGAGGCCCCCCTGCTCGAAAACTACACCACGGATACTCATTTGTGCGTCCTCGAAGCCCTGCTGAATCGCGTACGCCCGCGTATTGTGATGCTCGGAGCAACCGCAAACGGCCGCGATCTCGGGCCTCGCCTCGCCGCCCGTATGGGGATGGGGTACGCGCCGCACTGTCTGCTGATCAGGAGCGGGACAGCAGGCAGGCTCGACATAACGCGAATCTCTCACGGCGGACGGGTGCATGTGCAGTCAGCTTGGCTGATGGAAACGCCGCTTATCATCACCATGAAACCTGGAGTGGCAGACGCGGTTTCTACTAACAGGTCGCCAGGAGAGCTGAATGTCGAGCGGCACAGCGCAGATGTCCGCAGCGAACGGGTACGGGTTATCGAGCCCATACCAGCCGATCCCAAAACGCAGGACATACGGGAAGCGGAACGCGTCGTCTCCGGAGGCCGCGGAGTAGGCGGACCGGAAGGCTTCGCAGTCATTCGCGAACTGGCTGACGCACTGCACGCTGCCGTCGGAGCGAGCCGGGTCGCGGTCGATCTCGGCTGGATTGAGTATGCGCGCCAGGTGGGTCAGACCGGCAAAGCGGTAGCACCGCAATTGTATGTCGCAGTGGGAATCTCAGGTGCGAGTCATCATCTGATGGGGATGCGTAGTTCCGAAAAAATCGTGGCGGTTAATACGGACCGGCAGGCGCCCATTTTCGCAGTCAGCCACTTTGGCGTCGTCGGGGACCTGCATAAAGTGTTGCCGCGACTGTCGAATCGAATTCGACAACACAAGGCACAAGCTAAGGACGTTACAGAGAGCGCCGGAGTCTGAGGGAAGATTCTTGGAACAGATCACCCGGGAAATCGAATGGAACGTCACCCTCTGGATGCAGGTGTTCCTCTACGTGGGCGCGTTTGCCGGGGTTCTCATCGCTGGGTGGCGGCTGTCCAGGCGCTACCATGTGTGGAAGTTGGGGCGGTCAGCTAATGTACAGGTTTCGATTCCCCGATCTTTGGCCAACGCGATAGCGTGGATTCTCAACCGCGGGAAAATGCCGCGCGACGGCTTCGCCTCCTTAATGCACCTCCTGATTCTTTGGGGCTTCATCATTCTTTTCATTGGCACGACGTTGGTCTTCCTCGAAAGGCAGACGCCACTCCACTTTTTCTACGGGCCGTTTTATCTAGTCGCCTCGGCAGTAATCGACTTGGGTGGCCTGGGTTTTCTGATTGGTCTGGGGATGGCCGTGTATCGCCGTTACGTGCAGCGTCAGCCGAGGTTGAAAGCCTCGGCGTGGGTTGGGACCTTGCTGGGTCTGATGATCGCAATCGGAGTCACCGGCTTCCTTCTCGAGGGTTTCCGAATTTCCGTGACAATGCCCGGTTTTGAAAAGGTGTCGTTCGTCGGCTACGGACTGGCTTTGATGTTTCGAGCCGGTGGTCTCGCCACGGAGGAATTGACACGCCTTCATCGTGCAGATTGGCTTCTCCATGCCGCGCTTAGCATCGCCTTCTTCGGTTTGGCCACGGTCTACTTCTTCCGGCACATCATTGTGTCCGTTCTGAGCGTCGCTTTGCGGCCAACTCGCGCGAGGGGAGCTCTAAGACCGTACGAGTTATCGCCGGAAAGTAACCCCTCGGGATCCGTATTCGACATGACCTGGAAAGATCTGCTGGATGCTGATGCCTGCACAGCCTGTGGCCGCTGCACCTCAGTGTGTCCGGCCACGGCGGCGGGCAAAACTCTCGATCCACGCGGCGTGGTATTGAAACTCTCGGATCTGGTCAGCCGACACGCCAGTCGGCGCGACGGGACGACACCATCGGCATTCGATACGATCACCGAAAGGGAGCTTTGGGATTGCACAACCTGCGGCGCCTGCGTCTATGAGTGCCCGGTTGACATCGAGGTCTTCGACAAGATTATTGACCTCCGCCGCCAGCTCGTCGACGTCGGAAATATCTCCCCCGCCGCGCGTGGTTGTCTGGAGGGCCTGGAACACCGCCAGAATCCGTGGGACTACCCTCCTGCCCAACGCGCCACTTGGAGTGAAACTCTTAAACTGCCAGGGATAGTGCTGGGTAAGAAACCGGAATGGATCTACTGGATCGGATGTGCCGGCGCGTTTGAGCCCTCCGCGCAGTCCATCAGTCGCGCCATGGTCGAAATTCTGCGACAGGCAAAAGTCGACTTCGTAGTTCTGGGCAGCGAAGAGCGTTGCACAGGTGATCCAGCGCGTCGCATGGGAGACGAAGGGCTATTTCAACGATTCCGTAATAAAAATCTCGAAACCTTCCGCCGACACGGCATTCATAAGATCGTGACTCACTGCCCACACTGTTTCAACACCTTCAAAAACGAATACCGTGACGGCGGCGAACCTGAGTTCGAGGTGATCCATCACTCGCAGTTGTTAAGCCACCTGATCTCCGAGGGAAAGATTCGGCTCACTGGTTCCACTGCGGATAAGCAGGTGACATTTCACGATCCATGTTATCTCGGGCGGCACAACGGGGAATTCACTGCGCCGAGAACCGTGGTCGACAGTTTGCCTGGCATGAAACGCGTGGAGATGCCTCGTTCGCGGGAGAAGTCATTCTGCTGCGGGGGCGGGGGCGGTCAGATGTGGCTCGAAAGCAGGGGACAACAGCGGGTGGAGAACGTACGCCTCTCCGAAGCACGGCAAACCGGAGCAAGCTTAGTGGCCACAGCATGCCCTTTCTGCAAGGTAATGCTCGAAACGGCCAGCGTCACTGCCGGACAACAGGACCAGGTAAAGATCAAAGATATCTCTGAGTTGCTAAGCGAGACGATGGAGCGATGAAACTCGCAGTCTGTGTCAAGGAAGTGTTGGATTCCCGGCTGCCTTTGCAGGTGGTCCCGCAGACAGGCGAGGTCACTCATCTCGCGAGCGCGCGCGTCACATTGATAAACCCATCGGACCGGGCTGCTCTGGAGGTTGCCCTGATGCTCAAAGATCAGAACCCGGACAGCCGCGTGGAGGTTTTCAGCGTGTGCGCCGCTGGTGAAGACAATGCGCTCTACTTTGCGCTCGCCCGCGGAGCTGATTCGGTCGAGCGGCTCGCACCGGACAGGCATCTTGCGGGACCACCTTACACCGCCCTGCTGCTAGCCAGCCGTTTCGCCAATGAAAAGTTCGATCTCATCTGCTGTGGAGACGAAACGCTGGATAACTCCTCCGCCATGGTGGGCCCGCTGATCGCCGAGCTTCTGGACTACCCCCAACTCACTGGAGTCACCAAGGTAAGAGAATGCAGCTGCGGAAAGCTGCTAGCCGAGCGGAGCCTGGACCGCGGCCACCGGGAACTCATAGAAATGGAGTTGCCAGGCGTGGTCACGTTCAAGATCGAGGCCGCTGAACCACGCTACGTTTCGGTGCGGCGGCTTGAGCAGGCGCGTCGGCGCGAGATTGCGGTCCGGCAACTCGATATTGTGCCTTCCAAGTCAAGACTACCGAGGTGGCCTGATGCCGAAAAGAAGGTTCCGCCACGCGCACGCGTGAAAAGGAAGTTTACGCCGGACTCCAATTTGCCTCCTGCAGAACGGGTCAAGATGATCATGGCGGGGGGGGTGGCGCCGCAGCAGTCGAGTCAAAACTCTGCAATCTTAGAAGGTGACTCCGAGTATTTGAGCGAGCAACTCTTCCGCTTTCTCAGGCACCACGAGTTCATTTAACGGCGGCTGGGGGACAGGTTCTACAGGAGGAATTTTCATGCCGAATCAATTTGAACTGCTGTTTTCGCCGCTGCAGATTCGCAACAAAACGGTGAAGAACCGTATCGTCTCGACAGCACACGTCACCGTCTTCACCGAGGATGGTATGCCCGCGGAAAGGGAGCGGCGGTATTACATTGAAAAAGCCAAGGGCGGAGCCGGAATGCTCATCGGCTTCGGCTCTGCCAGCGTGCATCCGACTTCTCCGGCGCTGGATTGGCGCGTAGTCGAGATGTTTGACGACCGGGTAATTCCCTACCTGCAACGCTTCTCGGAAAGCTTGCATGAGTACGGCGCTCTGGTTCTGGCTCAGATCACTCATCGCGGCCGGCGCGGCCACTCCAACCTGAGCTGGCAGCGCCTCCTTGGGCCCTCCCGGGTGAAAGAGCCGAACCACCGCGAGGTGCCGGGTGTTTTGAAACGTGAAGACATCGATGTAATCATTCAAGCTTTTGCCGATGCTGCTGTGCGCGTGAAGAAAGGCGGCTTCGACGGCGTAGAACTCTCCGCCGCGCACTGTCACCTCATCGACCAGTTCTGGGGCCCTCACATCAATTTTCGCAACGACGAGTTCGGCGGCGACCTGGAGCACCGGATGCGTTTCGGTTTCGCGGTGATTGAACGTGTGCGCGAGGCCGTGGGCGACGAATTTATCGTCGGCATCCGCATCACCGGCGACGACTTCGTTGAGGGCGGACTCAACAACGACATCATGTGCGAGATCGCCCAGCGAATCAGCGCGCACGGCATGATTGATTACTTCAACGTAATTGGCGGCAGCGGCGAGACCTTGCCGGCCGAAGCGGCATGCGTGCCTTCGATGAATTTTCCTCTGGCTTGCTTTAGCTATCTCTCAGGACGGATCCGCGAAGTCGTTCGCGAACCTGTGATCGCGGTCGGGCGCATCAACGATCCCGTGGTTGCCGAACGCGTCCTGCAGGAAGGGCAAGGTGATCTTGTCGCCATGACTCGCGCTTTGATCGCCGATCCATACTTGCCGCTCAAAGCCCGCGAAGGACGTCTGGATGAGATTCGGCAATGCATGGGCTACAACGAAGGATGCATCGATCGCCAGTACCGCGGCATTCCCATCGGATGCGTGCAGAATCCGGTCATCGGATACGAAGCCGAATGGTCTGACTTGCCGAAGGCTACCAAGATTAAGAAGGTTGTCGTCGTGGGCGGTGGGCCGGCAGGAATGGAAGCAGCGCGGGTCGCTCGTCTCCGCGGTCATCACGTTGTGCTGTACGAGAAGTCTGACTGTTTAGGCGGACAGCTCAACATCGCCAAGTTAGCCCCGAAACGAACCGACTTCGACGGAGTCGCTCGCTGGCTGGAAATTCAGTTGCGGAAGCAAGGCGTGGAAATCTGCCTCGGTGTCCCTGCCAATGTAGAAATGATTTTGGCCCGTAAGCCCGATGCGGTCGTCGTGGCGACTGGTGCGGTACCGCTGGTTCCGCCCATCCCGGGCTTGGCCGAATGTCCTTATGCGATTTCCGCGTGGGACGTTCTCCTGGGCAAAACGCCTCCAGGGAAGCGTGTTTTGGTGATCGACGACCAGGGCGGCATGGAAAGCACCGGCGCGGCCGAGTTCCTCCTCGACGATAACAGAGAAGTCGAAATCATTACACCGCACTATTCCGTTGGCGAGGATCTCGGTCCGACCAACAAGCCTCCCGTCTACACGCGGCTCAATGCCAAAGGCGCCAGAATGCTCGCTACCTGGGAGCTTCGCGCCGTCGAGAACGGAACCGTGCGCCTGCGCAATTACTACGGCGGCAATGAAGCTGAGCGTACCGGGGTGGATGTGCTGGTGTACTCCTACGGCGGCTGCTCAGTGGATGATCTGGCCACCGCTCTCGAAGGCAAAGTCCCCGAGCTCTACAACGTCGGCGACAGTTTTGCGCCTCGTTCATTGCATCACGCTGTGATCGAGGCCCACAAGTACGCTCGTCAGATCTAGGTTGAGCAGTCGTGACAAAAAGAAGGCAGGCTGCTTGATGTCAGACAACGCAAGCGGGTTCGAGGCGCTCCGTTCCAAACTACAAATGGGGCATGACAGTCGGCTGACGCTCAACGGCCAGGAGATGCTTCTGCTGCCCCGTCACTTTTTCCGCTACCTCTTGCGGGACGTGCAAACCGTCTCAGGCCAAGAAGCCTTCCGAAAAATATTCTGGAAAGCCGGACATGACGGCGCCATGACGTTTTGTCGCCGCTTCCAGGAAGTCCATCGCTGCACACCTCGGCAGGCCGTGGAAGGTTACCTGAACGAGATGAGCTTGCGCGGATGGGGGCAGTTCTCCATCCTGCGATTCGAGCCACAAGCGGGGCTCATGGAAGTAGCCCTGCGAAATTCAGCGCTGCCCGCGGAAGCGGATTTACCCTCGGGTGACCTGATCTGGGAGGGTGCAATGTGTGGTGCGATGGCCTTCGTTCGAGAAGGTCTCGGCGACCTTCAACACGTCCCAACGGCAACTGGTGAACCGGTTCAGGACAAGGAAGACGCAACTTCGTACTACCGTATTGTGGTTAGCTGTGTACCCGAGAGGAAAGTGATTCGATGAATCTTATCACTGCGGCGGCGGACTTACATCGCAGGTCAATCGTCATCGACGGATTGAACATCAGCCGCTGGGGGGATGCGGAAGTCTACCGGCATTTGCATGCAGGAGGCCTTACTGCGATCAATGCCAGCGTCGCGGTTTGGGAAGGATGCAAACAGACGCTGCAGAACATCGCTGGTTTTTACGGGGATTTTGAACATTACGCGCAGTGGATTCAGCCGGTAACGCGTATCGCGGATATCCACGCAGCTAAAAAGAACAATCGCGTCGGCATCATTTTCGGCTTCCAGAACTCGACTCCCATCGAAGACGATCTGAATCTCTTGGAAGTCTATTACCGGCTTGGAGTGCGCGTAATCCAGATCACCTACAACGATCTTAACTACGTCGGGGCCGGCTGTTATGAACGCGAGGACGTCGGGCTCAGCCAGTTCGGCGTTGACCTGGTGAAGGAAATGAACCGCCTGGGGATGGTCGTTGACCTCTCCCATGTCGGCTACCGCACCACGATGGAAGCCATTGAGGTTTCGGAGCAGCCGGTCTGGTTCAGCCATGCCAACCCGATGGCCTTGCGCGAGCACTGCCGCAACAAGAGCGATGAGCAAGTCAAAGCTCTGGTTGCGAAGGGCGGCGTTGTAGGTGCGAATATCTTCCCACCGTTTTTGAAGCGAGGATACGATTCCACCTTGGAAGATCTGATCGACGTGCTGGACTACTGGGTCGGCATCGCAGGACTTGATCACGTATCCATCGGGCTTGATTTCACCGAAAACCAGTCAGCAGAGTGGTTTCAATGGCTGATGGGAGGAAAGCGTAAAGGCTCAACCGTGTATCCCCTGCAGTTGCCGCTCAAACTGCCGCAGGGCATCACCCGCGCTGACGAAATGCCTAATGTCACGCAAGGCTTGATCAACCGCGGATACTCAGACGAAGACACCCAGAAAATCATGGGGCTGAACGTGCTTCGGCTATTCAAGGAGGTATGGCGGGAATAAGTCTCCACGTCTCCACCCATTAATCTGGTTTCCGTGGCTGATGCTAGACTGATGTATTAGTAAAATGCCGAGCGGAGGTTTTCTTTAAGTGTCTGAAACTCCTTATGATCTGCTCCTAGAGCGGATTCTACTCGGAGAATATCCACCCGGGACCAACCTCGTTGAACACGAGATCGCCAAAGAGTTCGGTGTCAGCCGAACCCCCGTTCGTGAAGCGTTGTTGCGCCTGAAGGTGGAGGGCCTGGTCAAGATCATTCCGAGGGGCGGCATTTATGTCGCGGAAGCCCCGCTGCGCCTGATTCGCGAAGTCACGCAAGTTCGCATGGTCCTGGAGGAATACTTGGCGCACCTCCTGGTCGAACGGCGGACTGACGATTGGTTGGAGGAATCCCAACGCTGGCTGGAAAAATCAGAATCGCGCTGGCCTTACCTATCGCCGCGCGAATGGATGAAAAAAGATGCCGAGTTTCACGAGCTTCTGGATAAGGCATCTTCTAATGAAGTGCTATCCAATCAACTCGCGTTGCTGCGGCGGAAGGCAGTGCTTTTTTGGGGCCAGTCTACGGATGGCCAGGCATCCTTGCGAGGAATCATCGGCGATTTCAGGGACACGTTAAACGCTGTGAGGGAACGAAACTTCGAAGAGTGTGCCAGAGTTTTGCGGCGTCATGTTTTGGATCATGTGGAGCGAATCCAAAACTATATGAAACCGGAGGTTTTCCGCCTAAGCGAGGTGCTTCAAGCACTAGCGAGCGCAGTGCCATTGGTTAAGCATGCGCGCCCGCGATGATTTTCCTGGCCAATCACCTTCATGACTCCTCGGACGCGGCAATAGTTTGCTGACCGCCGAGTTCCCACTCGTGCTTTCTCACCTGATGAGGTCCTGTGAACCGGTTGAGCGCGTAGAGCACTACGATCACGCCAACAATAGCGTAGCCGGCGAGCGCGTTCGGAGGCATCACCGTGATAAAGCACACGCAGACAATCCACACTAGCGCCAGCACGTTGATAACGTTGCTCGCTCGGCCGAGATGCCAGGGCCCGCGCTGGCTAATCCACTTTTTCTTGCGTCGCCATCCAAGAAAGATAGGAATGAAGTAAGAGAGATAAAATCCCAAGACACACAGCGAGGCCACCACAGGCATGGCGTCGCTATACAGCAAGATGACAAACGACAGAACCACAGACAACCACACCGCCGGCGCGGGCGTGTGATGCTCCGCGCTGATCCGGCTCCACAGGTGCGAGAACGGCAGACCCTTGTCACGCGCGAATGCGAAGATCGTCCGCGAAAGCGAAGTGACACAGGCAAGGCCGCAGAACCACATCGAGAGAATGACCAGCCAGAGCATGGCGGTTCCCGTGCGGCTTCCCAGCGTAGTGGAGATGATCGCCAGGACCGCCGGCAACGGGTTCTTGCCACTGTCCTGCGCATTCAGAATGCTCGATATGTTTGGAATCACCCACGTGACCGATAAGATCAACGCGTATCCGATAATGCCGGACGTCACCACCGAACTTACCAAGCCCAATGGTGCCCGCCGACGCGCGTCAACCGTTTCTTCGGCGATATGCGCCGAAGCGTCGTAACCTGTGAAGATCCATTCGGCGTGTAGAAGGCCTAAGATAAACAGCCAGAAGTAGGGCGCGTGAACCGTGCTCGCCGAGAAAGTCTGGAGCAGAAATGCAGGCGGCTGCTTGGGTGGAATCAGCCACAGTGCCCCCAGCAACATTGCGACTCCCAGAACCTCAATCGTGACACTCAAACGGCTTAGGTAACCGACCAGCTTGATTCCGAAATGATTTGCCACACCATGACTCAGCAGTACCAGTGCGCAGACCAGAAGCAGCGTCGCGGTGTTCGATTCCATGCCCAACATGGGCGCCAGAAAGCGCGCACAGCCATAATCCACGCCTCCTACGGCAGCAATTAACCCGATGATGTTGAACCAGGCCGCAAACCATGCAGAAGTGGGTCCTCCCAGTGCCGCGGCCCAGTCGTACATCGCCCCGGAGGTTGGGACTGCAGAGCAAAGCTCCGCCATGCTCGAAGCGACCAGCAGGGTGCCGAGTACAACTATCGGCCAGCCCAAGGTTATTTCCCTTGGGCCAGCTGTGCTCAGCCCATAGTCGTACATAGTGGCGATGCCAGTGATAACGGAGATGATGGAGAACGAAACCGCAAAATTGGAGAAGACTCCGAGCGTCCGCAAAAGACCAGTTGGTTTCTCCAGGGCTGATGACTGGCTCTGCGGAGCTGGCACGTCTGTTGTTGGATCGGAAGGCCGCACGTTAGCTTGAGCTTGAGATCAAAGCCGCTGCCTGCTTTGGAAATTGGGGGATTCGTCCTTGACAGGCACTGAGATATTACTAGAATACACGAGGAATACTGAGCACAATTTGCCGCCCCCGTGCGTGGGAATCGCAACGAATCAAGTCATCTTCTAATCCACGATTCGAACAAACTACATGACAGAAGTCCGACACATCATCGACGGAAACGAAGTCGCTTCGGTAGCGGGAAAGAAATTCGTCACCATCAACCCGGCTACCGAAGAACCGCTGGCCGAGGTATGTGAGGGTGGTCCCGAGGACGTTGACCGCGCAGTTCAAACAGCGCGCCGTGCCTTTGACGACGGCCCATGGAAAACAATGCCGCCCTGGGAGCGAGGACGGCTGCTCGGCCGCGTCGCCGAGATCATTCGCCAGCGCAACGACGAGCTTGCAATGACGGACGCGCTCGACTGCGGCAAGCCGCTGAAAGATAACAAGTACGGTGACGTTCCTCTTTGCGCCCGCATCTTTGATTATTACGCCGGCGTTCCCGATAAATTCTGTGGCAAGGTTTTTCCGTCCGAGCAACAGCTTTACAACTATTCGATCCGCGAGCCTTACGGCGTAGTCGCAGGCATCGTGCCTTGGAACTATCCATTTCTTAACTCCTGCATCAAGCTCGCTCCCGCGCTCGCCGCAGGCAACACCATGGTTTTGAAGATGGCGGAGCAGACTCCGCTCAGCACCGTCGAACTCGGCAAGATTTGTCTGGAAGCGGGCATCCCCCCCGGCGTCGTAAACGTAGTGAACGGCGGACCCGAGACCGGCGCTGCGCTCACGGCTCATCCTCTGGTTAATAAGATCTCTTTCACCGGCAGCACCGAAACCGGCCGAAAAATTCTTCATGCGGCAGCAGAAAGGATCGTCCCGGTTACGCTCGAACTTGGGGGGAAAAGCCCCAGCGTAGTTTTCGCCGACGCCGACCAGGATCAGGCCGTCGCCGGCGTTCTCTTCAGCGGCTTCTTCAACGCTGGCCAGATCTGCACGACGGGATCCCGTCTTCTAATCGAAGAGTCGATTGCTGACGAGTTTGTCGAGAAGTTATCGAAGAAGGTGGCTTCCCTGCGCATCGGTGATCCAACCAATGAAGAAACCGATCTAGGACCGCTGGTTGATCGCGTGCAATTAGATCGTGTACAGGAATACATCCGGGTTGGACAGAATGAAGGAGCCTGCGCCCGGTTCCCACAGAACGGTGGCCAATCCAAGCGCGGATATTATGTCCGCCCAGTCCTGTTCACCGGTGTAACTCCAAACATGCGCATCGCGCAGGAAGAAATTTTTGGTCCGGTGCTATCCATCCTGACCTTCCGGAATGAGTCAGAGGCAATCGCCCTTGCTAACGGAGTGAGCTACGGACTCGCTGCTTCCCTGTGGACCAGAGATTTGGGCCGCGCTTTCAGAATGGCGCGCGCAGTTCAGGCTGGAATGATTTGGACGAACACCGTGGAATACTGGGACCCCTCGGTTCCCTATGGTGGCCAAAAGCAAAGCGGACTGGGTGAAGACTTCGGAGTAGAGGCGTACCACACCTATACCAAGGCGAAGTCTGTCTTTGTAAACCTCACCGACAGCAAGCTGGCTTGGGGGCCTTAGTCGGTCCTTCCTGCGGCCTCAGTTCCCAACCACAACGACGGTCTGCTGCGAATAATCAAGCACGGAGAGGCACATGAAACTCAAAGGCAAAGTTGCAATGGTCACTGGAGGGGCGAGTGGAATGGGCAGAGCGATGGCCCTGGCCTTCGCTCGCGAGGGCGCCAATCTTGCAATCGGTTCGTTGACACGCAAAACCGGGAAAACGATAAGCGGTGAGATCACCAACTTGCTCGACCCTCAGGCTATTGATCAAGTCAAAGGTGAGATCGAAGGCCTCGGCGTCTCTTGTCTGGCAATGGAACTGGACGTTACTTCGTCCGCTTCTGTTGCGGAGTTTGTGCGAAGGACCGTCGAGGGATTTGGAAGAATAGACATCCTCGCGAACGCCGCCGGGATGACCTGCGAGCAGAAGATCGACGGACACGACGACGCTCTCTGGCAACGTGTGCTTGATGTTAATCTGACCGGGACGTTTCGCTGCATCAAGGGTGTCCTTCCCATCATGAAGAAGAACAAGTGGGGACGCATTGTTAATATTGCATCCACTGCCGCCAACGTGGGCGGTGCCACCAATGGCGCCTATTGCGCCGCGAAGGCTGGCGTAGTCGGACTTACGCGATGCGTCGCCCTGGAAGGCGCGGAGTTCGGGATCAGCGCCAACGCCATCTGCCCGGCCTGGGTCAACACCAGCTTCGGAAGACAGTGGATGGGCGACATCGCCAACACTGACCGAGTTTCCGCCGACGCGAAGATTCAGGAAATCGTGAATTCGTATCCGCAAAAGCGCTTGATCAGCCCCGAAGAGGTCGGCAACCTCGCACTGTTCCTGGCCCTCGACGAAACCTTCGGCGTCTCCGGGCAGGACATTACGATCTCGGGAGCAGGTATGTGGTAAAGTCGCGTAGCACCTGCCCAGACTCTCCCAAATGGGGTTTGTATCCTGCATAAAAACTCAAGTAGATCGTACACCTTGCTCAAGCAGCTAAAGTCTGGAGGTTAACAACGGAGGCTTTGACCAGTTCTTCTACAACTCAGCTGGTAACAATACAGCCCAGACGATACAAGCCCTCGAAACTATAGGAGCTACAACTACCGCTAATATTCTCAAAAGGGTTGCTGCCAAGTTTCCTGGCGGCATGCCCCCTAATGACTGGACGGAGCGCGTGGATGGCCACACCTTTCAAAATTCACGCAATCTGTGGAGCGTGCGATCAAGGAATTTGGCACGGACCGACCCCTCCATCTCGCTGTTACAACCTTCCTTGAGAAGGGCGGGTTCGATTTACTGCCCAAACCAGCATTGCCGTGGCTTGGACATATTGTTGAGCAAAAGAAGGCCGATCAGGTTTTCTGGAAGACGAATGGCGACGCGACCGTCGAATTGCTTCGGCAGCTGATCACTGAGAAGCGCAGCTCTTTGTCCGCAGCGGAGCGCAAGGCGATTATCCTGGTATCTGATTTCTTGACCGACAACCGGGTTCGCGGCGCTGGATTTCTTCACCAAGAGTTATTGCGGGTACTGAAGGTTGGGGTGTGACTGGCGTGCCGAGCTTCGCGCTAGCTCCAGCCAACGACTGCTGCGCCGATGAGTCGCTGCCGCCTACATGAACCCGCGAGAGAGTGGAAGTCAGACACAGATCAGCGCCGAAAAATGGAAAGGCCTCCCATTCAGCGAGGTGTTTTCAGGATGTGCCTTGGAGCTGAACACTCCTTCCATTGAGGCCCACTCTTGCCACATTTGACTCAGCAGACAATTTGAGTTTCCATTGAGACAAATCTCCGATTTTATGGAGTGATCTCGTGGACGGTTCCTCAGCGGGGATGAGGTCTGGAGAAGAGGAGAGCGAGTCCCCGTCTCCAGCACCCCTGTAGAAGCGCTAGTCATGCGTGAAAGAACCTCATGGTCGCACTCTTAAACTCCGCCGCGGGGGTTTCGATTCTCAGCCTGGCGTTCAAACTCTTCCGGAGAGCTGTGGCCCAGCGCCGAGTGCAAGCACTGCCGATTGTAATACTGCTCGATGAACTGTTCGCGGTTCGCAAGCAAATGTTCTAAGTCATCGTATTCGTTCGCGTAAATTTCCTCCCGCTTCAAAGTCTTGATGAGCTTTCGCAACTGGCGTTGTCGTAAGGGTTCGCTGGCCGACCCATACTCGGAATCATCCCATGCTTCTCGAGAACAGCCACGTATTCGTCGCTGGCATATTACACTCCGCGATCGGATTGATGAACCACCCCGGGGGGAGCCGGCGGAACTCGTTCGGATAACGTCCCACTCGTTTCTTTGCCACTTGCAGTCCCTTTCCCTGCACAGTGTGCCTTTTCCGAGTGTCTCATTTTTGGGGTTCAGTCCAATCGTGAGACCTTCCGGGAGTGTCACCAGGCTTTCCGAATCGCTGTGAGCCCTTGCAGGTAATCGTCATCTTCGATCCTGCTTTCCACTCCGAACTCGGTCAGGATTGTCATCATCTGCCCCACAGGGACGCCGGCAAGGTCGGCCGCTCTGCCGAGCGATGCTTCGCCCTTCTTGTACCTTTCCACGGCTAACAAGACTCTGCCTCGGGTTACCATATCCCGCACGGCCTTGGAAAGATCACTTCTCTCTTCCTTTGTGAGCTGGTTGAGGAATTCGAAATTCTCACGATCCATTCGGATGCTCATTGTCTTCGTCATATAATTGTCTCCAGTTTGCGCTTGGCGTCTGCGAGGATTGACTGTTTGTAGCGCCCATGCTTTGCCAGCCCTTCAAGTTTTACGAGAGCCTCGCTCGTCGTGAGCAATCTTTTCTCGCACATTCGCACCAGAATGCCTATCGCCGTCGTAAAGGCAATACCAAGCAGTTTGCACGCATTGATCCCATTCTTGTCGTCGATGCCCAAAACTCGCGCTTTCTCTACAAGCGCCAGGACGATGGCTTCCGCTTCCCCCCTGCCGAGGCCAAAATCTGCCTTCACTTTCGCAGCAAGCTTCCTATCCTTGACGGCAATGACTCTGATTCTCGATTCGTTCAGTGCCTTTCGAATCATGAGAGCATCCAGCGATTTCCTGACGCTGCAGCACTCTTTTTCAACCTCAAGCGGAATCCCAACATCGAGTCCAACTCCCTGCAAAAAAGAATCGAGTGTCTCGGTCTTCGCAATCAGAATCAGCGTCGAAGCATCGAACACAAACATGTATGACAATATATTACAAATGTAATCTTAACATAAGACACGACATTCCAGCAAGGCGTCTCCTGCCGGACGGCGATCCGAACTCAATTCTTCTGGGTTGATACCCGACCCGCCGCAGTGTACTCGTTATACTGTTGTTTCCCACCGGACGTTCCTTCTTGTAGCCCTCCGGTGACGGCCAACTGAATCATGACACTTCATTGGAAATGGTATGCTGAGGCCACTGGCAGGCGACATCATTCGTTCTTTGTCCCTATGGGATCTTTTGATCTTGGGTTGGGCGGCGTGGTGATTGCGCTGCTATCTGTGTTGTTTTCCTGTGGTTGCGCAAATTCGACTAACCGTGCCGCTGCAAGCAATTCGAAGCCGCTTCCGGTTCGGATCTACATAGTTACCGAGGAAAGCACGCATCGCCGCGCCCAGGCGGTCGGATCGTTGTTTCCGCTGGAGGAGAGCACGTTAAGCGCAGAGGTTGAGGGCATTGTTTCCAAGGTGCTGGTCGATGTGGGTGACACGGTATCGGAGGGGCAGCCGCTAATCCTCCTTGATCAGCGCGAACTTCAGTTTGAGCTGGATCGCCAGCGAGCAGCTGTGCGTGCAGTGAGGGCCCAGCTTGGCGCAGGGCCAAATGAGCCACCTTCGAGGGACCCGCAGAAAGTTGCCTCGGTGCAACGCGCACAGGCAGATCTCTTTGATGCAGATGGAAAGTACCGACGCGCCAAGGAGTTGTTCAAAGATAATCTGATCTCGCAGCAGCAGCTTGACGAGGCGGCGAGCCGCTATCAGAGTACCAAGGCAAGTTACGATCTGGCGCTGCAGGAAGTGGATCGTCTGAGGGCATTGTTGATTTCGAGCGAGGCCAGCGAAAAACTGGCGGAGAAGAAATTGAACGACGCCACCATTCGTGCCCCGTTTCCCGGAGCTATCAAAACCCGCAATGTTCATACCGGCGAATATCTCAAGGTTCAGAGCGCGGTGATGGTGCTGGTTCGCACCGACCGACTTCGTGCGCGGCTGGCAGTCCCAGAGCGCTGGGCCGGATGGATTAAGCAAGGCGCCACAGTTAACTTGCAGGTTGAGGCATTCCCCGGGGAGACCTTTCAGGGACATGTGACGCGGATCAATCCAGCTGTTTCGCAGGATTCCCGGACCTTCGAAACCGAAGCTCTGCTCGACAACAAGAATGGTCGTCTAAAACCCGGCTTTTTCCTCCAAGCCTCCATGCCCAGTGAAAAAGAAGAGAAGGCAATCTTCGTCCAGTATGCTGCGGTTAACTACCGTTACGGGGTGTACAAAGTTTTCCTAATGAACGGCGATCGTGTGTTCGAGCGACAGATTCGTCCAGCCGGACAAACCGAAGACGAGAAGGGACGACGCTTTGAAGTGGCTGAGGGTCTGAAGGCCGGAGACCGAGTTGCTGCCCCGACTTCGGGGGAGCTGCACGACGGCGATAAAGTTCAGGAGCAAGCCGGGATGTCGGCTCCCCCAGCCCCGTAAATCCGTACCGTGACTGCTCATTCATGAAATTCACCGAAATCTGTGTCAAGCATCCGGTCTTCACAGTGATGTTGATCGCCTTCTTGGTTACCCTAGGGGTTTTCTCCTACCGCGGTTTAGCAGTAGACCTCTTCCCCAAAGCGGACCCTGCCACCGTAAACGTCAGTGTGAGCTTGCCGGGAGCAACTCCTGAAGAAATGGTCACCGGCGTCGTTCTGCCACTCGAGGATGCTATTTCCTCGGTCAGCGGCATTGACGAAATCACGGTTTACTCGTGGGAGGGGATGGCTCAAATTACCTGCACGTTCATTCTGGAGCGCGATATTGAAGGCGCGGCTCAGGACATTCGGGAAAAAGTAGCCGCTGCCATCAATCAGCTTCCCCGCGAGACCCTGCCACCCGTCATAACGAAACAAGATCCGCAATCGGATCCCATCGTTACTCTGCTGGTCAGTGGCCCGCTCAGCCGACGGGAGTTGACCGAGATTGCCGACAAGCAGGTGCGTCGCACCATTCAGACAGTGGACGGGGTCGGCAGCGTCGATCTTAACGGAGGCCAGGAGCGGCAAATCCGCGTATTGCTCGATGCGCAAAAGCTGACCTCCCATAATTTCACGGTCCTCGACGTGCGCGAAGCGCTGCAGCGCGAAAATATCGAAGCCCCCGGAGGCCGGATGATCACCGGCCCGCAAGAATTGGGGCTCCGCACTCTGGGACGCGTCACCTCTGCCGATCAGTTCAGCGACGTGGTGGTGGGCACACAGGGAGGAATTCCGATCCGTGTCCGTGACGTCGCTCAGGTTGAAGACGGGGCGAAGGAACTCCGTACATGGTCGGCGCTGTTCAGCAAGAACAATCCCGGGCAGGATGTTGTCAGCATTGAAATCTTGCGCCAGTCAGGCGCTAATACCGTGAGAGTCGCGGAAGAGGTGCGAAACAAGGTTGAGGAGTTGCGAAAGCAACTACCTCCAGGTGTTCAACTGCTTGTTGTCCACGATATCTCGGAGTTCATCAAGGCCTCAGTCCATTCGCTCATCGAGCACCTCATCCTGGGAAGCATTCTTGCCAGCTTTGTTGTCTGGCTGTTTATCCGCAATTGGCGCGCAGTCATCATAGCGGCGGTAGCCATTCCAGCTTCGGTGCTGGCGACGTTCACCCTCATGCGTGGAATGGATTTCTCGCTGAACAATATGACACTACTGGCGTTAACCCTAGCTGTAGGCATTGTCATCGACGACGCCATTATTGTTTTGGAAAATATTTTCCGCTTTGTGGAGGAGAAAGGAAAAGACCGAGTCGAGGCGGCTATCGAAGCAACTCGTGAAATTGGCCTCGCAGTAATGGCCACCACTCTGTCGCTGATCATCATCTTTTTGCCGATCGCTTTCATGACCGGCTACGCGCGCCGATATGTAAACTCCTTCGGCTGGACGATGGCGATGGCCATCCTGGTTTCCTTGCTGGTTGCCTTTACGCTGACGCCGATGATGAGTTCCCGCCTTCTGCGTCTGAACAAGAGCGCTAAGAGCTCGCACTCCGGAAAAGCAGTAATAGTGGTGGAAGAAACCTATTTGAAGATGCTGCGGTGGTCGCTGGCTCATCGCGCTGCCATCACTTTAATCTGCATCGTTACATTTCTATCGACATTTGGCCTGTACCGCCTAGTTGGTCGCGATTGGATTCCGGCCGATGACCAGTCAGAGCTTCTGAGTTCATTTACCCTTCCCGAAGGCACATCGCTGGCGAAAACCAGTGAGATGGCATCGGATATCTCCCGACATGTGACTACTCTCCCGGAGGTCACTTTTGTCCAAGCCTTTACGCACGGTCCAACCAACCACGCGCACTTCTTTATCGGACTGGTACCGCGCAACAAACGCAATTTGACCCACCAGCAACTGGCGACGAAAATCCGCAGCATTCTCGCGGGCTACCGTAACATCACCTACAACGTGCGTCTGCCATCGGTGCTCGGAGGCGAAATCTATTTCCCGATCTCTGCCGTGATCCGCGGACCCGACCTCGACCGACTTGCGGAGATCAGCAAGAAGGCTGCAGATCGCATGAGACAGTATGCGGACTTGGTGGACGTGAATCCCAGCCTGAATCTAAATACGCCTGAGCTGCAAGTTAAGGTTGACCGCCAGCGTGCCGCCGATATCGGTGTGCGCATGACCGACATCAGCGATGCGGTCCGATTGTTTTATTCAGGGGAAGACGAGATAACTCGCTTCAAGGAAGGCTCGGAGCAGTATCCCGTCACGATGCAACTGCTGCCGGAACAGCGTGACAATCCGGATATCCTCAATCGCATGATGGTGCCTTCGTCCAAGCTGGGTCAGGTGAGGCTGGAAAGTGTTGCCACGATTGGACACGGATTCGGACCTGCTTCTCTGTGGCGCTACAACCGAGAATTTCAGGTCAGCGTATACGCAAACGTAACCTCTGGTTATCCACTGGATGTTGCGGCAGCCCACACCGTCCAATCGATCAAGGAAGTGGGGCTACCCGCCGGCTACTCATATCTTTTCTCAGGACAAGTGAAGGTTCTGGAAGAGACGACGTGGAATCTCGTCGTGGCGATGTTACTTGCCTCTGTCTTTATGTATATGGTTCTGGCAGCCCAGTTCGAAAGCTTCTCTTATCCCTTCATCATCATGCTGACTTTACCGCTCAGCGTTCCGTTCGCACTATTCTCGCTATGGATTACGGGACGTGCGCTAAGCCTCTGGAGCGCACTGGGAATGTTTTTGCTGCTGGGGATCGTCAAGAAGAATGGAATCTTGCAAGTCGACTACACCAATCGCCTGATTACAGAGGGTGTGCCTCTGCGGGAAGCGATCTTGGAAGCTAACCGTGTGCGCCTCCGCCCAATTTTGATGACAACGTTCTCCATCATCGCCGGATTGATTCCGGTCGCCATTGGTCTGGGCGCAGGATCAGAGCAGCGTGCATCGATTGCAGTAACGATCATCGGTGGACAGACTTTGTGTTTGCTGCTCACGCTGCTTGTGGTACCGGTCGCATACTCATACCTTGCGGAATTTGGGAGTCTATCGTGGAGAGAATGGAAACAGTGGAGGAGCAATCTCATCGGGCGAACGAGTAATCCCGTTGCCCCATCGCAGAGCGACTAGCGTGAGACCTCTTTGCCCGCAGCCTCCGGTGGCACAGGATTCGCCGCGATCCAGCGGTTGCAGGAGTACTTATAAGAGTCGTTGCAAGGATCGACAGAAGAATCGACGTTCTTGGGATCAAAGTGATCCAACTGCGGGGTAGTGGTTGAAGATTCAGGAGACGGTGACCGGCAATATGTCGTCCCGACATCGTTGGGAAAAACAAGCTGGTCTGGATGGCTCCCGTTCTCATCACGCAGCCTCCGGAGCTGTGCAACAAGAAGTTCGCTCATCGGAAGTGAACGCACCCCCGACGCTGTCTTTGGCGTCGAGACCTCGCCATTGTAGACGCCTTCATCGACGAGAATCGTTCGGTTGTTCCAGTCGATCTTTCCCCAGCGCAATGCGAGAACTTCGCCGGTCTGCGTCCCGGTGAGTAAGATGAGAACGACGCTGGTTCGACTTGGTTCTTCGAGATGTGCGAGCAATCATTGGGCCTCCGCCGGAGTCAACGCTCGGCGCGGGCGAATTGCCCGTTTCGAGGAAAGTGCAATGCCCGCCACTGGATTGACTTCCACGAATCCCCAACGTACAGCCGTAGAAGCTCGAACTTAAGACGGTCGCCATGCTGCGTACCAACTTGGGTGCGAGTTTTGTGCATCGCGCGAAGAACCGCTGCACCTCTTCCGGTCGGATGTCCTCCAAAGGTTGATGTCCGAAATACGGCACGAGGTACTTGCGCATGACCGGGAGAGAAGCTCTTCCTCTCGCTCTCGCTCTTGCCCTACCTCGTTGATTGTTCTGTGTGGTTGCCTGTGTGATCCGGCCAATTAGTGCGACTCGACCTGAGCCTCTCCCGCGCCCTGAATGGGTCTAGAACGAGATCCGGCCTGCCACCTGAATGTTCCTCGGGGAGCTCACGCCTCCGTTCCATTTTCCAAAATCTGGACTTGCAACATCGGTGTTGAACGCGCTTCCGCCATTCCCACTTGACTGAATGAAAGCACCCACGCTGTTGAAGTGGTGCTGATTGAAAATGTTGAACGCGTCTCCGCGGAGCTGGAACGTTACTCGCTCGGTAATGTGAACCGATTTCTGAAGGCCAATGTCGAAATCGCTATAGCCTGGCTGACGGAAGTTTTGAACACGTGGTCCCTTGCCTGTGTAGAAGTCAAAACTGCTAGCCGGCTCGAATGCGGCTACATTCAAAGATAGTTATTCTGGGCGGAGCGCAAACACCGCGTGTTTCGCCAGAGAGGGCGGGTGGCCACTGGAGCTCATCAATCGCCGTGCTCATATCCTCTTATTACCATGACGGCTGCAACCCATCTCGCACCCCATTCCGCTGGGGTTGAATAGTAACGAGGGCCAAGTAGCTTTACTCGGAATGAACCGCCGAACTAACCCTCTCTGCGGCCATCTGGGCGCGGTTCCTCCAATAGAGCATCGACATAATAAGCAGCAGTAGCAAGAAGGTGGGAATGGTATAACGCAGGCCCTCCACCCAGAACGTACTGCCGGCGATCGCGAACAGGATCACGATTCCGGCCATCGTAGGCACAGGATAAGCAGGGAGCTTCAAGGGCAGCTTTGCCACGGCCTGAGGGCCAATCGCTTGCCGGAAGCGCAGGTGAGTCAGCAAGATTACGATCCAGACAAAGAACATTCCCGCGACTGCCGTGCCGTAGAGCAACAGGAATGCGTTCTTAGGAGCAAAGATCGCCAGCAGGATGGCTGCGACCATGCCTCCGGTAGAAAACGCAAGCGCCCGGTGTGGGACCCCATTACTGCTGAGGCGCCCGAGCCACGCCGGCGCGTGCCGGCCGCGAGACAACGAAAACGACATCCGCGTTGTCAGATAAAGATTTGTGTTTGCGCTGGAGAGGGCGGCTGTAATCACCACCAGATTCATGATTCCGGCAGCAAAGGGAATTCCTACGGTCTGAAAGGCGCGCACGAATGGGCTGCCGCTAATGCCGCCGCCGGTCCGGTTCCACGGCGTCATGGCCAGCATGACGGTGATGGCCAGAACATAGAAGATGATGAGCCGGAAAACGATAGTGCGCATCGCGCGAGGAATGGTTTCTTCTGGATGCTGCGCTTCTCCTGCAGTCACGGCAATGACTTCTACCCCCATATAGCTGGTGATCGCCAGCGTGAGGGCCAACCATACACCTCGCCAGCCGTGAGGCAGAAATCCTCCGTGCTGAGTCAGATTTGCCAGGCCGATTGCAGGCCAGGGACCCAAACCTGCAATCAACGCAAGACCGACCGCGATGAAGAGGACGATCGCCAGCACCTTGATCATGGCAAACCAGTATTCAAATTCGCCGAAGTTGCCGACCTGCAGTGCATTCACAACCACCAGGCCTACAGAAACCAGCAGCACCCACACCCACCCGGGCACATGGGGGAACCAGAAGGCGAAATAGATGCCAACCGCAGTGACCTCCGCTCCGATGGCGATGATCTGCACCAAGCCGTAAGTTGCCCTTACTGTAAAACCAGCCCAACAACTAAGATACTTCTCCGCGTAGACTCCGAACGCGCCGGCCTCCGGGTGTACGACCGCCATTTCTGCCAGAGAGAAAGCCATGACCATGGCGACTAGTGCGCCCAGCAGGTAAGTCAGAATCACACCCGGGCCTGCCAGTTCGATGGTGACACTGCTCCCAAGAAAGAGACCGACGCCAATCGCCCCGCCGATGGCAATCATGGTCAACTGTCGCTGACTTAATCTGCGTTGAAGTTCTTCGGGTTCGTAGTCACTCATGGGCAATTTTGCGCAGTTCCCGGATGAAGCGATCAATCTCATCAAGCGTGTTGTAGTGGACCAGAGAGGCCCGCACGGTGCCGCTCTCCGGGGAAACACCAAGCCGCTCCAGCAAGCGCGGCGAATACATGTTTCCGTCCCTGACTCCAATGCCTTTGCTTGCGAGACTGGAGGCCGTTACGGATGGCGCCACACCCTCAAGGTTGAAGCACACTGTTGGGACGCGCCTCGAGGCGAACAGCGGCTCTTGGATGCCGTACACGGTAACCCCATTCAGGTTGCGCAAGGCTCTCAGCAGCTCCGTAGATAACAGAGATTCGTAATCGCGAATTGCATCCATGGCGGACAACAGGCGGGCGCGACGGGAGTCGGCGTTGCCATTTGGTGAGACTCGGTTCCCCAGGCCCTCTAGATAAGTGATTGCCGCATCCATTCCGGCGACATTCTCATAGACGAAGGTTCCGACTTCAATTTTTGTCGGTATCTGATCCGGGATGAAGTCTTCGCGAAAGGTGGGCAACGCTTCCAGCGCAGGGCGTTTACCCCAGAGAAAGCCCATGTGAGGAGCGAAAATTTTGTAGCCGGAGCAAACCAGGTAATCGCAGTCTAATTCCTGCACGTCGATGGAACCGTGAGGAGCGTAGTGCACTGCATCGAGAAAGAGCTCGGCGCCCGCTTCGTGTGCGAGGCGCGCCACCTCCTTCACGTCCACGATCGAGCCCAGAGCATTGGACGCCATCGTGCACGCCACCAGCCGGGTTTTCGAGTTAAGGAGCGGTTGCAGGTCCCCCAGGTCGAGAGAGCCGTCGTTGCCCATGCGCCACCAGCGAATCTGCACGCCATGGCGTTCGAGTGCTAGCCAAGTGGCTACGTTGGCCTCGTGATCCATTTCGCATACGACGATTTCCTTGCGGTCCTGCAGGGTATCAGCGAGCGCCAGGCTCACAATCCGGATGAATGAAGTCGCATTCATGCCGAAGGCGATCTCCGCCGGCTCACGCGCATTTAGGAAGATCGCTACACTCTCCCGCGCACGCTGGATGGTTGCGTCCACCTCCTGGCTCCTCCCATAGGGCCCACCCCGCTGCACATTGCGAGTGAGAAGATGGTTGCGGACCGTGTCCAACACAATCTGCGGGACCTGGGCCCCTGCGCCGTTGTCGAAGAAAACAAAATTGTCGCCTGTGTGCAATGCGGGAAAAGAATTGCGCACCCAGTCAATGGGAAAGTCAGGCATGCTTCTGCTCAGTGTTCTTCAAGCTGTTCATAGATGGTCTCGGCATTGTCTGAAAACGTCGCGTGGTATTGGGGATACTGGCGGAAGTCGCTGTATTTCTCCATGTGAATCTCCCGGCGCACCTGCTCCAGCTTCGCTCCTTTGTCATGGAGCGCTTTCACCTCCTGCAACAGATCGCTGAGGTAGTCGCGGAAACGTTGCAGGTCAGCCTTGGTAGACAACTCAAAGTGGCCCGGAACAACCGCTTCCAGCGGTTTGGCTAGAACTTGATCCAAAGCGCGAACCCAGTTTTCTGCGCTGCCCACATCCATGGCCGGGGAACAGCTGTGGAGAAACAGGTCTCCCATAGCGATGGCGCGCTGCTGGGGGAAATAAACCAGAGCATCTCCGGACGTATGGGCCTTGCCTGGGTAATAAATCTCGACCGAGTAAGGATCGAGATGGATAGTCAAACCTTTCTGGAAAGTGACGTCAGCCGGATGAAAAGAATCCGACGAAGATTGCATGACCGCGAGGGTTCGCTCGCGAGTCCAGTGTGTGCTGATCACGCTGGCCGAGGAACCCACCACGACGTTTCCTCCCTGGTGGTCGCGGTGGTAATGGGTGTTGATCACGAAAAGCACCGGCAAAGGCGAAACATCACGAATTGCCTTTAGGAGTTTCCCGCCTTCCTTGGCATCGAAGCCGGAGTCGACTACCAGAATGCCCTTGCTGCCGACCAGAAACGTTGAATTTGCGCTGGAATCGTTATCTGAAATGTAGGCGTAGAGGCCTCGACCGATCGGTTTGACCTCTGGAGCAGCCCACAGCCGGCCACAGGCGAGGAGGATTACCGGTATCCAGACAGATTTCTTGTGGACAACTTCGAGCATGCAACGTCCTCTCCCAGGCGCCCGGCCGGAGAGCCGGCAAGATGTCGCCGCTACTAGAAACTCAGCTTCAGGCCAAACTGAATCAGCCGCGGCCCTCCCGAGCCCAGGCCGACATTGTTCTGGGCAGCGTCAGGTGTTTGGAATAGCTCCCCGAAATTTGGCGCGGCCAAAACGTTGCTGGGCAACGCGAAATTCGGGTGATTGGTAATGTTGAAAAACTCGGCGCGGAACTGCGCGTTTACGTGTTCCCCAATGTGGGTGTTCTTGAGTATTGAGAAATCGAAATTGTGGAAGCCCGGCCCGGTAACGATATTGCGGCCAGCATTTCCAAAGGTGAGCGGCTGGTTCAACACGAAGGCGTCAGTATTGAACCATTTTGCGACCGTGTGTGGTCCGGCGTTGGGATCGCCGACGAGGTCGGGCCGGTCATTCCCTAGCCCAGTACCACTTAGGCCCTGGCCGGTGAGAACAGAGAACGGCTGGCCTGTTTGCAAACTCAGAATCCCGCCTAACTGCCAACCCTCGCCCAGAACCTTGGGCAATCTGCGCATATTGGGGATCTCGTAGAGAACGCTCCAACTCAGTCGGTGCCGGATGTCGAAATCGGAGTTGCCTCGCTCGGCGGCGAGGTCGTAATTGTTCTGGGGAAAGATCGTAGTTCCGTTAGCGCCGGAGCCGAAGAAAACAGAAGCGCCATCAATCGAATGCGACCAGGTATAAGCCAGCAAGGACGAGAGTCCGTGGGAGAAGCGCTTGTCCAGTTTGGCCTGGAGGCTGTTGTAGCGTGAGTTGATGGTATCCTCGGCCTGGAAAATCTGCGGATAACCGAAAAACGGAACTCTTGCCACGCTGGGGATCGCTGCGATGCCATTCGGCAAAATGAAATTGTCAATGACAAAATCCGGAATTCCCATGATTTCCATGCGCGTGCGGACGTCAGGGGACAAGGCATCGATCTCTGGCTGCGTGATGAAGGCCTGATTCATCTGGCGGAACCGCGGTAGCTTCGTGCCGGAAGTTCCGACATAAGCCACTTCGAGCAGAGTCCGCGCCGGAAGCTGGCGCTGCAGCATGAAGTTGTAGTGTTGCGCATAGGGAGTCATCAGATGTTGCTGGGTTACGGTGATGACGGGGAAGCCAGTAATAGCGAAGGCGTTGGGCCATTGTGTGAAAGGTGCAGGCGTAAAGTAGTCCGGCAGGAACGGCGGATTCAACATCACGTTGCCGGGAATGTTCCCGATGATGGTCTCGTAGAACACGCCGTATCCCGCCCGGAGCACAGTACTGCCATTGCTGAAGATGTCCCAGGCAAGTCCGATGCGAGGAGCAAAGTTGTTGTGATCAGGATCATAGATCCCACCCGTCTCCGACTGGGTAACGATGCCTGAAGCTCGCAACGCATCGAGATCGCTTTGGATGCCAGGAACTGGATTTAGATATTGTCGGAAGTTTTGTGGGCGGAAAGTGCTCAGCCTGCCGTGGGCTTCACGTAGCACAGTGTTGAGTTCGTAGCGCAATCCATAATTGAGAGTCAGATTCTTGCGCAACTTGAACGCATCCTGGGCGAATAAGCCGTAGCTGGTGTTGCGGAAGTTGCGGTGGGAATCACCAACGAACTGGAGAGCGCCGTCTGGAATACCAAAAGCAAAATCGAGCAAGGGATCCGGAATACCCAATGGGTTGTTCAAGCCACTGAAGGAGATCTGACCGCTGAAGGCCAAGTCGTAAATGCGATTGAGCTGCGTATGGCGGACGTCGCCACCCACCTTGAAGGTATGCCGGGCAGTGGTGTGCGTAACATTGTCCACCCATTGGAAGGTGTTGACGGCAGTACGGCTGGGCTGGTCAATCGCGCCGCCCAGGTTGGTAATTGCGGTGCTCCCAGTGACAAAGCCGCCCGAAAAGGTAATTTGTGGAATGTTGCCTAGGCTTAGCGGAGCGTCGGGTCCCCAGCCGGTGTTGAAGCCGAAGTCAGCGGCCTTCGGCCCCGACTGAGTCGTCAATAGGATATTCGCGCGAGTAAAGCCGAATCGGGCTTCATTGAGCGTCTTGGGTGTGAATACACGGGTATAAGCCAGCGCTACAAGGTTGTTGGTTCCGTTGTTGTTCAGTCCGTAGCCGGGGACATTGGTTCCGCTTTGTCCGGGGGTAAAGGGAAAGAAGAGATCAGCTCGTGTTCGGCTGTATCGGGCCGAAAAATTATCGGATTCGCGCAGGCGTTGATCAATCTTGACCAAAAACTGATCGGTATCGTCAGATTGTTGCGGCGAGGAAATGAACTGGTGGTCGCCCAGATTGGGTTTCGGAAATAATTGATCGAAGATCTGCGCGCTTACTGGATTTACAGTTATTGTTTGCCCATCGATGTTGCCAGCCCGCTCGGCGAGCGTCGGCACATTGGTAATACGCGTAATGCCTGCTCGCCTCCGGAAGCCTTCATAGTTCAGGAAAGAGAACATCTTGTTCTTCAAGACCGGACCACCCAGCGTCCCGCCAAACTGGTTCAGGCGCAGCGCAGAGTCGCCAATGCTGAAAAAATTACGCGCATCGAGCGCGTCGTTACGAAAAAACTCGTAGGCCGACCCATGCAGCGCATTTGTACCAGACTTCGTCACCAGATTAACGACCGACCCGCTGTTGCGCCCGTATTCCGCTGAAAACGTGTTGGTCTGGACTTCAAACTCCTGAATGGAGTCGATCGAAGGCAATTGCGCCGCCTCGCCGGCAAAGTAATTGTTGTTATCCACACCATCCACGAGGAAATTGTTGGAAGTGGAACGTTGGCCATTGGACGAAAAACCAGACACGTTGCCCTCGCCACCCTGCTGGCCACCGCCACCGCCCGACACCGCCACCCCTGGGTTCAAGCGCGCCAGTTGTGCGAAGTCGCGTCCATTCAGAGGCAAATCTTCGACCTTGCGGTTGTCAATAATTTCGCCCAGCTTGGAACTCTCCGTCTGAGTGAGAACCGCGTTGCCCTCGACGGTGACGGTTTCCGCTGTTCCTCTGACTCGCAGCACGATATCGAGCGTGCGCACCTGATCTATTCCGACCTCAATTCCCTTCTCAACCATCGTCGCAAAGCCTGGCGCTTCGATTCGCACCTCATAGGTTCCGTTGGGTAAGGCCAATACACGAAAGCTTCCGTTCCCGGCGGTCGCGAACTCCCTTTTCAGTCCTGTAGCAGTACTCGTAATGGCGATCTTCGCTCCAGCGATATCAGCGCCCTTCTCATCCCGGACGGTGCCCACGATTCCTCCCTGCGTGGTCTGCGCCCAGGAAGCAATGGCCAGAGCGAGCAGTATGAGAACACTCAACGCAACCAGACAACGTTTTCCACCTGTCATGCAGCACCCCCTCGCACTGACATGTCTTCTTACATCCCTCTTGTACTGTGGCTTTCCGCAAAACCGGAAATCTCGTCTTTGTACACCACTCCGTCTTTCATCACAAACTGCACGTGCTTCAGCAAGCTCACATCCGCCAGTGGATTTCCCTTGACGGCGACCAGATCGGCGAACTTTCCTTTGCGGATCGAACCCACGCGATCCGACCAGCCCATAAGCTCTGCCGCAGTGGTGGTTCCCGCCTGCAGGGCCTGAATCGGCGTCATCCCCAGCGTTACCATGGACCAGAACTCGCCGCCATTCTCGCCGTGCGGATAAACTCCGGCGTCGGTGCCCAGCGCGACACGCACTCCGCCGCGAAAGGCTTTCGTCATATTCTGCTTTGCCGCAGGAATGATGATGGCCGCCTTCTCCAACACCCATGGTGGAAAGTGCATCTGCGGCGCGTGCTCCTCAAACCAGAACAAGGGATATGACGTCGGCACCAGAACGGTCTTGTGCTCCTTCATGAGCTGAATACCCTCGTCGTCGAGGAAGATGCCGTGCTCCACCGAATCCACGCCTGCGCGCACCGCATCCTTGATCGCCAACGCCGAGTGAGCGTGTGTGGCCACTTTGCGGCCCAGGCGGTGTGCTTCCATGACCAGAGCCTGCATCTCGGCAGGACTGTACTGCTCCAGCAGCGGATTATCTCCTTTGGAGAAGACTCCCCCAGAGGCACAGAACTTGATTACATCGGCGCCGTACTTCACCACTTCCCGCACCTTGTGCATGACGGCTTCAACGCCGTCGGCGGCGCCCTCCGCGTTGAAGTGGAACTCTGGCGCCAGCAGATTGCTGTCGCAGTGCCCGCCAGTGATACCCAGCGGTGGGCCTGAGACCTGCATGCGTGGGCCGATTACATCCCCTGCCTCGATCGCATCGCGTAGGGCGACGTCTGCGTAGCCTTCAGCCCCTACGTTTCGTACCGCGGTAAATCCCGCCAGCAGAGTTAGACGGGCATTTTTCGCGCCGGTCAGCGCCGCCCGTGGCGTCGAGATGCCCAGGCCCTCATACCCACCGCCACCCGCATTCGAAGTGAGGTGGGTGTGGACATCAAGAAACCCAGGCAAAACGGTCGCATCTCCCAAGTCAATTACGCGCGCACCGGCAGGGACCGCCGTGTTGCCGCCTACAGATTCAATCCGGTTTCCGCTAATAACAATCACCGGCCGGTCCTGCAGCTGTCCTGACTCCGGATCGAACAGCTTTCCGGCGCGAATGACCGTGGTTTGTGGAGTCGATTGCGCGTGGAGGAGCGACTTCGCCGCGCTGAGCAGTATTGCGACCACCAGGAGAGCGCTCCCTAGGCTGAGCTGTCGCGGTCGTCCAGGGCCTGCGAATTTGGCGTGGGAATGTGTCATCGCGTTTCTTTCTTCCCTCTAGCGCTACAGATTGCTCGGCCCATCACCACCAAGTCTAGGTTTGCACCAACAAGTGCAGTCAGCCATCCTGAAGATGGAGGAGAACGCTACCCCAAGATTCTGGTGCATGTCAACTGTATGTATATTAGTATTCATTCGGTATACCAGTTTCGGTTGAATTGATGGGTAGGCTGCCAGCCCAGCAAAGCCCACACTTGAAAGGCGAGGTCTTTTGGCGAAGGCTATGCGATCGGATCCGCGGAAAACGCTATCAGTCCGGGAGCCGACACCGGCGCTGGTCGCACCGTCGAACGGCATTACCTTGGGTGAGCGTGTGTATCAGCAACTAAGGCACGACATTATTCATGGAGTGTTTCAATCCGGCGAAGCGATCAATGAAAAGGTACTGGCTAAGAGATATCGGGGTAGTCGGACACCGGTGCGCGAGGCGGTGATGCGGCTTCAGCAGGAAAACCTTCTGCGCCTGGTGCCCAACAAAGGTTACTTCGTGAGCCATCTCACGATCCACGAACTCAACGAAATGTATGAGTATCGGGCTGAACTGGAGGGTTTCAGCGCCGAGATGGCAGCGCGCCGATGGACGAATCAGTCCTTAATGGAAAGGCTATCTGCCCTGGCTCAGTCCCAGTACCAAACCGACGAGCGAGCGAGTTACGAGCGCTTCATTGAGGCGGATACTGAATTCCACATCGGCATCGCTCAACTTACCCGCAATCGTCTGGTGGTGCGGGCAGTGGCCGATGTCCGCTGCCAGATGGAACGGATCATGTTGGCAGCCATTGATATTGGCTATTACGGTGAAGTCCCAGCCCGTGAGCACAAGCAGATTCTGCAGGCTATACGGCGCCGCGACGCGCCGGCAGCCCGCAAACTCATGTACGACCACATCGTCGGCTCCAAAGATAAGGTCTTAGGACTTGCCTCCGGAAGTTCGAGTCTGTCCTGAGCGCTACACACCTTTCGCGGTTTGAACCTGCGGACGCTTCTGGCGTGTGGAATCGAACCCAAGGGACTGACCATCGTCCTCCAAGGTGGTCCTTCGATCAGTATCCCCGGCCTTTCATAATTCGGATGGTTTCCCGACGTATTGTCGCTCTGAATCTCGCTCGCGGGTTTCTGCCAGGAGCTTGGCCCTTCGGAATTGTTGAGGCCGCCTGGAGCGGCGTGGCA
>Ga0075424_100000264_pt1 | contig 38239 bp, 32 predicted proteins | sample SoiMethybrSBSTD3_FD_75301 | JGI IMG/M metagenome (GOLD analysis project Ga0075424, IMG submission 75301) | Bulk soil microbial communities from a Populus tree surrounding site in Tennessee, USA - Soil MetaG P. TD hybrid SBSTD3 | ecosystem: Environmental > Terrestrial > Soil > Tree plantation...
CTGACCGGTATGCCGAGGAAGGCTACGACGTCATCGTGCAAGACGTGATCTTGGGAAAGGACCTGGCCGACTTCGTCAAGCGCATTGAAACTCCGGAGCGCTATCTCGTTGTGCTGTCGCCAAACGTGTCGGCTATGGAATGGCGGGAGGAACAGCGCTCGAAAGATGGATACGTCCATTTGTCGCCGGGCGCGCTCGATGATGTGTTACGACGAGAGACGGCTCAGATCGGCTACTGGCTCGACTCCAGCACGCAAACTCCAGATGAGACTGTGGACGACATCCTCACGAACCTGCAGCGGGCTGCGGTCTAAGACTTAACTCCGCACGACTGTCGACTCAGCCTCACATGCGTCTGACTATGCAGGACTGCCGCTGCCCTGGTAGAAGCTAGCGCCAAAAAGTCGAACCCCAATGAAGTAGATGCCCGCGATCGCATAGCAGGTGAGCCGCTGCGCGGGCTGGAAGCCGGGGGCCATAGCACAGGTATTGATGAGCTCGGTCAGGAACATCTGATCGCAGTTAAGCCGACTCATCGAGCTGCGTCGCTCGTAGCAGTCATCGTGATGGTCACAAGCCAGCGTGAAATCGGCGGTCAGGAAGGAATCCGGGACGAAGTTGCAGGAATCGGTTGCCGCCGCGCTGAGCTGCTGGGCAGCATTCGCCACCCTCGACTTTGCCTGCTGAATGCTTCGCTTGATGGCGACATCCGGAACACTGTCGGCACGACCCGGCGTTCTCACAACGCGGAGATCTGACGCGTCCGGCTCGCTCCAGCTCAGCGTGTAACCCCGGTAGATAACGACGGTCTCGGTTTTGGTGTCCCGGTTTGCTGCCTGAGCCGGAATGATGCCGACATAACCAAGGGCCAGCACACCCAGCAGAATCGCAAGAATTGGCCGTGTCCATCGCTTCATCGTCGCCCCCGATCAATCTCAGCCAGAAATGAAGCTGCGCTTCTGAAAGCTAGCAGCGACGAGCTAACCGATACAACGCATTACTGCGCGCGTCGAAATCGTGCTTCGGACTCTGATGGCGAAGCAAGAGGGGCGGCCCCATCCCAGGGCCGCCCCTCATACCTCGATCTTAGCGATAATCGCCGAGATCAAATTCCTCCAGCGGCACGGCAGCACCTGAACCTTGACCGAAGTCGTAGTCGAAGGAGTCGTATCCGACCATCGAGTACGCCTGTGCCTTGGCTTCCGGTGTCGGCTCCACCCTAATGTTCCGGTATCGCTCCAGACCGGTACCAGCCGGGATCAGCTTGCCCAAGATCACGTTCTCCTTGAGTCCCACGAGGGAGTCGGACTTGGCGTGAATTGCCGCATCGGTCAACACCTTGGTGGTCTCCTGGAAGGACGCTGCCGAGAGCCAGGATTCGGTTGCCAGCGACGCCTTGGTGATCCCCATCAGCACCGGACGACCCGACGCAGGAGTACCACCCTCGGCGACGACATGACGGTTAGCCGCCTCGTAGGCCAGCCGGTCCACCAGGTCGCCGGCGAGCAGCGTGGAGTCACCGGATTCGATCACCGTCACTCGACGGAGCATCTGCCGAATGATGATCTCGATGTGCTTGTCGTGGATCGGAGCACCTTGAGTCCGGTACACCGACTGCACCTCATCCACCAGGTGCTCTTGCACCCGACGGACACCGAGCACCCGCAGCACATCCTGCGGATCGGGCGTACCAGCGGTGAGCTGTTGGCCGACCTCAACACGATCGCCGTCCTCGACCAGCAGTCGAGCGCGACGCGACACAGAGAACTCCGCAGCATCGGATCCATCATCGGGAGTGATGATGATCTTCTTCAGCCGGTCGCTGTCTTCGACCTTCACGCGACCACTGGCTTCGGCGATCGGCGCCTTGCCCTTGGGCTGGCGTGCTTCAAAGAGCTCCACGACACGCGGCAGACCCTGAGTGATGTCGTCACCAGCCACACCGCCGGTGTGGAAGGTACGCATCGTCAGCTGGGTACCCGGCTCACCGATGGACTGCGCCGCCACGATGCCGACGGCTTCGCCGACATCGACCAGCTTGCCGCTGGCAAGCGAACGGCCATAGCACATCGCGCAGGTACCGCTTGCCGCCTCGCAGGTCAGCACGCTGCGAACCTTGACGGAGGTAATGCCGTTCTCGGTCAGCAGCCTGATGTTGACATCACCAAGATCGACTCCAGCCTTCAGTAGCACCTCACCGTCCTGGCCGAACACGTCGGTTGCGAGGGTGCGAGCGTAGACCGCAGTCTCCACATGCTCATCAAGGATGAGATTGCCGCGACCGTCGTCGGCTGCGATCGTCTTGGTCAGGCCGCGCTCGGTACCGCAGTCCTCTTCGCGGATGATCACATCCTGGCTGACGTCCACCAATCGCCGGGTCAGATAGCCGGAGTCGGCGGTACGCAGCGCCGTGTCGGCCTGGCCCTTCCGCCCACCGTGGGTGGAGATGAAGTACTCCAACACAGAGAGTCCCTCACGGAAGTTTGACTTGATCGGCCGCGCGATGATCTCACCCTTCGGGTTGACCACCAGGCCACGCATAGCGGCGATCTGGCGCATCTGCACCATGTTTCCGCGAGCACCGGAGTGCACCATCATGTAGATCGGGTTGGTCTTGGAGAAGTTGTTCTCCATCGCCGTACCGAGCCGGGATGTGGCGTCGGTCCAGATCTCGATCAACTCCTGACGACGCTCGTCGTCGGTGATCAGGCCACGCTCGTACTGCTTGTCGATCTTGTTAGCACGATCCTCGTAGCTCGACAGGATTTGCGGCTTGTCCGCCGGGGTCTCCACATCACCGATGGAAACGGTGACGCCTGAGCGGGTCGCCCAGTGGAAGCCCAGGTCCTTGAGCTGATCGAGGCAGTACGCAACCTGGACCTTCGGATAGCGCTCGGCAAGATCATTGACGATCTGGCCCAGCTGCTTCTTGCCAACCTCGAAGTCCGCGTACGGGTAGTCATCAGGCAGCGCCTCGTTGAACAGAGCGCGGCCAAGCGTCGTCTCGAACAGGATGGAACCGTTCGCAGACAGCTCATGACCCAACGGCGGCACGATGTCGCTCAGCCGGAGTTTGATCTTGGCCTGCACCGAGAGCTCGCCACGGTCGAAGGCCATCAAAGCCTCGGCAACCGAGCCGAACGCCCGGCCCTCTCCGGCCGCGCCATCGCGCTGCATGGTGAGGAAGTAGGTGCCGATGATCATGTCCTGGGTCGGCATGGTCACCGGACGACCGTCAGCCGGCTTAAGGATGTTGTTGGTCGACAGCATCAAGATCCGAGCCTCGGCCTGCGCCTCTGCACTCAACGGCAGATGCACCGCCATCTGATCACCGTCGAAGTCGGCGTTGAACGCCGTACAGACCAACGGGTGAATCTGGATGGCCTTGCCCTCAATGAGCTGCGGCTCAAACGCCTGGATACCGAGCCTGTGCAGCGTAGGCGCCCGGTTCAGCAATACCGGATGCTCGGAGATGACCTCCTCGAGCACATCCCATACAACCGGACGCTGGCGCTCCACCATGCGCTTGGCGGACTTGATGTTCTGCGCGTGGTTGAGGTCGTCCAGCCTCTTCATCACAAACGGCTTGAACAACTCCAACGCCATCGCCTTGGGCAAACCGCACTGGTGAAGCTTGAGCTGTGGACCCACCACGATGACGGAACGGCCGGAGTAATCGACGCGCTTGCCCAGCAGGTTCTGCCGGAACCGACCCTGCTTGCCTTTGAGCATGTCGGAGATCGACTTGAGCGGGCGGTTGCCCGGACCCGTGACCGGACGGCCGCGGCGGCCGTTGTCGAACAGCGAGTCCACGGCCTCCTGAAGCATCCGCTTCTCGTTGTTGACGATGATCTCGGGCGCACCAAGATCAAGAAGCCGCTTCAGCCGGTTGTTCCGGTTGATCACGCGCCGGTACAGATCGTTCAGGTCCGACGTCGCGAATCGGCCACCGTCGAGCTGCACCATAGGACGCAGGTCCGGCGGGATGACCGGAACACAGTCCAGCACCATTCCGGTGGGGCTGTTCTTCGTGGTGAGGAACGCCGAAACCACCTTGAGCCGCTTCAGCGCGCGGGTCTTGCGCTGGCCCTTGCCGACCTGGATCGTCTCGCGCAGATCAGCTGCCTCGGCCTCCAGATCGAAGGTCTCGAGCCGCTTCTGAATGGCGTCAGCGCCCATGGAACCGGAGAAGTACTTGCCGAATCGGGTCTTCATCTCCCGGTACAGCACTTCGTCACCCTCGAGGTCTTGCACCTTGAGGTTCTTGAAGCGATTCCATACCGCCTCGAGCCGGTCGAGTTCGCGCTGAGCGCGGTCGCGCAGCTGCTTAACCTCGCGCTCTGCACTTTCGCGGACCTTGCGCTTGGCGTCGGCCTTGGCACCCTCGGCCTCGAGTGCAGCGGTGTCCTCCTCGAGCTTCCTCATCCGGTTCTCGATGTCGGAGTCACGCCGGCCCTCGAGTTGCTTGCGCTCCACGTCGATCTTTGCCTCGAGCGAGGGCAGGTCCCGGTGCCGGGCTTCCTCGTCGACCTCGGTGATCATGTATGCCGCAAAGTAGATGACCTTCTCGAGGTCTTTCGGGGCAATGTCGAGCAGATAACCCAGACGGGACGGCACGCCCTTGAAATACCAGATGTGGGTAACCGGAGCGGCCAGCTCAATATGACCCATCCGCTCGCGGCGAACCTTGGACCGGGTTACCTCAACGCCGCAGCGCTCGCAGATGATGCCCTTGAAGCGCACCCGCTTGTACTTGCCGCAGTAGCACTCCCAGTCCCGGGTGGGACCGAAGATCTTTTCACAGAAGAGGCCATCACGCTCCGGCTTCAGAGTCCGGTAGTTGATGGTCTCCGGCTTCTTCACCTCACCGTGCGACCACTTGCGAATCTCATCGGCAGTGGCCAGGCCGATGCGGATCTCATCGAAGAAGTTCACGTCGAGCATTCTTTGCTTATCTCTCTTCTCTCAACTAACGCGATATCTCAAGTTGTCAAAATGCACTGAACCTTCACTCCTCCGACTTGTCAGCGTCGGTGGTCGTTATAGCAACCACTGACGCTGACAAGTCGGCAAGAGAGTCGGTCCTTAAACTTCTTCGACTCCGCCGAGGGAGTCACCGGGGCGACGGGACAGGTCGATGCCGAAATCCTCAGAGGAGCGGTAATCGTCCTCGGAGTCTCGGAGCTCAACCTCAGTACCGTCGCTGGACAGCACCTCGACATTGAGGCACAGCGACTTCATCTCCTTGACGAGCACCTTAAATGACTCAGGGATGCCCGGCTCAGGAATGTTCTCGCCTTTGACGATGGCCTCATAGACCTTTACGCGGCCTGGAACATCGTCGGACTTGATCGTCAGCAGCTCTTGCAGCGCCCAAGCCGCGCCGTACGCCTCGAGCGCCCAGACCTCCATCTCGCCGAATCGCTGTCCGCCGAACTGAGCCTTACCACCCAACGGCTGCTGAGTGATCATCGAGTACGGTCCGGTGGAACGCGCGTGGATCTTGTCGTCGACCAAGTGGTGCAGCTTGAGCATATAGATGTAGCCAACCCCAACAGGATCCGGGAACGGTTCACCGGAGCGACCGTCGAAGAGCCGGGCCTTGCCGTCAGCATTCACCAGCCGTACGCCATCTCGGTTCGACTGGGTGTGGCCGAGCAGACCAGTGATCTCCTCCTCGGTAGCGCCGTCGAAGACCGGCGTCGCTACCTTGACGTTGCCATCGGTCTTGGCCATCCCAACGCCGCGCAGCCGATCTGCCCAGGCATCCTTGACGCCGTCAAGCTCCCAGCCTTGCTTGGCGACCCAGCCGAGATGGGTTTCCAGCACCTGCCCGACGTTCATTCGGCTCGGCACGCCCAGCGGGTTCAGCACGATGTCGACCGGTGTCCCATCTTCCAGGAACGGCATGTCCTCGATCGGCAAGATCTTGGAGATGACGCCCTTGTTGCCATGCCGTCCGGCAAGCTTGTCGCCGTCTTGGATCTTGCGCTTCTGCGCCACGTAGACCCGGACCAGCTGGTTGACGCCAGGCGACAGCTCGTCGTCGGCATCGCGGTCGAAGACACGTACGCCAATGACTGTGCCCGACTCGCCGTGCGGAACCTTGAGCGAGGTATCGCGGACCTCGCGAGCCTTCTCACCGAAGATCGCCCGCAACAGCCGCTCCTCCGGAGTCAGCTCGGTCTCGCCCTTCGGAGTCACTTTGCCGACCAAGATGTCACCGGTCGACACCTCGGCGCCGATGCGGATGATGCCGCGCTCATCAAGATCAGCGAGCATCTCCTCACTCACGTTGGGAATATCCCGAGTGATCTCCTCAGCGCCCAGCTTGGTGTCACGAGCGTCGACCTCGTGCTCCTCGATATGGATGGAGGTCAGGACGTCGTCTTGGACCAACCGCTGGCTGAGGATGATGGCGTCCTCGTAGTTGTGGCCCTCCCACGGCATGAACGCGACCAGCAGATTACGGCCCAGGGCCATCTCCCCACGATCGGTGCACGGCCCGTCAGCCAGCGGCATCCCCTTCTCGATCCGCTGACCAGTGGTGACCAGCGGACGCTGGTTGATGCAGGTGCCCTGGTTCGAGCGACGGAACTTGCTGAGCCGGTAGCTCTTGAAGGTGCCGTCGTCCTGCGCGACGTCGATCAGATCAGCGCTTACCGACGTGACCACGCCGCTCTGGGTGGCGACAGTTACGTCCCCGGCATCGACCGCGCCGCGGTACTCCATGCCGGTGCCCACGAACGGAGCCTCTGAGTGAATCAGCGGCACTGCCTGGCGCTGCATGTTCGAGCCCATGAGTGCCCGAGATGCATCGTCATGCTCCAGGAACGGGATCATCGCAGTTGCAACCGACACCATCTGCCGCGGTGACACGTCCATGTAGTGCACGTCGCTCGGCGGCACCGTGTCGACCTCGCCATGCCGCCTGCGGACCAGCACCCGGTCCTCGGTGAAGCGGCCCTTGTCATCGAGCTTGGCATTGGCCTGCGCCTTGAAGTACCGGTCCTCTTCGTCGGCGGTCAAGTAGTCGATCTGGTCGGTGACCTGACCCTTTTCCACCTTGCGATAAGGCGTCTCCACAAACCCGAACGCGTTCACCCGCGCAAAGGAGGCGAGGGAGCCGATCAGGCCGATGTTCGGACCTTCAGGAGTCTCGATTGGACACATCCGGCCGTAGTGCGACGGGTGGACGTCGCGAACCTCCATGCCGGCGCGATCCCGAGACAGACCACCTGGACCGAGTGCGGACAGACGCCTCTTGTGCGTCAATCCCGCAACCGGATTGGTCTGGTCCATGAACTGGGAGAGCTGCGAGGTGCCGAAGAACTCCTTCAGCGCCGCCACGACGGGCCGGATGTTGATCAAGGTCTGCGGAGTGATCGCCTCCACATCCTGGGTCGTCATCCGATCTCGAACCACCCGCTCCATGCGGCCGAGGCCGGTCCGCAGCTGGTTTTGGATCAATTCGCCGACCGTACGCAACCGCCGGTTGCCGAAGTGGTCAATGTCGTCTTCTTCAACGAGCAGCTCGCCGCGTGGTGACTCCAAGGTCTCCTTGCCCTCGTGCAGGGCAACGACGAAGTGAATGGCGGCGATAATGTCTTCGATCGTCAGCACGGTCTTGTCAAACGGCAGCTCAAGACCGAGCTTCTTGTTGATCTTGTAACGACCGACCTTGGCCAAGTCGTAACGCTTCGGGTTGAAGTAATAGTTCTCCAGCAGCGCCTGTGCGGCCTCACGGGTAGGAGGCTCACCCGGGCGTAGCTTGCGGTAGATGTCGAGAAGCGCCTCATCCTGAGTGGTGGTGTGGTCCTTCTCGAGGGTGAGTCGCATGGACTCGTAGTCACCAAACTGCTCGAGGATCTGCGCGTCGGTCCAGCCGAGCGCCTTGAGCAGCACGGTGACGTTCTGCTTCCGCTTACGGTCCAAGCGGACACCGACCATGTCCCGCTTGTCGATCTCGAACTCAAGCCAGGCGCCACGCGACGGAATCATCTTGCAGGTGAAGATGTCCTTGTCGGAGGTCTTGTCGGTGGTCTGCTCGAAGTACACACCAGGTGAGCGGACCAACTGGGAGACAACCACTCGCTCGGTGCCGTTGATGACAAACGTGCCCTTGTCCGTCATCAGAGGGAAGTCGCCCATGAAGACGGTCTGGCTCTTGATCTCACCAGTCTCGTTGTTCATGAACTCCGCCGTAACGAACAGCGGTGCGGCGTAGGTGACGTCGCGCTCCTTGCATTCGTCGACGGTGTTCTTGGGCGGTTCGAACCGGTGGTCCCGGAACGAGAGCGACATGGTGCCTGAGAAGTCCTCGATTGGAGAGATCTCTTCAAAGATCTCCTCGAGTCCGGACTTGGTGTTGATGTCAGTACGACCTTGGTCGAGCGCGTTCTCAACGCGATCACGCCAGGCGTCGTTTCCGATAAGCCAGTCAAATGAGTCAATCTGCAGATCTAGCAGATATGGGACTTCCATTGGTTCGGCGATCTTCGCGAACGAGATCCTGCCGGTTGGGGATAAAACTTTGGTTTTCGAGGCTGTGCGCGAGGCGGCCAACTCCTGTGTCCTTCCGAGGGCTCGCAGTGGAGGAGCGAAATGCTTCTGCGCATGCTGAACGGCCCGTGTCAAAGTGAAACGGGTCGGCAGATGGCGAGGGCAAACCCCCAATATAGACGCTGAAACGCCCAATGTCAAGTACGGAGCGCAGCACAACCTAGAGCAGTCAAATCCTCGACTACCTTGGCAGAGATCATACTCTTCGTCAGCCGCGCGACAAGGGGCAATGACAAGGGGAAATACGGCGACTTTCGGATGCTCTGGGGACTGCCATCGCCGGGCTCCGTCGGGAACCGCGCAATAGTCGAGCCACAGTCGAAATGTTCCGACGTGGGGGCACAGCTCTAGCTGTGCGAGCACCGCCATTTCCTGCTGACCCGGGACCTTAGGCCCTCCCGCGGTATGTGCTACACCTTTTGACTGGAGGCGTACGCCTCAAGGCCGAGAGGAAATGCCATGGCACAGCCCGCGCCGGACAGATTCACTGACGATGAGTCGCCGAGCGAGTTTCGGGCGATCAGCCCAGCCCGCTGCCAGGAGCTGCTTGAGAGTCAGAGCGTCGGACGGCTGGCATGGCAGGCCGCCGATGGTCCGCAGATCCTCCCTGTGACGTATGCCTGGCATGAGGGAACGATCATCTTCCGCACATCACCGTACGGGGTCTTGTCAGAGCTGATCCGGCCAACCGAGGTCGCACTGGAAATCGATGACCTTGATCAAAAAACGCGTCAGGGCTGGAGCGTGGTGGTGCAGGGACGGGCCCAAGGAGTCGCCGAGCCTGATCAGCTGGTCAAGATGTGGACCGTGGGTGGCGTTGTGCCCTGGGCATCTGAGGTCAGAAACGTCTTCATCCAGATCACGCCGCGCAAGATAACCGGTCGTGTTGTCGCAGCCCGGGCCCGTTAGCGCCAGTCTGTGAAGGCGCTCGCCTAACTGCCGACGCTCAGGGCGGCAACTATAGGGCCGCTGGATGGCCCAGGAAATGCTGATCACAGCAACCTGTTGCAAACCTTGGGACCTTCGTCCTGAGTTTTTTCTGAGACCGGCCCAAACCCTACCCACGTGATTGCGAGAGGCGCACAATCTATGAGTAAGGGTGGGCGAACTCAGGAGCTGATCATGCCAACTTTTGGTGGCCGCGTGTCGCCGGGCGAGCGGCTGCGCAAACTTTCCCGACACGAGTGCAAGGCCTGGGTCTGCAGCCACCATGAGGGCAGGCTGGGATACCAGTCTGGCCGCGGTCATCGTTCAGTTGTGGTGTCCTATGCAGTTGCCGGTGATCAGGTCCTGGTCCGGCTGCCGGACTACAACGACATCGTGCACTACGCACCCGGCGCCGAGGTCAGCCTTGACGTCGATGGCGGCACTCCAGCGGCCCATCGCGAGACGGTCACTGTGACCGGTACCGCTGAGCTCGCAGAAACTGACAAGCGGCCGCTGATCGACCAAGCGGCGTTCCTCGAGGACTGGCCCGCCGACGTACGGACCTCGGTCATCTGCCTAGCGCTCAACACCGTCGAAGGGTTTGAACTCAGGGATCAGTAACTTGACTTGACTTCTGTTCTCCCTCCCCCGGGAAGTGGTCGCGGACGACATGACTTTCATCAGGTCTATGTCGTCCGCGACCACTCTCTGAGAGGTGATCATGACAGGACTGCCGTAAGCATCTACAGTCCACGACCATGACGCCTTCGCGATGGACCGCCGCCGATCTCCCATCCCAGACTGGACGTACCTTCATCGTCACAGGCGCCAACAGCGGCATTGGGCTACCTACGGCGCGAGCCCTGGCAGAGACTGGCGCGCATGTTGTCCTTGCGGTGCGCGATGTAGCACGCGGTGAGGCGGCCGCAGAATCGATCCATGGCGATTGTGAGATTCGTCAATTAGATCTTGCTGACCTCGCCTCGATACGCGCCTTCGCCGACCGGTGGCAGGGCGAGCTCAGCGTGTTGATCAACAACGCCGGAGTGATGCGAACGCCGGAGCGGCGTACGGCGGACGGCTTCGAGCTGCAGATTGGGACGAATCACCTCGGCCACTTCGCCCTTACCAACCTGCTGCTTCCACATGTGACTGATCGGGTTGTCACCGTCGCCTCGGGCGCGCACCGCGGCGGCCGGATATCCCTAGATGACCTCAATTGGCGGCGCCGGACCTATCGACGCTGGGCCGCGTACCAGCAGTCGAAGCTGGCCAATCTGCTGTTCACCCTCGAGCTACAGCGGCGGCTTACCGAGGTCGACTCAACAGTTCGCGCGTTGGCAGCCCATCCGGGCTACTCAGCCACCAGTCTTCAGTTCCACAGCGAGAGCCAGCTTGAGGATCGGCTGATGACGATCGGCAACCGACTGTTCGCGCAGACCGATGAGGCGGGAGCATGGCCCACGCTGTTCGCTGCGACCCAGGATTTACCCGGCGCCAGCTACGTCGGCCCGGACGGCATCGGTGAGCATCGGGGTTATCCCACCCTGGTTGGGCGCTCCGCGGAGGCCTCGGACGTGGAGATGGCGAAGCGGCTCTGGACGCTTTCTGAAGAGCTGACAGGCGTGACTTTTCACTGACCCCTCTGTGCTGATCGCGGGTTTGTGGTGTCCTTCCCGACATCGAGAGAAAGGACGCACTAAACTTTGCAATTCCTGCAGCTGCCTAATTACCCGGTGTAGCCAAAGGGTCCTATTGGAGCCGGCAGTCGATGGGGCCGCTCAACCTGCTTGATCCAGCGATGTTCAAGGTGGGCTTTGGGCGCCGATCGCGGTCTTCGGCCAGTATGTCGTTGATCAGCGACCGGTGGGCGATCCGCCGCCTGCTTGATGCACGTCCACAATCTCCGGACATCGGCCTAATCGTGCGCCCGCGACCCGGTCCTGTGGAAACGGTTGCGGTGAGCTGTGGATAACCGAATCGCAAGGGCCAGTTCCCCGACCCCGCGCCGCCGAATGCGGCTCGGCCGCCTATATGTTTCCTTTCTCCCGACATCGGGAGAAAGGACACACCGGTCTGATCCAGCGAGAAACCTCGCTGATATTTGGCTACTTGTACGAGACGCTGGCGCCAGCAGCCTCGAGGGCCTCGCGAGCCTTGTCTGCGGTCTCCTTGTTGACCTTCTCCAGAACAGCCTTCGGGGCAGCTTCCACCAGGTCCTTGGCCTCCTTAAGACCGAGGCTGGTGAGCGAGCGCACCTCCTTGATCACCTGGATCTTCTTGTCGCCGGCGGACTCGAGGATGACGTCAACTTCGTCGCTGCCCTCTTCCTCGGCTGGGCCAGCCTCGCCGCCCGCAGCGGCCGGGGCGGCGGCGGCAGCGGCAACCGGAGCGGCCGCGGTCACACCGAAGGTGGTCTCGAATTCCTTGATGAACTCACTGAGCTCGATCAAGGTCAGCTCCTTGAAAGCGTCGAGGAGCTCGGTTGTGCTGAGCTTCGCCATGATGGGGCGTCCTTCCTAGTTGTCTTCCGCAGCAGGTGCTGCCAGTGGTTCTGCCGTGCCCGCATCGGGTGCATCAGATGCAGCTGACGCTGCGGGCGCTTCCTGTGCAGCTGACGCTGCGGGTGGTGCCGCCGTGGCGGCGAGTTCTTCGTTAGTCGGTTCCGGAGTGGCCTCAGCGGCGAGTTCGGAATTGGTCGGCTCACGCGTGCTCTCAGTCGCCAGTTCTTCGTTGCTTGGCTCTCGAGTGGACTCGGCCGCGAGATCTTGGTTGCTTGGCTCGCCCGTCGCTTCAGGTGCACTAGCGAGGAGCGATGGGTTCTCCGCTGCGGCGTTTTCCAAGGCGGCAAACAAGCGGGCCGCTTGGGAAAGCGGAGCAGAGACCAGTGAGATGGCCTGCTGCAGGACGCCCTGCAATGCGCCGGCGACCTTGGCGAGCAGCACGTCACGGGATTCAAGATCAGCGAGCTTCCTGACCTCCTCAGGCGTCAGGAACTTTCCGTCCAGCACACCGCCCTTGATCACAAGTTGCGGATTGGTCCGTGCGAAGTCACGCAGTCCCTTCGCCACGACGACCGGGTCGCCATCGATGAAGGCAATCGCCGTCGGTCCGACGAGGTGCTCCTCGATCGAATCGACACCTGCTTCGCGCGCGGCGATTGTGGTCAGCGTGTTCTTCGAGACGGAATAGCTGGCGTCATCGCCAAGCGAGCGGCGCAGCTCCTGAAGAGCCTTCACCGACAATCCGCGGTACTCGGTCAACACCACGCCGGCTGAGCTGGAGAACCTGTTGGTCAGCTCAGCGACGGCCGATACTTTGTCCGACCTCGCCATTTCCTCTCCTCCACTTCGTCACGCTTGGTTTGAAGCGCTACCGGAGAGCTGGCCGGCCTTAGAGATGAAAAAAGCCCTTTGCACAGGCGGCAAAGGGCACATCGCGAGAGACATGGTGTCTCCCAACACACTCTTGACTCACCTGCGCGGGCCGTCCGTCTCTCGTACGGACACTTCGGGTCGAGAGTTCTCGACCAACCAGCGGTCTTCGGCAGCCATCACTCTACCGACTCGCCAAAGTGCCGGCCAAATCGGCGTGTGAGGATGGGGCGATGCATCCTGGCGTACGCGAAGCTCGAGAGTCTGATCTAGAGCGAATCCGCCAGTTGATCATCGATCTGGCAACTTACGAACGGTCTGCGCATGAGGTGAAGACCACGACCGAGCAGCTTCGAGCGGCGCTGTTCGGACCTCAGCCCGCCGCGTACGCGCTGGTGGCTGAGAGTGATCACGAGGTCGTCGGATTCGCCCTCTTCTTCCGCAACTTCTCAACCTGGGAAGGAGTCCACGGGCTCTACCTCGAGGATCTCTATGTCATGCCCGAACATCGTGGGTCAGGGCTAGGCAAGGCTTTGTTGCTGTCCCTAGCCAGCCTGGCAGTCGAGCGTGGATATGCCCGACTGGAGTGGGCGGTGCTCGACTGGAACCAGCCCGCTATCGACTTCTACCGCGGCCTCGGAGCAGTCGCCATGGATGAGTGGACTGTCTATCGGCTGAGCGGCGAGGCACTCGGCGCGACAGCCGCTACTCAGCGAAGCGGCTGAGCGACACTGCCCCACCAATGGCCAAGAGGAACCCGGCTACCGCAAAGGGCACCCGGCCAGCTTCGATCGCGTCGCCAAAGAGCAGGATGCCGATCAACGAAGGCACCAGGACCTCGATCACGAAGGTGATTGCGGTAACCAGTGTCACCGCGTCTCTTTGGAGCGCGATGGTGAAGAAGCCGATGCCGACGGCTCCATGCACGATGATCGCCCAGAGCAACGGAGCGAGCAGCAAGGACCAGGCAAGAGGGTCGTCGGCTATCGCACGAGCTGCGACGGCAACGCCGGTAAACCCCAGACCCGCTGCACAGCACATAACAATGGCGGAGGGCCGGCCATGCATCCGGAATCCGATGAATCCGAGCACTGCCGGGATAGCAGCGCTGACCAAGATGATCCGGTCATCGGCAAGTGAGATCCTGGCGGCCGCGGTGGGAACGGCCGTCACGCTGAGCAGGACCAAACCGATTCCTAGTACGCCGAGTGAGGTCCAGTCCTTCCACGACAAATGTGCGCCGCGCAGGCTCGCGATCAACGCAGTGATCCCAACACTGCCGGCGATGATCGACTGCACCAGAAAAAGTGGAAGCTCCCGGACGGCGATCAGGTTGCCAAGAAAAGCCACGCTGTCCGCCACGAGTCCCAACAGATACGGCAGCTGTTTGATGATCAGCGCCAAGCCGGTCAGCCCAACCACTGCGGCTGACCGCTTTGCAGCGACCGATTGGAGAACCGAGGACACGCCATATCCCAGGCAGGCGACGATTGCTCCCAACCAGCTCAGCGCCAGCATCCCAACCACCTTCGAACAGACCGGCTTCGATCTCGGATCACAGGAGCCGATGGCGCGAGCTGGAAACTGGGCCTGAAACTACTCGGCGTCTGGTCGCGTTTTGTTGGTGTCGACCGGGATCCCGGGTCCCATCGTCGTGGAAAGCGTGATCTTGCGGAGGTAGCGACCCTTGGCGGCGCTCGGCTTCAACCGGACGATCTCATCCAGCGCCGCGTAATAGTTCTGCGCCAGCTGCTTGCTGGTAAACGACGACTTGCCAATGATGAAGTGCAAGTTGGCATGCCTGTCGACCCGGAACTCGATCTTGCCACCCTTGATGTCAGACACGGCCTTCGCGACATCGACGGTAACCGTCCCAGTCTTGGGGTTGGGCATCAGGCCCCGCGGGCCAAGGATGCGTCCAAGACGGCCCACCTTGCCCATCATGTCCGGGGTGGCAACGACAGCATCGAAGTCCAGATAACCCTTCGAGATCTTGTCGATCAGCTCGTCCGAACCGACTTCGTCTGCGCCCGCCGCTATGGCCGCCTCAGCACGATCGCCAGTGGCAAAGACGAGTACCCGCGCCGTCTTTCCGGTGCCGTTGGGCAGATTGACGGTGCCGCGAACCATCTGGTCAGCCTTGCGCGGGTCGACACCAAGGCGCACTGCAACGTCGACTGTCTCGTCGAAGTGTGTTCTGGTATTGGCCTTGGCAAACTCCATGGCCTCGGTTGGTGTGTACAGCTTGGTGTGGTCGAGCTTCTCAGCGACCGTCCGATATGACTTGCTGCGCTTCATTGTGCTGGTCCTTCCTGGCCAGTTGTGGTCAGAGCTACGCGAGCTCTCCCACGGGTTTTCAACTTTCCTTTGCCGACTTGTCAGAACCCAGTTGAGTTATAGGTCAACCATGTTCTGACAAGTCAGTGAGTTAGTCGGCGACGGTAACGCCCATGCTCCGGGCAGTCCCTTCGACGATCTTCATAGCCGAGTCGATGTCGTTCGCATTCAGGTCGGGCAACTTGGTGGTGGCGATGTCCCGGACCTGGTCCCGGCTGATCTTGCCGACCTTCTCCCGATGCGGCACGCCGGAGCCCTTCTGGAGACCTGCGGCCTTCTTGATCAGCTCAGCGGCCGGCGGTGTCTTCGTAATGAAGCTGAACGTGCGGTCCTCGAAGATCGTGATCTCGACCGGAATGATGGTGCCGCGCATCGACTCTGTTGCAGCGTTGTACGCCTTACAGAACTCCATGATGTTGACGCCGTGCGGACCAAGTGCGGTACCGACTGGCGGCGCAGGCGTGGCGGCGCCCGCGTTCAAGGCGATCTTGACGAGCGCAGCGACTTTCTTCTTCCTGGGAGGCATGTGTCTTCTTTGATCCTTGTCGTGGTGCTGAGACGGTCAGTTTGACCGCTGTGGTCGGTGTGTTGTCGTGCCGCTCAAACCTTCTGAATCTGAGGGAAGGTCAGGTCAACCGGAGTCTCACGGCCCAAAATCTCCACAAGAGCCTTGAGGCGCTGGTTGTTCACATTGATCTCGGTGATCGTTGCGTGGACCCCAGCGAATGGCCCGTCGACAACCATGACCGAGTCTCCGACGGCGAAGTCTGCGACCTCGACCTTCTTCTTACGCCGGGTGGGGCCGTCGCTGGACGCTGTCGCAGCTGCGACCACGGCCGGCGCCAACATTTTCTCAACCTCATCAAGGCTGAGCGGCACTGGAGAGTTGGAGTGGCCGACGAACCCGGTCACGGACGGAGTATGGCGAACTGTCGACCAGGATTCGTCGGTCAGATCCATGCGGACCAAGACATAGCCGGGCAGCACCGTACGCTTGACCTGCTTACGCTGACCATTGCGAATCTCGGTGACCTCTTCGGTCGGCACGATGATCTCGTAGATGTAGTCCTCCATGTTGAGCGAGGACACCCGGTTCTCCAGATTCTGCAGCACCCGGTTTTCCATGCCTGAATAGGTATGCACGACGTACCAGTCGCCAGGCTTGGCTCGCAGCTCCGCGCGGAAGGCCTCGAGGGCGTCTTCCCCGGCGTCTGACTCCTCCTCTGGTTCCGGCTCTGCAGATTCCGGCTCCTCCTCTGCTGTCGGAAGGCTCCCGAGGTCGATATCGAAGTCCTCCTCCGGCGCTGGCTCCGTAGTAGCCGTGCCGAAGTCGAGGTTGATGTCGACGTCGTCTTCACGGGGTGCGGTGTAGCTCCCGAGGTCGATATCGAAGTTGTCCTCAGACGTCTCCGAGGATGTGGAGAATGCAGGGCTTTCCAGCTCCTCCGCATCCTGCTGCGGTCTATCGGCTGAAAAGTTTTCGGACACGTAGGTATCTCCGTTGCTTGGTTCGTTGACAGTCATCAGCTGAAGATCTTGAAGATCACCCAGCCGAAGCCCAGATCGAGCAGGCTTACGTACGCAATGACAAACAGCACAAAGACCAGCACTACGACGAAGTAGTTGATCAGTTGCGGACCAGTGGGATAGACGACCTTGCGCAGTTCGCCGATCGATTGGCGGACGAACTTGATCGGCGTCGTACGTTCCCGCTTGACCGCCTGATCCCGCTTCTTAGTGGGAGCGCCCTTCGGGGTTCGGGCAGCACGGCGAGTCTCAGAAGTCTTGGCGCTAGCCCCAGAGGCAGCGGCCGCGACACCTGCCGGTGCCAACACCTTTCCAGCTTGCGAGTCCTCGCCGGCGTCCTCTTTCGCCGTCTGCCTGCCGTTGGTGTCAGTCGCCGAGGCCTCGGGCTCGTCATTGGTCTGCCTGGCAGCCGACAACTCGGCAGAGCTCGCCTCCTGCTCCACCTCTTCCTTGTCTGCCACGCTGTGACCTTTCGTGCCGTAATCTGCTCGCCCTAGCCTGCAGGGCAAGAGGGATTTGAACCCCCAACCTTCGGTTTTGGAGACCGATGCTCTGCCAATTGAGCTATTGCCCTCCGGAGCCCTTCATCGCTTCTGTCGTCGACCTCACTCGGTTACAGGGCACACGAAAGCAGTGGTGAGAGGCACCAAACAAGAGAGTCTACTGACGATTACGACGAGAGTCGAACCGCTCGGACTCCTCCGAAAGACTCGAGACGCCCGCTACAGCCAGAGGAGTGCTGACACCACCAGCGCCAGGCAGGTGACGACAGGAACCAGGAGCAGTCCCCAGGAATCGTCGGAGAACAGGGGTTGGGATGAGGGAATTCGCGCCATCAAGATTTCTTCTTTTCCTGCTGAGGTGTGGCCGTCGATTTCCCCGAGATGACGATCGTAAGAACGCTTCTCCCTCTGAGTCACGCGCTTTTGTGAGTCATCTCGCAAATCGGAATGGGTCGAGCCGAGCCTCCCGTACGGCGTCCTTCGAGGGACTCAATGCACAAGCCCGCTCGCCGAAGCCAAAACAATTTGTGGCCTTGAGCCGGCGGTGAGAAGCTGCATGCCATGACCGTCTCCACCCGTCCGTTCTCGCTGGCTCGTGCAATCAAGCCGCTCCAGCAGACTGCTCGGCGGGCCGGTCACTCTTACACACCTCGGTCGTGATCGGCGACTTCGTCGCGGGCGCCGTTGGTGGTTTGGCAGTCGCGATGCCGATCGGGGCCGTCGGCACGTACCTCATCGGTCTGGGTGCCCGCGAGCGTATGACCGTTGCCAGTGCCGCTGCCCTGGGCGTCGCGTCGGTCGATGGTGGATACGCCGTCATTGCTGCATTAAGCGGCAGCGGCGTCCGAGCTCTGCTCAGCACCTTGTCTGACTGGTTGGAATTGCTGGCGGCGATCGTCCTCGCCGTGCTTGCGATACGGACTATGCATCTGGCCCTCCGTCGCTACCGCGGGAGTGTCAGCGCAGTGCGACGGCCGAAGGACCTTACGCCGGCGCGGGCCTACCTGAGTTTGGTTGCGCTCACCGCTCTGAATCCGGCAACGGTGATCACCTTCGCGGCGGTCGCTGTTGGCCGATCCGTGACTGAGCATGGCTCGGCGCTGCCAACGATTGCTCTGTTCGCAATCGGTGCTTTCGCAGCATCGGCCGTTTGGCAACTGTTGCTCACTGGAGGCGGAAACCTGCTCGGCCGGGTTTTCACCGGGCGGCGCGGTCAGCTTGGAATTTCAGCCTGCTCGGCTCTCATCATGCTCGGCCTGTCGATCGCCCTGCTGTTGTGGTGAATGAGTCGATTGCACTCTGACAGGCGGCCCTCAAATTCGCCTCCTTCGGCGCTCACGAACACAACCAGGGCGGTGTTTACAGCTGCCGAGACCATGAGCTCCTGCAGTCGGCGAAGCGGACCGCCTGTCATAGTGCGCGTTCATTGAGCAGCTTCTCAGTGGCAGCGAGCAGCACGCATGTGGCCAGTCCATCGATGGCAGCGGCCACTTCGTCCGGAGATGGAAAACTCGGCGCGATTCTGATGTTGCGGTCGCGCGGGTCTCGCCCGTATGGAAAGGCAGCACCGGCTCCGGTCATCGCGATACCTGCCTGCTTGGCAAGTTCTACCACCCGGGTCGCCGTGCCGTCGGCCACGTCGAGACTGACGAAATAGCCGCCCTCAGGATCGGTCCAGGTCGCCCCTTGATACTCCCCGAGGCGTTTGCCGAGGATGTTGGTGACCTGCTCGAACTTCGGTGCCAGGATCTCGCGATGACCGCGCATCAGCGCGGCTACGCCGTCCGCACCCTTCAAATAGAGCGCGTGCCGCAAATGGTTGATCTTGTCGGGCCCAATGGTTCGCTTGCTCAGGTTCTTCAGATACCAATCGACATTGGAGGCCGAGCTTGCGAAGAACGAGATTCCGGCCCCGGCGAAAGTGATCTTGGATGTGGATGCGAAGAGGAGGACACGGTTGGGATGTCCGGCTTCGATTGCCATTGTGAGCACGTCTAGGGCTGGAGCTTCGACATCGGTTAGGTGATGTACTGCGTACGCGTTGTCCCAGAAAATCCGGAAATCGCCTGCCGCCGGCATCTCGAGCAGTTCCCGAGTGACTTCCGCGGTGTAGATCGCGCCATTGGGATTGGAGTACATGGGCACGATCCACATGCCCTTGATCGATGGATCCTCGGCGGCCAGCTGACGGACCTGATCAAGGTCTGGACCTTGTTGGCTGAGTGGAACCGGGATCATCTCGATGCCGTATTGCTCGCAGAGTGCAAAGTGGCGATCGTAGCCGGGCACGGGGCAGATGAACTTGATCGGCGCCTTTGACCATGGTTCGACCGAGTCCACTGTGCCCTTGAGCAGGGCGTAAACAAGCGTGTCGTGCATGATCGACAGGCTGGAGTTGTCGCCGGCTACCAGCCGGTCGACGGGGACATTAAGCAGCGGCGCAAAGATCGTCCGAATTGCTGGCAGACCCTGGAGACCGCCGTAGTTCCGGCAATCGGTGCCGGTTGAGTCCATATAGTTGCCCTCGCCTGGCAACGTGAGCAGCTCATTGGAAAGGTCGAGCTGCGCGGGAGACGGCTTGCCGCGGGTCAGGTCGAGCTTCAGCCCCTTGGCCAGTAGCGCCTCATACGCCTTGACTTGCTCCTCGTGCAGCGCTGCTAACTCGTCTCGGCTGACATCGGACAAAAGCATGATCAGTTCGCTCCAGATTCGAGATGGGGTCGCCCGTGAGTCTAGTGTCGAGATCTCGCTAGCGCTTCTCTGTATTACGAGGACCGCGGCAGCTTAGAGTCGCACCATGACAACGACGTCTGACGCTGGGACTGCGAACATTGCCAGCTGGGTAAGGGAACACGCCGCCAACGATCCCGATCTGCCAGCGATCAAACAGGGTGAGACGATTCTGAGCTATGGCGGCCTGGACGCCGCCGCGAGCCGATTCGCGACAATCCTCAGCGACCACGGAGTGCACGCCGGCGATCGGGTCGCGATGATCATGCCCAACGTGACCTATTTCCCAATCGTCTATTACGCGATACTGCGGCTTGGCGCGATCGCTGTGCCGATGAATCCGCTGCTCAAGGCGGGTGAAATCTCCTTCGCGTGGAACGACTGCGGTGCCGGAGTCGCGGTTGTCTTCCCACTCTTTGCCGAGGAGGCGACAAAGGCAGGCAGCGTGACGGGAACCGACGTCATTCTTGCTGCGCCGGGCGATTTCGAGGCCAGGCTCGCAGAGACGCAGCCCACCGAGGCCGTTGCCCAGTCAGCGGGTGATGAGACAGCGGTGATCTTGTACACCTCCGGCACCACCGGCCAGCCCAAGGGTGCCGAACTCAGTCACGCCAATCTCAGCAGCAACGTTCGCACCACGATCGAAACACTGCTGCCGATGGGGCCGGGCGATGTGGTCTTTGGTGGACTGCCTCTGTTCCACTCCTTCGGCCAGACCGTCGGCCTGAACGCCGCGATAGCGGGCGGAGCCTGCTTGACCTTATTGCCGAAGTTTGATGCCGAGCAGGCGTTGTCACTCATTTCCAACGATCGGGTGACGGTCTTCCTCGGCGTACCGACCATGTATATGGCGTTGCTGGCCGTCAAGAACGCCGAACGGTTCGATACGTCCAGTCTCAAGATCGGAGCCTCCGGCGGGGCCTCGCTGCCGGTTGAGGTCTTACGGGGCGTGCAGCAGGCCTTTGGGTTCAAACTGCTGGAAGGCTACGGACTCTCTGAAACCTCGCCGGTCGCCTCGTTCAACCATCCCGACCGGCCGAGCAAGCCGGGATCAATCGGAACACCGATTCGCGGTGTGGAGTTCGGCCTGCGCGACGAGAACGACCAGGACATTGCCGACGGCGAGATCGGTGAGATCGTCATCCGGGGCCAGAACATCATGAAGGGTTACTGGAACCAACCAGATGCCACGGCCGAGGCCATGCGCGGCGGCTGGTTCCACTCCGGAGATCTAGCTCGTCGCGATCAGGATGGCTACTACTTCATCGTCGACCGCAAGAAGGACATGATCAACCGCAGCGGGTACAACGTGTACCCGCGCGAGGTCGAGGAGATCCTGTACGCGCACCCGGCCGTCGCAGAAGCAGCAGTCTTCGGGGTGCCGGATGCCAGATGTGGTGAGGAGATCGCCGCCTTGGTGACTCTGAAGGAGGGCGCCGCGGCTACTGAAGGCGAGCTGCGTGATTATGTGAAGGCCCAAATCGCGGCGTACAAGTATCCCCGGATCATTCGCTTCGGGCCGATACCGAAGGGTCCGACCGGCAAGATCTTGAAGCGGGAGATCAAGTTCGAGCCGTGATGTCCGGCTACTTGCCCTCAAGGGAAGCGGCCGGGCGACGTACGGTGTCGAAGATGCGGTGCTGAGTTGCGTCGGCCGCTACGCCACTGTGCGGGCCTAGCTTGACCACGTCACCAGCCACCTCGACCTGCCCGATAGTGATCACAGGCTCGACCGCTTGGTCTACGTTCACCTCAGTCGGGCGATCATGGAAGTTGACAACCATGATCATGTTTCCGCGTTCGAGCAACAGCCAGCCATCCTCATCGTTGGATACTGCGCGTCCTTGATCGAAACGCGGATCAGTGAAGTCCGGATACATGTGGCGGATATCTATCAGCTGCTTGGTAAGGGCGAGCAACTCGGCGTGAGGCGACTGCTCGATCTCCGACCAGTCCAGTCTTGAGATCTCGAAGGTCCGTGGGTCCTGTGGATCGGGTACGTCGCCGGTCCCCCAATCCATTTGCGCGAATTCCTCAAGCCGACCGGCCCGGATCATCTCGGCAAGCTCCGGCTCCGGATGTGAGGTGAAAAACCGCCACGGCGTCGAGGCGCCCCATTCTTCGCCCATGAAGATCATCGGAGTGAACGGGCTGAGCAGGGTCACCATGGCAGCGATTGCCTGCTGCGCCGGGCTCAGCTTGCTCGACAGCCGTTCGCCGGCCGCGCGATTGCCGATTTGATCATGGTTATCGGAGCAGACGACCAGCCTCCAGGTCGGCGTACGCCAGATGTCGATTGGGTGTCCATGGGTCCGGCCTCGGAAACTGGAACGGGTGCCGGTGTGGAAGAAGCCACTTTCGAATACCTTGCCCAAGGCCGCCAGAGAGTCGAAATCGGCGTAATAGCCGCTGGTGTCGCCGGTCAGGCTGACGTAGAGGGCATGGTGAAAATCGTCGCTCCACTGTGCAGTCAAGCCATAGCCGCCACCTTCTCGCGCTGTGATGAGCCGAGGGTCGTTCAGGTCGGATTCAGCGATGAGCGGCATGGGCCGGCGGAGAAACGTGCTGCGAACAGAAACGTCGATATTCAGTTCTTCGAGGAGGTGTGTGGCTCGGGTGTCGTGCAAGGCGTGCACAGCGTCGAGCCGCAGCCCGTCCACGTGATAGTCGGTGAGGAACATCAAGGCGTTGTCGATGATGTAGCGGCGTACCTCATCAGACTCCTCACCGTCCAGATTCGGCTCGTCGCCCCAGATGGCGGGACCGGCGTCGCTTCTCAGATAAGGCGCGAACTGGGAGAGATAGTTGCCACTCGGGCCGAGATGGTTGTAGACGACGTCTTGAACTACCGCAAGGCCGGCCTGGTGGCAGGCGTCGACGAACTGCATGTACGCGAGCGGGCCGCCGTATCCCTCATGGACGGCATACCAGAGCACCCCGTCGTAACCCCAGTTGTGTGGGCCGTTGAAGGCATTGACCGGCATGAGTTCGACGAAGTCAATGCCGAGTTCGACGAGGTGGTCCAGCCGGTCGATCGCCGCGGTGAGGGTGCCTTCCGGGGTGAAGGTGCCGATATGCAGCTCGTAGATGATGCCGCCGGCGAGCTGGCGTCCGGTCCACTTCTGGTCTGACCAGACGTATTCATCAGGATCGAAGGTCCGTGACCAGCCGTGAACGCCGTCGGGCTGGCGCCGCGAGCGGGGATCGGGCAGCACGGTATCGGACTCGTCGAGCAAAAAGCCGTAATCGAACTCGCCAAAGCCGCCATTCGCCGATCCAACACTGTCTGAAACCGGCTCAGCCGGGCTCCACCATCCCTCCTCGTCGCGTTCCATGGCCACTTTGACCGGCGTGCTGTCCCCAACCTTCTTGATCACCAACGTCACCGATGTGCGCTGCGGCGCCCACACTACGAACCGCGCCAGGCTCACAATTCACATCCCACAAGGACCGGCTCGGGAACCAGCTCAATGCCGAACCTCGCCCGTACGCCGGCTCGAATCTCCCGTGCCAGGCTGAGCAGATCTGCCGCAGTTGCCCCGCCTCGGTTGGTGAGCGCGAGCGTATGCTTGCCTGAAAGCTGCGCGGCGCCATTTCCGTAGCCCTTACCAAAGCCAGCCTGCTCAATCAGCCAGGCGGCGCTGGTCTTCATCATGTCTCCGGATTGACGGAATCGTGGCGCATCGACAGGCAAAGCGTCGGCCTCGGCTGAGCTGATGATCGGATTGGTGAAAAACGATCCGGCACTCCAGGTGTCATGATCATCCTTGGCCAGCACCATGCCTTTGGCGGTACGCAGCGCAAGCACGGCCTGACGAACCTCTGCAGCTGCCACCCGTTGCCCCACCTCGACCCCGAGCGTACGGGCCAGCTCGGGATAACGAATCGGTTGTGACATGGAGCCGAGGCGCAGCTGGAACGTCACCGAGAGCACCAGAAAGCGTCCCGGATCAGACTTGAACCGCGAGGTCCGGTATCCGAAGCCGCATTCCACCGGAAAGAGAGTCTTCAGGTGCCCCGTTGACCGGTCGAGGGTGCGGACCATAGAGATCAGTTCGCTTACTTCGGCGCCGTATGCGCCAACGTTCTGGATCGGCGTCGCACCGACCAAGCCAGGGATGCCCGACATGGCTTCCAGGCCGCTCCAGCCTCTCTCAACGGCGTGACTCACCAGTGGGTCCCATGATTCGCCGGCTGCCACCGTGATCACCGCACCGGAACATGCTGCGGTGTCCTCGTCGATGCCACGGGTGTCGATTTTGATCACTGTGCCGTCGAAGCCGGCGTCCCCCACCAGCAAGTTTGAACCTCCGCCGAGAATCAGCAGCGGCTCGCCGCGCTCGTCGAGGTTTCGCACTGTCTCCACCAGCTCTGCCTCGGTGTTGACTGTGATCATTCGGCGTGCTGGGCCACCCACCCTCAGCGTCGTGTAGTCGGCCAGCAGCGTGCCCCCTTCGACCAGCTCAGGGGGCGCATCTGCGGGCTGAGCCTGTCGAAGCCCATCAGTATGCCCTTCGACAAGCTCAGGGCGCATGTCGTCTAGCTCGGGGCGCATTTCCAGCTCAGGCTTCACGGTCACGATGCGGAACCCGCACCCCAAGATCAACTTCTGCTCGCGCTGCACCCAAAACCTTCTGCCCCTCGCTGATCGCGTCGATACTGACGGTAACGAGCGATCCGTCGATTGCGGAGATACTGCCACTGAACTCCACGTCAACGCCGTCCGCATCGTCGGGCACTACGACCGGCCTGGTGAACCGGACGGCGTAGGAAATGACCCGGCTGGGGTCCCCTACCCAATTGGTGACGATCCGAAGCGCTGTTCCCATGGTGAGCATCCCGTGAGCAATGACACCCGGAAGGCCGGCTTGTTTGGCGAAGTGCTCGGAGTAATGGATTGGGTTGAAGTCGGTCGAGGCGCCGGCGTATCGAACCAACCGTTCCCTGCTGAATCGGACGGTCAGCGATGGCAGGCCCGTGCCCACCTCCAGCCCATCGACGACGGTGGCCTTCATGCTGCAGCCTCGCGTACGTGGGCGAAGGTGGCGTGCGCGGTACAGATCGGCTCCCCGTCGGGAGCCGCCATGTCCACTGTTGCCGAGACCAGCTCCGAGCCGGCCCGCATCCGGACCTTGTCGATCGTCGCAGTGGCTATCACCACATCGCCGGCGTGCAGCGGGCGTACGAAAGTGAAGCGCTGGTCGCCGTGCACAATGCGCTCCACCGAAAGTTCCAGCTCCGGGTCGTTGAACAATGCATCCCATGCTGGCGCTGCGATCACTGCAGCAAAGGTGGGCGGCGCCATCGGCGACTCCCCGCGATATCGAGGGGACTCGTCACCTAACGCTGTGGCGAACTCGGCGATCTTGGCCGCCGAGACCTGGTACGGATCGCGAGGCGGATAACGACGACCGGCATGAGCCTCGGTGATGGCCATAGCGCAACGCTAACGGACTACGCCGGCCGAGCCTGTCGATGCGCCCTTCGACGAGCTCAGGGCCTAAACCCGCTCGGGACCACCGATGAGATCAGGGCGCATGTTGCTGGTACGCCGCCTGGTAACGCTGCTGGACCAGGCCAGCGGCTCGTTCTCCCAATGGCTCTGCCATCTGCCAGCCGCGCTCGGACGAGAGTGTGCGGAGCGGCTTCAGCAATAGACCCTCAGCAAGGAAGAGTGGCAGCACAGCCACCGGCTCAGGAAGACCGTCAAGGACGTCGCCGACGCCTGGCCGACAGGTCCCGAAACAGGCTCGCACCAGACCTCGCCGACCCGCGGCGAGGCGAGTCGCAAGATCGCGGACAGCTTCGTTCGCCATGGGATTCGATGAGCCGACAGCAAAGAGCAGGACTGAGCTTTGATCGGAGATGCCGGCGGCCACCATGTTCTGCCGGAGCAGATCTGCGACGTCATCACCGGTGCCCAAGATGTCGGCGATGATCAGCTGGAAGTCCAGGGAAGCTGCGACATCGCGTACCGTCTCCGGCACATCGATAGTGGCGTGATATGCCTCGGTGAACAGCAGAGGAACGACAACTGCCGCTGTTTGGCCGGCCTCGGCCAGCTCTTCGACTGCCGCCTTCAGATCCGGCTCTGCCAGGTCCAGATATGCCGGAACAGCAGTGATCTTTGCTTGCTCGGCAACGGCCGCCATGAGCCGCTCGATGGCATTGCTGCCCTCGGGATGCCGACTGCCGTGGGCAAGCCCGATCAGCGGCGGGTCTGGATCACGCAGCTTCGTCAGCGAGTCTCGCGGTGTGGCGTGTGCGTCTTGCAGCGCGGGCAGAACTTCTTCAGCTCAAGGCGATCCGGATCATTACGCCGGTTCTTCTTGGTGATGTAGTTCCGCTCCTTGCACTGCGTGCAGGCCAAAGTGATCTTTGGCCGTACATCAACGGTCCTGGCCATTGTCGTGTCCTCAAACTCTTCGGTGCTCTTATTCGGTGCTCTTAATCACTGGCTTGTCGTGCTTGTAGCGGGAGCGGGACTCGAACCCGCGACACAGCGATTATGAGCCGCTTGCTCTACCGCCTGAGCTATCCCGCTGTGGCCTCCCCTACCAGTTTCCCGGTCGCACAACGGCCTGAATAGACCGCATATTCCGCCGGTGCGCGGTGGCACCGGAGACGAGCCCGAGCCCCCATGCGGAATCGAACCGCAGACCTTCTCCTTACCATGGAGACGCTCTGCCTGCTGAGCTATAGGGGCGTGTGAATGCCACTTAACGCGCGGCACCAACGGACCAAGATACACAGTGGTCGGCGACCTCGGCGAATCCGCGCAACGTCATTCAGCGCGCCATGTCGTTGAATATCTCCGACCTGAGTGGGTATGGGCGCAGCACCCCGAGAACAGGGGGCATTTGGGCGCTTCCGCCGCTCAGCGTCTCTCCTTAGGGTCAACGTATGAATCCTCCGGTCGCCGCGGGGGTCGATGGTCCTGCCTCCGATGCGCTTTTTGAAGCTAGGCAGTTCATACGAGTTGGGAAGAGTCCGATGATCGCCGGGTGGCCTTCCGGGTAGGCGGGAGGGCTGGCGATGTCTTTTATCGCGACCGGTGGAGTCACGACAAGGTGGTGCGGTCCACGCATGGCGTGAACTGCACCGGTTCTTGTTCATGGAAGATCTACGTCCGAGAGGGGATCATCACCTGGGAGGCCCAGCAGACCGACTATCTCTCAGTCGGTCCCGAACGGCCCGAGTACGAGCCGCGTGGCTGTCTGCCCGGCGCCGCGTTCTCCTGGTACACCTACTCCCGCACCCGGGTGCGGTACCCGTATGCGCGCGGACTTCTTTTAGAGATGTACCGGGAGGCCAAGCAGCGGCTGGGTGATCCGGTACTTGCTTGGGCCGAGGTAGTGAACGACCCTGAGCGTCGTCGCCGCTATCACCAGGCTCGCGGTAAGGGCGGACTCGTTCGCGTCTCCTGGCCGGAAGCAGTGGAGATGATCGCGGCAGCTCAGGTGCACACGATCAAGACCTACGGCCCTGATCGGACCGCCAACTTCTCACCCATTCCAGCAATGTCGATGGTCTCCCACTGCATTGGGACTCGCTTCAACCACCTCATCGGCGGCGCGATGCTCTCCTTCTATGACTGGTACGCCGACCTGCCGGTGGCTAGCCCACAGGTCTTCGGTGATCAGACCGACGTACCAGAATCCGGTGATTGGTGGGACGCCACTTATCTGGTGATGTGGGGCTCCAACGTCCCGGTAACCCGAACACCGGATGCCCACTGAATGACCGAGGTGCGCTACCGCGGCACCAAGATCGTGACCGTCAGCCCCGAGTCCACCACGTTCTGACAACTCACCTCGCATTATTTACCGGGACTTGGCATGATCGGCAGATGCGGAGTCCACGCGAGTAATGCCAGGTGGCCGTTAGCGCGCTCGGGGAGAAGACGCCAGCGACCCAGCCCGCTGAGAAGCCGGTGGGCATCTTCCGTGCGATCGGTATTGCATATCGCACGACATGGCGCAGCCCGCAGTTTTATGTACTCGTCGTTGCCGCCATGCAGCTGATCCTGATCTTGGTCGCCATTCCGTTGATCCGGCTGCTCTACCAGTTGGTACTGGTTCAGACCGGCCTGGGCAGCATCGCGTACGACCGCATTTCACATGTGCTAGGCAATCCGTTTGCCGATGTCACACTCCTGCTCATCGCGATCGTCGCTGTGATTGCAATCGTGGCTGAGCTGGCGATCCTGTTCATCCTGGCATCGCACGATCAATCCGGTGAGACGACGTCGCTCCGGCTGGTGCTGTGGCAGCTGTGGGAGACGATCACGAAACTGGCCCATCCACAGGGTTTGCTCATGATCATCTATTTGATCTTGCTACTGCCGCTGGGCCAGTTTGGGCTGACATCGATCTTGACGAAGAAGGTAGCGGTACCACCATTCATCAGCGAGGAGTTGAGCAAGACCCCGTCCTCGAGCCTGCTCTACAGCGCTGCGCTGCTTGTGATCAGCTACCTGAACTTGCGGTTGATCTTCACTCTGCCGGTGCTGGCCACCACAACGGCGGGTGTCTGGCGCTCCTTTGTCACCAGCTGGCGTCTAACGCGTTGGCGCTCGCTACGCATGCTCGGTGTGCTTGTGGCGCTTGGGTTCCTAGCGGGGCTGGCCGCCTTCATCCTTGGCGGGGTCACTTTGGCGCCCACGATTGCTACCGACGCGCTGGCCCCAGCTACATCACCCTGGCTGGCCGCCATCGGACTCAGCGTCTGGCAGATTGGCATATTCATCATCACGGCGTTGTTGACGATCATGATCGTACAGGCTCTGACCGCGATGATGCGGGATTGGCAATATCGCCTCCGTGAAGATCATCGGCCGGCGTCGGCCATCATTTCGTCCTTCGAACCGGCGAAGGCCAGAGCTCGTCGCCAAAGAGTCTTGTGGAGTTTGGCCGGCGGCGTCATGGTGGTTGCTTTTGGTATTACCGCTGTGCTGAACCACCACACGATGGTGACCCTGGTCGACAGCGAGGAAACCAAGGTGTTGGCACACCGCGGGTACATCCAAGGTGGCGTAGAGAACACCCTTCCCGCTCTGCAGGCCGCGGCCAAAGCGGGAGCCGACAGTGTCGAATTCGACGTGATGGAAACCAAGGACGGCAAGTTCGTGGTGATGCATGATGCCAATCTCAAGCGTCTGGCGGGCAAAAACCTCAACGTCAAAGACCTCACCCAAGATGAGCTGACCAAGATCACTGTTCGGGCTGGAGGAATGGAAGCCAAGATCCCCTCTCTCGAGGAGTGGATCCAGCTCTCGATTCAGCTGAACCTGCCGCAGCTACTGGAGATCAAGCTCCACGGCGGCGAGACGCCTGATCTTGTGCCGCGGCTGCTTGCCGTGCTGGACCGGGCCGGGGTCACTGAGCACTACACGTACCACACCCTCAGCCGAGAGGTGGTCCAGGAACTGAAGCGACTACGACCACAGCTGGTGGTGGGCTTCATCGTGCCGATCAACTTTGGTGGCGTACCCGACGTGCCGGCCGACTTCATAGTCATCGAACAGCAGTCATACAGCAGCCAATTCGTACGACAGGCATGGGCAGACGGTTACAACGTGATCGTCTGGACGGTCGACGACGAACAGCACATGCGCGACTACCTGGATGCCGCCGTTGACGGCATTATCACTGACCAACCCGATCTCGCGGTCACCACACGTACCGACATTGCCGAAGACAAGGGCTTGTCCGGTCGGCTCTCGGACGCGATTGCACGGTCAGCTTCGTTCTGAAGAAGCGTGGCTGCTAGTGCCGTGGAACCCAGGTTCCTTTGCGCTTGGCGTGGTTCAGGTGCGTGCATCGCAAGGCCGACGAGGGAGGGATGCCGGGTCGTATGTCGACCGAGGAGAACGCCGCGAGGTGCGTGCCTGGGCGACGCGAAGCGTAAAGAGACTTGGGTTCCACGGCACTAACCGTGCGGCTTAACCAGCGGGAACAAGATCGTGTCGCGAATTCCCAAACCGGTCAGATTCATCACCAATCGGTCGACGCCCAGCCCCATACCACCCGTTGGTGGCATCCCGTACTCCAAGGCCTGCAGGAAATCCTCGTCAACCTGCATCGCCTCCGGATCGCCCGCGGCAGCACGCAGCGACTGAGCGACCAGTCGTTCACGCTGTTCCAGCGGGTCGGTCAACTCTGAATATGCGGTGCCCTGCTCGGCGCCGAAGATCACCAAGTCCCACTTCTCAGCCAGACGCGGATCGTCGCGGTGCTCCCGGGCTAGCGGGGAATTCTCCTTGGGAAAATCAGTGTAGAAGACCGGAGCCATGGTCTGTCCTTCACACAATTCCCCGTAGATTTCCTCGAGAAGATAACCCCAGCTCGCGTTGGAGTCGAGCTCCAGGCCAATCGCTTCGGCGTGCTGACGCAGCACCGAGACCGGAGTATCGACAGTGATCTCCTCACCCAGCGCCTCCGAGACCGCCTGGCAGATCGTCTTGACGGGCCAGTCACCCGAGAAGTCGTACTCGGTGACGGTGCCGTCGGCCTCGGTCCGGCGGGCGATCGGTGAGCCATACACCGCGATTGCGGCCTCCTGAATGAGTTCCTGGGTCAGCACCCGCATGGTGTTGTAGTCGCCGTAGGTTTCGTACACCTCCAAGGAGGTGAACTCTGGGTTGTGCTTGAAGTCCACTCCCTCGTTGCGGAACTGCCGGCCGACCTCGAATACCTTCTCCATGCCGCCAACGATCAGACGCTTCAGGTGCAGCTCGGTAGCGATCCGCAAGTAAAGATCAAGATCGTAAGCGTTGATGTGGGTCTCGAAGGGCCGCGCGTTTGCCCCGCCGTGGATCAGCTGCAAAACCGGAGTTTCCACCTCGGTGAAGCCGCGGGCGTGTAGTGACTCACGAATGCTGCGAACCACAGCTGCACGTGCGTAGGCCACCTCGCGCGCTTCTGGTCTCACTATGAGGTCCACGTACCGCGCGCGGACCCGGGCCTCGGGGTCGGTAAGGCCCTTGTGCTTGTCTGGCAGCGGACGGATCGACTTACTGGTGATCTTGAACGTGTCGGCGCGCAAAGTCAGTTCGCCGCGCTTGGTGGTGATCACCTCACCGGTAACGCCAACTTGATCACCGAGATCAACATCCTGCCGCCAATGCTTGAGCATCTCCGGTCCGACGGCGTCCAGGGCGATCATGATCTGCAGGTCGCCGGTGCCGTCTCGCAGTGTGGCGAAGCACAATTTGCCACCGTCACGACTGAGGATGACCCGTCCGGCGACCGAGGCCTGGCGACCTGTACGCGTATTGGGTGGAACGTCGCCGGCCTCTGCGCGCACTTGCGCCAGCGTATGGGTCCGCGGGAAGGTCACCGGGTACGGATCGATGCCCTCCTCCCGGAGCCGCTCCAGCTTCTCGCGGCGTACCCGGACCTGTTCTGGGAGCCCTTCGATGGATAGGGCCTCAGCCAAAGCGTCCGGTTCGGTCGGTATGTTCGCCGTCACCTCGGCCGCATATTCCTCGCCTGCCCGTTCCAGCGAACCTGCGGCTGGTTCCCTACCGTGTCGGCTCAGCATCGCCAGCGATGGACGCGTGAGGAAGCCTTCGGCGCTGCCAGCCGCGGTGCCGACCCGCGGCAGGTCTGAGGTGTACTCGAAGCAGATGTATCGAGGCTGCCATTCAGGCTGATACTTGGCGTTCGATCGATAGAGGGATTCCAACTGCCAGTTGCTGCTGGCGAGCAGCAACGCCTGCCGCCACAGGCGCGCAATCGGCCCGGCACCTAGCTCGGCGCCGCGCTCGAAAGCCTCGCGGAACATAGCGAAGTTCAGCGATACCCGACCGACACCGAATACGGCGGCTCGCTCTGCCAGTGAAGTGACCATCAGCTCAACAAGACCGTTGTCAGCCGTGGGGTCCCGGCGCATGAGGTCAAGTGAAAGACCGTTGCGTCCCCACGGCACAAAGCTGAGGAATGCACGGAGGATTCCCTCCGCATCGTGGGCCTCCACCAGCACGCATTCAGCATCCAGCGGGTCTCCCAGACGGCCGAGCGCCATAGAGAAGCCTCGTTCATCACCGCCGTCCCCCCGCCAGCGCGACGCAGAGTTCGACAGGTGTTCGAAGTGCGCGGCGTCGACATCGGCGTGCCGGGTCACGGTCGTGGTGTATCCGCGGCGTTGCAGTCTGCTGACGGACTGGCGGACCGACTTCATACCTGGGCCATTGAGCGAAAACGATCGCATGTCGAGTATCGCTTCATCGCCGATTTCGAATGCGGTCAAGCCCTCCTCGTTGTACGCCTCGGCGCCGAGTTCGCCAGCACCCATCACGGCGAGGGACCAACCGTGAGCACGTGACTTTGCCCGCCACTGTTCGATCGCAGATCGCCAGTGCTCGGGATCGCCTACCGGATTCCCACTGGCAAGACTTACTGACCCGATCACGCGGTAGGAGACGCCGGCTTGTGCGGTCGCCGGGTTGCCGGTGTTCCACACGATGGACTTGTCCCGCCGGGTGGCGAAGTAGCCCAGGGAGTCCCAATCGCCGAACGAACGGAGCAAGGTGCGCACCCGGGCTTCATCGGCCGCGCTCAGAGTGTGGGTCTCCGGCGGTGGCTTGAACAGCAGATACGTCGACGTGAGGATGACCGCCGCGCCCAGCACGTCCAACAAGATCGTCACCCACAACGGAGACCGGACTACGTCGCTGCGAACCATGCCCACCTCGCCCAGCAACTTCTCCGCAACATGGAACAGCGCCGTCGAAGCATCGGGCGAAGTGCCGAATGTGGTGACCAGCCAGGTGCCCAGCACCAAGATCACGGCTGTCCCGACAACGAAGCAGATGAATGCCGAGAGCAGATCTCGCGATCGGCCGCGTGCCTGGAACTGAGGCTTGGCGCGCCAGAGGATCACCAGAACCACGGTCATGATCACGAAGCCTGCGATCTGCGGCAGCAGCGGGCCACCGGTGATGATCGAATAGATCCGCCCGAGCTGAGGCAGGATGATCCACCAAATGACGAAAATCCACCAGGCGGCCCGAAGCCGGCGACGTAACGCGATGCCGACAGCGATGAGCACAGCCGCGTACACCAAGTTCGGCACGATGGGGATCGTCAACATTGACACGATGTCGTGCCACTGCCTGAAATAGTGTCGCAGTGGCGGGATGAAGGTAGCGACCACGACAAGCGCCGCAATGACGAACATGGCCGTTGCCAGCCGGTCGGGCCAGCGATCATCTCGTAAGCCGTGCGCATGAGAAGGCTTATGCGCAGCCGGCTCAGCTTCTACGGGCGATCGGTCCGCTGCCGCATTGAGATCAACAGCCATATGTGCTCGCTCTCCAGTTACCGGCGAAATTGCGGGGCAAGGGATGTCCTACGACGCTGAATATTTGGCAAATTCTCTCACGGTTGAGAGCTAGCTCCGCTGAGAGAATCTTCGGGACGATTCTTGCGCGTTAACTCGCGATATCGCGCAGACCGATTGAGCATCCAGCTCATCAGGCCGAGTGACAGTCCGAGCGTCGTGCTCCTAGTCTGGCCCGCAGCGCCGACACTGGCACTTGCGAGCCCCATAGCGCTTTCCAACATCGCCGCAGCTATCGTCCGCCTCATCGGCGAGGCGCAAGCACAACTTGCAACGATCCGCCGGGAAAGATAATCATCAAGGGTGAAAAGACTTCGATGAGCGCCTCGATGGCTTTGCACCTGATGCGGATCCAGCACCTTGCCGATTACGGCAGCAGTTCAACCCGTACAACCAGTCGTCTATGGGCTCTTGACAAAGATTAGCTTGATCAATCGAAGGTGATGCCCAAGCGCGGCGCGAGCGAGAGCGAAATCTTGCTGATGCTGCACGAGTGTGCCGACGTCTCACTGGACGAGTATGCGAGCCCGATGAAGCAGGTGGACTTCGAATACCTAGCAATTGAGCTTGATTGGGAACCGAGGTGGGTCTACGGAAGCTCGGACCAGTGTATTTCTCACTTGATCTTGGACGACCCGAGAGGATTACCGACTGAATTGGCCGTATTCGAACCCAAAGGGATCAAACAACCCAGGCGCGCGCGAGTGATCAACACGGTGCTAAGCTATCGGTTGATCAACTACAGCCTGGTCTACCGAATCAGCAAGATCGAGCCCGACGACTACATGGCAACCCGGTTCAGCTTCAAGAGCACCGAGTCCCAGGTTCGTCGCGAGGAGGAGTTGAGCTAGGTCAGATCGAATGCCGCCAAAACATCAGTCTTCTTCTCGGCATCACGGAGCGGTTGGATACCACCTATTCGCGCAATGCTGGCGGAGAGTCCGTATTGGTTGAGCCGGGTCGTGACTTGCTTGTTGTCCAACAAGGGCTGGATCACAACCATCGCGACATGATTGCCGGACTTATCGTCGTCTTCATCCCAGGTAACGACGATCGCCAGTCGATGTGACCTGAAGTCGGGGCCATTCTCGATGGCCGGCAGCCATGATCGCAGCCAGTGATCGGCGGTAGCTGCCGAGCAGTCGTGGCCATCGTGACAGAGGTCGGGGATCACCAGGCCAAACGTCGGCAGCCTTCCGGCGGTGACATCGTCGCTCAGGGCTCCCGCGGTCGGCGAGCCGGAGGGAACGTCGAACTGTTTGCAGGTCGTTCGCTCCGCCTGATTGTCAAAGTAGGTCCAGGGATTGTGTCGCACAGCGTAGGTTCCGTGGTTACGTTGCGCACAGTTGGTGGGCATCCCCTCGGCGTATGTTTTGGTCGTCCGACCAACTGATATCAGCTTTCCAAACACCGATGGACCGTTCAGCTGATGCGAGTCAGGGTCTGCGTCATCGGTGATGCCGAACGTCGAACCGCCAGCCACGACTAGGTAGTTCGGCAGCGACGGGTGCGTGATGGCGTAGAAGTTCGTGGCTGTGCCATAAGTCCTCGCCTGCGACATGAGAAAAGGCATGTGCGCGGCGGCAGAATGGGCGCTCCTGTTCTCTTCGACAATGACGAGAACTTTGTCGACCCTGCGGACTTGTGACGTACGAGGTGAGCCGGCCTGCGACGGTTCGGAGGTTGCAGCTGGAAGGGCACTCGGTGTGGCTGTAGTGCAAGAAGTCAGGCCCAGAAGGAAGACCGCCACAGCTAGGACAGCTGTGGCGGGTAGCCATGACGCCCAAGCGGCCGTCCGCTTGTCCACGGGGAAAGCCGGCATGCTTTAGGGGAGTCTTCTTGCCGGAGCGTGGAGGCCATTGGGCGCCTCAGTACAGCGCCCGCGGGGGCCGATGAAGGGCACGGGTTCCTCCTTCTGGTCCTGACTCGGTTGGTGCCTAGGCGTGATCACTCAACGGTGCTCGCGCTGTGGCGAGGCTGAGAAGATGTCACTAAGCAAGCCGCCTGGCCCTGCCAAAGGTGTCTGCGGGTCACGTGGTGTGTAGTTGCGGGAGCGTGTCCTGCTGAGATCGGGTGGTCGGTAACTCAGGTCTATCTCAGATTTGATGTCGCATACTCGGCCAACGGGTCGCGCACACGCATCGCGGCAGGCCAGGCCGCCGCTTAGAGCGTTCCAAGGGTAAGTCGTGCGCGGAGAGGGGGACACCGTTGCCATGCGGATTACCGCACGCTCGCAGCAGCTACGTCGCAAGAATGAGGACGGCGTAGGTCGTAATGGGGAGCCTGATGCGTTAGGTATCGCGTCCGCCACCGCAAGACACGCGAGAACGGTCGCCGCCAATTCGGATGGCGTTGACATGAATAGGGTCACCGGCCCGCGTCGCATGATCCGATCCCAGGCGCTTTCGGTCTACCGATGGTCGCCAGGGATCGTGACCTCGGGACCCCTTCCCGTCCTGTTCGCGGCCGCGTACCTTCTTGTTGCGCCTTTGGGCCGCGATCTGTCGGCACAGATAGCTCACGCTGAGGTGGCCCAGCAGCATTGGCCTGCACTGCTGGACCTGCGGTGGTACGGCGTCTCGCGAACCACGTTCGGGCTTGGTCTCGCCATGGCCCTTGGCGCGCTGTTGACTCTCGCTTTCGGACGCCCGCGTATCACGGTCATGCTGGCCGTTCCGGCAGCGCTCAGCAGCCCTGTCGCTGGTTTGTTCTTGGGCGTGGCCGGCGGCGGGCTATTTCTGTCGGGCAAACGACGAAGTGGGGTGACGCTGGCGATAGCCGGTGTGGTGCCGACCATCGCGGTCCTCTCAACACCAGGGGAAGTTATCGCTCGCGACGCCGTTTCGCTGACCATGTCCCTGCCCAAGCCGGGCGAATATGCGCTCCGCGTCCACTGGTCTCCGTACTTGTCGTACTTGTCGCTCTCCACCGGCTGCGTGAAGCCCGCCCAAGGCGGGTGGTCGACGGTCGTCGTTCAAAACCCGGGGACTGCGACGCTCGAAGGCAGTCTGGCGCCACGCCATTGTTGACGCCGGTCGAGATGAGCGACGTGCAGCCGGAGGAACGTTCAGTCGGTGATGCCATCGATGTGGTCGTCGCCTGGGTCAATGGGCGCGATCCGAAGCACCGCGCCAAGCGCAAGCGGTACCTTGCCGACCCGGGGGCGGACACCAAGCCAGAGCGGGCGGCCACCGACGAGCGGCGCTTCTCAGATAATGACGAGATCCGCTTCTGCCTCCGCTCGATCCGCAACCACGCGCCGTGGGTCCGCACCATCTGGCTGGTGACCGATGACCAGGTTCCGGCCGCGATCGATCGTCGCAGGGCCGAGCAGCACAACATCCGCATCGTCGATCACCGCGAGATCTTCCGCGGCAATGAACAGTTGCTGCCCACCTTCAACTCGCTGGCCATCGAGACCATGTTGTGGCGCATCGAGGGCCTGGCCGATCGCTTCTTGTACTTCAACGACGACATGATGTTGGTCGGCCCCGTGGAGCCCACCGACTTCTTCTCAAATGACGGCAAAGTCAACCTGCGCGGCCGCTGGAACAACTGGAAACAGCAGCCCCCCGCGGAGGGGATCAGCTTCCACGGCAGCAACAAGCTGCTCGGCGCCGAAATGCTGGGCTACACCTCCGAGCATTTCTTTGGTTGCGCCCACGCAATCGCTCCGCTCTTGCGGCCGGCAATGGAGGAACTGTTCGAGCAGTTCAAGCCTGCCTTCGTTGCCAACGCGGCGTATCGCTTCCGCAGTCGGAAGCAGTTCTGGCCCATCTCGGCCCACGATCATCTGCTGCTGAAGTCGGACCGGGCCCGAATAGTGCAGCCCAGCAACTGGGCGCACTTTTCGGTGCGCTACTGCCAGACGGCAAGCCCAGAAGCTCTTCAAGCGCGGCTGAAGCAACTTTCAGAGGGCACCATGCGCCTTGTCTGCATCAATTATCTGGAGGCGGTCCTCGCAAAGGTGCCCGATGCGATGCGCTATCTGTCGAAGGCAACCGGGCCGACCGCACCTTTCGAGAAGCCGAATCCTACGACGCGCGGGCAAAGGAAACACCGGCTTCGCCGCGGCCTGGTCGCGCTTTGGCCGGTGGCCAGAGAACTTGGGAGACCGCGGATTCGTCGAGAGCATCAGATCTCTTGACAGCGAAAACCTCATTTCGCGGAGATCAATTTCACCGTGACTGGCGACGCCTAGGGATCAAGGCCTCCAAAGGGATACCCCGAGGGAGAGCAACCCCTTTGGCGGCGTATGCCCCTTCGGGTTGGGGCGGGGGGGAGCCCCAATAACCCACACCTCAACCGGCGGCTTAACTGTTGCCGTGAAAGATCAACAACGAATTGACCGACAATCGCGGACGGACCAGCCGAGAAGTGTATGGCTGGCCGATTAATTCTGCGGCATCATCAACGTGTTCAACCTCAGGTGCCCGTTTGCCCAGCGCAGACCAGCTGCACGCGTCCTCGCCGCCCGACTCGGGACGAACTGCTGCTCGGATTGACCGTATGCGTCGTACGATTCGGGTTTGGCCGCCGGAGGTTGACCATCTTGGCTGTCTCGGCGTCTGTTGGGAGATTGAGTTGTGACCCATCAGCCGGGATTGCCGCTTGTTATCGCTCTGGTGGTCTTAGTCCTGTTGGCGATAGCGGCGTCGTGGGTGGGCCGGCTGAAGGTCGAGCGTTCCATCGCCAACGCCGCCGTACGTGCCATTGTGCAACTGGCAGCGGTCGCATTGGTGATCACCGCAGTGCTCAGCCAGCTGGCCTGGTCTTTGGTCTTTGCCGCTTTCATGTTCGGTGTCGCAGTCTTCACGTCCTCGCGGCGTATCGAGGCCCCGCGGGCCTGGCCGTGGGTCGCCGTCGCGATCGGCTGCGGCGTTGTGCCCGTCCTCGCGGTGATCTTCCTCTCGGGCGCGGTGCCTTGGAACGGGG
>Ga0075424_100000265_pt1 | contig 38218 bp, 27 predicted proteins | sample SoiMethybrSBSTD3_FD_75301 | JGI IMG/M metagenome (GOLD analysis project Ga0075424, IMG submission 75301) | Bulk soil microbial communities from a Populus tree surrounding site in Tennessee, USA - Soil MetaG P. TD hybrid SBSTD3 | ecosystem: Environmental > Terrestrial > Soil > Tree plantation...
GCGTTCGCGACGTAATCGGGCGCGTAGAGGATCCCCTTCGCCTCGAGCTCCTCGCCGTGGCGCTCCTCGAGGAGCTGGTTGTTCGCCCCCCCGGAGACGATCTCGACTCGCAACTCGGGCAATGTCTTGTCGTTGATGATGCCGCCAAGCGCGCACGGCGCGAAGATGTCCGCCTTGACGCCGAAGATGCTATCGTGCTCCACCGGCTTCGCGCCGAACTCGTCGACCACACGCTTCACCTTCCCGGCATCGATGTCCGTGACAATGAGCTTCGCGCCCGCCTGATGCAGCTCCTTGCACAGGTAGTAGCCCACGTTCCCGAGGCCCTGGACCGCCACCACCTTCCCCGCGAGGGAATCGGATCCCCAGCGATGCTTCGCCGACGCCCGGATCGCACGGAACACGCCACGGGCCGTCACGGGCGACGGGTCGCCCGACTTGTTCGCCAGGCCCGTGACGTACTGCGTCTCCATATGCACGAAGTCCATGTCCGCGGTGCTCGTGCCCACGTCTTCGGCGGTGATGTAGCGACCGCCGAGCGAGTCCACGAAGCGACCGTGGGCGCGGAAGGTCATCTCACGCTTGATCGTGCGGTTGTCGCCGATGATCACTGACTTGCCGCCACCGAGGTTCAAACCGGCGACCGCGTTCTTGTACGTCATGCCGCGCGACAGGCGGAGCGCGTCGATGATCGCCTCCTCGTCACTGGCGTACTGCCAGAAGCGCGCGCCGCCGAGCGCCGGGCCTAACGTGGTGTCGTGGATCGCGATCACGCCGCGATAGCCGCTCGACTTGTCGTAGCACATCACGACCTGCTCGTGACCCATCTCGGCGATGGTGTCGAAGAGTGCGAGCGAACCGGTCGACGTGGGCTCTATCGTAGCGAGAGAAGACATGGTAGGTCGAAAGTGAAAGGTGAAACGAGTGAACCCAGCGCCCCGAACGCGCCGCGCATCACGACTGCGCGTACAGCTCGCGCGCGATCACGATGCGCTGAATCTCGGACGTGCCCTCATAGAGCTCGGTGACCTTCGCGTCGCGGAACAGCCGCTCGACGGGATAGTCCTTGACGTAGCCGTAGCCGCCGAAGATCTGAACCGCCTGCGTCGTGACCCACATGGCGGTCTCGCTCGCAAGCAGCTTGCTCATGGCGCTGAACTGCGTGATCGGCTCGCCGCGGTCCTTGGCCGCGGCGGCAGAGTAGAGCAAAGCTCGCGACGCGGTCACCCGCGTGGCCATGTCGGCGAGCTTGAACTGGATCGCCTGAAACTCCTTGATGGGCTGATTGAATTGCCGCCGCTCGGCTGCATAACGCGTCGCGTGCTCGAGCGCGGAGCGCGCGATGCCAATGGCCTGCGCGGCGATGCCGAGCCGGCCGTTGTCGAGCGATTGCATGGCATAAATGAAGCCCATGTTCGCCTCGCCGAGGAGGTTTTCGGCGGGAACACGCAGGTTCTCGAAGTGCAATTGCACCGTGGGTGACGCGCGGAGGCCGAGCTTCGCCTCCTTCTTACCGACATGGAACCCGGGCAGGTCCGGTGTGATGATGAACGTGCCGATCCCACGCGCTCCACGCCGGTCGGTGGAGGAGTCCGTCCGGGCCATGGCGAGGATGACGTTGGCGTGGTTGCCGCTCGTCACCCAGGCCTTCGTGCCGTTCAGGACCCAGCAATCGCCATCGCGCTTCGCCTGCGTTCGGAGCGATGCGGCGTCCGAGCCGGCCTCGGGCTCCGAGAGCGCGAAGGCGCCCAGCCACTCGCCACGCGCCATCGGCTTGAGGAAGCGCTCCTTCTGGGCAGCGTTACCGTAGCGCAGGATCATCTGCGTCGGCAGGGAGTTGTGGACGCTCATGAGGACCGCGACGGACGCGTCCACCGCCGCGATCTCCTCGAGCGCGACCAGGTACGTGCGGGTGTCGAGTCCGAGGCCGTCGAACTCCTCGGGGATGAGCATGCCGAGAAATCCGAGCTCGCCGAGCTTCGTGACGATGCCCTCATCGTACTTCTCGGCGCGATCCCATGCGTCCGAGTACGGTGCGATTTCGGCCTTCCCGAAATCACGGGCAGTCCGCTGGATTTCGCGTTGCTCTTCTGTAAGAGGGATGAGCGCCCAGGACATACGTTAGGCAGGCTATGGCTGATAGTTGTAGAAACCTCGTCCGGACTTTCGCCCAAGCCATCCCGCCGCCACGTACTTCTTGAGCAGCGGGCACGGACGGTACTTCGGATCGCCAAGGCCGTCGCGCATGACCTCGAGAATCGCGACGCACGTGTCGAGGCCGATGAAATCCGCGAGTGCGAGGGGACCCATCGGGTGATTCATGCCGAGCTTCATCACCTGATCGATCGCTTCGGGCGTGCCGACGCCTTCCATCAGCGCATAGCACGCCTCGTTGATCATCGGCAAGAGAATCCGGTTCGCGATGAAGCCGGGAAAATCGTTCGCCTCCACCGGCGTTTTCCCGAGCGCCCGGGCCAGGTCCATCACCCGCAGAGTCGTCTCGTCCGTCGTGGCCAACCCGCGAATCACCTCCACCAGCTGCATCACCGGCACCGGGTTCATGAAGTGCATCCCGATCACGAGCCCCGGACGCTTCGTCTGCGCACCGATGTGGGTGATGGAGATCGAGCTCGTGTTGGTAGCGAGTATCGCACCCGGCGGCGCGATCTGGTCGAGATCGGAGAAGAGCCGGAACTTGAGATCGGTGTTCTCGATCGCCGCCTCGATGACGACCGTCGCGTCGGTGGCGGCAAGCAGCTCGGTACTGGTCGCGATCCGGCCTAACGCAGCCTGCTTGGCCTCGGCCGAGAGCGTGTTCTTCTTGACCTGCCGGTCCATGTTCTTCGCGATCGTCTCGCGGCCGCGGTGCAGCGCGGCCTCGGACACGTCGATCATGGTGACCGGAATGCCGGATTGCGCGAACACGTGCGCAATCCCGTTGCCCATCTGCCCCGCCCCGATGACCGCGACGCGGTCCGTCATGCTATGACTCCTCGCGGCGCTCGCGCCGCGCGTAGAGGTAGACCGTGACGGCCAGGAGACTCAGCGCCGCCGGAGCACCACCCTCGGGGCCCCACGCGCCTCCCGTCGCCCAGTCCGGCCCCGCGTCGATCACGCGATAGTCCGGCGTCGAGAACGGAATCCCGCTCACCGCACTGTGAAGCGCGCCAGCCAGCGCCCAGTTCCACGCGAGGTGCGCCGCGAAGGCCGCCCAGAGACTGCGCATGGTCACCAGCACAGTCCCGAGAAACAGGCCCGCAACCACCACGACGGTGACCGAGCCAAGCGTCGCGCCCGCGTTCTGCAGATGCACGAGGCCGAACGCGAGGCTGGTGATGCCTAACGCGGCCGGCGTGCCCCACCAGTCCGCCAGCACCGAAAACCCGTAGCCGCGAAACACCATCTCTTCCCAGAGCGCGGCCGGCGCGAGGAACGCCACGACCGTCACGGAGGCACCGATCGAGCTGCCCACCGGGCCCGGCACGACGCGCAGCCATCCGACCGTCAACAGCGGAACGGTCGCCAACGCAACGGCCGCGACCGCGAGCGCTGCGCCGGCAACCATCGCGCGGGCACGCAGCGCCGATGCGTCGAGTCGTACGGATCGCCAGCCTCGCGGATCCACGAGCCGAAACGTGATCGCGTGCCCCAATACCGTCGCTGCGAGCAGCACCCACGGAAACAGCGCGACGTGGACGCCGAGCACCGCCAGCGCCGCGGTCACGAGTGGTACGACTGCACCGTTCAGGATGCTCAGCGACGCGATGCTCGCGGCGCCAAAGATGAGGAGTCGCCACGGCGGCCGAACCGCTCCGGTCGAATCCCAAAAAACAACGCGCGCCGTCAAACAGGCGCGCGGTGGGTCGATTTCGGAACCAGCAGGGCGGCGACGAGTGCTTTTACCGCATCGAGTGGCACGAACGGGTGAACCGCGAGCGGCAGCGCTTGACTAAGGCTGCCCGTGAGTATCGCGAGCTGTGCGAGGCCGCCGAGCAAGAGCACCGTGGTCCCGGCCAGCGCAGCGAGCCAGCGACCCGCGAGCGAGCGCGCTCGGAGCGACAGCGCGCCGGCGACGAACGCCGCAACGGGGTAGGCGAACAGGTATCCGCCCGTGGGGCCGACGAAGCGCGCGAGCCCGGGGGCGCCGTAGGGCGAGAACACCGGCAGCCCCGCGGCCCCCGCAACCAGGTACAGGACCATGCTGGCAGCGCCCGCGGCCGGGCCGAGCCACATGCCGGCCAGCACGACAACGAGAGGCTGGAGCGTGATCGGGACCGGCGTTCCTGGAATCGGGATCGCCACCTGCGACGCGAGGGCCAGCGCAGCCGCGAAGCCCAGGATCCCAATAGCGACGACCCCGGAGGGACGCCGCGTAACCGCGAGAGTGCTCGTCGTCATCAGTTCACACGCTCCACACTGAGGGCCACTGCATCGCCGCCGCCAAGACACAACGTCGCGAGACCACGCTCCTTGTTCCGATCCTCGAGCGCATAGAGGAGCGTCGTAAGCACACGTGCACCGCTCGCGCCAATCGGGTGACCGAGCGCGATCGCGCCGCCGTTGACGTTCACGTGATCCCACGCCCACGCAAGCTGGTCGCCGTCCGCGAGCGCCTGCGACGCGAACGCTTCGTTGGCTTCGATGAGGTCGTAGTCGGTGATCGACGAACCCGTCTTCGCCATGAGGTTGCGAACTGCTGTCACGGGCGCGAAGAAGAGGTCCTGCGGCGCGGTAGCACCGGTGGCGTAGCCCGTGATGCGGGCGAGAATCGTTAGGCCGTGGGCGCGCGCGTACTCCTCGCTCGTAACGACCAGCGCCGACGCTCCGTCGTTCAATCCCGGTGCGTTTCCGGCGGTCACCGTCAGGCCTTCGGTCGAGCCGGACTTCGGCGGAAACGCTGGCCTGAGCTTCCCGAGCGCTTCGAGTGACGTGTCCTTGCGCGGGCCTTCGTCCGTGTCGACCGTCGTCGGGCCTTTGCGCCCGGGGATCTGCACCGGGACGATTTCGGCCTTGAAGCGGCCGGACTCGATGGCCGCCACCGCCTTCTGATGCGACGCGAGCGCAAACTGGTCTTGGCGCTCGCGTGTGATCTCCGCCTTCCGCGCCGTGTACTCGGCGTGGGAGCCCATGTGCACGTCGCAGAACGAGCACCAGAGGCCGTCCTTGATCATGCCATCCACGAGCGTCTGGTCGCCGGCTTTCACGCCGTTGCGCATCCCGTACACGTAGAACGGCGCGTTCGACATCGACTCCTGCCCGCCAGCCACCGCGACCTGGAGGTCGCCGGCCTTGATTGCCTGCGCCGCGAGCATCACTGACTTGAGCCCCGACCCGCAGACCTTGTTGATGGTGACCGCCGAGACAGTGTTGGGGACGCCGGCCCTGAGCGCCGCCTGTCGAGCTGGCGCCTGCCCGACGCCGCCCTGGATGACGTTGCCCATGATGACTTCCTCGATGTCGTCGAGGTCGACCCGCGCGCGGCGCACCGCTTCGCGAATGGCAACGGCGCCGAGTTCCGGGGCCGAGAGCGGCGAAAGCCCACCGAGAAACCGGCCGATCGGCGTGCGGACAGCCGAGACGATGACCGGCGAACGAGATGTATCAGCCATGGCTACGTGTTCGAGAAGAAGGGCTGACGCGACAGGCGTCAGCCCTGGAAAGCTATTGGGACCTACGAGCTTCTGGAATCGGGATCAAAGCCCATAGCTGATCCGTCCCCAGATGAACCGCCCGTTGAAGCCGAATGGCGAGATGCCGTTGTACGGGTTCATGCCGAAGTTCGCGTTCCCCGCGTAGCCGGTCGCCGGGTTGCCTGAATCGTTCTGCTTGTCGGGGTAGACGTTGAACACGTTGTCCGCACCGGCGCTCAGCGTCACGCGCCCCAGCAGCCGGTACGACAGGCTGGCGTCGGTAACCCATTTCGCCGAGAACGTCTGATCCGGCGGCTGGTTCGTCGACACCTTCGCCTGCCGGTTCGTCACCTCACCGAACCGCTGCGTCCGCAGCACGAGACCAAGCTCGCGTCGCGTGTAGTTCACCGATGCGAGGATGTTGTCGCGCGGCTGCGCCTCCTCGATGCGCCCGCGTTCGGCACGGCCGAACAGCTGCTCGTCGAAGCCCGCGAGCTCGGGCGGTGTGGGGATCACGTGAGTGACGTGCGTACGGGTATGGTTGTACCCGCCGGTGAACCGCACGAGACCGTTCTCGTGCATGTTGATCCCGTAATTCGCGATCGCGTCGATGCCGTTCGTGTGCGTATCGATCGCGTTCGTGAAGTAGCGCGCACCCGTAACACCGGTCAACCCGATCGCCGCGAGCCGGGCCTGAATCGCGGGACCGATGAAATTCTCCGAGAACACGATTCGGTCGTGAATCCTGATGTCATAGTAGTCGACGCTCACGGAGAACCGCGACGACGGATCGAAGGTCACCCCTCCACTGACGTTGTAGGACTTCTCGGGCTTGAGCTCCGTCGCACCCAGGGCCTGGGCGCCAGGCGTGCTCACCGGAAAAGTGCGGATCTCCAGGAACTGGCCGGCAACGAGATTCGTCGCCGTCGAGGAGAAGAACGACTGGCCGAGCGATGGCGCGCGGAATCCGGTGTTGTACGCTCCTCGAAGCGCGAGCTGAGGCAGGATAGCGTAGCGCGCCGTGACCTTGCCTGTGACGGTCGAGCCGAAATCGTTGTAGTCCTCGTATCGCCCGGCGACGCCGAGGAGAAACTTCGGTGAGATGTCGGTCTCGAGATCGGCGTACAGGGCGTAGTTGTTCCGCGTCGCATCCTGTTCATCGGCGGGGCGGAAGCCGGGGAACCCCTGCGCGCCCGGCGCGGGACGGACGGTCGCGCTGCCCGCGTTAGGCCCATCGAGGATCGGCTGCCCGCCGTTCATCCACGATGCCGAGTCGCCCGCCGTGATCTTGAACTGGTCCATGCGGAACTCGGCGCCGATTGCGGTTCGCAGCGGGCGCCCACCCCCGAGGGTCAGGTCGCGGAAGAAGTCGAGGTTCGACGTCCACTGTCCGAACCCGAGCTCGCCGGCATCGAAGTTCTTCGGGCTCGCCGTTCCCATCGAGGCGTTGTTCGAGTTCGCCACATTGTATTGCAGCGTGTTGAACCCATACTCCGTGCTCAAGTCCCATTTCCAGCCGGCGACGTTGCCCTTCACACCGAGCGCGCCGGACCCGTCCCAGATGTCAGTCTCGATCAATGGCAGGAAGCCGTCGGGCCAGATCGCGCGCACCGTATTGTTGCCGTTCGGCAGGCGCCAGTTTGCCGCCGCCTCGCCATCGCGGTAGCTCGCGCCTCCGAACCCGTAGAACTCGAGGCCACCCTTCGTGGTGTACGAGGCGTTGAGCATGCTCAGCACGTCCTTGGTGGCGGCGTCGCCAAGGCGAAGGGTGACCCGGTCGGGCTCGTTGTTGCGCGGATCGCCATTGAAGTACTGCTGGCGAGGGTCCGGCCCAGCGCGATTCGTCGCGCCTCGATCCCGGTACTCTGCGCCGAAATGCACGTAATTCGATTGCCCGTACACGCTCCCCGCATCCAGCGCGAGGTGCGTCACCGATCCTCCGCCGTCGGTCGTGTGGCCGAACGTGCCGCCCGCCTCGCCGGGCGCGGTGCTCTTCAGAATGACGTTGATGACGCCGGCGATCGCGTCGGACCCGTACTGCGCCGCGGCGCCATCGCGGAGCACCTCGATGCGATCGATCATCGACGCTGGAATCGCGTTCAGGTCGACGCCCGTCGAGCCCCGACCCACGGTGCCGTTCACGTTCACGAGCGCGCTGTTGTGGCGGCGCTTGCCGTTGATGAGCACGAGCACCTGATCCGGGCCGAGGCCGCGGAGCGTGGCCGGCCTAACGTGGTCCGATCCGTCCGCGATGGAGGGCCGCGGAAAGTTGAACGACGGCGCGAGCATCTGCAGCACCTGGTTCGTCTCGGTGCGTCCCGTGGAGACGATGTCCTGCGACGTCAGCACGTCGACCGGAACGGGCGAGTCCGTGACCGTGCGCGCCTCGCCGCGCGTTCCTGTCACCGCCAGCGCTTCCAGCGTCGTCGGGGCGCGCGTGAGAACGAAGTCTTTCGTCGTGGTCTGCCCGGCGGTGACGACGACGGTATCATGCGTCCCGGTCCACCCGATGTACCGCACGCGGAGCTCGTAGGTCCCCGGCCGCAGGGCAATGCGGAACGTGCCATCGGTTCGCGTATAGGCGCCGGCCTGCGCACCAGTCACGAAAACGGTCGCGCCCGCGAGCGGGGTGCCGACGTCGGCCGCTGTGACCTTGCCGGCGACGGCACCCGTCGGTTCCTGGGCCATGGCGGGAACCGACGCCGTGCTGAACGCGACTGCGATACCTGCAATACCTAACGCCGTAACCAATGCCCGGTCCCGGCGTCGCCACCCGTTGGCGCTGGGCGAGGGGTCGAGCAGACGAAACGCGCGCATCACAAATCCTCCGTGGTGTACGATGACAACACGGTGTCGTCGTGCTCGATCGGACACAATGATACGGTGGGCCCTCTCGACAGCTCAGGCCGCTCCCGCAGAGAGCGTCAACGAACGCGACTTCACCTCCGCCAGCACGCGGTCGATGAACTCCGCGACCGCCACCGGCGCCGGCTTCTGTTCCTTCCCCGCCCCACGCACGTTGATCGCCACCATGTCCGATTCCGCTTCACGCTTTCCGATGACCGCGAGATACGGCACCTTCATGCGCACGGCCTCGGCGATCTTGTACTTGAGCGTCTCGGACCTCGCGTCCGAGTGCGCCCGGATGCCCGCCGCGCGCATTCGCTTCGTCACCGCCTCGGCCACGGCGGACTGATCGTCCGTAATGGGGATGACGCGCACCTGCTCCGGAGCCAGCCACGTCGGGAACGCGCCCGCGAAGTGCTCGATCAGGATGGCCATGAACCGCTCGAACGACCCACTCACCGCGCGGTGAATGATCACCGGCCGATGCGCCGCGTTGTCCTCGCCGGTGTAGGTGAGGTCGAACCGCTCGGGGTTCGAGTAGTCCAGCTGGATCGTCCCGAGCTGCCACGCCCGACCTAACGAGTCAAGGACGTCGAAGTCGATCTTCGGTCCGTAGAACGCCCCGTCTCCCGCCTTGAGCTCGTACTGGCGACCCGTCGCGTCCAGTGCCGCTTTGAGCCCCGTCTCGGCCGCGTCCCACATCTCGTCGGTTCCCACGCGAACCGGCGGCCGCGTCGCGAACTTGATGGTCGCCTGGAGGCCGAACGTCTCGTAGTACCCGAGGATGAAATCCATGAGCCGGTGCACCTCCTCGGCGATCTGACGCTCCATGAGGAAAACGTGACAGTCGTCCTGCTGGAACTGCCGGACGCGCGTTAGGCCGGAGAGCACCCCGGAGAGCTCGTTGCGGTGCAGCACGTCGTACGTACAGTAGCGCAGCGGCAGCTCCCGGTACGAGTGCTTCTTCGCCTGGTAGAGGAGGTAGTGCGACGGGCAGTTCATGGGCTTGAGCGAGAAGTCGTGTTCACCCGTCTCGCTGTCGAGCACGAGGAACATGTTCTCGCGGTACTTCCCCCAATGACCCGAGATCTCCCACAGCCCCTTGTTGAACAGCAGCGGCGTCTTGACCTCGTGGTAGTCGTTGCGCTGCAGCTCGCGCAGGTATTCGTTGATCGTGTTGACGATGATGGTCCCGCGCTCCGTCCAGAACACGGCGCCGGGCGCGAACGGGTGGAGCATGAACAGGTCGAGCTGACGCCCGACGACGCGATGGTCGCGGCGCTTCGCCTCCTCGATGCGGAAGAGATACGCGTCGAGGTCTTCCTTCTTCCACCACGCCGTCGCGTAGATGCGCTGCAGCTGCTGGCGCTTCACGTCTCCGCGCCAGTAGGCCGGGGCCGTGTTCATCAGCTTGAAGTTCTTGAGGTACGACGTATCCGGCACGTGCGGCCCCCGGCACAGGTCGATGAACGGCCCGTCCGTGTAGGTCGAGATCACCTCGTCGTCGCTCAAGTCCGCGATGCGCTCGAGCTTGAGCGGGTCGTCCGAGAATCGCTTGATCGCTTCGCTACGGGAAACCTCCTCGCGCTCGAACGGATACTTCTCCGTCACGACCTTCTTCATCTCGGCCTCGAACGCCGCGAGATCGTCGGGCGTGAACGGCTCGGCCACCTCGAAGTCGTAGTAGAAGCCGTCGTCGATGGCCGGACCGAAGCCGATCTTGGCGTCGGGGCGCAGCCGCCTAACGGCCGTCGCGAGAATGTGTGCGCCGGAATGTCGGAGCACGGAGAGCGACCGCGGGTCTTTTTCCGTGATCACCGTGAACGCGCCGCCGCGCCGGATCGGCGTCATGAGGTCCTGCACGTCGCCATCGATCGAAACCGCGACCGCGTCGCGGAGCAGGCGCGATCCGATGGTAGCGACGACGTCGCGGGCCAGTGTACCCGGCTCCACTTCTCTGGTGGCGCCGTCGGGCAGAGTCAGAACAATCGGCATTGTCGGGAATCGGGTAATTTGGAGGATCCCTGGCTGACGCTCGGGACAAGTAGGGAATCGAAGCCAGGCCAGCGGACGGACCGCGTCAACCGGCCGGTATCGAGTTCATCGATGCGTGATTGAGCCGAGCGAGGCGCTCTCGCGGGCGCGATCGCGGTAAGCGGACGGCTGGGCTCCGCGCCGTCCGCTCAGCGCGTGCTGTCGAGGATCGGCGTGACCCGGGCGCCGTAACGGAAATAGAGCACGAGCCCCGCGAGGAGTAGCACGATGAGCACTACCCACGGAATGACGCGACCAATCGGAGCGCGGTCTTGCGGCGGCATCGGGTGAGACACGGTAAGTTCTAGGTGGCCTTCTTCTTGCGGCGGCTCGCGCAACACTCTCGTTCAAGTTATCGTTGGCTTTCACCCTCCGCCACAGGGCAGGCGTAATGTCTCCATTGCGTTATCGGGACGACGACACCTCTACGAGTGGGCTGCTGTACCTGACTGCTGGAGCCGTGCTTGGGCTTGCGGCGGGACTCGTCGTTGCGGACCGCTTTGGAGGCTTCTCGTCCCTCACCGCGAAGCTCCGCGACCGCGTCGGGCGGCTTCGCGACCACGATGATGACGAGTTCGACGACGAAATCGATGAGGCCGACGAAGCGCTCGAGGAGCGCGTGCTCGAGGCGTTCCGCAACGACCCCACCCTCAGCGAGCGCGCGATCGATATCGGCGCCATAGGCGACGGCATCATCGAGCTCACGGGTTGGGTCCGCGAGCCCGACGAGGCTACTCACGCGGTGACGATCACCCGTGGCGTGCCGGGCGTGGAGACGGTAGTGAATCGCCTCGACGTTCGGAGGGCCGGGTCCGAGGAGCCGCTCGAGGTCGAGGACGAGCCGAGCACGCCGCTCCAGGGCGGGCGGTGGGAGGGCCAACAGGTCGGGACCGGCCGCCGTCGCCAGGGGAACTCGTCGGAGGCGGACCGCCACGCGGACCCGAAGCCGACACTCGAGGACCGCTGGTTGAGCAAGGAGGAGGCGATTCGGGAAGCGGCGGATGACACCGAGGGCGTCTCGGAGCGTCGCCGATCATCCAAGCGCCACGCGCGCGGTGACCGCACGGGCGGTTCGCCCATCGCGCCGGGTGGCGTACCCAAGGCCGACCACGTAGCCGAGTCCGACTCGGCTCCCGACTCCATGCGCGCCGACTGAAGCGGATCGCCTCCGCTTCAAACGGTCCAGAGAGCCGCGAGCCGATGCTCGCGGCTCTATTCGTTTTTCCGCCGTTCGGTTCTGCCGCCGCCCGTCGCCAGTCGCCAGTCGCCGGCAGTTCCCGATTCCCGATTACAGATCGGCCACTAACTTCCGTCTCCATATGAGCACGACCTCGCCTCCGACCTCGAGCACCGACCTCCCGCCGCAGTTCGATTTCGCGTCCATGGAACGCGAGATCTACGACCGTTGGGAGCGCGCCGGCGCCTTCTCCGCGAGCATCTCGAATTCGGATCGCTCCGGCGGCGACCGCCCGCCGTTCACCATCGTGATGCCACCGCCGAACGCGACAGCGGCGCTGCACATGGGCCACGGCCTGGACGAGACCGTTCAGGACGTGCTCATCCGCTGGCGACGTATGGCCGGTGACGAAGCCCTCTGGGTCCCGGGCACCGATCACGCTGGGATCGCAACGCAAAACGTGGTCGAGAAACAGCTCGCGAAAGAGGGGCTGACGCGCTCCGACCTCGGGCGCGACACGTTCGTGCGGCGTACCGTGCGTTTCGTGGATGAAACCGTCGGCACCATCCTCGGTCAGCTCCGTGCGTTAGGCTCGTCGTGTGATTGGTCGAGAACGGCGTACACGCTCTCGCCCGAGCTCTCGCGCGCGGTGCGCGAGGCGTTCGTGCGGCTGTACGAAAAGGGGCTCGTCTATCGCGGTCATCGCGTGATTCACTGGTGTCCGCGCTGCCTGACGTCGTTGAGTGACGAAGAAGCAGAGTTCCACGACACGAATGGAAAGCTCTACCACATCAGCTATCCGCTGAGCGGCGAACCGGAGCGTTCGATTGTGGTGGCGACCACGCGCCCCGAGACGATGCTTGGCGACGTGGCCGTGGCGGTCCACCCCGACGACGATCGGTATCGGGACCTGATCGGGCGCACGGTCGTGCTCCCGATCGCGAACGTCGAAATCCCGATCATCCCCGACAGCTACACAGACCCGACGTTCGGCAGCGGCGCCGTGAAGATCACGCCCGCGCACGACGCGAACGACTTCGAGGTCGGGCAGCGACATGACCTGGCCATGCCGATCGTGATCACCGCGACCGGTACGATGGGACAGGAATCGCCCCGCGAGATGAACGAGCGGGGAGAAACCATCGAGCGCGTGCCGGAAGGCGTGCGTGGGCTCGATCGCTTCGAGGCACGCGAGAAGATCGTCGAGCTCCTGAAGGCCGCCGGGCGTCTCGTGAAAGTGGAGCCACACCAGCATGCCGTTAGGCGCTGCTACCGGTGCGACACGGTGGTCGAGCCACGACTGTCCGACCAGTGGTTCGTGAAGATGAAGCCGCTCGCCGAGCCGGCGCTGGCCGCCGTGCGCGATGGCCGCATCCGCATCGTGCCCGAGCGCTGGGAGGGCGTGTACATCCATTGGCTCGACACCATTCGCGACTGGAACATCTCCAGACAGCTATGGTGGGGCCATCGCATTCCCGTTTGGTACTGCGATGGCTGCGGCCGCGAGACGGTGAGTCGTGAGGACGTCTCGACCTGCCCGTCGTGCTCGGGGCCCGTGCACCAGGACGAGGACGTACTCGACACGTGGTTTTCGTCGTGGCTGTGGCCGTTCTCCACCCTGGGGTGGCCGAAGGACACGCCCGACCTCCGCGCGTTCTACCCGACCGATGTGCTCGTGAGCGGACCCGACATTCTGTTCTTCTGGGTCGCGCGGATGATCATGTCGGGCTTCGAGTTCACGGGGGAGGCCCCGTATCACACCGTGTACCTGCACGGCATCGCCCGCGACACGAAGCATCGCAAGATGTCGAAGTCGTTAGGCAACGGGATCGACCCGCTCGACGTGATCGCGCGCTTCGGCGCGGACCCGCTTCGCTACACGGTGGTGGCCGGGATGGGTCTCGGCGTGGACATCATCTTCGACCCCGACGACCTGGAGAAGTCGTTCGCGCCGGGCCGGAACTTCGTGACGAAGCTCTGGAACATCGGGCGGTTCCTCCTCACGAACGTCGGGACGTCGCCGGTGCACGCGGTGTCCGAGATCGACCGGGAGCGCCTGTCGCGCGCAGACCAGTGGATCCTCGCGCGCCTTGACGCCGCCATCGCCGAATGCGACGCGGCGCTCGGGCCCCCGCGTCCGGTGAACAAGCACTGGACGATGGCCGAGCGCACGATGGGCATGCGCCTCAATGACTACGCGGAGACCGCCCGCCGATTCGTGTGGAACGAGCTAGCGGACTGGTACCTCGAGGCGATCAAAGGGCGGCTCGCCGACGGCGGCGAAGATCGCGAAGCGGCGCGCGCCGTGCTCGTGCACGCGTTCGACGGTGCGCTGCGCCTGCTGCACCCCGTCGTGCCGTTCGTGACCGAGGCGCTCTGGCAGCGGCTTCCGGGCCGCGGCGACGATGAGCTGCTCATCTCGGCCCGATGGCCCGTTGCTTCCGACGCGTTCGGTGAGGGCGCTGCGGCGTTCGAGCTCGTGCGCGACGCCGTGAGCGCATTGCGGCAGCTGCGCGGCGAGTACAACATCACGCCCGGCAAGCAGCTCTCGGCGGTCATCGTGCCGGCGCCTAACGCGCGCGCGGTGCTCGGGGCCGAGGCGGCCCTCATCGGACGCCTCACGAAGTGCGCGGTGTCGCTCGCCGACAGCGCGCCCACGGGCGAAGCCGCGGCGCACCAGGTTCTCGCTGACGGCTCGGAAGTCATCCTGCCGCTCGCGGGCACGATCGACGTCGCCAAGGAATGCGCTCGTCTCCAGCAGGAGCTTGCCGGTCTGGAGAAACAGCTCGGCGGGCTCAGGCAACGCCTCGCGAACTCGAATTTCGTGTTGCGCGCCAAGCCCGAGATCGTCGAGGCGGAGCGCCAGAAGGAACGTGAATGGTCCGCGCGACGCGAGCAGCTCGCGGCCAAGGTAAAGACGCTGTGCGGAAACTGATCCTGCTCGTTGCCGTTTTGGGGTGTGCCCAACTCGGTGCGCCCCCGGGCGGCCCGGAGGATCATGCGCCGCCGCACCTGCTCGAGATCTCGCCCGACACGAACGCGCTCAACGCGCGGCCGAAGAGCGTTGAGCTGCAGTTCGACGAGATCATCAACGAGCGACCGTCACGCGGCGGAGAGAACCTCTCCGCGCTTTTTCTCATCTCGCCACGCCGAGGCCGGGTCGATGTGCGCTGGCATCGCAGCCGTATCGAGATTCGACCGCGCCGGGGTTGGCAGGCCAACACGACGTACACAATCACACAGCTCGCGGGCGTGTCGGATCTGCGCGGGAACGCGGACAGCGTCGAGCACCAGTACATCTTCTCCACTGGTCCAACCCGAGCGTCGTCGTTTATCCGCGGGGTGGTGTTCGATTGGACGGCCGGCAACGCCGCTCCGCGCGCACGTGTCGATGTCATCCACCTCCCTGACAGCCTGACCTACAGCGAGTCCGCCGATTCAGTCGGCCGGTTCATCGTGCGATACCTGACGCCCGGACGGTACCTCGTGCGCGCATTCATCGACGCGAATAGCAACCGCGTGCTCGAACGCCGCGAGATGTTCGACACAGCGACCGTGGCGCTGACGGACTCGGCGTCGCACGAGATGCTTGCGTTCGCGCACGACAGCATCGGTGCCGGACTCGCCCAGGTCGAAGTCAAAGACTCGTTGACGGTGCAAACCCGACTCGATCGGCCCATGCCACCGGGTGTTACCATCACCGTATCGCAGTTCTCGTTGAAGGCCAACGACTCGTCGGATGTCCCGATCACCTCCGTGATGCTCGGAAGCGCGTACGAGAAGGCGCAGGCCGACAGCGCGCGCGCCAAGGCCGTCGCAGACTCGATCAGGTTCGCCCGCGCCGCCGACTCGGCCGCGCGCGCCAACCCGCAGCGGGCACGTCCGGCACAACCCGCCCCAACGCCCGAGCCTGAACGCCGGCCCGCTGGTCCTGCGCGCGACACCACGCCACCGCCGAAGCCGCACGCCGCCCTCCCCGAGACGTATGTGGTCCTCAAGCTCGGTCGAGCACTCGCGCCGGCAACGTCGTATCGCCTGCATGCCGATTCCTTGAGGAGCCTCATGGGGATCGCACGTTCGTCTACCCGGATCTTCATCACGCCGCGCCCGAAAGCCGATTCCACCAAGGCTCGTGGCGACTCGGCGCGGCCGCGCCCGGATTCCGCGCGCCGCCCTGCGCCGGTGCGCCGCCCGCCGGACCGCGACGACTTTGCGTTGCGCGTGGTTCGCGAGCTGTTCACCGGGAGAGTAGACAAGTGAGCGAGACGAAGCCGACAGGGCGCTCCATGTCAGCGTCGATTGACACCGCTCGCCCGGACCCCAGGCGCGCGCTTCCGGCGGTAGGTGTCCTGCTCGAGAGCCCCGGAGTTGCTCCCCTGCTGGCGCGCGCCCCGCGCGCGCTCGTCGCCGAAGCCGTCCGCGCCGCCGTGGACGCGGCGCGCACGGATCCCGCGGCGGCGCCTAACGACGCAGCCGGGTGGGAGAAAGCCATCGCGGCACACCTCGCGCTGCTCGAGCGACCGTCGCTTCGGCCGGTCATCAACGCGACCGGAGTCGTGCTGCACACGAACCTCGGGCGTGCACCGTTGCCGGCCACCGCACTGCACGCGATCACGGAAACCGCGGCTGTCGCGTGCAACCTCGAGTACGATCTCGAGCGCGGCGAGCGCGGGTCGCGGTATCTGCACGCCGTCGCGCTGCTCCGCGAGCTCACCGGCGCCGAAGACGCGATCGTCGTCAACAACTGCGCCTCGGCGCTCGTGCTTGCACTCAACTCCCTCGCCGCGGGTCGCGAGGCGATCGTCTCGCGTGGTGAGCTCATCGAGATCGGCGGCAGCTTCCGCGTGCCGGACATCATGGCGAAGAGTGGCGCCACGCTCGTCGAAGTCGGCACGACGAATCGCACGCATCTCTCGGACTACGCGGACGCCACCGGCGAATCCACGGGCGCGATCGTCAAGGTGCACCGCAGCAACTTCGAGCTGCGCGGCTTCGTTTCCGAAGTGGACCTCTCCACGCTCGCGCCGCTCGCGCGCACGCACGCGATTCCACTGCTCTTCGACTTCGGGAGCGGCCTTCTCATATCGCTGGACGAGTACGGTCTGCGAGGCGAGCCCACGGCTCGCGACGCCGTCCGCGACGGCGCGACCCTCGTGCTCATGAGCGGCGACAAGCTGCTCGGCGGCCCACAGGCGGGGATCATCCTGGGGGACGCGAGCGCGATCGCGGCGTGCCGGAAGAATCCGCTGGCGCGCGCGGTGCGCGTGGACAAGCTGACGCTCGCCGCGCTCGAGGCAACACTCGCGTTGTACAGAGAGCCCGCACGTGCGGTCCGCGAGGTCCCGGCGCTCGCCATGCTCACGTCGCCTGCGGCCAACGTGCAGCTGCGCGCGGAGCAGGCGGCTGCTCGTCTTCGCAGCAATGGCGTAGGATGCGACGTCGTGGAGACCGAGTCTGGCGTCGGCGGCGGAGCGTTTCCGACGGCTCGCATTCTGTCGTACGCGGTGGCCCTCCAGGGGAACGCCGCGACCATCGAGCAACGGCTCCGCTGCGGTGCGTATCCCGTGATCGGCCGCATCGCGAATGGTCGCGTGTTGCTCGACATGCGAAGCATTCCGGCCGCGCACGATGAACAGTTCGTGCGCGCCGTCATCGCGTCGCTCACCTGAATCACGAATGTCGCGACGAGCGGCGTTCCTCGATCGGGACGGCACCATCATCGAGGACGTGAGCTACATCTCGCGTGCGGACCAGGTGCGACTGCTGCCCACCGCCGCCGAGGCGATCGCACTGCTGAACGAGCATGACGTCGCGGTCGTCGTGATCACGAATCAGAGCGGGATCGCCCGCGGAAAGTTCACGACCGCCGATTACGAGGCGGTGCGCGATCGCGTCGACCAGGTGCTCGCCGCGGCGGGCGCGCACATCGACGCGTCGTATTACTGTCCGCACCATCCCTCCGTGAGCGGCGCCTGTGACTGCCGAAAGCCCGGACGCAAGCTGTTCGACCAGGCGATTGCCGAGCTCGATCTGGCCCCGGCGACGTCGATGTTCGCCGGCGACCGTACTCGCGATGTGCTGCCGGCTCGCACGTTTGGCGGACTGGCGTTCATCATCCCCGCACCATCGACGCCTGCGGGTGAGGTCGAGGAATCCATCCGTGGCGGCGCCACCGTCGCCGGCTCGCTGCTCGACGCGGTGCAGCGGTTTCTTTAGAATCCGCAGCATGACTGCTCGTGTCGCCGTCCTCGCGTCTGGAGGTGGAACGAACCTTCAGGCGATCCTCGACTACCTCGACGCGCAGCGCGACGGTCAGGCCATGATGGTTGCACTGGTCGCGTCCGACCGTCCGGCCGCCGGCGCGCTCGATCGTGCCCGGAGGCACGGGGTCGAGTCCGTTGCGCTCGACCGGACGCAGCGGGGCGAGGGCCTGGCGACGCTCCTCGACTCGCACGCGATCGACTACATCGCGCTCGCCGGGTACCTTCGCTTCGTTCCGATGAACGTCACCCGCCGGTGGCGCGGCCGCATCGTCAACGTGCATCCGTCGCTCCTCCCCTCGTTCGGCGGCGCAGGGATGTACGGCATTCGCGTCCACCAGGCCGCGATCGAGGCCGGAGTTCGCGTCACGGGCGTGACGGTGCACTTCGTGGATGAGGAGTACGACCGCGGCCCGATCATCGCGCAGTGGCCCGTGCCCGTGCTCCTCGGCGATACGGCCGAGCTGCTGGCTGAGCGGGTTCTGACTGTCGAGCACGCGCTGTACCCGGTCGCCCTGGACGCCGTCGCGCGAGGCCGCGTGACGTTAGGCGATGACGGCCGCGTCGTCGGGTTGGCGTCGGTGCCGGAGTTGGGCGCGTTTCCGGTGGCACAGCTCCGCGCCCCCAGCCACCAGCCGCCAGTCGCCAGTCGCCAACAACCAGAAGCCCGTAACCTGTAACCTGTTACCAGTGTCGGTCCATGCCTCGCGCTCTTCTCTCCGTCTCGGATAAGTCCGGTCTCATCGAGTTCGCGCGCGGCCTGCGCGAGCTGGATTGGGAGATCATCTCCACCGGCGGCACCGCCAGGGCGCTCCGTGACGCGAGCATTCCGGTGCGCGACGTCGCGGAAGTGACGCACTTTCCCGAGATGCTCGACGGCCGCGTGAAGACGCTGCACCCCGTCGTTCACGGCGGCCTGCTCGCGCGCCGCGACGTCGAGGAGCACATGACCGCGCTGGCCGAGCAGGGCATCGATACGATCGACCTCGTGGCGGTCAACCTCTACCCATTCCGCGAGACGGCGTCCACGCCTAACGTGCGACCCGACGCCGTCATCGAGCAGATCGACATCGGCGGCCCGTCGATGCTGCGGTCGGCGGCGAAGAACTTTCCGTCCGTGTTCGCGGTCGTGGATCCCGCCGACTACGGCCGCGTGCTGTCGGCGCTCCGCTCAGGCGATGACGACGTCGACCTGCGTCGCGTGCTCGCCGCCAAGGTCTTCGCCCACACCGCGGCGTACGACGGCGCGATCGCATCGTGGTTCGCCGAGCAGCGCGGCGAGCTTTTTCCGCAGCAGATCACCGTCTCGCTCGAGCGGGCCCAGAGTCTCCGCTATGGCGAGAATCCCGGGCAGCAGGCCGCGTTTTATGTGGAGCGCGGCGCGGGCGGCCTGGCGTCGCTCGAGCAGCGCGGTGGCAAGGAGCTCTCGTTCAACAACCTCCTCGACCTCGAAGGCGCGCTCATCGCCAGCGATCCCTTCGCCGGCGAGACCTGCTGCGCGATCGTGAAGCATACGACGCCGTGTGGTCTGGCGGTCGGAAGCTCGGCGGTGGATGCCTATCGCAAGGCGCTGGCGTGCGACCCTGCGTCGGCGTTCGGCTCCGTCATCTCGTTTACCACGGTGGTCGACGCGGAGGCCGCGGAGGCGGTCTCGAGCCTCTTCGTCGAGTGCATTGTCGCCCCGGAGTTCTCACCCGAGGCGCTCGACGTGCTGGGGCGGAAGAAGAACCTGCGCGTGCTCGTCGGCACGGCGCGCTGGACGTCGCACGCGCTCGACTTCAAGCGCGTGCGCGGTGGCGTGCTCGCCCAGGAGCGGTCGCCTAACGTGATAGACGACGCGATGTGGCAGGTCGTGACGCGTCGTCACCCCACCGCCGAGGAGCGCCAAAACATGCTGTTCGCCTGGCGCGCGGTCGCGTCGGTCAAGTCCAACGCCATCGTGCTGGCAAGAGATGGCGCGACGATCGGGATCGGCGCCGGCCAGATGTCGCGCGTGGACGCGGCGTTCGTGGCCGTCCACAAGGCCCGCGCGGCCGGGCACGAGACGGCGGGCGCGGTAATGGGGTCGGACGCCTTTTTCCCGTTCCGCGACAGCCTGGACCACGCGGTCGAGGCTGAGGTCAAAGCCATCGTCCAGCCCGGCGGGTCCATCCGGGACGCCGACGTGATCGCCGCCGCCGACGAGCACGGGATGGCCATGGTGTTCACCGGCCAGCGGCAGTTTCGGCACTAGCTTTCGTGACTCTTCCCGCGCAACCCAAGTTGTATTGTCGACCCCGCGTTTCCGAAAACTCGGTCCTATAAATGTCATCTACCGTTTCAGCCGACCTCGACTATCGTCCGTCGTACCTCGCGGCCGGCATCGCGGCGGCGCTTGTGCTTGTGCTCTACGTCCTCACGCTGGCGCCGTCCACGGCCATGTGGGACACCAGCGAGTACATCGCGGCCGCATACATCCTCGGCCTGCCCCACCCGCCGGGCAACCCGTTCTTCGTCCTGATCGGGAAATTCTTCACGCTGCTGCCGATCGCGAGCTCGATTGCGGCACGGGTGAATTTCCTGGCCGCAGTCTCGAGCGCGGTGTCGGCCGGGATGTGGTTTCTGATCACTGAGCGGGTTCTCGTCAGCTGGTTCCCGCAACGGTGGCAGCGAATCGTCGGCGGCTCGCTGGCCGCGCTCATCGGCGCCACCTCGTTCACCGTATGGAGCCAGTCGGTCGTGAACGAGAAGGTGTACACCGTCAGCCTCGCTGGACTGGCGCTGGTCGCCTGGCTCACGGTCCGGTGGTGCGACGACCCCGACGGCCCCAAGGCCGACCGGCTACTCGTGCTCGTCGCATACCTGCTTGGCCTGGGGTACGCAAACCACATGGCCGGCATGCTCGCGGCGCCAGCCGTCGCGATCGCCGTGCTGATTCGTCGCCCGCGCACGCTCGTTCGACCCTGGCTGCTCGCCGCGTGTCTCGGCGGTGGTGCGCTCGGCATCACGCCGTTCGCCACGCAGCCGATCCGCGCCGCGTACTTCCCGGCCATCAATGAAGGTGAGCCGACCGCGTGTCGTACGGAGCTGAAGGCGGATTGCACGTTCTCGGCGGGGACGTGGCAGGCGTTCAAGTACAACTTCAATCGCGAGCAGTACGGCAAGCCACCGGTGGTCGAGCGCCAGGCGCCGATCGGCGCGCAGATCGGGATGTGGTGGCTCTACTTCAAGTGGCAGTGGCTGCGCGACGCGCATGGGGACCGCGAAGCGATTCAGGTCACACTCGCCACAGTTTTCCTCATCCTCGGACTGCTCGGCGGGTGGGTGCACTGGCAGCGGGACCGACGCTCGTTCTGGTTCTTCGGTCCGCTCATGTTCACCATGACGCTGCTGCTCATCTACTACCTCAATTTCAAGTACGGGTATTCGCAGGCGCCGGAGCTCGGCGACAGCGTTCCGCGCGAGGTTCGCGACCGGGACTATTTCTACCTCTGGAGCTTCTCGGGCTGGAGCGTGTGGGCGGCACTCGGACTCGTCTATGTCTGGGAGACGGTCGCGGCCCTCGTCGGCTCGGAAAACGTTAGGCTCGGCCGCGAGACGCTGCAGCTGCCGCGCAGGCAGAGCTGGCTGCTCGCATCGCCCGTGCTCGCCCTCTCCTTCATTCCCCTGTTCGGCAACTGGAGCTCGGCGTCACGGCGCGCCGACACGACCACACGCGATTTCGCGGCCGACCTTCTCAACTCCGTCGAGCCATACGGCATTCTCGTCACGGTTGGCGATAACGACACCTTCCCGCTTTGGTACGCGCAGGAGGTCGAGGGCATCCGCCAGGACGTCATCGTCGCGAACACGTCGCTGCTCAACACGGACTGGTACACCCGCCAGCTGATCCGCGCGCCAGTGCGAGAGTACGATGCCGCCAAGGGCCCGGCGATCTATCGGAACGGCAACTGGAAGAAGCCGGCTGGACCACCGGTGAACATGTCGATGGACGAGGCCGACCAGATTCCGATCGCCTACGACATGCGCGAGGCGCAGCAGTTCACGGCCGGAAAGATAGAAGCGACAATTCAACCACGGACGCTCACGCGCGCCGACATATTTGTACTGCGGATGATCAAGGACAACACGGGCCGTCCCGTCTACTTCAGCCGCACGTCGGGCGGGTACGGGAGTCAGGAGCTCGGCCTCGGACCGTACCTCATCACGCAGGGCCTGGCACGCAAGCTCGTGCCCGACATCCCGCACCCCGCGAGCCGTGACACGATGCTCGTTCCCGGCGAGGGCTTCGTGGACGTGCCGCGCTCGACGGCGCTATGGGACAGCGTGTTCGCAGCGCCGAAGTCGATCGTGAACAAGGGCGATTGGCCGGACCGCGCCTCGGTCGGCATCCCCGCGCTCTACGTGTCCACCGGCTTCATGTTGTCGGAGGCGCAGCGGTCGCTCGCCCATCCGGCCGAAGCGAAGCGCGTCCTCGCGACCGCCGAGAACGTCGCGAAGGCAACGCGGCTATCGGACCTGTTCAACGCGGTGCAGCAGCTGCCGCCGTTAGGCGCCGAGGGCGACAGCCGAGCCACGGCGATTCCGCTGCCGGTTAAACCAGAAAGCGGAAAAAAGCAGGAGAACTAATTCTAATAACTAAATACGAATGACCCAGAACCCGAAACTCACGACTCGCGAGGTATCGCGAGAAGACTTCCCGAGTAGCGAGTTCTCGGTTCTGGGTCATTCGTATTGGTCATCAGTGTTTGCGGCTAGCGTGGCGCGATGGCGACTCTCACCCCCGTGACATAAACCGCCGTCGTCCCTTCGAACGCGGAGTCGACTCCGACGACGAGCCACAATCGGCCGCTGGGCGACGTCGCGACCGTGAGCGAGCCGCTCGCGAGCTCCTTGAGCTCATAGCGTGGAACGGCGCAGTTCGTGTTCGACGTCGCGAGGTCGCCTACCGGCAACGCGTCCCGACCACCAGCGAGCTGTGAGCCGTGGTCGAAGGTCGCGCGGTAGTATTGTGCGGCATCCACGATACGCCCCGGCTCTACTGGAGTCGCGCCGACTTTCAGCACGACCGACTCGCCCGGCGCGCCACCGATGCCGGCGCAGTTCTTCGGCGCGTTCGTGGCGACGGTGACCCGGAAGCGAACCACGTACGACGCGTTAGGTGCGAGGCGTGGTCCCTCGCGCGTGAGGTACATGAACAGGTCGTCGCCGTGGTTGGCGCCGGTGAGGAGAATGCCCTTGCGCGCCGGATCGAGCGGCGCGGGCAGCAGGGCGATCGCCGAGCCGATCGCCCACTCGGTCTCCTTCCCTACGGGATAGTCGGCGAACGACGGTGACCATCCCTGATAATCCCTCGAGAAATCGAATTCGAGGTCGAAGCTGTCGTCGCTCGCGCCGAAGGAATCGCCGCAGCCAGCGAGCGCCGCGGTCGACACCAGCAACGTGAGCGCAGACGCAAGCCACCGCCCGAAGCCGCGGCGTCTTGTATCGAGAATCATGTGTGGGAAGCGACCGCTCGGTCGCTGTCAGTGTGATGTTGGCGAGCGTCGGCCACGCGATTCGCGCGCTCACGACGCCTAACCTCGGGTCGCTGCACGCGGTCACGCGCCAGCGACCCGAGGCCACACCGGAGCAGTCAGCTCATTACTGCTTGCACGCCCCGTTAGGATCGGGCTTCGGCTTGTCGACCAGAGGCCGGTGATCCAGGTCTGCGACACGCCATGCAACGTCGTGGATGAACTGCGTCACCCGACGATACTGATCGAAGTCGAGGTACTGCGGCTCGTCGGTCACCTGGTGGTAGTCGCGATGCCCGCCGGTCGTGAAGAACACGATCGGGATGCCGTAGCGGGCGTACATGTAGTGATCGCTTCGACAGTAGATGTTCTGCGGGTGCCCGTCCGCATCGAGCGCGTAGTCGAGCTGCAGATTCGCCTTCGTCTTCGTGTTCAGATCGTCGACCAGATTGCCGAGCTCCGTCGAGAGACGACGCGACCCGATGACCTGGACATAACCGGAGTCACGTCCGTGAATGAGCGATCCGTCCTTCGCTTCGCCGGTGATGTCGCTGGTCGCGCCCCGCCCGATCATGTCCACGTTGAGCTGTGCGACGATCGAGTCCCGTGGGACCGTCGGATGGTCGGTATAGAACCGCGACCCGAGCATTCCCTCCTCTTCGCCCATGTGCCAGACGAACAGGATCGAACGCTTCGGGCGCGGCTTGGCGCTCGCGAACGCCTCCGCGATCTCGAGCACGCCCATCGAGCCCGAGCCGTCGTCGTCGGCGCCGTTGTTGATCGAATCCTGACGCGGCGGCACGGCGGCCCGCATGCTGTCGAGCATCGTTTTCATCTGCGTCACCTCGTCGGCCGTCGCGGTGCGGTTGGGACTGTCGGCACCCTGCGGCCTAACGACGGTGTTATAGACGCGGATCGAGTCGTGCTCCACCGATCCCTGCGTCCGAATGCCCACGTGGTCACTGTGAGCGCCGACGGCAACGTATTCTCCCTTGAGCTTGGGGTCGCCGCCCGGCAGGATGGCCACGACGTTCCGCCCGGGACGTCGCGTCAGCGCGAATTTCATGTTGACCTGTGCCGTCTTGCCGGCCGCGCCCTTCGTCAGCGACGCGTTAGGCCCGCCGAGCAGGGCTTCGGCCGCAGGCTGGGTGAACTGGATGGTTACCGGCGCCGTGGGTGGCTTCTCGGGGAGGAGCTGCACGAACGCGCTCGGGGTGAATGCGTTGCGGGCCAACCCCGGCGGGAACTGCGCTGGCCCGATGAGACCGACCATCGCCGCCGCGGTCACGGTCGCCTGATAGCGCTTGAAGCCTTCCGAGGACAGGAACGCCTGGAGGTCGGACGGCGGACCGGCCGCAGGCCGGAGCAGCAGGAGCTTCCCCTGCACCTTCTCGGGCGAGAGCAGGTCGGTCGTGTCGATCGCCCTACCGCCGAAGATCACCTCGAGGCTGCGCGGCTCCGTCAGCGTCCCGAGTTGCGCGGCGGCGATGAAGTCGGTGCCGGCCTTGAGTGCCGTCTCGCCGACCTGGATGGTCGACGACGAATCCAGTGTCTGCACACCGAACGGAACGTTCTGGAAGTAGGTGCCGCTGTCTCCGGCGGGCTGAAGCCCGAGGCGCTTGAGCTCACCGGCGATGTACTCGGTTCCCTTCATGGCTTCGGCGCTCCCTGCCATCCGGCCGCGCATGGTGTCGTCGGCGAAGCGGTAGATGCGCGTCATGAGGTCTGCCGTCGAGATGGCTGGCGTCGTCTTCGTCGGCTCGAGCTTGAGCGGAAGCGGCTGCGTGGCTTGTTGGGCGGAGGCCACCGAGGTGGCGAACAGCACGACGGCTGGAAGGGCTTGGCGGATGATCTGCATGGATCGGTATTGAGGGTGCCTTGCGCGGTCGGAACGGAAGATGGTCAGTGAAAGGTGCTCGACGGAGAGCCGGAGTGAGAGAATCGGGCCGGCCACGCGCTGGTCGGCCCGGGCAGGGTTGACCTCGCCGGTTCGTTGAATAGGCTTCGCTACCCGGGAGGGCTGGCAGAATGGCTAATGCAGCGGTCTTGAAAACCGCCGTCCGAAAGGACTTGGGGGTTCGAATCCCTCGCCCTCCGTTGGAGTTACCCAGGTTATGTCCGAGCGTCCCGATCGATTCGAGAGGGCGGCGCACCTCAAAGCCCGCGTCCAGCAGCTTGGCGTGCAATTCGTGCTGACCGAGCTCCAGGCCGGACTCGCGCTCCTCGACGTCGCCGCTACGAGCGAAATGCCGGAAGCCAACGAGCGCCGCCGCGCGCTCGCCCTCGAGGCGTACGAGGTGGTGACTTCTCGACTCGCGCAGTCTGGTGACGCCGCAATCGAGCTGACCGGCGACACGAGAGAGAAGATCCGGGATCTTTACGAGGAGCTCGGCAAGCGCCTCGGCCGGTCAGACTTCGCCGCGGGCGCCTAACGCGGCGCGACATTCGGCGACACCCTACCACCGCAATTGTAACCAGGAAGCGACTCGCCAGATGTCGGCCTTCCGCCGCTTCGCGACAACGACCCCGCCCGGTGCCGACGGGTGACGCCTGCGGTCTTCCCGGGGCGCCGCGTCGATGGTAGTGTGTGGTCCCCCCCGGATCCACTCTTCCTCCGTACCCAGGCAGTGAAGATCCCTCGCAAAACCATCCGCTACGAGTGCGTCGGCGGCCCACGCGACGGCGATGTCGTGCTCATCCAGCGCACGAAGCACGAGGTGCGGCTCGACGGCGCGCTTTACCTGGTGCGCCTGTGGGCGAAGATGGATGAGCACGGACAGCGATTGCTGTGGAAGCGGGAGGCGCTCGTGTGGGAAGGGCTCCTCGTGAGCGACGCGGCCGACCACGCAACGACCGAACCCTCTCCGCCACAACCGGTTGACTGGCCTCCGCGGGACGGCTAGGTTTGCGGGTCCGCTCGCCTGTTCGCGGCAAGCGAAACTCGTCGTGAGTCCGCGCGTCGCCGGCGTCTCGTCGTTCCGACTTGCGACTCCCTGGGAGAGATGGCCGAGAGGCTGAAGGCACCGGTTTGCTAAACCGGCATAGGGGGTAAACCCCTATCGAGGGTTCGAATCCCTCTCTCTCCGTCGACATTTCCGCTCCATCCGAGGTGTCAAGGATCGCAATGCCGACTCAGTCGGCCGCATCCTCGGCACCTTTTTGCTAGGCTCATGTCCAAGACGCTTCCCACTCCGCTTCGCGTTCGCTTCGCGCCTTCACCCACCGGGTATCTCCACGTCGGCGGCGCGCGCACGGCGCTCCACAACTGGCTGCTCGCGCGGAAATACGGCGGCACGTTTCTGCTTCGCATCGAGGACACCGATCGCGCCCGCAGCACCGACGAAAGCACACGCGCGATCTTCGAGGGACTCGAGTGGCTCGGTCTCACGTGGGACGAGGAGGTGACATACCAGGGCGCGAATCTCGCGAGGCACCAGGCCGACGCGCAGCGGCTGTTGGACGCGGGCGCCGTCTACCGCTGTTTCTGCACGCCAGCTGAGCTCGAGCAGCGCCGAGCGGAGGCTGAAGCCCGCGGCGACGCGTTCAAGTACGATCGCCGCTGCGATCGCCTTGCGCCTGACGAGGTTCTGCACCGCATGGCGACGGGCGATGCATTCGTGTTGCGGTTCCGCGTTCCCGACGGCAACACGGAGTGGGACGACCTCGTGCATGAGCGGATCACGTTCCCGAACAAGGACATCGAGGATTTCGTCATCCTCCGCTCCGACGGGACGCCGATCTACAACATGGCCGTCGTGTCCGACGACATCGACGCACGCGTCACCGTCGTGATGCGTGGAGACGACCACATCTCGAACACGCCGAAGCAGATCCTGCTGTACGCCGCGTTAGGCGCGCCACTGCCGGTGTTCGCGCACCTGCCGATGATCCACGGCACGGACGGCAAGAAGCTCAGCAAGCGGCACGGCGCGATGGCCGTGGGCGACTACCGCCACGAAGGGATTCTCCCGACCGCGATGGACAACTTCCTCGCACTGCTCGGCTGGTCGCCAGGCGGGGACGTCGAAGTCATGACGATCCAGGAGATGATCGACCGATTCTCACCCGACGGGCTCCTCAAGAAGGCATCGGTGTTCGATCTGAAGAAGCTCGAGTGGATGAACGGGCAGCACCTCAACATGCTACCACTCGAGCAGGTCGAGCCGCTCATTACGCCCGCGATCGTCGACGCTGGACTGGCGAAGCGCGAGTGGCTCGCGGCCAATCGCCCGTGGTACATGACGCTGCTCGAACTGCTGCGCGTGCGCTCCCGCACTGTCAGCGACGTCGTCCGTCAGGCGACGCCGTATTTCGGCGACTCGGTGGAGCTCGATCCCGACGCGGTCGCAAAACAGTGGAACGATCCGGCGACGCCGGAGTTGCTCGGCGAAGCGCGCGAAGCGCTCGCCGCGACCAGCGACTGGGCCGCCGGTCCGCTCGAGGAAGCGCTGCGCCGCGTCGCGGAACGCCGCGGCCTCGGTGCGGGTAAGCTTTTTCAGCCGCTTCGCGTAGCACTCACCGGGTCGGCGGTGAGCCCCGGCATCTTCGATGTGCTCCTACTGTTGGGACGGCAGCGGTCGCTCGCTCGAATCGACGCGGCGCTGAAGGAGCTCGCGCGATAAACACAAGGTGCAACTCGACAGGGATCACCCCTGTCTCACCTTTGGAGATGGTGGGAGCGTCGCGTCCGGTCGACAGCGCACGTTGACCGACAATCGTTGCGAGCCGTACATTAGCCGAGAACGAGGGTCGCCGGGCGGGCTCATCGAGCCTCCCGGCGACCCGTTTTCCCGAGGGCCTCATGCCCGAACAGCTGAGCACCATAGAGCGACGGGTCTACCACTATCTGCTCGATTTCCTCGGCGAGCACACCTATCAGCCAAGCATCCGCGAAATCGGAAAACGTTTTCGCATCAAGTCGACGAAAACAGTCTCCGACATTCTCCAGTCGCTCGCTGAGAAAGGCTTCATTCAGCGCGATCCCGCCCGCTCCCGCGGCGTCCGGCTGCTGGGATACTCGACTGTCGGGCGTATGCAACCCGTGCCGTTCTACGGGAAGATCGCAGCCGGCGAGCCGATGCTGATACCGGAGAACAGGGATCGCTTCATCACGATGGACCGCGCGTTCGTGCCGAGTGACGACTGCTTCTTCCTGCGTGTGTCGGGGGACAGCATGATCGGCCGCGGCATTTTCGACCGCGACTTCGTCCTCGTCAATCCGTCAGCCCGCGCCAGCGATGGCGATATCATCGCCGCACGCGTGGGCACCGAAGCGACCGTGAAGACGCTGCAGCATCGCGGGGCCACGATCGTGCTCGAGCCGGCGAATCCCGACGAGCGGGAGCTCGTGATCACGCCTGACGACGATTTTGCGGTGATCGGAACGATTGCCGCCGTCTTTCGGCCGTTCCATGATGCGTCCGATGAATCGGACGAGGCCGGCGCACCGCCGCTCTGACCGCCAGAACCCTGCAGCGAGGCGGCCGCAGGTCTGGCCGCCCATGGCGCGTTAGGCGCGACCTACGGGTTCGGCTGGGCGCCCCGGTCGACGGCTGAAATTGGCTTCGGCGCGCGGTCTTTCTCCTGCTGCTGGTGCTCGCGCTCCTTGCGCTCGCGCAGCTCCTTCACCGCCTTGCGGAACTCCTCCTCGTTCATCGACCGCTGCGACTGATACAGAATCTCCTGTCGCAGTGACGCCATGGCGCGATCGCGCTCCGCCGCGATCGGATTGCCCTGCGTGTTGAGCGGGAGAAAACCGAGCAGCACGTTGGGAATCGACACCTTCCCGAGGCGGATGTACTGGTTGTCGATGCCGTACTTCTTGCCGTTCTTCTCGACGGTCCAGTCGCCGCGCTCGAACTTGTTAGGCGTGTAGCTGTTGGCGGCAATGGAATCGCGCGCCCGCTCGATGTCCGCCGTCACGACGCTGTCCATCCGGGCGTCCGCCGATTTTGGAGCGCTCACGACAGGGGCGGGTGGCACCCAGATCCGCGGATCCGAATACGAGGGCCGAATGCCCTTCGTCGCGCCGCCACGACCGATGAGCGGTCCGTTGTTCTCTTCTTCGGTGGATGCGGGCGGAGTGGCGGCGGGTGCGACCGGCGGGATCCCGTTCGGCACCTCGGTTGGCGCGACCAGCGGGGGTGCCGGCTTCCTGTTTGGGGTTTCCGGGCGACCGTTGCCGCCGCTCTTCCCCGGGGTGTTGGTCGCGGATGCCTGCGGGAGTGCCAGGAAGCTGATGCGCTCCGGCTCGACGGGCTGCTCCTTCGAGGAGAAGAGCGACGTGAACGGATACGGAATGAGGAGGATGCGAAGGAGAGCGACCCCGACGAAAACGTGCAGAACGATCGAGATGATCGCCGGCCCCGAAAGCCGTCGCCGGCCCTGGGTCTGAGCTCGCTTGGGGTAGGGTCGCCTGACCCTCGGTCCTACCTTCGCGTCCTTCGTCTCTTCGTTCAGCGTTCCCCCAGGATCCCTGTCCCTTCCGTCGCGCGCCGGTGGCCTCGCCTTATAGTCCATGTCGCGTACGGTGTTCCACGATAGCTCCGACGCATCGCCCGCGCCACTCTGCGCCCCCTGAGACTTTATACCGATGGCGGAGCCACGGGGTTTGTAACCATGCTCACGCCCACGACTTCGACCTCGACGATATCGTCTTCCTCGAGCTTGCCGACCCCGGCCGGAGTCCCTGTCGCTATGAGGTCGCCCGGCTCGAGCGTCATGACACCCGAAATGTACGACACGAGAAACGGAATGGAGAACGCCATGTCGGCTGCCTTGCCGTGCTGGCGTTTTTCTCCATTGACCCGAGTAACGACCTCGAGCTTCGCGAGCTGGTCGGCCGACATTCGGCCTGCCAGCGGCTTGCCGACCGGGCAGAACGTGTCGAATCCCTTCGCCCGGGTCCACTGACCGTCCTTCCGCTGCAGGTCGCGCGCGGTCACGTCGTTGATGGCGACGATGGCGGCAATGCCCTCGATGGCGTCGGCCTCGGACACGTGGCGTAACCGACGCCCGACGACCACGCCGATTTCGCCCTCGAACTCCACCTGCGCTGATTGCGGAGGCAGCACGATCGACTCACCGCCGTCGATGAGACTCGATGGCGGCTTGAGAAAGATCAGCGGCTCCGCCGGAACTTCGTTGCCGAGCTCGCGGGCGTGCTCGAGGTAATTCCGGCCAACGCAGACGATCTTGGAGGGGCGTTGTGGTGGCATAGTCCCCGTCATCTACTCGCGTAAAAAGCCTGGATGTGCTCCAACACCGCGGGCCATGCACCAACGAGGCGGCGCGCGGGTGGAAGAGCGTCGAGGAGCGTGCGGCCATACGACTTGGAGATGACGCGCGGGTCGGTCAGAACGATGACGCCGCGGTCCGTCGCCGTTCGGATGAGCCGCCCGAACCCCTGTTTCAGACGCAGCGACGCATGCGGCAGCATGTACTCACGAAACGCGTCCCCGCCCCGTCGCTCGATCGATTCGCAGTGCGCCGCGGTGACGGGCTCGTTGGGCACCTTGAACGGAAGCTTGGTAATCACCAGGGCGCGCAGCGCGTGCCCAGGAACGTCCACGCCTTCCCAGAAGCTGGCGGTTCCGACGAGCACGGCACGCTCGTTCTCCCGAAATCGTCGAAGCAGTGCGTCGCGCCCATCATCGCCGTGTACGAGCAGCGGCCACCGTCGCTCGACGCCACGCGCGCGCAGCTCCGCGGCTACCAGTCGGACATCGCGGTGGCTCGTGGCGAGGACGAACATGCCGCCGTCCGACGCCGTCGCTACGTCGAGCACCGCGCGCACGACGAACTGGATGTGCGCGGTCGCATCGACGTTAGGCGCCGGCGCGTTCGTCGGGATCGCCAGCCGCGCATGCCGGGGGAAGTCGAACGGCGAAGGGTAGAGCGCGGTCGCAGGCTCGAGCTCGGGGTCGTCGAGCCCGAGGCGTCGGCTCAGAAAGTCGAAGCGCTGCTCCGCGGCGAGCGTCGCACTGGTCACGACGGCGGTCTTCACGCGCCGGAACAGATCTTCCCGAAGCACTGGTGCGAGATCCAGTGGCACCGACGTCACGGCGAGGTTCCGCTCCTTGCCGCGCACCTCGATCCATCGAACCGCGGCCTCCGAAGCGTCGGCCGGCTTCAGCGTTCGTCGCAGCGCGTCGCCGGCACCCTGGAGACGCCGAGCGATCCCCCGAAGCTCGTTGAGCAGCGGGGCGACCGCTTCCGCCCGGGCCTCGTCGACCTCCAGCCGCTCGCGGACGACGCGCAGCCCCTCGTGCAGCAGCTCGATCTCCGCCAGCAGCTCCTCCAGCGCCATGTCCAGCCCACTTCGCCAGATGCGATGGCGCGCGAAATCGTCCGTGAGGCGGAGGACCGGCACACCGCTTTCGTCGAGCAGCGTCGACAGCAGATCGAAGACGAGCCCCGCGCGATCGCGCGCAGCCAGCACCGATGGCGACAGCTTCGTTGCGGCGAGATCGAGGCTCGCGGCGCTCAGCAGGTCCTTCCCCTCGGCCAGGCGCGCCATGAGCGCCGGCAGGATCCCCTTCCCGGTGCGATCGAGCCGCGCAAACAGCCGCTGCAGGGAGCGGCGCGTCACCGTGGCGCCAAGGTGGGCGGCCGCCGCGTCCTCCATGTGGTGGCCTTCGTCGACGACGAGCCGCGAGTACGCCGGCAGCACCGCGGCGTCGTCCCAGTTCTGCGAGACACGCCTAACGGCGACGTCGGACATGAGCAGGTGATGGTTCACGACGATCACGTCCGCCTGCGCCGCCTTGCGGCGTGCCGCGAACAGGAAGCACTTGTCGTAGAACTGGCACCGGGCGCGATTGCACAGGTCCGGTTCGGCCGACACCTCGTCCCACAGCTCGGCGCGCGGCGGCGCCGGCATGTCGCTGAGCGAGCCGTCCGTGGTGCGCTCGGCCCAGGCCGTGAGCGCCGTCAGCTCGTTACCTAACGACTCCTCGAACAGCGCAGTGCCCGTCGACACCGCCTGCTCGAGCCGCATCCGGCACAGGTAGTTGCGCCACCCCTTGAGCAGCGCGAACCGTACGGGCTGGTCGTCGAGCGCGCGGGCGAGAAACGGCAGGTCCTTGCCGACCAGCTGTTCCTGGAGGTTGATCGTGTTGGTGGACACGACCGTTCGCTCGCGGTTCGCGGCCGCCCAGCGAAGCGCGGGGATGAGGTAGCCGAGCGACTTCCCGATCCCGGTGCCCGCCTCGAGTAGTCCTACGCCGCCGTCGTTGTAGAGCTGCGCGATCTTCGATGCGAGCTCGCGCTGGGCGGGTCGGTCCTCGTACTTCGGCAGCAGTCGTGCGATCGGGCCGTCTGGCCCGAGGTCCGCGTCGATGGCAGCCGTCTCGAGCAGCGTGTCGGGCTCCGCGCGCGGCACTTCCACGACCACGTAAAACTCGCGCGCGTCGTTGTCGATGATCCCGAATCCTACGCCGTCGTCGTGAACGCGCGCCGCAACCTCATAGTCGGCGTCCGAGGGCTCGAGCAGGCCGGATGGATGATTGTGGACGAGCATCTCGCCCCGCTGCGCGAAGCCGGGCAACGCGAGAACGCTCTGCACATCCCCGCGTGCGACCACGCGCGCCGTACGTACGACGCCCTCATCATCGATGGTGCATACGAAGCACACCTCCCGCCCTCCCGCGAGCCGAATGGCGGCGCGCATGGCCGCGGCGGGAGACGACGCGAGGCGGGAGTGTCTGGAGCCGGAGACTGCGGGCGGCGGCACGATGAGCAAGATAGCCTCCGACCGAAGATTTCACGAACCAATCCCGCAGTTTACGTCTTGAGCGGCTTTTTCTTTGCGGCCGGGAACAGGACGTTGTTCAGGATCAGCCGATAACCGGGCGATGTCGGGTGCAGCGCCAGGTCGGTAGGCGCGTTGCCGATGTTGTGCTGCGGGTCCTCCGGATCATGCCCGCCAAGGAACGTCCACGAACCCTTGCCGTAGTCGCCGTGGATGTACTTCACCCACGGCGCCCCTTCCTCGTACGCGAGCACCGTCACGCCCGGCTTGATGACCGCCTTGTTGAAGCTCGTCGTCACCCCGTAATAATCGGGGATGACCGTGCGATGATCCTGCACGAGCATCGTGGCGACCGGGTCGAACTTCGCCGAGAACGCGAACAGCGTGAACTGTCCGAGCGGCTGGCGGCGCGCCGGGACGTTGACCTGGTGCCCATCGATGTCGCTCATGGAGTTCGTGAACGGCGACTGCTCGACGTGTACATCGCGGAACGCCATCGCGCGCTTCCAATCCATCTTCGCATCCACGTCCTCATCGATGGGAGTTCCATCCGCATAGGCCGCGGCGATGTCCGCGTTATGCGCGGCGATCGCGAGCTCGAGCGTCTCCGTGGCGCCACACATGGCGAACAGGAACCCACCGCCTTCCACATATTGTCTGATGCGCTCCGCTACCGCCTTCTTGAGCGCCGGAATCGAGGCGAACCCAAGACGCTTCGCGGCATCGAGATTCCGCTCGCGCTGCTCCACGAACCAGGGCGCATCGCGGAAGCCGAGATACAGCTTGTTGAGCTGTCCGGTGAAGTCCTCGTGAAAGAGATGCAGCCAGTCGTACTTCTGGAGGTCGCCGTTCATGACCTCATCGTCCCACACCGTCGTGTACTCGATGCCGGCGTAACGAAGCGCCAGCGTCACGGCGTCGTCCCACGGCGGAGATTTCGGCGGCGTATAGATCGCGATCTTCGGCGCTTTCTCCAGCGTCACCGCATCCATGTTCCCGCTGGCGATCTCGGCACGGATCTGCGCCAGACGTCCGTTATCGAGTGGCTCGAACGTCACGCCGGCGAGCGTCGCGGTCTTCCGGAGCTCAGGCCCGTCAGGTAGCAAAAACGACCCGCCCCGGTAGTTGATGAACCACTCCGCGCGGTTCCCGGCCTTGAGCGCGTTGAAGGTCAGGCCGTACGCCTTGAGGTGATTCTGCTGCGCGTCATCCATCGGGACGAGCAGGTGCTGAGCGCCAGCAGTGCTCGCGAATATCGCGAGACTCGCGAGGGCAAGCAGGCACCACGCCTGACTCGTTAGGTGGCGAGCAACACCCTGTGCGGAGCCGCGGCGAAGAGGCAATGGTCGGGTCATGTCGAGGGAACGCTCTGTCGAGCGAGGTCCAGCTCGCGCCGGGCCTGAGGCACAAGCGCGCTTCGGGGATACGTCAGAATCATATGCTCGAGACGCTGCACCGCGCCGGTCCTGTCACCGGTCCGGCGCAGCGTCCGGGCCCACTCGAGGTCGGCTTCCGCCGCCTCCGGGGCCGACGCGTAGTCGTTCACGATGCGCTGCCACAGCGCGATGGCCGAGCTGTCGTCGTGTCGCGCGGAATAGATGCGGGCCGCCGCGTTGAGCATCAGCGCCACCGCGTCCGGCACCTGGGGCGCCGCGCCCACGAGCTTGGCGACGGCCGCCGCGCTATCGCCGCGAGTGAGGGCCAGAAACGCGCTCCCGACCTGCGGTGCACTGTCCACCCTGGTTCGGCTGAGCAGCGCCAGGGCGAGCAGGAGATCCGGGTCTGTTTCGCTCGAGCGCTTGAGAATGCGACGCGCCGTCCGGAGATCGCCCTCGTACAGCGAGATCCAACCCATCGTGCGGTCCTCATCCTCTCCGGTCGGCGTCGTGCCCATCGCGGCGCGCGCCTTCGCCAGGTCGCCGGCGCGGACCCAGCCCCAGGCGGCCATGCGGACGAGACGGACGTGCGCGAGGGAATCGAGTCGTGACGCGTTTGCGGTGATGAGCGCTTCGGCATCGGCGGCGCGGCCTAACGCGCTCAGTGCCCGCACGCGCAGCGGCAGGACTGTTCGCACGCTCTCGGAGTCCGTCGCCGCCGCGTACGGCTCGAGGAGCATCACCGCCGATGCCGGGTCGGCGCCGCTCAACGCGTCGTTCGCGGCGCGGACCGCGAGCTCTCGCGCCGGCTTGTGCGCCAACGCCGCCGCAAAGGCGTCTCGCGCGACCAGCCACGCGCCGGACGCTTCGGCCTCGTCGCCGAACTCGGTCCACGCCTTGAGCGCCTCGTCGCTCGGCGGCAGCTCGCGCAGCGCGAGCCATCCCTCGCGCGCGGAGCTCCAGCGGAGCTCGAGCAACGCGAGCGCGCGACGTGCTTCCACCTGCACGGGTGGCGACCGGAATACCTGGCGAACAGCGCCACGCAGCGAGTCGGGTGTGGGGAACAGGGAGAACACGGCTGCCTGATCGAGGTATGGCGACACCGCCATCGCGTCCCGCCAACTCTGCGCCGACAGCTCCCAGAGTCCGGTCGCGGCACGGAGCTGCGCCATCTCCACCGTGATGTCCTTCGTCCCGCCTAACGCACGCTGCGCGCGTTGCAGCACAGTATCCGCGCTCGCCGAGCGTCCGGCATCGAGGAGGAGGCGCGCATACTCGCGGTACGGCGCCGCGTCACGAGGCGCAATCAGCACCCAGCGCTCGAAGGCGGCCGCGGCTGCCTCGTCGCGGTGCATGTACGCGAGCGTCCGGAGCTGCACCGTGCGCAGCATCGGGTCTCGCGGGCGCTTCGTGATCATCGAGTCGATCAGCGGGAGGATGGAATCGCGCTTTCCAAGCTGATCGTACACGCGCTCGATCCCGAGAATGGCGGCGGTCGTTGATTCGTCGAGCGCGGCTCGGTAGGCGCTCAACGCCTCTCGCCACTTCCCCGCCTGCTCGAGCTCGAGCGCACGCATTGGCAGGCCCGGCTGCGCCTGCGCTCGCGCGACCTGCGGCGCGAGCGCCACCACCGAAGCGAACGTTAAGACGATCGCGGCGCTACGGCTTCTCCGCATTGATACGCTTGAAGTAGTCGAGCACGAGGCGTCGCTCCTCCGGCGTCAAACCGCGGAGGTCGTTCCAGTTCGGCATAGCGAACTTCGACGCCGCCTTGCCACTGGCTGTCGCGTTAGGTGGCAGGAACAGCTCCGTGCCCGTCGCGGCCTTCGCCTCGCGCTTGCCGTTGTCCTCGCGTTCGTCGCGCTCGAGTGTTCGCCCAGCATCGAGCATCCGGCGGAACAGCCGCTGCTGCCGGTCGATCACGTTCGGATCCAGTGCGCCGCTTTCGAGAGCCTGCGCGAGCTGACGCGCCTCCTTCGCCAGCTCGTCGGCTCGGCCCGTTCGATCCTGATCACTCATCTCGTCGAGCGACGCCGCAACTTCGCGTTGCTGGCGGCCAAGTTGGCGCGCCTGCTCGCGACCCTGCTGGTCGAGCTGTGCACCGGGACGAGGTATGAGCTGCGCCGTCTGCGAGTTGAGTGACCCCTGCTGCTGCGCCATATCCTTGAGCTGCTCCAGCATCTCCTGGAAGCCCGATGCCGAGCTCGCGTTCTGCGCCCGCTCGCGGTCGCGCACGAGCGACGCGGCAGCCTGATTCAACGCCTCGGACGCCTCACGCATCGAGCCCGCGGCCTGGTCGCTCTGGCGCGCGCTCGCGAGGTCGCGTGTAGCCTGATCGACCTTCTGCTGCGCGTCACTCACGGAACGCTGTGCCCGCGGCGACAGGAGCGAAGACTTCTGGCCCGCCTCGCCCAGACGTTTGCCGGCCTGTTGCACGCCTTGCTGCAGTGCACTCTGCTCGGCCTGCAGCGACTGCTTGTCGGCGTTCTGTCGCGCTTTCTGCTCCAACTGCTCCTGTTGCCGAGAGAGCTGCAGCATTTCCTGGATCGACTGATCGAGCTCGCCCGTCAATTCCTGCTTCCAGGCGTCGATCTGTTTCTGCCGGGCATCCGCCAGCTGGTCGGCTGCCCGTTGCATCGCGTTGGCCGCATCGTTGGCGGATTGTTGGCCACCCGATTGTTGCCCGCTCTGCTGACCCGACTGCTGTCCCTGCTGCCCGGGCTGGCCGTTCTGCCCCTGCTGCGACTGCTGGCTCTCCTGCCCCTGCTTCTGCGCGCCGGGCTGTCCGTCCTGCTTCTCCTGACCCTTCTGCGCCTGAGCGTCCTTGTCCTGCGGCTTGTCACCTGGCTTGTTCTGCCCGTTTTGCTGTTGGCCACTCTGCTGCTGGCCGGCCTGCTGCTGGCCATTCTGCTGCTGCCCGCTTTGCTGCTGAGCGCCTTGCTGCATCTGCTGCGCGAGCTGCTGCGGCGATCGCTGGCCGTTAGGTTGCTGGCTGTCGCCGCGCCGCTGCTCCGGCGGCTGGTTGCGCGCCGCTCGTTCCATCGCCTGCGCCGACTCCTTCACCTGCTGGTTCGCGTCATTGACCCGCTGTGCACCCGGCTCGGCGTTCTCTTTTTCCAGACGCTTCTGAAGTTCTTCGATCTGCTTCTGGAGGTCGCGAGAGCGGTCCGCGAGGTCGCGAGCATTGTTCTGCGCTTCCTGCTTCTGAGCCTGCTCGCGAGCCTTTGCCATCGAGTCGGCGTTCGCGCGCTCCGCCTTGGCGAGGTCCTTCGCCTCTTCCTTGAGCGTCTGCATCGAGCCCTCGAGCGCCGCGCGCTTGAGCATCTCGACACTCTTCTCGAGCTGTTCGCGCAGACCCTTCTGCTGCTGCGCAAGGTCGCCTAACGCCTGCTGCGCGTCCTCGGCCGACAGCTTCTGCGCCGACTCCTCCAGCTTGCGCAGCTTCTCGGCAAGCTCCGGAGTCAGGGCATCCTGGAGCAGCTTCTGCGCTTCCTGCAGCCGCGCCGAAAGCGCGCTGTCGAGCGCGTTGCTCTGCTTGAGCTGTTTCTCGATCTGCTGTGCGTTTTGCTGGAGTTGCTGCATGCGCTCCGCGAGCTCTCGCTGTTCCTTCGCCAGGGCCTGCGCCTGCTGTGCGGCCTCGTAGGACAT
>Ga0075424_100000267_pt1 | contig 38169 bp, 41 predicted proteins | sample SoiMethybrSBSTD3_FD_75301 | JGI IMG/M metagenome (GOLD analysis project Ga0075424, IMG submission 75301) | Bulk soil microbial communities from a Populus tree surrounding site in Tennessee, USA - Soil MetaG P. TD hybrid SBSTD3 | ecosystem: Environmental > Terrestrial > Soil > Tree plantation...
TGCCAGAACATTCGTCTGCCTGAGAGCAGCGTGATCGAAGTCACTACGAGGCCGATTTCCAGAAACACCTCGCCCAGGTCATAGCGGTCCGCCCGCTTGCGCTCGATCCCAACCTCCTGTTCCAGCTTGCGCGCCTCGCCCTCGATCTCTTTCTGGTCGTCCTTGTAGCGATCCGACTCCTGTAGGTATTCTTCGCGGATTTTCGTCAACGCCTCGGTTTGGCTGCTGTTGACAATGGCTGTGAGGTTGGCAAAGAGCTTGTCCTCGTGACCTCGGATGTTCTTCGCCTGGAAGTAGGCCCACTGATCGGACGCCCTTGCCTGCAGGATCACTTCTTCCGTGTGTGCCCGGTGTCCCATCAGCGACACAACCGCGACCAGGACCGCGAGGACAGCCATGGTCAGCGAGACAGGCGCGAGCGTCGGATCGTGTTTTGCATGTTCGGCGTGTTCCTGCAGTTCGTGGAGTTCGTCACCCATAGCCTCTCCCCGCGAGTTGGATTGTGTAGAAAGCCGCTTTTTGAATGACGGGTAGTCTAGCAGGAGTCTCAGCGTCGGATGGCGGCTATGACCACTCTGATTGTGGGATAGAATCTCGGCTTGGTAGGGAGGCTTCGATGAATACGTGGCTGAGCGCAATACTTCTGGCAATCGTCATCTCGCCTCTGGTCGGACGCAGCCCGCTGACCTTGGCTGCCGATCCGAAGCCGGCCACCGCCGAGACGCTTCGTGAACTGGAGGGCGAGTTCATGAAAGAAGCCCTGTCCCACGGTTCACAAGGTTTCATGTCTTACTACGCGGAGGACGCTGTCGAACTTCCAAACGGCGCCCATGCAATTCAGGGCAAAGCGAACATCGCCAAGACCATGGGCTTTCTCGATAACAAGGACAACCAACTTACCTGGAAACCGATCTACGCGGACATCTCTGGATCCGGCGACCTGGGGTATACCTACGGAACTTTTGAGTTTCGATACAGAGACAAAGACGGCAAGGTCGCCGTGTCGCACGGAAAGTACACCAGCATTTGGAAAAAGCAAAAAGACGGTAGCTGGAAGGTCGTGCTCGATATGGGGAATGAGAACCCTGAGCCGGTGGGGGCGTAGGCTTTTCAAAATCACGCGGCGAATTCGATCCTTATGGTGCGTCTGTCCTACTTTCGAAAATGAGTCAGAATCGCGTCCGCCTGATTGCGCGTGACTACGGCCGACAATGCGGCGGCGTCCGCCTGCTTGACTGCCTGAACACTCCCAAAGTGCTCGAGCAAACGCCGGGTGGTACTCGCGCCGACACCCGGGATTTCCAGCAGTTCAGTAGAGCGGTCGCGCATCTGACGACGCTTGCGATGGAAGGTCACCGCGAAACGATGCGCCTCATCACGGATCAGCTGCACCAGGTGCAGCACGGGAGAGTGATGGTCGAGCACGACCGGTTCATCTTCCTGCCCGTGGACGTAGATAATCTCTTCGCGCTTGGCGATCGCGGCCAGTGGCTGGTTAATGATCTCCAATGATTCCAGCGCCTGCGCGGCAGCGTGCAACTGACCAAGACCGCCATCAATCAGTATGAGACTGGGCAGTTTCTTCTTTTCCTCCTGCAGGCGTTTGTAGCGACGGGTCACCACTTCACGCATAGACGCGAAATCGTCGACGCCGGTGACTGTCTTAATGATGAATTTGCGGTAATCGGATTTCTTCATGCGACCGTCTTCCCAGACAACCATGGACGCCACGGTCTCCGCCCCTTGAATGTGCGAGATGTCGAAGCACTCGATCCGTTCGGGACGGTCCGGCAGTGTCAGCGCGTCCTGCAGCGCATCCTGGATGGCGCGTGTGTTGGGCTTCATCACGCGGAAGCGCTGATCGTAAGACTGCTTGGCGTTGTTGCCCGCCAAATCGATGAGAGAACGCTTCTCGCCCCGAGAAGGCACTTCAATGTGCACCCGGGTGGCACGCGATCCGGTGCTGGCAAGTTGCTCCGAGAGAAGTTCCTCGAGCATTTCACGATCTTCGAAGTCCGTCGGCACATAGACGTTGCGGGGTACGTAGGGCTGGCCCAGGTAGAGTTGGCTCAGGAAAGCCGAAAAGAATTCGGCCGGACGAAAGGCGTCCCGGCCATCGCCTGCTAAGGTTCGCTCGGCGAGACCACCCGATTCCGGCAGGGCCATGCCCCCGCGACCGTCCGTCCCATGGTCGGAGGTCGTCTCCACAGCAGTTTCGAACTCAGGGAGTTCTTCCCAGAAGAACTCGCGTCGGTCGAGTACCCGCCCGCCGCGCATGTGAAACAAGTTCACCGCCAGCATGTCATTCTCATAGTGATAGCCGAAAACGTCCGTGTCATCTCCCTCGACCGCCGCCATGCGTTGCTTTTCCTGCAGTTGTTCGACAGTCGAAATCAGGTCGCGATACTTAGCCGCACGCTCGTACTCCTGATCGGCGGCTGCTTGTTCCATTCTGCGCCGCAACGAGCGAACCAGGTCCGTTTGACGGCCCTCGAGGAACAACTTAACGTCGCGCCCTGCTTCTTGATAGATCTCCGCGGTTGTCAAGGCTTCCACGCAGGGCCCCAGGCATCTGCGGATGTAATACTGCAAGCACGGACGTGGATGAAAACGGGTGAGGTCCACCTTGCAAGATGGAATCAGGAAGTGCCGGTGAATGAGGTCTACGATGCGATACGCCAGGTTGGCAGGGAAGTACGGACCGTAGTAGGTGCTTCCGTCCTTTCGAAGCCGCCGCGTGACATATACACGGGGATAGCGTTCCCCCAGAGTGAGCTTCACATAGGGATAAGTCTTGTCGTCACGCAGCAGAATGTTGAAGCGTGGCTTCTTTTGCTTGATGAGGTTGTTTTCAAGTGCCAGGGCCTCTTTGTTGTTGGCGACGACAATGTAGTCGACGTCCACCGCTTCCTTCACCAGGGTGCCCGTCTTAGCGTCCTGCCACCGCCCCTCATGGAAATAGGACGCTACGCGGTTCCGCAGACTCTTGGCCTTGCCGACGTAGATGATCTCCCCGGCGGCGTTCTTGTACAGGTACACACCCGGTTCAGTGGGAAGCGTCCGGATTTTCTGGAGGAGATCCACTTTGTGTCCATTTTAGATGAGCCGTCGGAGACGTCGCTTTTTGTCGATCTGGCATCCGTGTTCGAACAGCGGCTAGTGAGTTACATCACTAACGAGACGTCTTTTCGAAAAGCTGATTGCCCGGTTGAAGGCGCTCTTAGGTCGAAAGGTCGTTTCGGTCGGATTAGAGGAATCCAGATCTGATGGCGACCATCAGCGTTTCCTGCGACATGCAGGTACTTTATGCCACCAGCCCGATCTTTCTTCACGCAACGGATTTTCGCGTCGATGAATGAAAGAGCGATTCGGGCCTTTGTCGTTGCCGTGGGAGATCGTCAAGAATCGCACCGTGAACACTGGCTGCAACCTGGCCGCCTATCCACCGTATAAATTTTTCTATCGCCAGTGTGTCCTTTGCGCGACTTTTGTAGGTGGTAATAGGTTGCAGATACCATCAAGTCATTGTTTTACAATGGCTTAGCCCGTTCGTTCGCTTTGCCCCGAACTTGGCATCCCCCGTGCACTATGGCAGGCCGGAATGCGGAAGTTCATGGTCCTCGGTTTTCAGATTGGCATCGACTAGAGCAGTACCAGAGAGGAAGGAGCCCTCCAAGATATGACTCGCACTTCGTTAACGATTCTCTTAGCGGCCAGCATGGTCGCTTCTGTGGGATGTGCCAGCAAGAATTATGTTCGCCAGGAAACCACGCCGCTCATCAACAAGACCAATGAGCTGGATGACCTGACCGCGAAGAACACCAAAGACATTAAAGACGTCGACGCTCGCGCGCAGGCTGCAATTCAGGCCGTGCAGGCAAAGGCCACTGAAGTTGACCAGAAAGCTGTCGCTGCCGGTCAGACTGCCGACCAGGCTCAGACGACGGCCAATGCAGCCACCAAGCGTGTGGACGTGCTGACCAACACGGTCGTGAATCTCGACAACTATCGCCCAGTAGCGGAGACTTCGGTGCACTTCGGATTCGACAAGGACAATTTGACCAAGCAGGCCAAGGAAGCCCTTGACCAGTTGGCCACAGATGTTCCGAACACCAAGGGCTACATTCTGACGGTCGAGGGCGGTACGGATTCGGTCGGTCCTTCGGACTACAATTACGACCTCAGCCAGCGCCGCGCGAATTCGGTTATTCAGTACTTGGCTTCGCAGCACAACATTCCGGCGCACAAGATTTATCTGATCGGGTTAGGCAAGGACAAGCCGGTGGATTCGAACAAGACCTCCGACGGCCGCGCAAAAAATCGCCGCGTGGATGTTCGCTTGATGACGAACACCACGGGCGACAACGCGCCCGCTCAGACGCCCGGACAGGCCAGCACGACGCCGCCGAGCATGTAACCCAGTTTCCCTCCTCCCCGGAGGACTTCGCCAACACAGGCCACTCGCCCCCATGAGTGGCCTGATTTTTTTTGTGGGGTTAAGTCTGTGCGCATCATGCACACTTCAAAGCTCATGACACAGGACGAGACAGGGATCCTCGGGGACGCCGCTAAGACTGTGAAGCAAGCGCCTGGCGGAGATATCCCGCCACATCACCCACGAAGCGATGGACCGATACCTCTGCGATACGGTGCCCTACAATAGCGTTCATGGTCTTTCCCACGGCACCTAGTGGAGGCTCGTAAACACCGGAAAAATCCAACTGCGTTTCTGTTGAGGTGAGCGGATATACCGAAAGTTCGCCCTTCATGAGAGGGAACAACCTGGGCATGGTCGCCGCCTCCCACTCCAGAAGCAACCTGGTGGTATCAGGGTCCCTCTCCTCGACACTCCTGATCAAAATCTTTATGTCGGTCTTTATCCCAATGCCACCGAAATCGATGTGCAACTCAGCGGCTACCGATTGCGCCCGGGAAGCCGCAGTCTTGGTAGCAGATTGGAATACGGAGAGAGCGTTTTCCTTCAACGCATCGCGGACGCGGTCATAGGGGTGGTTTACGTAGTCGTAGCAGCGAATTTCTCGCCCTGTGTCCCCCAATGTGCTCCACTCCAATTTGACCAATCATTCGAACTCGCGGTCAGGCAACTTTACCATAGGGCCTCATACCGAAAGGCTGCCGGATGTGTAAGCAAGGATCGCGTGGCTCGTGCTTCCCTCCCAGCTGTACTTCTTCCAGCCCCTTGTTTCCAAAGCAATCACGGGGAATTTGCCTGTATGATGACTACCGCCCAAATTCAATCGTGGGCAGGGCTTGACCGCGGGAGCGACTAATCCCGCGCGAGCGGAGAGGCCCGATGTCGCAGATTGACGTTCCACTATCACACGCCGGTTTTGGACAGACGCGCCGCTCAGACAACTGGTGGATCCAACCGCTGGTTGTATTTCTCGGCCTGTCCGCTTTCATTGTTTACTCGACGTGGGCTGCGCTACAAGGTCAGCATTTCAGGTTCGGGCCATATCTCTCGCCTTTTTATTCGCCGGAGCTGTTCGGCGCCGCCAATGAGGGTTGGTTTGGTTCAAAGCCGGACTGGATGCCGGCTTGGGTTACAGCGGCCATGCTCATTCTCTGGGCGCCGGGTGGCTTCCGGGTAACGTGTTACTACTATCGCGGCGCCTACTACAAGGCGTTCTGGGCGGATCCTCCTTCCTGCACAGTAGGCGAGCCGCGCAAGAAATATCTAGGAGAGGGTTCCTTTCCTTTGATCGTGCAGAATATCCACCGGTATTTTCTTTATCTCGCCCTGGTATTTCTTATCATTCTGGCCCGCGACGTGTGGGAAGCATTCTGGTTCGATGGACGATTTGGGGTGGGCCTCGGCACTCTCATTTTGTTGGCGAACCTCGTACTACTCACCTGCTACACCTTCAGTTGCCACTCGCTTCGTCATCTGGTCGGGGGTTTTCGCGATCGTTTGGCAGGCGCTCCCGCCCGAAGGCAGGTCTATGAATGTGTGAGTTGTCTGAATCGGCGTCACATGCTGTTTGCCTGGTGCAGCCTTTTCACGGTGGCGTTCTCTGATCTTTATGTACGGTTGTGCTCGATGGGTGTGTGGAACGACTGGAGGATCGTTTAGTGGCCGAATACGTCACCCACGAACACGACGTTCTCATCATTGGCGCCGGGGGTGCTGGCCTGCGTGCTGCAGTCGAAGCTTCGGCAGCAGGCGTAAAGGTCGCTCTCATTTCAAAATCCCTCTTGGGCAAAGCGCACACAGTCATGGCCGAGGGTGGCATCGCCGCGGCGATGGGAAATGTGGACGATCGAGATAACTGGCGTGTTCATTTTGCCGACACGATGCGCGGAGGCCAGTATCTGAGTAACTGGCGGATGGCTGAGCTGCATGCCAAGGAAGCCCCGGCGCGCGTCCGCGAATTGGAAGCATGGGGTGCCCTTTTCGATCGCACGAACGATGGCCGGATCCTGCAGCGTAATTTTGGGGGCCATCGGTATCCGCGGCTGGCGCATGTCGGTGACCGCACGGGCCTCGAGATGATTCGCACGTTGCAAGACCATGGAATTCATCTCGGACTCGACGTGTTCATGGAACACACAATCGTCAGGCTGCTCAAAGACGGGGAGCGCATCGCGGGCGCATTTGGATACGATCGCGAGCGCGGGCGATTTCACCTGTTCCGCGCCAAGGCGGTGGTTCTAGCCACAGGAGGAATTGGAAGAGCTTACAAAATCACCAGCAATAGCTGGGAATACACGGGTGACGGTCATTCGCTCGCATACGATGCTGGCGCCTCGTTGATGGACATGGAATTTGTGCAGTTCCATCCGACTGGAATGATCTGGCCGCCAAGCGTGCGCGGCATTTTGGTCACGGAGGGAGTGCGCGGCGAGGGAGGAGTGCTTCGGAACAGGGATGGCGAGAGATTCATGTTCAAAGACGTTCCTCCGCTCTACGTAAACCAGACCGCCAATTCGGAGGAGGAAGGATGGCGGTACACCCAAGGTGACAAGGACGCAAGACGCCCTCCCGAACTGCTGACACGCGATCATGTCGCGCGCTGCATCCGGCGCGAGGTGCGGGAAGGGCGAGGCAGCCCTCACGGCGGCGTATTGTTGGACATCGCCTGGATCAGGGAAAAAATTCCAAACGCTGGGGAACACATAAAGAAAAAGCTACCGAGCATGTATCACCAGTTCAAGCAGCTAGCTGACATCGACATTACCCAGGAGCCAATGGAGGTGGGCCCTACAACGCATTACATGATGGGAGGCGTGCGCGTTGACGCCGACTCGCAAATGTCAGATGTTCTTGGATTGTTCGCAGCCGGAGAATGCGCCGCCGGCTTGCATGGAGCCAACCGCCTGGGTGGAAATTCTCTTTCCGATCTCTTGGTATTCGGCCAGCGAGCCGGGGAGTACGCCGCGGCTTTCGCAAAAGAACACTCTTTATGCAATGTCGACAATGGCGAACTCAAATCAGCGGAAACGTGGTCTCTGCAACCTTTCGAGCGGAAGAGTTCGGAAAATCCATATGCCGTACAGAGTACGTTGCAAGAGGTAATGCAGGACCTGGTGGGCATCGTCCGGCATGAGCAGGAGATGTTGCAAGCCCTCGATCGCATTCGAGAACTAAGAACTGCCAGTGAGCGCGTCAGCGTAGACGGAAACCGGGAATACAACGCAGGCTGGCATACCGCCCTAGACCTGTACCATCTCCTGACGGTTTCGGAAATTGTGACTCGAGCCGCACTTGAGCGAAAAGAAAGTCGCGGCGCCCACTTTCGCGATGATTTTCCAGAAAAGAACAATCAGTTCGGGGCGTTCAACATTGTCGTGCGAAAAGGCGCCGACGGCACAATGAAGTTTGCACGCGAACCGATGCCAATCATGCGGCAGGACCTGCAGCAGATCGTAGAGGAGATGAAGTAATGGCGACGGCCACGTTTCGGATCTGGCGCGGCGAGAAAGGCCAAGGACAATTCCGCGACTATACGGCTGAAATTGCGTCCGGCATGGTGGTCCTCGATATCGTTCATCAGATACAGGCGGAACAGGCCGGTGATCTCGCCGTTCGTTGGAATTGCAAGGCGGGGAAATGCGGCTCCTGCTCGGCCGAAATAAACGGAATGCCGAAATTGATGTGCATGACGCGCTTGAATACCCTCGCGCTTGATAAGCCGGTCACGATTGAACCGATGAAGGCGTTTCCGCACATAAAGGACCTCGTCACCGACGTATCGTGGAATTACCGCGTGAAACAACGTATCCCGAAATTCACGCCCCGGCCTCCCGACGCTCCGGATGGCACCTGGCGCATCGCCCAGGAGGACGTCGAACGAGTCCAGGAGTTTCGCAAGTGCATCGAATGCTACCTCTGCCAGGACGTCTGCCACGTATTGCGTGAGCACCACATGCAGGAACAGTTCATTGGTCCACGATTCCTCGTTCATGTGGCCGCCCTGGAAATGCATCCATTGGATGTGGGGGATCGACTTCAAGACCTGAGAAAGCAATTCGGCATCGGCTTGTGCAATATCACCAAATGTTGTACGAAGGTGTGTCCTGAAGGCATCACAATTACGGATAACGCCATCATTCCCCTCAAGGAGCGCGTGGTCGATCGCTTCTTCGACCCGTTATCGAAATTGTTCCGCGTTTTTCGTCGACAGGAAACCTAGGAGGTCCTAATGCATTTCGACCTGAAATCTATTTCCGTGCAAAGCATCCCCGAGGCGCTCGCGAAGGTGGAGCGCTACCGGCTGTTGAATGAACCCACTCTCGCGGAGAGCATTTGCCTCGATATCTTGGCCATTGTGCCAGACCACCAGCAGGCGCTTATCTCGCTCCTTCTCGCGCGAACCGATCAATTTCAGATGCAAGTGCCGGCGAAGGCAGCTCAGGAAGTTCTCGCGCGAATTAAGGGCGATTACGAGCAAGCCTATTACGCCGGCATCATCTGGGAGCGTGTGGGCCACGCCCGGATTCGCCAGGGCACCACTGGAGGGGGCGCGTCCGCGTACCACGCCCTGAAAGAAGCGATGAGTTACTTCGAGAGAGCCATCAGCTTTGCTTCCCCCGGAAACGACGACGCCATTCTGCGATGGAATACTTGTGCGCGCGTGATCATGGAGAACCCGGAAGTCCGACCATTGCCCGAGGAAGACCCTGCTCAGGTGTGGATGCGCGGCGAAGGCAGCTCAAGGATCGCAGACGTTTAAGATCGACGTTGCGGGTTTTCAAAAGTTTCAACGTTTCTTAGGTTTCAAGGATCTCTCGGAAGCCGGCGAAATATTGAACCCTTGCAACCTTGAAAAATTGAAGCCTGTCCTGTCGCCGTCGAGCGTTGCGAAATTTTGCAGTACGAAGAAGCCATCCGCTAGCTGACACCCAGCATCTACTAGATGACAATTCAGCTCTTCAATCTGCATTGTCGAAAACCGCTTCGGAAGTCACATTATGGCAGAGACACAAGAGAATAGACCCGATTTCAGAAATGGATTTTCGATTAGCGACCTCCGCGATGGAGGCATGGTCGCGGGTCAAGTCGATGGCGAGGAACTCGTTCTGGTTCGCCGTGGCGACGAATTTTTTGCTATCGGTGCACATTGCACACATTACGGTGGTCCGCTCGCTGAAGGTTTAGTCGTGGGAGACACGGTACGCTGTCCCTGGCACCATGCCTGTTTTAACTTGCGAACTGGAGAAGCGCTCCGGGCTCCAGCTCTCGACCCGGTCTCTTGTTGGCGAGTGGAAAGGATCGACGACCGAATCTTCGTTCGCGACAGACTTGCTCCACCTGCTCCCACGCGTGTGGCAAACGCTCCCAACTCGGTTGTGATTGTAGGAGGCGGCGCTGCCGGTTTGGCTGCGGCTGACATGCTGCGCCGTGAGGGCTACGAAGGTCCACTTACCATCATAAGTGCCGATGACTCTCCGCCCGTAGATCGCCCTAACCTTTCCAAGGATTACCTGGCAGGCACGGCACAGGAAGAGTGGGTTCCCTTGCGTCCGCCTGACTATTATCGTGACCGCCGCGTTGATCTTCTCCTGCACTCGAGAGTCTCTTCCCTGGACACAAAGAAAAGGCAGATAGCATTTGAAAATGGCAAGAGACTCGAATTTGGCGCTCTGCTATTGGCAACCGGAGCGGACCCGATCCATTTGCCGATTGAAGGCGCAAGTGATTCTCAGATCCACTACCTGCGTACCTTCGCGGATAGCAAGGCGATCATAGCCAGGGCAGCCTCAGCAAAACGTGTGCTAGTGGTAGGTGCCAGCTTTATCGGTATGGAGGTTGCGGCATCGTTGCGCGCCCGCGGAATCCTGGTAAATGTCGTAGCACGTGACCGACAGCCGCTCGAACGGATCATGGGAGCTGAAGTGGGTCTCTTCATCCGCAAACTTCACGAAGCCCATGGTGTGACCTTTCATTTGGAAGATACTGTCAAACGGATAGACGGTCGCACGGTCACATTAAATAGCGGAACAACTTTGGATGCAGACTTTCTGGTCCTGGGCGTAGGAGTACGTCCGTCCCTGACTCTGGCCGAACAAGCTGGTCTTAGAATTGATCGCGGCATCACCGTGAACGAATACCTCGAAACCAGCGTTGCCGGGATCTTCGCCGCCGGCGACGCGGCACGTTGGCCCGATCCGCGCACCGGCGAACGAATTCGCGTCGAGCATTGGGTCGTTGCAGAACGCCAAGGGCAAGTAGCCGCCAAAAATATTCTTGGCAGGCGCGAGAGGTTTGATACAGTCCCGTTCTTCTGGAGCCAGCACTACGATGTGGCCCTCAACTACGTAGGCCACGCTGAGAAGTGGGATGCCGTTGAAATCGATGGGAACCTGGATGCCCGCGATTGTGCCGTGACGTACAAGAAAGATGGAAGGGCCCTGGCTGTCATAACGATCTCGCGCGACCTCCAGAGTTTGAGGGCCGAGGTTGCCATGGAAGCTGAGCTTCAGTCGAAACGCCAACAAGTCGCTTGAACGGACCGAGTGCGGCTTAAGACGAGAACAGCCAAAACTAGAGAGCCAAACATGTCGATTCGGCCAGTTAAGCGCCTTATCCGATCTAAGCCAACCACGGAAGGTGCCGGTGTGCACTTGCACCGTGCCTTCGGTTTCGGAAGCACAAAAGACTTCGACCCTTTCCTCCTCCTGGATGATTTTCGCAATGATGTCCCCGAGGACTACCTGGCAGGTTTCCCCTGGCACCCGCATCGGGGCATTGAGACGATTACTTACGTTCTCGCCGGCACTGTTGAGCATGGTGACAGCATCGGCAATAGCGGCACTATAGGCGCCGGTGACGTGCAGTGGATGACTGCTGGGAGCGGCATCATTCATCAAGAGATGCCGAAGGGCGATCGCGCAGGACGCATGCATGGATTCCAACTATGGGGCAACCTTCCTTCCTCCATGAAAATGACCAGCCCACGGTACCAGGAAGTGAACGCACCGGAGATTCCCGAAGTCACGGATGACGATGGCACGCATGTGCGAATCGTGTGCGGCAGTTTCTGGGGAAAGAAGGGTCCGGTGGAGGGCGTCGCTGCCGATCCTGTTTATCTCGATGTCTCGCTTTCCCCTGGTAAACGAAAAACGCTGCCGGTGGAAACCACTCGTCACGCCTTTGCCTACGTCTTTGCTGGAAGTGGAAAATTCTGTAACGCTTCGGGTCCTCTTTCCGTGCCAACCGAAGCCATCAAGTGGCTGGACACTACCCCGCCTCGAGAGGCCGATAACCGATCGCTCATACTCTTTGACCGTGGTGACGACGTTAGCGTGCAAGCCGGGGAGGAGGGAATCCGGTTCCTGCTCGTCTCGGGGAGACCACTTGAAGAACCCGTGGCGTGGTACGGTCCCATCGTGATGAATACGCAAGAACAGCTTAGACAGGCTTTCACCGAACTTCAGGAAGGCACATTCCTCAAAGAAACTCGCCATCGTTGAGTAAGATTGCGTCTTTCGAGCCGCGCATGCTGACACGATAGATCTGGCTTACCATCCTTACAACGTCGTTGCAGTCATCTCGTCGCGAGGAAGTCCAGGCCCACCAGTTGTTCTTGTTGATGGCACGGCGTCTGGGGAGTGCATGTTTCCATGTAACTGATGAGTGTTCGTCTGCTCGAGACCGGTGAAATTGAGGTTTTCGCGGCAACTCGACGCTTCTTGTGAGTCTCAGCGCCTGAATAGAGCAGTCGCTTGTCGATGATAGAAACGCTCACTCAAGCAAGCTTTGCTATGCAGCTTTTGTTTGCTCGCCAAAGAAACGTGCGCGCACACCGTCGTCGATGGGAAGCTCGGGTCCACTCATAATGTGGTCGGGGATTCGCGTCGGATCCTCCGCTATGAGCGGCATAGCGACGGCTCGCGTGCGATCCGCTTCCGGGCTTTGTTCCTGAAACACGTGCCGCAACCATTCGCAAGAGGTATGGATCACCGAGAAATAGCGGCGGTGACTGGTCGCATAATCGTTGCTGGCAGATTCCCAATTGTTGCTGCTCAGGAGTTTGTCGCTGAGGGCGCGCACATCACGCAGAGTCAAAGACATGCCTTGGCCAAAAATGGGGTCGCTGGTTGCGGCCGCATCCCCAATCAGGGCTACCCCGTCGGAGTACGGGTGTTCCACCCAGTCCTCGTCGCACGAAAACGACGCCAGCGGCCCGATACATCGAAGATCGCCTTCATAAAAGCTGGGAGACGCCGTCGTCCTCCTTGACTCATCAAGAAACCGGGGCAGCGTCTGCTCTCCTTGCAGACGCTCTATTCCGTCGCTGGGATATCCGAGATAGGCGCGAAACCGATCCTTGCCCTGGTACACGACCGCATTGACCATCGCGATGCCAGGGTTAAAGCAGTAGTGCCCCAGATCCTGCGGCATGGCCAGCCCGCTGAGCAAGACTCCAGCAAACAGAAAAGGGTGCGACTGGCGCTTGAGCTCAAAGCCTGCCCACTTGCGCGCGGCCGAACTGCGCCCATCGGCGGCCACCACCAGGCGTGCCGAGACTTTCTCGCTACCGCTTGACGCATGAAACTGCACCCGTGGCGGCTTGCCGGGTTGGATGTCCGTGACCGTGGTGCCGCGGCGAATCTCTGCGCCCGCTTTGGACGCAGCCTCCAGCAATGCTTCCTGCATCTGAGGATGGCTGAAACCCAATGCAGGCAATCCCTGTGGGGTTGTGGCAGTCAAGTCGCGAGGAGCGCCCATACCCATCTCGACTTTGGGCACGTAGCAGCCGCAGCTTTGCAGCAAGTCTTCAATGAACAGCAGCCGCGCTTCGGCGACTCCCCAAGGCGCCAGGAATTCACCGCGGACCCGATCCTTGAACTTCGCTTCCTGCTCAAGAACGAGGACGCGGGCACCGGCTTCGGCCATGGTCTTAGCCAGTGCCGCTCCACCTAACCCTCCTCCTACCGCAATCAAGTCATAATCGTTGACCGGCATACTCATTGCCTCCGCTGCCGGGCGAATCTTACTTCTGCGCCTAGTATCGGTCAATGTCACCATGCGTTCCGCCACCGGCTCCAAAGAAAAACCGGTGAAAGCAAGGCTCGCGGCAAGTCGATGTTCAAGAGGGTAATCAGCCCCAATTTCACCAGTTGGCATGACCTCAAAGACGAACCGCATCTTGCTCCAACAAACGCGATAAACTCTGATCCGTTCAAAGCTCGATGGTGGAGGTCGTCATGGAACTGAACGAGAAAGCGCGCCTGCAGGCGTTGCACCGGTACAAGATTCTCGATACGGATCCGGAAAAAGCGTTCGACGATCTCACACTTCTGGCGTCGCAAATCTGCGAAACTCCCGTGGCGCTGATCACGCTGATTGACTCGAATCGGCAGTGGTTCAAGTCGAAAGTTGGTGTAAGCGTGAGCGAAACGCCGCGCGAGATTTCTTTCTGCGCCACGGCCATCCAACAGCCGGATCTCTTCGTCGTGCCGGATGCCAGCAAGGATCCGAGATTCAGTGCGAATCCTTTTGTCGTGTCTGATCCCAAAATTCGATTCTATGCCGGCGCGCCCTACACCAGTTCCGACGGTCATCGCCTGGGTACTTTGTGCGTGGTGGACGTGGTGCCGCGCCAGCTTACTTCAGATCAGGAAAATGCGCTGTTGGCCTTGAGCCGTCAGGTGCAGGCGCAGTTTGAGCTGAGAAAGAACCTGATCGACCTGCGCCTCGCACTCGATGAGCGCGACCGTGCCGAAGCGGAGCGTGACAGGACCCTCGACGAATTGCGGCGAGCCCTCGAGCACGTGCAACGTTTGAGCGGATTGCTGCCGGCATGTTCAGCCTGCAAGTTGGATGTAACGATACCCGCTAACCCCAACGCGATTTCCGGAGTCGTGGATGGAGTAATGCAGATTGCGCGCGAGATGAGATGTGCGGAAGGCAACGAATATCAGGTTGAGTTGGCCCTGCGGGAGGCGCTTGCCAATGCTATCGTTCACGGCTGCAACAACGATCCCGATAAGAAGGTGGAGTGCTGCGTAGCCTGCACCGAATCTTCGGATGTAGTGATCGTCGTACGCGATCCCGGCGAGGGCTTCGCCCCAAGTGCCGTGCCCAATCCTCTCGCCTTGGAGAACCTAAATTCCGCCCATGGCCGCGGAATCTATCTCATCAATCAACTGATGGATGAAGTCTCGTTCGAACGCAACGGTACAGAAATTCGCATGCGCAAAGCGGCCGCGGCTTCAGCAACTCCAACTGAGGCGGGAGCGGCCTAGTCAACGTTTGCAGTTATCCTGTGTACCTATGTCTGCGTATACTCGTCGCATGCGGAATATCGTTGTCGTGTTGTTTCTAGGGTCATTGTTATTCGCGGAATCCGTTGCTGGGTTGAAATGGACAAGCCCAAGGGGCTGGAAGACGGAAGCCCCCAAGCCCATGCGCGCTGCGACCTACAGCATTTCACCTGCGTCCGGAGATACGGCGAGCGCGGAGTGCGCGGTTTATTTCTTTGGAGCCGGACAGGGCGGGAGCGTGGAATCGAATCTGGAGCGTTGGAAAGGACAGGTACTCGGTTCCGATGGCAAACCAGCCGACGCGAAAATTACGAAGCGGACCGTTCACGGGCTGGCGGTGACAACGATTGATTCGTCGGGCGATTACACTGGAATGGGCGGCCCTATGTCGGCGACAAAATCCGTACAAAGCAATTATCGCTTGCTAGGCGCAATTGTGGAGGGTCCGGACGGAAACGTATTCATTAAGCTTACGGGTCCAGCGAAAACGGTCGTGGCCAGCCAGGCCGACTTCGAGAAACTCCTGAACTCATTCGAAAAAGAAAATTGATCGCTTTCAGTTCCCGTCGCCGTGCGTTCGAGCCTTCCCCTGGAATAAATGGGTCTTCCTCAGGCTTGCGCCTTTGCAGGCGATTCTGTGGGATTTCCTCGGGCATGCCCCGTTGTATTAAGAACATCACGACTAGAATTATTCCAAACGGAACGAGCGCCAGAAGTTGCCACCAGCCGCTTCGATTAGTTTCATGTAGCCGCCTCGCTCCTGCTGCGATGAGAGGCAGTAGGGTAACAAGCGAGAACAGCACATAGAGCCCATAAGCAAGTGTCCACGCGACCGCACTCCCAAGCAGCACAGCGAGGAAGAACCACCAGTATTCGCTACGTGTTGCCCGTCCGTTGAAATCGGCATATTTTGCAAAGCACGCCTTGATTGCGTCAACCATTGGCATTCAAGAACGCCTCCGTTTCTGACAACGAGGTCCGCACGACTCACTTATCCCGTTGAGTGTAGACGGAAGTGAGCCTTGTTGGTGTTAAATCTCGAACTAGGCACGTTCGACTGCGCTCCTAATGCAGTCAATGGGTTAATCGACGGATGTTATCAATTGTTCCTGAGTGTCCGTTTGCCTTCCAACTGGGCCTTCACTTTCGTAACACTTGTGAGATTCGCGTGCCGAACGCATACTTGGTTTCACCGCTGTTTAAGCGGCACCGTTTTGGGGGAGATGAATGAAACTGCAACGCCTCGCACTAGGCTTCGGTCTGCTCACGCTCTTGGTTTTCAATTTTGCATATGCCACGCAGCAACAGAAAGGGTCCGACGAAGTAGCCATTCGGGCAACGGTCACCGACTACATAGAAGGTTACTACACTGGCGACGCGGGTCGTATGGAGAGATCGTTGCATCCACACTACCTGAAGCACACGATCAGCGAATCCAATGGCCAGCTCAAAATGAGCGAAAAGACAGGTCTGCAGATGGTACAGGATGTGCGCCTAAACGGCCCCTCGACACTTCCTGCGTCGGAAAGGAAGGAAGAGATCACCATACTCGATGTAACGGGTGATGTGGCTTCCGCAAAACTGGTCACGGCACACTGGGTAGATCACATGACGTTGTCGAAGTGGAACGGGGACTGGAAGATTGTGTCCGTGGTGCTTAGTGAACAAGACTAATAACACATTCTTGCCGACATTGTTGCAGGCCCGCCATTTGGGCGTTTGAATTTGGCGGAAATCTATGGCAGCGAAGTTCTGGTTGGCTTCTTTACAAGGCGCTGCGCACTGATCGTTTTGGTGGGGACCAGCTTCAAGATCAATCAAACGCCCATTGGGGTGATTCCGTAGCACCGGGCCAGGTCATTGATGCCTGTCCGTAAGGCCGCCCAGTAGCGTTCCGGCTGCGTGCCATAATTGCCCCGCGTCAAAACTTGGTTGACGCGTCGTGCGCTGTCCATGACTTGTTCCATCTGGACGCGGGTTTCCATGTAATTGGAGGTTGGATCGAACTTGCGCCGGAGCCGGTTTGTAGATCGATTCAGTTCATCCATCGCGTCTTCCAAATCATCCTTTGTCTGCTTCGCTCGATCTTGACGGGCCTGCGAATTGGAGGGATTTGCCTGACGACGTCGCGTTGTCGTTCCGTTGTCCTGTGCCGTTTGTGCTTTCGAACGGGCATCCTCACCTCGGTTATCCAAGTATTTCCGGAATTCATCCACCCCATCTTCTACTTTGCGGATGCGGTCTGCCACTTGTGCCTTCGAGAACGGACTCGCTTGGGCATTGGCAAGTTCTAGACTAGAAATTGCAAACAAAATGACGGCCAATACCCTGGTCAAATTTGATGTCATTGCACTCGTCCCCTACCCGGTGTCCGACAGGAGGAAATCATGAAGCGATGGCGGGTTCGCACCACGCGATTACAAGTGGTGCGCCAACACATGAGAACTGGCAGAAGTGACAGTAACGGTAGCTCAGTGAGTTTCGATTCGGAGTTGCCTCAACCCTGTGGCACTCAAGAGGTGTGAGTACCATTGTGCGGTTGGCGAACCGCTTTCACCCATTACTGCAGGGAATTGGGGGTTGTGGGTAATCGCCAGATAGTGTCATTGAGCACTCAAACGTACGGCTCATGCAGTTGAACGGGCGCTGTGGCCCTCCGCACGCGCAGGTTGATCGCTTCCACGAAGACTGAGTACCCCATAGCAAAGTAGATATAGCCCTTCGGTATGTGCAGCCCGAGACCTTCTCCGACCAACGAGAAGCCAATCAGCAGTAAAAACGAGAGCGCGAGGACTTTCACCGTCGGATGGCGATTAACAAAGGCGCTGATCGGCCCCGCTGAGAACATCATCACGCCGATCGCCAGAATCACCGCTGTGATCATGATGCTGATTTCGTTGGCCATGCCAACTGCGGTAATCACAGAATCCAGCGAAAAGACTATATCCAGCATCGCAATTTGAATAATCACAGCGGCAAACGACGGCCCCACCCGCACCGACCTCTGGCCTTCTTCACCTTCCAAGCGCTGGTGAATTTCGATCGTCGCTTTCGCGAGCAGGAACAGACCACCTCCGATCAAGATGAGATCGCGTCCTGAGATGCTACGCCCCAAGACATAAAAAAGGGGAGCGGTCAGCCTGATGATCCAGACAATGGAAAGTAAAAGCACCATGCGCATCCCCATCGCGGCCAGAAGTCCCACCCGCCGAGCCGGGCCTTGTTGTGGCCCGGGAAGCTTGCTTGCCAGAATCGAAATGAAGATGACGTTGTCGATGCCGAGCACGATCTCAAGAAACGTCAACGTGATGAGCCCTACCAGACCGGAAGACGTGAAGAATGCGTCCATGGTCATCCCTCTCCCTGGAAGCTAAGCTGCATATTAACGCCGATGACTCGCACCGCTACGCTTCACGCGGCGTGGCGCCCGCGAGCAGAAGGACGGCGCCGCAAAACATGAGCGTATCTGCCACGTAGTTAATGCCGTTGCTAAGACTCGCGCGGTCCACCACTCCGATTGGCACGTAGACGATTAACTCCACAAAAAGCACGGTCAAGCCTAGCCACGCAGCCGCCGCGCGGGTTTTCTTGCCAACAAGCAACAGGATTCCTGCGACTGCATAAACCACGGCTGTCAGGTATGTCCAAATGGCGTGTCCGTAGACCCATTCGGGGGTCACGCGATTCAGCGGAATGCCGGGGACGTAATTGCCGTGCATGAATTGTTCGAAGCTGAAAAATAGCACGGGAATAGCAATGAAGTATCGCCCAATCGTCGCAAGAAGGTGCGTGCCGTGCTCGCGCCACTGCTTCGTGAGGCGGGCTGCCAGCGCCAGAGCGCTGCCGCTGAAGGATAACTCTCGCAGCATGACCGCCAATGCAAACCGATCGCGCGGGTTTTGCGCCCAACCGGGGGCGTCCATGAGCACTACGAAGAGGAAAAACGTCAAGCCGAGCAAACTCGCCGAGAGACGGGCCTGAATCCCCGTTACCAGGCTGAGCGCTGCGGCGATGAAACAAGCACCGACGAAATACGCCCAAAACTGATGCCAGGGAATCCACGTCGGTATGATCGACGCGATGGCTTCCGTTAGCGTGAAATGCTCGGTGCCGAAGGCGGCGAGAGGTGCTGCGTAAAAAAGCGGGCCGAATAGAACCAGCCCGTCGAGTCCTCGAGCTTTTTGCCAATCGCCACGAAGAAAAATCGTGACCAGTCCGATTGCAAAAACCACTCCACCAACACAATATGACCAAGTCACCTGGCTGGGGATTGCGAGCAGAGCGATCACGGCCGACGAATTCACAAAGGTGCCCCTCCTGACGATTCCTCTCCGCCCACGGTGGAACGTATTCGTGCGGCGGATTTTACTACTCTTCCCGGTGAGAGTGTGGATAGGTGACTTCGCGGTACAAGTGGATCATCTGGAAACTCGGTTTGGCAGGCAAGGAACGCAACAACCTTGTGCTCACTGATGAGCAAGATTGTGGAGAGAGTAAGCTCTGCGCTCAATTGACATAGCATAGTTACTCATTGCCTGAGTCCGAGATTTCTTGTCACGTCTTGCCGATCGAAGCTAATATCTCTGTCCTCATGAAAGGCGCTGTCTATACCAAGGGGAAGTCGGGAAAGGTCCTCGTTGTGAAGGACCTGGAACAGCCTGTGCCCAAGGACGACGAGGTTGTCCTGCGAGTTCGCGCCGCTTCGGTGAATCCGCTCGACTGGCGTTTGAAAGTAGAGCGGCCTGGAGTGGATGTTGCTGGAGAGGTCGTGGCGGTCGGGCGAGGAGTGACGCATTTCAAGCCGGGCGATGCCGTGTTCGGCGTTGGCAAAGGCGTTTTTGCCGAATATGCCCGCGCTCAAGAGAGCAAGTTAGTGCTGAAGCCGGAAGGCGTGAGCTTCGAGCAGGCGGCCGCTGTGCCAATTGCAGGGCTGACGGCCTTGCAGGGCTTGCGCGACAAGGGACGCCTTCAGGCAGGACGGAAGGTCTTGATTAACGGTGCCGCAGGAGGGATCGGCACCTTTGCCGTACAGATTGCGAAGTCATTTGGTGCTCACGTCACCGGGGTTTGCAGCGCGAGAAATGTTGAGTTGGTGCGCTCGCTTGGCGCCGACCGGGTCATAGACTACACCCACGAGGACTTCGCGCAGGACAGCGAACCATACGACCTGCTTCTCGATAACGCGGCAAATCGCTCGTTATCTGCGATGAAGGGCGTGCTGAGTTCGGATGGCAAGTGTGTGATGGCTGGAGCGCCCAAAGAATTTTGGGCAGTCTTGACCCGGCTGCTCAAGACCGTCGCGTGTTTGCCGTTTTGGAGACAGAAATTCAAGTTTTTCATTGCGAATGTCAGTCGAGACGACCTGACGCTTCTTGGCGAAATGATCAAAGCCGGGAAAGTAACACCTGTCGTCGACCGACGCTACCCGCTGGCGGAAGTCGCCGATGCCATCGCCTACGTGGAAGAAGGGCACGCTCGCGCGAAGGTAGTCATCACGATCGCATAGGTTTATAAGTGCTGGTAAGAGGAGACAGTTCGTGAACTCATTTGAGGAGAAACGCCGAGCCCTTCTCATCACCGCGGGAAGCCTCGGCATGAGCCAAGTGTTAGCACAGTGCCTCGTCGAGAGTCAGGAGGCAGCGCGGCAAGGGCATGTGGTTGGCGCCGGCGAGGGAGAACACCTCATTCATTTTCGCGACCAGGGAAATATCTTCATCAAAGTTGGCTCGGCCACAGGATCAGAGCATCTCGCATCAGGCACCCAGCAAGTGATGGTCGGTAGCGGCATTCCGATCCACCGACACTTCAAGATGGACGAGGCCTTCTATGTTCTGGAAGGCAGCGGGATTGTCATTCTGAACGACGTGCGTCACTCATTTGAAAAGGGCGGAACGATCTTTATTCCCAAAAACTCCTGGCATGGATTTGAAAATCCCGATCACGAACTCCTGCTGCTCTGGGTTGTTTCGCCGGCTGGCTTGGATGGCCTTTTCCGTGAGACTTGTAGTCCGCCCGGCGCGCCTCGGAAACAGTTCACCCGAGACCAGATCAAGGAGATTGCCCGGAAATATAACACGGAATTCAGGTGAGCCCATTCGGCTGAGGTGAAGGAAGAACTGCTCAATTTCCCCCGTGGATCCAGTTCTCCAGTTCGCCAGTTGAGCGCATCAGGCTCACGCGAGCCTGCTGCAGATCGTACTTCGTATCCTGCAGCGCGAGGAAGCGCTCGTTGGCTTGAGTGCGGGCATCGCCGAGATCACGGAGGGGAGCGGTTCCGGCGTCGACACGCGTCTGCAGGGCGTCGAGACTTGATTCGGCGACTTCGTATTCAAGTTGCGCGACTTCTTGAGCCGCTTCCAACTGTCGAACCGTGCGCTGCAGTTTAAGTGTTTCCTCCGACGCCTGGTTCTTGGCGGCCTCGGCCTGTTTCTTCGCTTTGGATGCGTCCGCATCGGCACCCTTGGCGCGCTCTTTTTGCGAGAAATTGAGGAATGGGAAGCGAATCACCACTCCAATCGTGGCATTGTTGGGTTCGAAGGTTTTGAAGAAAAGGTCGTAATTGTTGTAGGTAGTGAGGCGCGCGTACTGTGTCGCAAAATCGAACGTTGGCCAGAATGCGCGGTGCTCAGCTTTGGCGCGCAGGTATTGTGCTCGGGCATGTTGTACTGCGGATTCGACGGCGGGATTGCTATCAACCTTGCTGTGGAGATCCTCTTCCAAGGGAAGGGCGGGGAACGGTGGAAGCGAATCGGAAACGGTTTCGATGGACGCAGCCTGCAGGCCAGTAAGCCTGGCCAGATGTTCGCGCAAGACGTCAGCGGAACCTTGCGCTTCAGTCAATCGCAGATGCAGGCGCGCAGCGGCCAGGCGCGCTTTGGTTCGCTCGACTGGACTATCGACTCCTTCCTTCACGCGTTCTGCCATCGCTTCTTCCAGTTTCATGGCGGCGGCCTGCTCGTCCTGCAAACGGCCGATGCGCTGTTCCCAGCGACTCAGTGATGCGTAGCTGAGCACCGTGTCCTGAATCACCTGATTGCGCTGATCTTTGCTTTGCGCCGCCGTGGCTTGGGTGTCGACGCGGGCGGCGCGGATCGCTTCCCGCAACGATGGATTGTAGAGCGCTGAGCTCGCGTTGAAATTAACCAGAGAAGGGGCAGCACCTTCCAGGCTGAGCGGAAAGCCCCATGATTTGCCGAGTCCCGAACCGATCGTCCCCTGCGGAATGTAATTGTTGCGGAGTTCCCGGTAGGCGGCGAAGACTCGCTGCTCGTCGGCGGCTGCGATCGCCGAAGTTGTGCTGTGCGACAAGGCAAGTTCCACGGCGCGCTTTAAAGGCAGCGGCTCTGCGGAGAGGGTGACCGGCAGCAAGCAGGCCAGCACGCACAGCAAATGCGCCAAGGATGTTCTATGACACTTGCAGTCATTCATCGCTTCACCTTTTTGGAGAAAGGGGATTCAAGAGAGCTAGAAAAGCTGAGTGGGACCATGTTGGCTAAGAATAGCCAAGGGAATGGTTCGAGCGGAACAAAAAAGTCGCCTGCGGAGAGCGCCACTGCTTTTGAAGAACGTTGTTCGCTGCAAGCAACGCTTGACCGCGGGTTTGGGTGCCCCGGCCTATCGCGCTTTATGCGAAGGCCGGGTTTGTGGAGCGGAACTGCGCAGGGAACGACCGAAAGATCCGGCATTTGAAACTTAGCTGCGCTTCTTCGCTTCGTATGCCGGTGCCAGATTCGGAGACCGACCCAGCCTTCGCGAAGAACGCGATAGGCTGGGGCACCCTTTGGTGTTGTACGCTCTCAAGTGCGGTCGACACGCCCACACGACAGGCGCCGCGACGGCTGCGCTACCGGTTCACTCGATTCAAGGCTTCGCGGGCGCGGACGAAGTCTTTTGCTTGTGCCAGGGCCAGTTGATATTCCTTCGCGGCTCCCTGCTTGTCGCCTTGCTTTTCCAGAATGTTTCCCAGCAGGTAGTGGGCCTTGAACGGAGGCGCCTGTTCCACTGTAGGGGACGCCAGATAGCGCTGCACGAGTTGCACAGCAAATGGCAAGTCGCGGTTCGTGCGCAGCAGGGTTGAGGCGGCATCAATCAGTACGTCCGCGCGATCGATGGGGGCAGAGGCGGCGTGTTTCAAGGCGTCCTGCATTTCATCGAAGCGTTTGGTGTTGCGGTAGAAGAGTGCGAGGTTGAGCCAAGTGCTGGCGTTTCCGTGGCTTTCTTCGATAGCGGCGCGATATTCGCGTTCTGCTGTTGCGGTGTCTTTGTTCTTTTCCGCGATTCGTCCAATGATCCAATGCGCTTTGGCGGCGTCCAGCTGGGAAAGAGCGTCGGCCTGCGCGCGGGCTTTGTCCTGTCCACCGCCGACGATGCCAGGCGCTTCGAGATAGAACTCAGCCAGGTCTGTCCGGTTGATGGCGTTCTTGGGATCCAGAGCGACTGCGCGTTCGAACTCCGTGCGAACTTTCTTGGCAAGCCCAGCCGCTGCGAAGAAGTTGGATGCATCAGCCTTCTCCCCATAGCTCCGGCCGAGCCATAGGTGATATTCGCTCTTGTCAGGAGCAAGCGCGACGGCTTTTTCGCAGGCTGTTACAGCGCGGTCCCAGTTGCTCACGGCAAAATATGCGCGACACAAAAAATTGTAGGACGCCGCGTCATTGGGAGCCGAGCTAATGCGGCCGCTGAGAGTTGTAATGGCGTCGTCGACGCGCCCAGCCGCCAGCAGGTCTGACGGAGAGTCGGCTGCCTGCGCAGACGCCGTCCACGAGAGTATCCCTAAGAGGAAACACTTTACGATCGACTTCATCGTTTACTGAACCACCTTTACTGGACTGCCATCACGGAGGGGCCGGAGAGGCGACATGGAGCTGAGGGCGACAACATCCTTGTCGCTCAGCCCATCGCTCACTTCGATCCTGGTTAGATTAGATGCGGCTACTGTCACCGCGCGACGATGTAATTTGTCGTTCACAATCTGGTACACGTAGGGCTTGGAATCGTCCTGGCGGAGCGCCTCGCGAGGGATGGTCAAGACGGCGTCATGCTGGGCAATGATGACGGTCACGCTCACGTTTGTGTTGGGTAGAAGGCGGAGGTCGTGATTGTCCAGAAGGACTACGGTTTCGCCGACGTTGCGAGTACCGTGCAGCTTGACGGTGGAGGGGAGCACGTCCACCATACCATTCCAGATCCGGCCGGGCATCGCGTCCCAGGTGACTTCGGTTCGTTGGCCGTGGTTCAGCTTTCCGATATCCGGCTCGTCGACGTAGGCGCGTACCAGGACTTGCGAGAGATCAGCCACCTGCAGGAGTAGGTCTCCAGGTTGCACGTAAGCGCCCTGCTTTACCGGAAGAACATAGACCACGCCATCAAAGGGAGCGACGATGTTGGATTTCTGCAGGACATCTGTGGCTGCATCATAGGCTGCTTGCGCTTCGGAACGCTGGGCTTCGACGTGCTCGACTTCGGGTCTCGAATAGCGTTCTTTTTCCTTGCGCTCCAGGAGGTCGAGGTCGGCCTGGGCGCGTTGTAAGGTATTTTCTGCTTCTTTGACTTCTCCGAGGGAAGCAGCGCCTTTCTGCTGAAGACGTTTAAAGGCATCGAGGCTGCGTTGCGCGGAGTCGCGATCAGCGCGGGCCTTCACGATCTGCGTCCGCAGAGTGAGCACTTCTTCCTGCGACCCACCTTTCTGAACGGCTTGGACTTCAGCTTGGGCGCCCTTCAGCTGTGCCTGCGCACGAGCTGCCTGGCTGCGGGCTTCCGAGTCGTCAAGTTGTAAAAGCAACTGACCTTTGCGGATGTGATCGCCCTCTTTCACGAACAGGTGCTGCACGGTGGTGCTCACAGGCGCGTGCGCTTCGAAATTCTGCGAAGGCTCGATTTTGCCGTTGGTGGAAATGACGCTGCGCATGGAGGCGCGCTCAACAGAGGCCGCGCGGACCGGAATCACCTCATCGCGAATGGAATTGAACGAAGCCAGCAGGATGATGGCGAGTCCCGCTCCGAGAAAAATGACCAGCCAACGGTGGCGGCCGAAGAAACCGGATTTTTCCTTATCTGCCAATGCCATGAAGTGGGTTGCGCAAGAAACAATTTACCACCCTAGAGCATGCGCGACGTTGTAATCCCATGTTGCGTGTTGTCAATTAGATGCTCGAGGGTGTCTTTTGGCTGACTGACCGGCCGTGGAAGCGACTGCCAGGTTGGGGAGCGGTCAGGACTTCGGCGGCGAAAGCCGCCGGGTTTCACTGGATTGCGGCGGGGACGAACGCGCGCCCTTTCAAATCGTTACGCCCCTGCGAAAAAGCTTCGTTGCACGCCGACAGCAAGCCTCAGCATCTGGAAGCCGCGGCGGGTCGACGAGTTTTACCGCACGACTGAAGTCGTGCCCTTCCCAGATTCGTTTGTGGGTAGGTTGGCTCAGCTTGAGCAAGGAGAGCGTCGTCCAGACCGCGACCCGTTACAATATCGCGCATGCCAAAGCAGCCACGCTACACTGCGGACCACGCCGCCGCTGGTCTGGACGCGAAATTTCCCGAGATCGAAACATGGCCGAACCAGTTTCCCGGCTACGAGATTGTGATTGATGATCCGGAGTTCACCTCGGTGTGTCCCAAGACAGGACTGCCGGATTTCGGGACGATCACAATTCGGTACATGCCGCGGAAATCGTGCCTCGAGTTGAAGTCGCTGAAGGAGTACCTGCAGACCTACCGAAACCTGGGCATTTTTCAGGAGAACATCGTTAATCGCGTGCTGGAAGACGTGGTGCGCTGGGCCAAGCCGGAGTGGGCCGAGGTTAAGGGAGATTTTCGGCCGCGCGGTGGGATCTCGACAGTGGTAGTGGCGAAGTGGCCGCGCGCGCGACGAAAAGGATAAGCCCGCCAGAGATGCGGACTCAGTTCTAAAGCAATTAGTTCCGAGTCACCCAGGAAACGAACAGCGTATACGTCCCTACAGCGACGAAGGGTGCTTGTACGCATAACACCAGTTATCAACTAGCGATAGCTCGGTTTCGAGTGTTGATATGCGCTGCTTTGATGCCAGACTCTCGAGCACAGGAGACCAACTCCAGCAAGCTCCCTAACGACGCTGATTTTAAGATGGCATTGAGCTTTGAGGCTCCTTCCTCAGGCACCATTCCAGGTGGCTGGCAAGGAGGTCCGCCGGGAACGATCTTCGCAGACGACAAGGTTGTGCACGGTGGTCGCAGGTCTGCTCGAATCGAACGCCACGCCGACAGTCCGGGCGGTTTCTCCACGATCACGAAATCCATTCCAATCGATTTCTCTGGGACCAGCATCGGGTTGCGTGGCTTTGTACGCACCGAAGATGTAAGCGACTTCGCCGGGCTATGGATGCGCGAGGACGGTGATACGTCCGGTCTGGCCTTTGACAATATGCAGAAGCGCCAGTTGGAGGGAACTACGCCCTGGACTGAGTATTGCATCAGCTTGCCCGTGCACCCCGAAGCAAAGCAGCTTTTCTTTGGTTTTCTTGTCTCCGGAAGCGGAAGTGCCTGGGCAGACGATTTGCAGGTGCTAGTGGACGGTAAACCGGTTTGGGACGCGCCCCGAGTTGTGCGACCCAAAACGCCGCTGGATTTGGATCACCAGTTCGACGATGGCTCAGGCATCGTCGTAAAGCAGCTTACAACTTCCTAGATCGATAATCTTGCAACCTTGGCGAAGGTTTGGGGCTTCCTGAAGTATCACCATCCTCAAGCCACCTCCGGAAAGCTGCATTGGGACTACGAGTTGTTTCGTGTCCTGCCATCGGTTCTGGACGCACCCGATCGCAAGGGAGGCAACGCCGCATTGCTGCACTGGGTCGATAAGCTGGGCCCTGTCGCCCCTTGCAACCCTTGCGCGAAGTTGAACGAGAGCGACCTTGACTTCGGCCCCGACCTCGACTGGATCGCAAACGAAACGTTGCTTGGAACTGAGCGCAGCCAGCGACTGCGCGCGATTCGCAACAACCGAGTGCCGGGTAGCCAGTTCTACGTCTCCAAGATGCCCCGAGTCGGCAATCCCTCGTTCGACCACGAGCTTTCCTATCAGAACGTCAAGCTTCCCGACTTCGGATTTCAGCTCCTGGGCCTCTATCGCTCTGGAACATCATCGCCTACTGGTCACCCTATCGGGATGTCATGGGAGAGAATTGGGACAGGATTCTGACGCAGTTCATCCCCAGGGTCGCGCTAGCTGATAGCTCAGATGCGCACCAACGGGAACTTTTGGCTTTCATCGCCAACGCCCATGATGGCCATGCCAACCTGTGGAGTTCGCTCGCTGTGCGGCCTCCTGTCGGAAAGTGCCAACTTCCGGCAGATGTGCGCTTCGTGAAGAATCTGCCCGTGATCAGCGGACTGTCCGCCGCTGCCCCGAGTGATTTAGCACTCAAGATCGGCGATGTCATCACTGCGCTCGATGGAGTTCCCATCGAAAAGCTCATCGAGAGCTGGAGGCCGTACTACGCCACTTTGAACGATGCGGCGCGGATGCGCGACATCGCGCACTATATGACTCGCGGCGAATGTGGAGATGCACGCATCGGCATCCATCGTCAAAGCCACGAGTTCACATTCACCGTCAAACGCGTTCCCTCCTCCATCAACGATTACGACCCCGGCAAACACGATCTGCCTGGTCCCGCTTTTCGTCTTCTGTCGAAGGATGTCGCCTATCTCAAGCTCTCTTCGGTGAAGGAATCCGACTGTACTCACTATGTTGAGCAGGCATCTGGCACCAAAGGACTGATCATCGACATTCGCAACCATCCTTCGGAATTCGTGGTTTTTGCACTGGGCTCGCACCTCGTAGAAAACGATACCGAATTCGTACCATTCACGGAGGGCGATCTATCGAACCCGGGCGCGTTCCACTGGACGAAGCCGCTATCCTGAATCCTGAAAAGCCGCATTACTCGGGAAGAATCGTCATTCTGGTCGACGAAAGCTCAATGAGTCAATCCGAATACACTGCGATGGCCTTCCGCGCCGCTCACGGCGCGATCGACATTGGCAGTACCACCTCCGGGGCCGACGGCAACGTTTCGCCGTTTGCTTTGCCCGGTGGCCTGCACACCATGATCAGTGGCATCGGAGTTTTTTTATCCGGACAAGTCGTCGACCTGGCGCATCGGCATTGTTCCCAATATCGAGGCAAGACCCACCATCGCAGGAATTCTGGCTGGCAGGGATGAGGTGCTCGAGGAAGCGTTGCGGCAGATTCTGGGGGGCCAGGCACCCGCGGCGGAAATCGAAAAGATGGCAAGACCGTAAAGCGGGACGAAGACTTCCGGTCCGCATGCAGAGTTTTGCACTGTGCGTTTTTATGAAGGATCGATGCGGTACACAGGATATCGGGCGGCGACCGCTTCAAAGTCTGAAAGTCGCGCGTTGACGGCAACCGGAAAATGTTGTCGGCCACTCCTCGCGATTCGTACATACTCTTGCAAAATGGGAGCCCTCTGCTCAGCCGGCACGGGCACAAGGTGAACGCGCTGGCGGCGTCCCTGACGGAGAACCGCCTCGCCATCCAACGCTTCGACGTTCTTAACCCATTCAGATTCTGTTCCGAGCATCGATACGAGATATCGTTGGCCGTCTACAGTGGCAATTACCACAGGAGTGGAGCGTGTGCGGCCCGATTTGCGTCCTTGCACTTCGAGGACGGCCTGGAATTTTGGCGGCAGCCCGAGCCCTGACCACCAGCCCATCAAACGGTTTATCCACATGCCGAGACGTGTGGGCCGCCAGTTGCGGTAAAGCAGCCGCATAATGACGCTTCGTTCCGCAGGGTCGTGATGACTTGAGTTCCTCATTCGGTTGGCTATACAGCGGATCGTTGCGCCGTGGGGTTCGACGGTGGTGGTGCCGCGGTGCCCAGAGGAACGAGAGGTAGACATCGTTGGTTTCTCGGGCTCGATTTGATGAATTTGAGGGCCAGGTTTTTCACTTTTCAAGCTAAGGATTACATTGAGCAAACCGATCGGCTCTTCGTCCTTGCATGACAATTCCGAAGTATTTCAATCGAGGCTTGGTTTGTTTCGAGAACTCCGTCTCGGAGGATTCACCACGAATGTTGCCTCCAGAGCCGATCTTCGCTGAGAGCGTAGCCCGTTACGATTCCAATGATTCCATACTTCCGGTGTTTCCATAGGTTCGCGACATTCTGATGGCAGGAACTGGACTTCATCAGTTTGAGAGTGATGGGGCCGGCAGTTAGAAAGCCCGACTCGAGGAGCACCCGCAAATCTGGATCGCGTTTAGGAGGTGCGACAAGTGCATCACCTCCGAATCGGAGCAAGAGTGCCCTTGGACGAAGTAGCTCGGGTTGAATCCGTGCGGCGTCGCGAAGACGACCGTTAAGGAAAACTTTCTGTTCGACGCTAAGCACCGAGGAAGCCTAACACGGAGGATTTGATTTGCACTGCATCTTGATTTTGGAAGACGACTCTGAGTGCGTATTCCCGCTTACGCGTCGGCTTACCAAGCTAGCCTAGACATCGCCTAGCATGTTAGATTCCTCGCACCGGTGACTACCCAAAAACTCTATCCGAAAACCGCGCTCGCGCTGTTGACTGCGCTGAATCTGCTGAACTACATCGATCGCTCGGTGTTGTTCGCGGTGCAGGATATGGTCAAGGCAGAGTTCCACCGCAGCGATGCGGCCTTTGGATTCCTGACCAGCGTTTTCTTTATTTTCTACATGTGCGCGGCGCCGTTTATGGGGCCGCTGTCGGTGAAGTTTTCGCGCAAGGCGGTGATCATCGCGGGGGCGCTGGTCTGGAGCGTGGCAACGCTGCTCACTGCCGTCACCAAAAATTTTGATGAGTTGCTAATTCGACATACGCTGGTGGGCATTGGGGAGGCCAGCTTCGTCATTCTGTCGCCAACGTTTGTAGCCGACATGTTTCCCGAAGAGATGCGCGGGCGCGTCATGGGAATTTTCTACTTGGCGATTCCCGTCGGCACCGGGCTCGGATATGTGCTGGGAGGATTCATGGCTCCCACCTACGGTTGGCGGGCGCCGTTCTATGTGGGCGCGGCCCCAGGAATTTTCCTTGCCCTGCTGTTACTTCTGATTCCTGAACCACCGCTCGGTCAGTTTGACGATGCGCTGCACAAGGCTCCGGAGCGCGATACGCTGAAGGGGTTGGCACGCAATCCAGCATTCCTGACCGCCACCCTGGGCATGGCCATGATGACCTTCGCTCTTGGTGGCTTGCAGGTGTGGATGCCGACGTTTCTGCACCGGGTGCACGGCTACACGCTGGGACAAGCTGGACTGTTGTTTGGTGTGAGTACGATGGCAAACGGGTTGGTCGCGTCGCTGTTAGGCGGCTGGATTTCCGACCGGTTGTTGCGGCGCACTCCGGGTGCGCACTACTTAGTATCGGCGGTCAGCTTGGGTTTGGGCATTCCGGCCATGTGCATTGCATTGTTTGCCAGCGGCAGGCTCATGGTCGCAGGAATATTCTTGGCGGAATTTCTGCTACTGCTGAACACCGGACCCCTAAATGCCGCGATCATCAACTCGGTCGGGCCGCACGTACGGGCCATGGCTTTGGCTGCAAACATCTTCATCTTCCACCTGCTGGGCGACGTGCCGTCCGCCTCGCTCATCGGCTATCTCTCAGACCACTATTCGCTGCAGCTTGCGTTTATCGCTCCGGTGGTCACGATTACACTGTCTTCTGCGATACTGTTTTACGGCATCAAGTTTGCTCCGCCCATCAGCAGAGTCGAGCCGACCCCGGTGGGAGCCGATTAAGGATGGGTGTTGTTTCCTGGATTGCAGGCCTCATTCTTGCCCTGGCGTGGTTCTCGCGCATTGTGGAGGCCGCTCTCGGCGTCCCAAAGATTGCCGACATCTCCAAGCCTAAGTGGGATCTGTGGCCAAGTTCGCTTACGCGCGTGAGCATCATCGTTCCAGCACGGAACGAAGAGCCGACCATTGAGCAGGGGTTGAGCCGTCTGCTGGCACTCGACTATGACAACTACGAAGTGATCGTCGTCGACGATCGCTCCACGGACCGGACGGGCGAGATCATCGAGCGGGTCTCGGCCAGCCCGCAGGCGCATGGCTGTCTGCGCGCGATTCATGTGAAGGAACTTCCGCCCGGGTGGCTGGGTAAGACGCACGCCATGTGGAAGGCCGGAGAGCTGGCTTCGGGCGACTGGCTGCTCTTTACCGACGCTGATGTGCTGTTCAAGCCGGATGTCGTCCGCCGCGCGCTGGTCTATGCCGAGTCCGAGAACGCTGACCACGTCGTCGTCTTCCCGCGCATCCTCATGAAGACGCCTGGTGAACACATGATGATTGCCTTCTTCCAGACACTGTTCACCTTTGGTCACCGGCCTTGGAGGGTTGCAGATCCTGATACTAAAGATCACATGGGTGTGGGCGCCTTCAACATGGTACGTCGATCGACTTATGACGCGATCGGCACTTACCGTGCCTTGCGCATGGAAGTACTGGACGACATGAAACTGGGCAAAGTTGTGAAGAATGCGCGGTTTCGTCAGCGCAACGTCTTCGGCGAGGACCTGATTTCGATTCGTTGGGCGATCGGCGCGATGGGTGTAGTCAATAATCTGACCAAGAACTTCTTTGCCATTCTGTCGTTTCAGTGGTGGAGAACGATCGCTTCGGTGTGTGGGTTGCTGTTTCTGAATTTGCTTCCATTCGTTGGATTTTGCCTGACCCTTGGTTGGATGAGAGTCCCATATGCGATCGCCTTGGGAGCGATGTTTCTGATCTATCTGGGCATGTCGTTCAAGTCATCGATTCCGGCTTATTACTTCCTGCTGCACCCGATCAGCACGTTGCTATTTGCCTACACGCTGCTGCGATCCATGTTTCTTACTCTTCGCGATCAAGGGGTGACGTGGCGGGGAACGAAGTATCCGCTAGAAGAGCTGCGCAAGGGGGTGGTGTGAGCAGGTAAAGCGCGCACCGCAGAAGGAGATTTTGGCAGGTGGATGAATGTAACAGCGATTGGCACCAACCTACGACAATCCTATCCTTGCCAAACATGTTTACCGCACGCGCACGGAACTGTATCGGTAGGTTTCTGCTTCGTGAGCTGCTGTTTGCAGATCGGGCAGGGCTTGGTCATAACGTACGTCATAATTCTCACCTCTCACCTCGGTCGTATGCCTGCCCGTATGCTATGCACGTGGAATACCAGCGCTTGCAGTTTGTCGGACGTGCCCGCCCAATCACTGCTCTTGGCAAGTTGGATAACTAGGGAATGAGACCTTTGCCATACACACAATGGCAAGTCGCTCTTTGGGTTGGAGGGCGATTCGTATATGAAGCATATTTCTCGTACTCCATCTGCGCCTGAGCTCGCTACCAGGTTTTTCGTTTTCACATCAGGTGAGTTCCTCAAGCTCGTACGAGTGATACAGCCATTGCTGTAGCGCAGAATTTCCCGGTCCTCGGCCAAACTTCCACGGGCCCGTCTCTCAGTCAGCGCCTATGCCACACAAAATGCAGATCGCGCTTTTAATGGCAACCCGCGTGCTATCAAAACAATAAACAAGCAGGGCTGGGAGTTAGTCATGCTGCGCATCTACACCGAAAACGTTGGTGACATGGCGATCGTTGAGTGCGAAGGCAGGATTGTGCGAAGTGACGCTGCTTTCAAGTTGCGTGAAGCAGTCACGTCGCAACAAGAGGCGCGAATCGTTGTTCTCGATCTGTCTGAAGTGCGCGCCATTGAAGGTGGTGGTCTCGGGATGCTCTTGTTCTTGCAGCAATGGGCTCACGGCCACGACATTCGACTCAAGCTGTTCAACCCTACCAGCGTCGTGAGTGACAGGTTGGAACGTGCCAACTCGATGCTTGGACTCGACATTATTCCCCTCGAAGAAATGATGGCTCTCCTGGCCCTCGCGGACCGTCAACACGCGCTGGCTGCATGATTCCTTAACATAAGCGCGAAGAGCTTTCGGGCCACAGGTGCATAGGCATTTCCCTGGCCAGTCGTGTCGCTCCGTCTCTACCTTGTCGCTCGCTAAGATTCAGACGTCGTGGAGGTGATCCAGCACTTTGCTGCCCACCCACAACAACCCAGCACACAACGCGAGAATCAAAAAGGTGGTCATTTCTTGATTCCTCCTGGCGCAGCCCGAGCAAGCTACGCCGCGGCTTCTGCCTCGATGAGCTCAGCGTAAAGCCGAGAGATGCGGTTGCGCCTGTCCTCGTATTCCCGGAGTTCTGCCTCCGTGACGCAGCCAAAAGTTTCCTTTTCCAGAGTGTTTAATTGTGATTCGATGAGGTCGACTATCTCAGCACGAGCGCGTGTTTTGCAGTCAGGGGATGGCATTCCGCACTCCTAAAGAAAGTCTAGCAATGGGAGTGACGATGTCCATACTCACTATTCCCTAAAGTACGTCTCCGGGATAACCCTGATGGGGGACACCTTGGCGGTCCGACTGACCAACAGCTTCAACACTCCTTTTGGACGGATTCCCGCGAATATGGTGACTGATACTCAGAAATCTCCAGGTGGATGCCGCTACTCGGTCGGTGACCAGGGGTCACTGGGATCCTCGGTTTTAATGGGCGGCGACTGGGCTTTATGCGGGGATCGCTTGGCCGCTTTCGGATAGCTGAACTTGCCAGCGCTGTACCTGCCTTTGGGTTCGACGTCGTATTCCTTCGGAAGCGGAGGGATTCGTCCCGGCGTCGCCCCGGAGCTGGCTTACTCGCCGGAGAATGATCTCGGCGCGGCCTTCGTAGCCTTTCACTTCACCATCGATCTCGATTTTCGTGCCTTGCAGGCGGCGGATGTCTCCGATCCGTTTCAGATCTCCGGGGAAAACGACCACCGTGAACGGGCACACGCGATAGTCCTCGCAGAAGTCGAAGAAATGCACACCGTTGTTCCCCTGTTTCACGCGCAACACTTTGCCAGTGACACATTTGGTGGCGCCGATGTGTTTCTGGGCGTCGGGTAGGAGATACATTCGCACCATCCGGAGGGAACAAGACTAAAGAGCAGGACGAGGACGGAAGGAAAAATACGGAACATGCCCATGAAACCAGACCGCCTTTAATTGTAGGCGGGAAGACGACGAATCGGGACTAAGCAGACTGACGAGGCGGAGGTTTCCCCGAAATGGGAAAACCCCGAGGCCGACGGTGCGGGTCGGCACAGCCACGCCAACTTGAATATTGAGCGGTCCTACTTGCTGAACGATTTCACGGCGGCCGCTTCGTCGTCTTTCACGTCGAATACGGTGTAGAGCTTGGTGATCTGCAGCAGGTCGTGCACTTTCTTGGTCAGATTGAGCAGCTTCAGTTCACCGCCCTGGTTCTTGACGGTGGTATAGGCGCTGACGAGTTCGCCGATGCCTGAGCTATCGATGTAATTCACGTCGCCGAGGTTGAGAAGGATCTTCTTGTTGCCTTTGCCAAGCAGATCGCGCACGCTGTCGCGCAGGATCACACTGCCTTCGCCAAGGGTGATCCGGCCGCTGCAATCCACAATGGTGACGCCATCCACCTGGCGGTTGCTGGTCTTCATGCTCACTGGGAAGCCTCCTTGCCGTCCGCGGACGAGCCGTGGACATGCTTGATGAGTTTAATTTCTGTTCCCGTCGTCGACGGGTTTATTTCCACTTCATCCATAAACGAGCGAATGAGGAAGATACCGCGACCGGAAGTCTTCAAAAGGTTTTCGGCTGCGAGGGGATCCGGAATCTTGTCCAGATCCAGTCCTTTGCCTTGGTCCCGAATGGTGATGACCAGGTTTTTGGGGGTCCTTTCGAAGTCGACCATGACTTTCTTGCCTGGGTCATAGGCATTGCCGTGCAATACCGCATTGACGGCCGCTTCGCGCACCGCCATGGCGATTTTCATGACATCTTCTTCACCAAAGCCGGCTTCGGTCGCCATATGGCTGGCCGCTTCTTCGGCGCTGTTGACCGTGTCCAGCGTCGAATCGAGGGTGTATGAGACCCGGTGTGCGCTCATGATGTCGAGTCGGCGATTGACCGTAGAATGGCTCAAATCCCTTCGTAGTCGACCCTAGGATGCAAAAAGAAAGGGGGCCGATCAATGAATCCGGTAGTTTGCCTTTACTACCGGGAATTGTCAACGCGAAGGGCATGCTGCCGCCTCCGCTCGTAAGCATCGATCTTCCTCCTCCTTTTTCGACACCAAAGACGAAAAAACGCGCTCAACATCTGGATTTCTGCATCCGCACTTAAGTATTCTCGCTGCCATGACTGCACTCGCGCTAACCGAACTGCTGGGCGCGCCCGTGATTGACACTGGCGGCAAGACCTGCGGACGAGTGCGCGAAGTTGCCTTGGCTCCGCAGGAAGACCGCGTGCGGATCGCAATCCTGATCGTGAAGACGAAGAACGGGGATCGGGTTTTGCCCCTGCAATCGGTGACTTCGATCAATGGGGGTGTGCGGACCTCTAACACGGTTGGAGACTGGTCGCCAACCAATGGCACGGAGGGGCTCTTCCTGCTGGAGCGCGACCTGCTCGATCAGCAGGTCATCGATGTACACGGACGGAAGGTCGTGCGCGTGAATGACGTGGATCTCCACCAGGAGTCGGTGGGAAACCGGCCGGTCTTGAAGATCGGATCGGTCGACGTAGGCGCCCGAGGTGCCATCCGTCGACTGCTCAGGGGAGTGGTGCCGGTTGGGGCCCTCCACCTGCTTCTGAAGCAGATTCCGCCTCGTACCATCCCTTGGGATTTCGTGGACCTGATCGAAACCGATCCTGCGCGCCGCGTGAAACTGAAAATTTCTCATGATCGGCTCGCCCGGCTCCATCCGGCCGATATTGCCGACATCGTGGAAGAGTTGGCGCCAGCGGAGCGTGAAGCTGTGTTCGAAACCTTGGACGAAGACGTCGCGGCCGAGGCCCTCGAAGAGGTCGAACCGAAGGTACAGAAGGCGATTATCGAGTCGCTGGATTCCGATCGGGTGGCCGAGATCGTGGAGGAGATGCAGCCGGATGCAGCGGCTGACTTACTCGCCGATCTGCCGCAGGAGAAGACGGAGAAGATCCTTGAGGAGATGGCTCCCGAGGAACGCGAGGAAGTTTCCGGGCTTCTGGAATTCAAGACCGATACCGCTGCGGGACGAATGACCACGGAATACATCGCCCTGCCGGTTACGGCCACGGCACACGATGCGGTCGAAGCCCTGCGGCACTACGAGGGGGGTGTGGAAACTGTTAGCACGATCTTTTTAGTGGATCCCGGCAATACGCTAGCGGGCAGCGTGCCGCTGGCAAAGTTAGTTTTGGCGTCGCCCACCGCGCCGTTGCTCTCGCTCGCGCAGGAACCGTTGATCTCCTGCCTCGGCTATGCATCGGACAAGGAAGTGGCGGAATTGTTTGATAAGTACAACCTGCTGACCCTCCCGGTTGTCGACGAAACGAATCATTTGACGGGAGTCGTTACGTCGGATGATGTGATCAGCCTGCTGCGCGAGAAACTCTGAGCTCGGTCTTACTTCTTTCTGAGCATTCAACGGTTCGTGTTTCTGAGACTGTGCGGTTGCTTGTGAACGCGGTTGGAGGGCGAGACGTCCTCAAGACAGCCGGCGGGACGCCAGCGCTACTCTGAATGGCCTTCGAGGGATCGTTGCCTTCACGCGGGCGCAGCCAACGCAGTCATCCTATCTTTCGCGCACAATATCGGATTTGACCTATCCAGATTTCGTCTTCTGCATTTATTCTGTCAGGTCGTTGAGCCCCCATGTTTGTGAACTGTACGCATGAAGTTTCTGAGACGTTGGAAGACCCGGATCCTGCTGTTCTTCGCAGTCGTTGGTCCGGGGTTCATTACTGCGAACGTCGACAATGATGCCGGTGGCATCTGGACCTACTCGTCTGCCGGCGCACAGTTTGGCCATCTCCTTCTTTGGACCATGATTCCCATCACCCTGGCCCTCATCGTGGTCCAGGAGATGACAGCCCGCATGGGCGCTGTGACCGGCAAGGGCCTCAGTGATCTAATTCGTGAAGAGTTCGGTTTTCGGATCACGTTCTTCATGATGATTGGAATCCTGATCACCAATTTTGGAAATATAGTGGCGGAGTTTGCGGGGATCGCCGGAAGCCTGGAATTGTTCGGATTGTCGAAGTATGTCACTGTGCCGATCTGCGCCGTGATCGTATGGCTGATCGTTGTGAAAGGCCAATATAAAACGGTGGAGAAGGTCTTTCTCGCCGCTTCTTTTTTCTACATCACCTACATCGTGGCGGGGGTTCTCGCGAAGCCGGCGTGGGGAGAGGCCCTGATCGCCACCATCAAACCTCCGTCCCGGTCGGCCTGGTTGCAAGAGGGGTATGTCTACATGGTGATTGGTCTGGTGGGGACCACGATCGCGCCCTGGATGCAGTTCTATCTGCAGGCCTCGGTGGTAGAGAAGGGCGTTTCCAAGCGTCAGTACAAGGCCTCGCAACTGGATGTAATTACCGGATGCATTTTCACCGATGTGGTGGCGTGGTTCATCATCGTGGCCTGCGCGGCCACGCTCTACGTGAATGGTTATCACAATGTTACAGCCGCGAAGGACGCAGCCCAGGCCTTGCGGCCTTTGGCCGGAGACTTTGCCTACATCCTGTTTGCAATGGGTTTGTTCAATGCATCGTTGTTTGCCGCGTCAATCTTGCCGCTCTCTACGGCTTACACAGTATGTGAAGGCCTCGGCTTTGAGTCAGGCGTTGGACTGAAGTTCAGCGAGGCTCCGGTCTTCTACTGGCTGTATACCATCCTGATTGCTGCGGGGGCCGGGGTGATTTTGACACCCAACTTGCCGCTGGTGAAAATCACGATCTTTTCTCAAGTCGTAAACGGCATTGTCCTGCCATTTGTCCTCGTTTTCATGCTCCTGCTCATCAACAAGAAGGATTTGATGGGCGAATACGTAAATTCCCGCCTGTTTAACGTAGTGGCCTGGGCGACCGCGGTCATCGTGATCGGCCTGACGATTGCGCTGGTTTTGATACCGGGCGGATAGCCGCGGGCATGACTGGATACCACTCCCCGGCGGGGGTACACTATTGAAGCGGAAGGCCCTTCCGAAGAAGGGTCAACCTTCGGCGTCATTTGAGCGTCTAATTACTAGGCGGTATTGTCCCCAAAGAGGTGCATTTTCATGAAATCTCTGCTCACAACCATATTGGGAATTGCTGTGGTGCTGTCTATGAGCGGCTCAGCGGTGGCTGGGTCCGGGGACGATGCCAACGATCAGCCGGTTAAGCTCAAACACGACGGGGGGATCAACGACCTCGATGCCATCGGTAACCGCAATGTCGGTTGTGGGCGTGGCGTGGGGAATTGGTACAGCGTGGAAGGCCAAATCAACATGGGCCGCCAGTATGCCGAACAGATCGACTCCAGCTCCAAGCTGATCACGGATCCGGTCATAACTGAATACATCAACCGGCTAGGC
>Ga0075424_100000268_pt1 | contig 38116 bp, 38 predicted proteins | sample SoiMethybrSBSTD3_FD_75301 | JGI IMG/M metagenome (GOLD analysis project Ga0075424, IMG submission 75301) | Bulk soil microbial communities from a Populus tree surrounding site in Tennessee, USA - Soil MetaG P. TD hybrid SBSTD3 | ecosystem: Environmental > Terrestrial > Soil > Tree plantation...
TACATCCAGAAGACCTTCCGCGCCGTCCGAGGAGCCCTCCCATGAAGAAGACTGCATCACGCACAGCGGCACTGGTCGGCTCGGCTGCGATCGGCGCCGCCCTGGCGCTGGGGGCGTTCATCGCGATCGAAGGCACGGGCGATTCATCCACACCGGCGACCCGCACGATCGTCGAGGGCAACGCCAGCCCGGCCGCCGTGACCACATCACCGAAGTCGGTGGCCGACATCTACGCCGGCGCCGTCGCAGGCGTGGTCGAGATCAAGGTGCGCGAGACCGCGACCGGCCAGAGCATCACCCCGTTCGGGCCCACGCAGCAGACCCAGCTGGGGCAGGGCACGGGCTTCGAGATCGACAGCAACGGCGATATCGCCACCAACGCTCACGTCGTCTCCGGCGCATCCTCGATCACCGTCCAGACCCACGACGGCAAGACCTACAAGGCCACGCTGGTGGGTAGCGACCCGACGACCGACGTGGCCGTCATCCACATCGACGCGCCGTCCGCCGATCTGCACCCGCTCACGGTCGGGAACTCGACCAGCCTTCGGGTCGGGGACGCCGTGATCGCGATCGGCGATCCCTTCGGCCTGGCCGACAGCGTCTCGACCGGGATCGTGTCGGCGCTGAACCGCACGATCACCTCGCCGAACAACCACCCGATCGCAAACGCGATCCAGACCGATGCCGCGATCAACCACGGCAACAGCGGCGGCCCGCTCCTGAACGCCCAGGGCCAGGTGATCGGTATCACCAGCCAGATCTACGCCGACGGCAGCACCAGCGGCAACGTCGGGATCGGGTTCGCCGTGCCGTCGTCGACCGTCCAGAGCATCACCAAGCAGCTGATCGCAAGCGGCAAGGCCAGCCACGCCTACCTCGGCGTCTACCTCCAGGACACAGCCGGGGGTGCCAGGATCACGAAGGTCACCGCCGGATCTCCGGCCGCTGCAGCCGGCCTGAAGACCGGCCAGGTGATCACGGCCGTGGACGGACGGCCGGTCGCCGACGCAAGCACTGCCGCAGCCCGCGTCGCTGGGCACAGCCCCGGCGACTCGGTCAGGCTGACCGTCGTGACCGGCACCGGCACACGCCAGATCAGAGTGACCCTGGGGAGCGTGTCCTGAAGCGCCATGCCGCGGGCCGGACAGTGCTGACCGGGACGGTTCAGCGCCCGTGGTATTCGTAGGCGCCGATGTCGGGCGGCCCACGGCGGCGGTGGCCGAGCAGGTCGAAGACCGGGGCGTAGAGCGGGTTGGCCTTGTCGATCACGAGCACTGATGCGGCGGTCGGACGTTCGCGGGTGTTCAGCAACGGGTCACCGACGACGTCGGTGCTACCGCACGCGACGCCCTTTGTGATCACGTTGTGGGTCGAGCGGCGCAGCCGTGGGCACACCAGGTTGGGCGAGAGCTGCTTGCCCAGGATGTTGTTGGCGATCAGCGGCTGCCATGCCCGCTTGAGCACGTTGTACCGGTGGCTGACCACGATCGACAGCGCGTTGTGGTCGGGTCGCCGCGAGCCCGAGAGGATCGTGTTGTTGATGATGTCGACGTCGTGCGGTACCCGCAGCGCCGCCTTGGTGCCGACCAGGATCCCCGTACGCGGCACCACCCCCGGCGCCCGAGGGTCGGACGCGAGGAACAGGTTGTCGAGCACCCGCACGTGGTCGACGGCCAGCGCCATGTAGAGCTGGGCGCCGCCGAACTGGTTGACCCCGAAGATGTTGTCGCGCACGACCATGCCGTTGGCGAGGAACAGCTCGACCATGTCCTGGTGGCCGCACTTGTGCCAGCTGTGGTGGCAGGCGAGGGCGCGGTTGAAGGTGTTGCTCTGGATCCGAAGCTTCGGCCCGGCGCGGCCGTGGATGAAGTCGCAGCCAAGGCAGTCGTGGAACCGGCTGTGCTCGATGGTGACGAAAGCGGCGTAGCGCGGCAGGATGCACATCGACCACCGCGGCGTGTTGTCGCCGCAGTGGGCGAAGACGCTGTGGTCGACGGTCACGTGGCTCGAGTGGTCGAGGTTGACGCCCACCCTGCGGGTGGTGCCGATCGCCGTGAACGTGAGGTCGTGGAGCCTGATGTGCCGCGAGTAGATGGTGTGGATCCCGCCGTCCCTGGCCATCGCCCGGATGTGGAGCTTGCGGATCGTCACCGCCTGGGCGCGGTCGAGCACGATCGCACGAACCACCGCCCTGCCGCGGGCGGGCCCGGAGATGGTTAGCCGCCGCGACGAGCGCGGCCCGATTCGCATCTTGGTGGAATACGTGCCGGCAGTCAGCGTGATCGTGCCGCCGGTGTCGCGCATGGCTGCGACCGCCGCCTCGAATCCCGCGGCGGAGCCGACGCTGCGGGCGCCGGGTGGTGCAATCGCCCCGTCCACGCTGCGCGCCGCGTGGGCCTGCGGCGCGAGCGCCAGCACGCCCGCGACGATCAAGGTCAGGCTCGCCGGCAGCGCCGTTCGGAGTCGCATGCGGAATGGGTTCGCGACCATGGGGCAGAGGCCTCCCACGCGTCGTCACCGTCAGGGAGCGGTCACCTCGCCGCCCGCAGAGCCGGCATACGCTTCCGGCATGGGTTCGGCTCACCCGAGAAGCTTGTGATCGTGTTCCTGATTGCGCTGATCGTGCTCGGCCCGTCGCGGCTGCCCGAGCTGGGGCGCTCGCTGGACTAGGGCATTCGGGGCTTCAAGGACAGCGTGGAAGGCCGGGACAAGCCCGGCGACCACCCGCCGCGCCAGCCGTAGGTCGCCGCCCCGTGGTCCAGCGTCGCCGCGCAGCCACTCGATTCGCTCGTCCGCCAGCTGCCTTCGTCCATGGCTGTCCATCGGATGCATGTCGGCTCCTCTCTTGACCATAAGTATCTTGAGATCGAGATTCTAGCGCTAAGATACCTTGACGTCAAACTACTTTTCTGCGAGAATGAGGGACATGGCAAAGACCGAGGATCGTGACCACGTCGATGCGTTTCTGGACAGCATCCATCTGGTGCTGCCGGACCTCGACCTGGAGGTCGAGGGCATCGTCGATCGCATCTCCGGGCTGGCCCGGCGCCTGCAGCGCACGATGGACGAGACGCTGGCGGAGTTCGGGCTGGACACGGCCGAGAACAAGGTGCTCTCGATCCTGGCTCAGGGCGGCGAGCCGTTCCGCAGCACGCCCGGGCGGCTGGCCACGCGGATGGAGCTCTCGAGCGGCGCGATGACCAACCGGCTCGACCGGCTGGAGCAGGCCGGGCTGGTGCGGCGGCTGCCCGACCCCGACGATCGCCGCAGCGTGGTGGTGGAGCTGACCGACCACGGCCGCAAGACGTACCGGAGGGCCGTCGGGGCGCAGGCCAAGAAGGAGGCGCTGGTCACCGCCGCGCTGAACGAGCGCGAGAAGGTGCAGCTGAACGCGCTGCTGCGGCTGATGATGCTCGAGTTCGAGCGCCGCGAGCGCGGACAGCCGGAGTGCGACTAGCGCAAGGCTGCGCTCAGAGCGTGCGCGACGACCACAGGATCGCGGCCAGCACGACGCTCAGCACCGACACCACCAGCCCGATGATCCAGGCGGCCACGTCCTGGGTACCCATGATCGCAGCCGCTGCCACGCCGATCCCGATCACGCCGCCGGTCGCAACGAACCGGATGAAGATCGACTCGACACCACGCCGCCTGTGCCCACGGCGGCCGATGAACGGAACGGCCGGTGCATCGAGGTCACCGGCTTGGCGCGGATCGGGCGCGTCGGGCGCGGCCTCACCGACGCTGGTCGACGAAGACTGCGCTGGATCCTTGGGTTCGCCGGGCTGCGACATGCAGACAGGGTAGCCCCGAAGCGCCCTGGAGTGGCTGGCTCAGCCGCCCGCCCGCGCCAGCGCCGCCTCCATCCGCGCGGCCGCTCGCTCGAGCGTCGCCTTCACGTCCTGCACGTGACCGCGCAGCGACCGCTTCACCCAGTCGGCCGGTGGCGCACCCGGCTCGCCGCGCAGCGACGCCAGCTCCAGCCACAGGTTCGGGCTCTCGGTCAGGTGGCTGCGCCCGCCCCACCCGTCGCCCGCGCGGTCGCGCTCGAGCCGCGCCAGCCGGCGGCGCATGGTGTCGTGTGACAGCGCCCCGCAGAGCGCGTTGTCGCCGACCCGCGCCGCCTGCCTGGCCGCGGTCCGGTTGTCGCCCTTGGCCAGTGCCGCCTGCGCCGCCTTCAGCGCCGTCAGGTCGCGCGCCGCCTGCTGGAACGGATAGGCCGACGAGCCACCGGCATCGAGCGCGAGCAGCCCGCGCCCGACCGGCGTGAAGGCGCGCCGGCCCCTGGCCGCGGCGTGCCGGCGAGCCGCCGCACGCAACCCTGGCAGGGGCACCGGCGATCGCGCCACCGCCTGTTCAAGATGGCGAGCCCGCGCCCGGTGGTCGCACAGGTCGTCGCCGCGGCGGTCGGCGTCCAGCACCATCAGGGAGTAGGCCCTGCCCAGCCGCTCCAGGTGACCGAAGTCGACCAGCTTGATCGTGTCCAGCGGCGAGTGGTAGGCGCTGCGCGAGAAGCTCTTGCCCCAGGTCAGGACGCTGATGCCGGGCACGCCCGCCACCAGCAGCGGCCAGAGCTCGGTGCCGCAGCCGGGCGGGTACATCCTCCAGCCGCTGGTCAGCAGGCCCTCCCGGTCGGCCGCCCGCAGGCAGCTGCGCGCCCAGCCGGTCAGCTCGGGCGGCGCCTCCACCAGCAGCGGCAGCCCGGTGTGGCCGGATGCCTCGACGCACAGATGGAACGGACTGCGGGCGCCCCACTCCGGGTGCGAGTGTGCGATCTGCCCGTGCGCGCCCGTGCACCAGTCGTACTCGCTGTCTGACTGGCCGAACTCCTCGGCCGTGCGCGACGTGAAGCAGATCGTGCGCTCGGGCCGCACGCCGGCCTCCACCATCGCCCGGGCCATGCCCAGCATCACGGCCACGCCGCTGGCGTTGTCGAACGCGGCCCGGAACCAGCCGTCATGGTGGGCGCCGACGACGATCGGCGCACCCCGCCGCCGTCCCGGCAGGTACCCGACCGCGTTCGCGCCCTGCGACGGCCCCGCCTCCACGCGCAGCGTCAGCTTCGCCTCGACGTGACCGCCGTCCATCAGCTTGCGGACGCGCGCGGCATCCTCCTTGCGGATCGTCACCATCGGCGGCGCGCCCGCATACCACCGCGAGTTGAACGCGCCCAGCGCGCGCGGGCTCTGGTAGTACGGCCCGCCCTGCGGGCAGTGCACGACCACGCCGATCGCGCCACGGGCGGCCAGCTCCAGGCCCAGGTCGGACGGCCAGATCGAGCCGCTCCGCCACTCCACCACGGCGATCCTGCCGCCAACGTCGATCCGGTCGAGCCGGCGCCTCGACGCGTCGCCGGCCCACACCAGCGGCGCCGCGATGCCGCCGGGGGGCGTGCCCGGCACGCCCCCCATCGACGCGCACTCGAAGCTGCGGCCGCCGACGTCGAGCGACGCGCTGCGCATCCGCCAGCCGTAGACGGGCACCGTTTCCACGCTCACATCCCGCAGGCCGATCGCCCGCATCTCGGCTCCCGCCAGGCGGGCGGCGGCGCGATCCTCCGGCGTCCCGGTCACCCGGAAGCCGCTGGGCGCGGAGCCCAGCGCGGCCAGGTCGCTCACGATCCGGCGCATCTGCGCGCGGTCGAAGGGAAGCGACAACGCCCCATCGATCTGTTCGGGGGTCGGTGGCACGGGTGGCCGATCCTACAGATCTGGGCGCAGGCGGCAACAAACCTGGACTCCGCAACGACCAATCCCTATCATCGTGCGGCGCAGGGTCGCTCGCCGGCCGATTTTCCACCTGGGAGGCTTCAATGCAGCACGCTCGACGTCGCGGACTCATGGCCAGCGCCTGTCTGGTGCTGCTGGTGGGCGTGCTGGCCGGCTGCGGCGGGAGCTCCTCGTCGTCGTCCGGTGGTTCGAGCGGATCCGGCGGGTCGACGACCGGTCACATGGGCGGGACGATGGTGCTTGCCTGGAATGGCATCGGCAGCTCGATCGATCCGGCGGTCGACTACGACCAGAACTGGACGCTGCTGAACATGATCTACGACGGGCTGGTTACCTGGAAGAAGGTGGGCGGCTCCGACGGCAACACGCTCGTGCCCGACCTCGCGCAGCAGATCCCCCAGGCCACGGACGGCGGCAAGACCTACGTGTTTCATCTGCGGCCGGGCATCATGTACTCGGACGGCACAGCCGTCAAGGCCAGCGACTTCCTCCGCGCGATCGAGCGGGAGTTCACGGTTCCCGGGCCGGTGGGCTCGTTCTACCAGGGCATCGTCGGCGGCGACGCCTGCGCCAAGACGCCCAAGAGCTGCGACCTGTCCAAGGGGATCGTGGCCGACGATGCGGCCGGCACCGTCACCTTCCACCTGACGGCGCCCGATCCCGACTTCCTGCAGAAGCTGGCGCTGCCGTTCGGCTACGCGGTGCCCTCGAACACTCCCGACAAGGAGGTTGGCCCTTCCAACCCGCTGCCCGCAACCGGGCCGTACATGATCGATCACTACACGCCCAACCAGGAGATCCTGCTGGTGCGGAATCCCAAGTTCCACGAGTGGTCGAAGGACGCCCAGCCGCAGGGCTACCCGGACAAGATCGACATCAGGCTGTCGCTGACCAGCGAGGCCGAGGTGACGATGGTCGAAAAGGGCCAGGCCGACTGGATGTACGACCAGCCGCCCTCCGACCGGCTGAACGAGATCGCCACCCAGTACACGAACCAGGTGCACCTGAACCCGGTGCCGCAGGTCTACCACATGGCGCTGAACACCCGGGTGGCGCCGTTCGACAACGTCAAGGTGCGCCAGGCCGTCAACTATGCGACCGACCGGGCGGCGATCATCAAGGCCTGGGGCGGTCCGCAGGTGGCCACGCCGACCTGCCAGATCCTGCCGCCGGACTTCCCCGGCTACGCGGCCTACTGCCCCTACACCACCAGCCCCGGCGACGGCAAGTGGCACGGCCCCGACATGGCCAAGGCCCAGCAGCTGGTCGCCGCGTCCGGCACCAAGGGCCAGAAGGTGGCCGTGATCTGCACGCCGGACGAGGCCAGCAAGGCCATCTGCCTGTACTTCGTGTCGCTGCTCAAGCAGCTGGGCTACGACTCGTCGATTAAGGTGCTGAGCGCCGCGGTGGAGTATCCGTACGTGCAGGACTCGAGCAACAAGGCCCAGATCAGCTTCAGCTACTGGTATCCGGACTACCCATCCGGGGCCGACTGGTTCGACGTCGTCGTGGGCTGTAACGGGTTTCACCCCAACAGCTCCGCCAGCGCCAACCTGTCGGAGTTCTGCGACCCGACCATCCAGAAGATGACGGAGAAGGCGATCCAGACCAGCGTCACCGACCAGGCCGCTGCCAATCAGATGTGGAGCCAGGTCGACAAGGCCACGACCGACCAGGCGCCCTGGGTGTCGCTGTTCCTTCCCAAGCACATCGACTTCGTGTCGGCGCGCGTCGGTAACTACATCTTCGACCCCAACGTGCTGGTGGGTGGCATCCTGATCGACCAAGCCTGGGTGAAGTAGCCCTCCTCCGATGTCGACCGTCGGAGGGCTCGAGCACCCGATCGACCCGCTCGCGGACGCGCCGCCCGAGGGCTGGGTCGCCGGACGCAGCCCGTGGGCGCTGGCCGGTCACAAGCTGGTGCGAAACCGGATGGCGATGGCGGCGCTGGCGGTGTTCCTGGGGATCGTGGTGGTGTCGTTCATGGGGCCGTTCTATGCGGATCACATCGCCCACACCGACCCGTTCACCAGCCAGCTGACCGCCACCACGGTGATCAACGGCAAGCGGGTGGATGTGCTGCAGCAGGGCGGCGGCGTGCTGAAGCTGGGCGAGACGCCGATCGGCCCCACCTGGCAGCGCAACTACTTCCTGGGCGCCGACAGCCAGGGCCGCGACGTGGCCGCCCGCGTGCTCTACGGCGGCCGCACCTCGCTCACGATCGGGATCGGGTCGGCCGTGATCTGCAGCCTGCTGGCGGTGATCGTGGGCATGGTGGCCGGCTTCTACGGCGGGGTCACCGACAGCATCATCTCGCGCGGTCTGGACGTGGTCTGGGCGTTTCCGGTGTACCTGCTGGCGATCTCGATCGCGACCGTTCTGCTCACCCAGGGCCTCACCATCGGGCCGTTTTCGATCAGCGCCTCCAGTCTCTGGCTGCCGACCCTGATCATCGCCGTCATCTACGTGCCCTACGTCGCGCGTCCGGTGCGCGGCGCGGTGCTGTCGGTGCGCGAGAAGGAGTTCATCGAGGCCGCGATCGCCCAGGGCGCGTCCAACCGGCGGTTGATCTTCAACGAGATCCTGCCCAACGTGATCACGGTGCTGATCGTGCTGCTGCCGCTGATGATCGCCACCACCATCCTCACCGAGTCGGCGCTGTCCTACCTCTCGATCGGCGTGCAGCCGCCGAACGCCAGCTGGGGCACGATCATCAACGACGGCCAGCAGCTGCTCTACACGCGGCCCTGGGTCGCAATCGCGCCCGGAATCATGATCGTGCTGACGGTGCTGTCGCTGAACGTGTTCGGAGACGGCGTGCGCGACGCGCTCGACCCGCGCGCCAAGCTGCGGGTCAAGGACTGACGGATGCTGACCTTCGTCATCCGCCGCATGATCGCGACCGTCTTCGTGGTGTTCACGATCACGGTGCTGGTGTTCCTGATCTTCTTCCACACGCCGGGCGTCGACCCGGCCCGCAAGCTGGCGGGCCGCAACCCCAGCCCCGAGACGATCAAGGCGATCAAGCACCAGTACGGGCTCGACCGTCCGCTGCCGGTGCAGTACGTGATCCTGATGGAGAAGCTGTTCATCACGCGCGACCTCACCTCGTACAGCAACCAGGGCCAGAAGGTGGTACCCGAGATCGTGGCCGCCACCCCGGTGACGCTGTCGCTGGTGCTGGGCGCGGCGGTGATCTGGGTGGTGGTGTCGATCATCATGGGGGTGGCGGCGGCGGTGCTGCGCGGCACCATCTTCGATCCGATGCTGATGGTGCTGGCGCTGATCGGGATCTCGATGCCCGTGTTCTGGCTGGGCGAGATGGCCAACCTGATCACCCAGGACCGCTACCACGACACGTTCCTGTTCTCGTGGGTGCCGCCGCTCGGCTACACGCCCCTCACGCAGGATCCGGTGATGTGGTTCAAGCACCTGGTGATCCCGTGGCTGGTGCTGTCGGTGCTCTACATCGGCCTCTATGCGCGTGTGCTGCGGGCCGACCTGCTGGAGACCGAGAACGAGGACTACGTTCGCACCGCCCGCGCCAAGGGACTGAGCGAGCGGCGGGTGCTGCTGCGCCACACGCTGCGCACGTCCATGATCAGCTTCGTCAGCCTGTTCGGGCTCGACTTCGGCGTGCTGGTGGGCGGCGGTGCCCTGCTGGTCGAGGTGGTGTTCGGCCTGCCCGGCGTGGGCCTGCTCACGTACCAGTCGCTGATCAGCCTCGACCTGCCGGTGATCATGGCCACCGTCATCTACGGCGCCATCTTCATCGTGATCGCGAACGCCGTTGTCGACGTCGGCTACGCCTGGCTCGACCCGCGGGTGCGTCCGGCATGAGTGGCGCGCCGCTGCTCGAGGTGCGCGACCTGAGCGTCTCGTTCCGCACCCAGGACGGCACCGTGCACGCGGTGGACGGGGTCTCGTTCACAGTCAACCGCGGCGAGGTGCTGGGCATCGTGGGCGAGTCCGGCTCCGGCAAGAGCGTGACCGCGATGACGCTGATGCGGTTGGTCCTCGACCAGAACGCCGTGTTCTCGGGCGAGGTGCTGTTCAAGGGGCGCGACCTGATGCAGCTGTCCCAGGGCGACATGCTGCAGGTGCGCGGGAAGCAGATCTCGATGATCTTCCAGGATCCGATGACCTCGCTGAACCCGGTCTACAGGGTCGGCTGGCAGATCGATGAGCAGCTGCGCGCGCACGAGGGCCTGTCCGCGAAACAGGCGCGCAGACGCACCCTCGAGCTGCTCGGTGCCGTCGGTATCCCCAACCCGGAGGCTCGGATCGACGACTACCCGCACCAGTTCTCGGGCGGCATGCGCCAGCGCGTGATGATTGCGATGGGGCTCTCGTGCAACCCCGACGTGCTGATCGCAGACGAGCCGACCACCGCCCTCGACGTCACCATCCAGGCCCAGATCCTGGAGCTGATCGGGAACCTGCAGCGCGAGTTCGACTCGGCCGTGGTGCTGATCACCCACGACCTCGGGGTCGTTGCCGAGGTGGCAGACAGGGTGGCCGTGATGTACGCGGGCCGGATCGTGGAGTACGGCGAGGTGGGCGAGCTATTCCGCGGGCCGCAGCACCCGTACACGTGGGGCCTGCTGGGCTCGATCTCGCGGCTGGACCGACCCCGGCAGAGGCGGCTGGCCGCCATCTCGGGGCAGCCGCCTTCGTTGATCTCGTTGCCGGCGGGCTGCAGCTTCCGGCCCCGTTGCCCATTTGCATTCGACCGCTGCCGCGCCGAGCGCCCTGCGCTCGAGGCGCGGTCGCGGTCGGGCCACCTCGACGCGTGCCTGCTCTCGCCCGATCAGAAGCAGGCCCGGCGAGCCGCCACACCGGAGGCGTCGTGAGCGACACCGCCGCGCCGCTGCTACGCGCGCGGGGGGTGCGCAAGTACTTCCCGATCAAGCGCGGCGTCGTGTTCCAGCGCGAGGTGGCGCGCGTGCACGCGGTGGACGACGTCGACCTCGACCTGATGCCGGGCGAGACGGTCGGGCTGGTGGGCGAGTCGGGCTGCGGCAAGTCCACGTTCGGTCGTTGTCTGATCCGCTTACACGACCTCACCGAGGGCATGATCGAGTTCGACGGGCAGGACATCTCCACCCTCGACCGCAAGCAGATGCGGCCGCTGCGGCGGGAGATCCAGATGGTGTTCCAGGATCCCTATGCGTCGCTCAACCCGCGCAAGCGGGTGGGGACGATCATCGGCGACCCGCTGCGGATCCACGGCGTGGGCGCGCGCGGCGACGTCAACAAGCGGGTGCAGGAGCTGCTGGAGCTGGTCGGGCTCAGCCCGGAGCACTACAACCGCTACCCGCACGAGTTCTCAGGCGGCCAGCGCCAGCGGATCGGGGTGGCCCGCGCACTGGCGCTGAGCCCGCGACTGATCATCGCCGACGAGCCGGTCTCGGCGCTCGACGTCTCAATCCAGGCGCAGGTCGTGAACCTGCTCAGCGACCTGCAGGACGACCTGGGCCTTACCTACCTGTTCATCGCACACGACCTGTCGGTGGTGCGCCACGTATCGGACCGCATCGCCGTCATGTACCTGGGCAAGATCGTGGAGCTGGCCCCGGCCGAGGAGCTCTACGACCGGCCGATCCACCCCTACAGCGAGGCGCTGCTTTCGGCGGTGCCGGTGCCGGACCCCGACGTCGAGCGCGAACGGATCGTCCTGCAGGGCGACGTCCCCAGCCCGATCACGCCGCCCGGCGGCTGCCGCTTCCACCCGCGCTGCCGCTACGCGACCGACATCTGCACCACCACCGAGCCGCCGCTGGTGAAGCACGCCGAGCAGCACCTGGCGGCCTGCCACCATCCGCTCAATCTGCACTCGTAAGCGCCGTGGTGCCCCAGCAGAGGCGTAGGATCGCTCCGTGCTGAGCCGCCTGGCTCCTCTCGCGAAGCTGACGCGAAACCCGACGCTGCGGCGATGCGGCATCGGTTTCGCGCTGTTCAACGCAGCCGAGTACGGCGAGTGGATCGCCGTGCTGGTCTACGCCTACAACCAGGGCGGAGCCAAGGCCAGCGGCATCCTGGCGGCAGCGCAGCTGCTGCCGTGCGTCGTGATCGCCCCGTTGCTGGCCACGTTCGCGGACCGCTACCAGGCCGGCTGGGTGCTGGTGGCCGGCTACGCGGCGCAGGCCGTCGGCATGGGGCTGCTGGCGATCGCGCTGCTCGCCCACGCTCCGCCCGCGGTCGTGTACGTGTTCGCGATCCTGGCAGCACCGGCGTTCAATGCGACGCGGCCGACCATGAACGTGGTGCTGCCGGCGGCGGTGCGCACCCCCGACGAGCTGACCGCCGGGAACGCCGCGCTGGGCTGGATCGAGAGCGCCGGCATCATGCTCGGTCCGATCGTTGCCGCCGGTGTGATCGCGATCGGCGGCCCCGGCTGGGTGGTGGCGGCGTTCGCCGTCGCCATGCTGGTCGCCACCTGGGTGTCGCTGCCGCTGACGAGATCGCTGCCGCCGGCCGAACCGGGCGACGAGGGCTCGCCGATCGCGGACACGGTCGACGGGTTCCGCGCGCTCAAGGGCGAGCGCGGGACGGCGGTGTTGATGGGCGTGCTCACCTCCCAGTCGCTGTACCTGGGCGCGATGGACGTGCTGTTCGTGGTGCTCGCGATCAACGAGCTCGGCATCGGGCAGTCGGGCGTCGGCATCCTGAACGCCACCTTCGGCGCGGGCGGCCTGGTCGCAGTGTTCGCCACGGTGGGGCTGGTAGGGAGGCGCAGGCTGGCGCCTCCGCTGGTCGCCGCGGCCGTGATCATGGGCGCATCGGTCGCACTGATCGCGGTCTGGCCGCGGGTGGCGATCACGATCCCGCTGCTGCTGCTCGCAAACGTCGGGCGCAGCCTGTTCGACGTCTCCGGCCGCACGCTGCTTCAGCGCACTGGGACGCCCGCCGTGCTGGGCCGCATCTTCGGCGTGATCGAGAGCGTCGACATGCTCGGCCTGTCGCTGGGCTCGCTGGTGGTGCCAATCCTGATCGGCCTGGGTGGCACCAAGGCGGCGATCGTGGGAGTGGGAGCGATCATGCCGCTGGTGACGCTCGTGCTGCTGCCGGCGATCCTGCGCGCAGACGCCAGGGCGACCGTGCCCATCGTCCAGATCGGGCTGCTGCGCGCCATGGCGCTGTTCCGGCCGCTGCCCCCGCCCCAGATGGAGGGCGTCGCGCGCATGCTGGAGCCGCGGCACGCCGCGGCCGGCGAGGTGCTGATCCGGGAGGGCGAGCCCGGTGATGTGTTCTACCTGGTCGCCGACGGCGAGGTGGCCGTCACCACCGCGGCCGGATTCGCGACCAGGCTCGGCCGCGGCGAGGGTTTCGGCGAGATTGCGCTGCTGAACGACACCCCGCGCACCGCCACGGTGACGGCGTCCAGCGACGCCAGCCTCTACACGCTCGGCCGCGATGAGTTCCTGACGGCGATCACCGGCATGGCTGACGTCCACGGCGCGGCGCGGACGATGGCCTCCGAGCGCCTCGCGCAGCAGGCCGCCGAGCAGGCGGGCGACTAGGCCCCGCGATCGAAGCGCTCCTCCTCGGCGACCGTGCGCTCGGCGGTCGGGATCGCCTCCAGCCGCTCATCCGGGATCGGGTCGCCGCTCTCGATCGAGAGCCCGTAGCGGCCCTCTGCCAGCCGCCGCTCGGCCCGCTCGACCGCCGCCAGCTGCTCGTTGAGGTCGTCGCTCCTGCCCTCGTCGAACTCGTTCTGATACGTGTCGGTGGCGTTGTCGGCGTCGTCTGCGGTGGATTCGTCGTCAGTGGTGACAACCGTGCTCGTGGCCAGCGCCTGCTCGATCCGTCGCCGCTCCTCCGCCAGCAGCTCTCGTGCGCGATCATCGTCCATCCGGTCCCCCTTGGTCGGCGTTCGTTCGGTGACCGGCATTCTGGCACGGTCCGGCCCGAGCCCGCGCACGGCCGTCGCTATGCTCGGGGACGTCCACGAAAGGGGATGCGAGATGAGCGCGGGGCGACTGCAGGACAAGTCGATCGTCATCACCGGCGCGGCCTCCGGCCTGGGCCGGGCGATGGCCCTGACCTTCGCCGCCGAGGGCGCCGACGTGGTGGTCGGCGACGTGCGGCCGGACCCCCGCGAAGGCGGCGATCCGACGGTCGATCTGATCGAACGGGCCGGCGGCAGCGGCGTCTTCGTCGAGGCCGATGCCTCGCGCTGGGACGACATCGACCGGCTGGTCACGACCGCCGTCGAGCGGCGCGGCCGGCTGGACGTAATGGTGAACAACGCGATCATCGCCGGCCGCCACTCGAAGGGCCTGCTGGAGACCGAGCCCGAGGACTGGGACGCGATCATGGACGTGGGCCTGCGCGGCGTGTTCCTCTGCTGCAAGCGCGCCGTCCAGCAGATGCTCGGGCAGGAGCCGGTGGCGGAGGCGCGCGGACGCGTCATCAACATCTCCTCGCAGCACGGCATGGTCGGCTCGCCCGGCCACGTCGCCTACTGCACCGCCAAGGGCGGCGTCATCAACCTCACCCACCAGCTGGCGGTCGACTTCGGCCCGCAGGGTGTGATCGTGAACGGGCTGGCGCCCGGCAAGATCCTCGTGCGCCAGGACTCGGAGGAGGTGCTGGCCTACTCGCACGCGCGCACGCCGTTCTCCCGATTGGGACGGCCCACCGACGTGGCCGCCGCCGCGCTGTTCCTGGCCTCCGACGAGTGCACGTACGTGAGCGGCATCAACCTGCTGGTGGACGGCGGGTGGATGGCCTACTAGTACGCGCTCCAGCCTCCATCCACCATCAGGTTGCTGCCGCTCACGTAGCTGGCCTCGTTCGCCAGGAACGACACCGCCGCGGCCACGTCCTCGGAGCGGCCCAGCCGCGCGAACGGGGTGCGTGACCGCACGTAGGCCAGGCCCTCCTCGCTGGCGCTCAGGTCCCCGGGTGTGCCCGTCACGATCTTGCCCGGCGCGACCCCGTTGCAGATGATGCCCTGCGGCCCGTAGTCGACCGCGATCTGGCGCGTCATCTGGATCAGGCCGCCCTTGCCGACGCTGTAGGTGAAGTGCCCCGGGCAGCCGACCATCCCGTGCTGCGAGGTGATGTTGATGATGCGCCCGCGCGTGTCGCCGTCCAGCGGCTGGGCCAGCATCTGGCGCACGGCCGCCCGGCACAGCAGGTATGCGCCGCGCAGGTTGACGGCCATCATGGCGTCCCAGTCCTCGGGCTCGGTGTCCAGCAGCGGCTTGGACTCCGCCCCGGCCAGCACGGCGTTGTTGACCAGCACGTCCAGCGCGCCGACACGCTGCACGGCCGTCGCGACCAGCGCCGCACAGTCGTCCGGCGAGGCCACGTCGGCCGCCACCTGAACGGCGCTGCCGCCGCGACCCAGGATCACGTCCTCGGTGGGCTCGCCGCCGGTGATCGGATCGCGCCGGATGTCCGCCAGCACCACGTCGAACCCGTCGGCCGCCAGCCGGATCGCGATCGCCCGGCCGATGCCCGACGACGACCCCGTGACGATGGCGCTGCGCATGCTCATATCCTCCACCTTCCTGTTCCTATACTGCCGGGATGCCCGGCGTTGCATTCGTGGCTCACTGCCTGCTCAACCAGAACTCGAAGACCGACGGCGGCGCCCGCTGCCCCGGCGTCTACTCGCCGCTGGTCGACGAGCTGCGGGAGCGCGGCTGGCGCATCGAGCAGATGCCCTGCCCGGAGCTTGCGTTCACCGGCCTGAACCGCTTCTGGGCGGTGCGGGAGCAGTACGACACCACCGCCTTTCGCCGCCACTGCCGCAAGATCGCCGCTGCCGTGGCCGGCGCGATCGAAGTGCACGTCGCCCACGGAGACGACGTGATCCTGGTCGGCATCGACGGCAGCCCCTCGATGGGCGTGCACGTGACCAGCTCCGACCCGGCCCGCGGCGGCCGACCGGAGTGGCCGGACGGCGCCCCGGAGCTCTCGCCAGGCAGCGGCATCTTCCTCGAGGAGCTGACCGCCGAGCTGGCCGAGCGCGGCGTCACCGCGCCACGCGCGATGGGCGTATCGCACCAGCTGCCCACGCACGACCCGTCCCAGGAGCGGGCGCAGCTGGTCGCGCTGATGGAGGGCGGCGGATAGGTGGAGGGAGACCTGCGCAGCTTCCGCGTCGCCCTGGTAGCGAGCGAGCTGGTCAACCCGGAGGCGGGTGGGGTCGACGCCCTGGCCGTGATCGAGCAGGAGGGCTGGGGGGCGATGCAGCTGCCCGCCGCCGACTACCCCGACGAGGTGGCGGCGCCGCTGCTCGACCAGGTGGCCGAGCAGACCGAGGAGTTCGTGCGCCACGGCTACACGCTGGCGCTGGTGGGCAGCCGTGAGGGACTGGAGCAGGCGCTCGAACGTTACGGGCTGGCGGTGCCGCCGGCGATCGAGCCGGACGCGGCCGACCAGCTGCGCGCCTTCCTGGCCGAGGTCGCCGCCGGCTGAACCGGCCGTGACCGGCTCCAGCCTCACGCGGTCTCGAGCACGCGCGAGACCGGCAGGTAGCGGCCACGGTGCTCGTCACCGCCGAAGCGACCGTCGACCACGACGTGGTCGCCGCCGGCCAGCACGTGGCGGATCGAGCCCGGCACCGGCATGTCTTCGTACGGCGACCAGTCGAGGCCGTCGTTGATTACGTCCATTGTCAACCGCGACGGGGCCGACGGATCCCAGACCACGACGTCGGCGTCGCTGCCGGCGGCGATCGCGCCCTTGCGCGGATACAGCCCGAAGATGCGAGCCGGCGCGGCGCAGGCGACCTCGACCAGCTGCTCCGGCGCAAGCAGCCCGAAGCCCAGCGGCAGCCGCGCGCCGATGCCGGGCATCCCGGTCGGGATCTGGGTGAAGTCGTCCATCACGGGCAGCTTGTCGCGGTCGAGCCGCAGGTGGCAGTGATCGGAGGCGTACGTGCTGACGCCGCCGTCGCGGAGGCCGTCGAGCAGCGCCTGCTGGTCGTCGCCGGTGCGAAGCGGCGGGGTCATCACGTAGCGGACAGCGTCATCGCCCTCCTGGTGTGAGCGGTCGAACAGCAGGTGGTGGGTGCAGACCTCGCCGTGCACGGTCTGGCCGCGACCGCGCGCCGCGGCGATCTCCTCGAGCGGCGCCCGGCCCGTTAGGTGCACGACGTAGGGCGCCGCTCCGGCCAGCTCCGCCAGCACCAGGAACCGGTGCACGCACTCGGCCTCCAGCTCGATCGGCCGGCTGCGGGGCAGCGAGTCGATTCCCCGCCGTCCCTGCTCGACCAGCTGCCGCGTGAGCACCTCGATCGCGCGGCCGTTCTCGCAGTGGGCGAGCACCACCATGCCCAGCTGCGCCGCCTCCTGCATGACGCGCAGCGCCACGTCGTCGTCGGCCTGGATGCCGAGCTCGATGTAGGCCAGCCACAGCTTCACGCTGCCCACGCCCAGCGCGGCCGCCTCCGCCAGGTCACCGTAGCGGTAGGCCTGCGGCTCCCAGATCACGGCGTGGAAGGCCAGGTCGATCAGCGACTCCGGCATCTCGTCCGCGAGCGTGCGACGGGCGGCTTCGCCGGGGCGCTCGCCGGGCAGCGCGTCCACGAAGGCGAGCGCCGAGGTGGTGCCGCCGCAAAGCGCCGAGCGGGTGTCGTCGCGGATCCCGCCGAACACGTGCGTGTGCACGTCGATCGCGCCCGGCAGCACCAGGCAGCCGCCCGCGTCGACGGTCTTGGCGCCGTCGCGGTCGACCTCGCCGACCGCCTGGATCAGGCCGTCCTCCACCAGCACGTCCGCCCGCCGCGAGCCGTCCGGCGCCACCACCGTGCCGCCCACGATCGCGGTGCGCGCGCTCAGCTGTACGCCCCGTCGGGCAGGCACGGCGCGGCGCTCAGCAGCCGTTGCGTGTACTCGTCGGCCGGCGTGTTCAGCACCTGTGCGACCGTGCCGCTCTCGCGCAGCGAACCGCGATCCATCACCAGCACGCTGTCGGCCACGCAGGCGACGACGCCCAGGTTGTGGGTGATGAACAGCATGCTCAGCCGCAGGTCGCGCTGCAGCTCCGACAGCAGCTCCAGCACGGCCGCCTGCACCGACACGTCGAGCGCCGAGGTCACCTCGTCGCAGATCAGCAGGTCGGGCTTGGCCGCCAGAGCCCGCGCGATCGCAACCCGCTGGCGCTCGCCCCCGGACAGCTCGATCGGGAAGCGATCGCCCACGCGGCGCGGCAGCTTGGCGCGGTCGAGCAGCTCGCCCACCTCGGTGCGCGCCTCGCCCTGGGACAGGCCGCGCAGCACCCGCAGCGGGCGCTCGATCGAGGAGCTGACCTTGTGCCGCGGGTTGAGCGACTCGAACGGGTTCTGGAACACGATCTGGATCCGCCGGCGGGCGGCCAGCGGGCGGTTGCGCGCGAAGGCCGCCAGCTCGCTGCCGTCGAACAGGATGCGCCCGCCGCTGGGCGGATGCAGCCCCGCCAGGCAGCGCCCGATCGTGGTCTTGCCGCTGCCGGACTCACCCACCAGCGCCACGCAGCGGCCCGACTCGATTGCGAACGACACGTCGTGGACGACGGTGTTCCGGCGCCGGCCGTTGCGGTACTCGACCTCGAGGTGATCGACCTGCAGCAGCGCCTCATCCTCCGCCTCCACGGCGGTCGCCGCGGCGCGCCCGTCACCAGGATCGGCGCCCTCACTCGCCAGCTCCCGCCAGCGTATGCAGCGCACCGAGTGGTCGGGCGTCGCGGCCGACAGCTCCGGCAGCGCCTCGCTGCAGCGGTCGATGGCGTAGCGGCAGCGGGGCACGAACGCGCAGCCGCTCGGCCACTCGCCCACCCCCACCGATACGCCGGGGATGCCGCGCAGCGCGCGCGGCCGGCGGAAGTCGGGGATGGCGGACACCAGCGCCCGCGTGTAGGGGTGGCGCGGCCGCTCGATCACCTCGTCGGCCGGGCCGCTCTCCACCACGCGGCCGGCGTACATGACGACGATCCGGTCGGCCATCTTCGCCACCACCGCCAGGTCGTGGGAGACGTACACCATCGCCATGCCGTCGTCGTCGCGCAGGCGGGCCAGCTCGGCCAGGATCCGGTCCTGCGTGATCACGTCCAGCCCGGTGGTGGGCTCGTCCAGCACCGCCACCGGCGGGTCGCAGACGCACGCCATCGCGATCGTGACCCGTTGCTGCTGGCCGCCCGACAGCTGGTGGGGGTAGCGCCGTGGCAGCCGCGGATCGGCGCCCAGCTCGACCCGCTCCAGCGATGCCTTGACCGACTCCAGGGACGCGGCGCCGGCGCGATGAGCGCGCAGCACGTCCATCACCGCGTCGCCCACCCGCAGCGACGGGTTGAGCGCGCCGCCGGGATCCTGCGGCACGTAGGAGACGACCTTGCCGCGCAGGTTGCGGAGGTTACTGATGCCCTGGCCGAGGATCGGCTGGCCGCTGATGCTGACGCTGCCGCCCCGCAGCTCGACGCCGCGGCGCGTGTAGCCGAGCAGCGCCAGCGCGGTCGTGGTCTTGCCGCTGCCGGACTCGCCCACCAGCCCCAGGATCTGGCCGGCGCCGACGGTGAAGCTGACGTCCTCGACCACCGGATCACCGGTGGTCAGGCCCAGCGAGAGACCCTCCACCTGCACCACGGGTGCGGGGGCGTCGCTCATATCACCGCACTCCGCGCGGTCTTGGGCACGTAGGAGCGGCCCAGGCTGCGGGCGATCGCGTCGCCGGTCAGGTTGATGCCGATAGTGAGCAGCGCGATCATCGCGGCGGGCGCCAGCACCGCCCATGCCTGGATCGCGATGTACTGGCGGTTGTCGCTGATCATCAGCGCCCAGTCGGAGGCGGGCGGCTGCAGCCCCAGCCCCAGGAAGTTGACCGAGGCGATGATCAGGATCGAGTAGGTGAAGCGCAGGCCCGAGTCGACCAGTACCGGAGCCATGATGTTGGGCAGCACCTCGCGCACGATCACTGCGTAGGAGCGCTCCCCGCGGGCGATCGCCGCCTCCACGTAGCCGCGCACGGAGACCTCGAGCGTGGCGGTGCGCACGATGCGGCTGATGCCGGGCGCCTGGATCACGGCCACGCCGATCACCAGCACCTGGACGCCGGTGCCGGCGCCGCTGATCAGTACCAGCAGGAACAGCAGCGGCGGGAAGGCCAGCATCACGTCGACGCTTCGCATCAGCACCGGGTCGATGCGAGAGCGGCTGAACCCGGCGACCAGCCCGACCGACATCCCGATCAGGTAGCCGAGGCCGGTGGCCAGTGCGGCCAGGGTGATCACGGAGCGGCCGCCGTAGAGCAGGCGGCTGAACACGTCGCGGCCGAGGAAGTCGGTGCCGAGCCAGTAGTGGCTGGACGGCGGGCTGAGCGGCGCGGTCACCGGCACGTTGGGGTCATACGGCGCGAAGTAGCGGCCGAAGATCGCCACCGCCACCACGAACACGACGATGGTGACGCCGACCGCGCCCGAGAAGCTGCGCATGAAGCGGAGCCTGCCGGTCATGCCGGCTCCCGCAGCTTCGGCACCAGCAGCAGCACGATCAGGTCGGCCACCAGATTCAGCATCACGTAGACCACGGCGATCAGCATCGCCACCGACTGCACCACGCCCAGGTCGCGATTTCCGACCGCGGTCACCAGCAGCGATCCCAGCCCGGGATAGGCGAACACCGTCTCGGTGATGATGATGCCGCCTATCAGCCACTGCAGGTTCTGGGCCAGCACCTGCACGCTGGGAGCGAGCGCGTTTCGCATGGCGTAGCGCCACAGCACCCAGCGCTCGGACAGGCCGTTCAGCCGGGCCGCCATCACGTACTCGGCCTGCAGCGTCTCGACCATGCCCGCGCGCACCATCCGGATGCCGGCTGCCAGCGACGCCAGCAGCAGCGTCGCCACCGGCAGGATCAGCTTGGTGGGGTCGCTGAGCGGGCTCTGCCCGGGCGGGATGATCGCAACCGGTGGCAGCACGTCCAGCCAGACGAAGAAGACGCCCACCAGCAGCGAACCGATCACGAACTCGGGTAGCGCGATCGCCGCCAGCGACATGATCGAGATGGCGTGGTCGGCCGGGCGCCCGGCGTAGACGGCCGCAATCGCGCCCAGGCCGAGCGACAGCGGGATCATGAACAGGGCGGTGATCAGCGCCAGGATCAGCGAGTTCTTGACCGGATCCGAGATCAGCGCCCACACCGGCGCGTGCTTCTGGCCCTGGGCGAGGCCGATCGAGGAGTCGCCCAGGTCACCGTGCACGAACCCGCCCAGCCAGTTCGTGTACTGGGTCGTCAGCGGCTTGTTGAGGTGCATCTGCTTCTCCAGCTTCTGCACGGCGGCGGGCGTGGCGCCGCGGCCCAGCACCACGCTGGCGGCGTTGCCGGGCAGCACGGAGGTGCCGATGAAGATCAGCACCGACGCCACCAGCAGCGACACCGCCGCGCCCAGCAGGCGACGGCCCACAAAGGCGAGGACAGGCGAAACCTCGCGGTCGGCCGCTCGAGGTTCCGCAACAGTCGTCATAGGGTCGCTACGCGGAGAGCCAGGCGTTCATGAACAGATAGTTGCCGAGCACGCCTGCCGGATGCGGTTCCAGGCCCTTGACCTTGGTGGAGAGACCATCCACCCAGTCGGCGTTGGTCCAGTTGATGTAGCCACCCTGGTTGTACTGGATCTCTTGAACCTGGTTCCATGTCTGCTGGGCCGTGGCCTGGTCGGTCTCACCGATCGCCTTGAACAGTAGATCGTTCCAGGCGGCATTCTTCCAGTGCGTCTCGTTGTATGGCGCCTTGGACGACAGCGCCTGCAGGTAGAAGAACTTGATCGATGGGGGCGGCCACTGCGTCTCGGCGAACGCCATCTTCAGGTACAGCGCGGAGGGGTTGTAGTAGGAACTGGGCGGCACCTGCTTGAGGTTGATGGTGACGCCGGCGGCCTTGGCCTGCTGCGCGAGCAGCGTCGCCGCCTCGACGAAGCCGGGGAAGATCGGCGACGTCTGTAGGGTCACGGTCAGGTTCTCCTGGCCGGCCTGCTTGAGCAGGCTCTTGGCCTGTGCGATGTCCTGCACCCGCTGGGGCAGGCTGTTGTCGTAGAAGGGCAGGCCCTTGCCGACGATGTCGTTGCCGATCGATCCGAAGCCGTTGATGGCGCTCGCCACCAGCGCCGGGCGGTCGGCGATCAGCTTCATCGCCTGGCGCACGCGCACGTCGGTGAACGGCGCCTGCGTGGTGTCCATGTAGAACATCATGGCCTGCGGCGACTTGGCCACCAGCACGGTGATGTCGCCGGTTGCCTGATGGGCCTTGGCGTCGGCCGTGGGCAGCTGCGCCATCGCGTCGATCTGGCCGGACTGCAGCGCCTCCAGGCGGGCGTTGTTGTCGTCGATCGACTGGATCAGCAGCTCATCGACGTACGGCTTGCCCGTCTGCCAGTAGTTGGGGTTGCGCTTGAACGTGCTCTGGGTGCCGGCCTTGAACGTATCGAACATGAACGGGCCGGTGCCGACCGGCTTGGTGAAGTCCGTCTCGCCGTTCTGCACCATCCACGTGTTCCAGTAGACGAAGTTGGCGCCGAGGTCGGCGTCCGGGTACAGCAGCGGCACCTTGACGGTGGTGGCGTTGATCGCCTTCAGGTCCTTCAGGTTGATGCCGGCCACGAACGGCACCGACGCGAAGTTGGCGGACTTCGCCATCAGCCGCATCGAGTAGATCACGTCCTCGGCGCCGAAGGTCTTGCCGTTGTGGAACTCGACGCCGGGGCGAAGCTTGATCTCGTACTCGGTGGCGTCGGCGTTCGCGTTGAACTCGAGCGCCAGCCCGGGGCCGGTGGTGAGGTCGGGGTTCACGACCAGCAGCGGGTCGAACAGGTTCTGGGCGCGGGACTCGTCGATCGGCGTGACGCCCTGGTACAGGTTCAGCGTCTCGGCCGTGCCGCCGCCGACGAAGCCGGCGCGGAGCGTGCCGCCTTTGACGGGCGTGCCGGCCGAGGTGGACGCGCCGGTGCCAGCGGTGGACGAGGACGAGCCGCCGCCGCAGGCTGCCGCGAGCAGCGGCGACATGCCGAGCATCGTGCCGGCAGCACCGCGCAGCAGCGTGCCACGGGAGATGCGATGGTCGAAGAGTTCGATGCCCGTTTCCGGACGCGGGTTGTGCGGATCGCTCACGGTCTCCTCCTGAGCTGGTCACCGGGCAGGACGCAAGGCCCACTCTTGCATACGTACGCAGGGAGTGGAAGTTGCGGATTGGACGGTGGCGACCACCCGGGCATGGACGACCGAGAGGGGCGGAGCCTGCGTCCGATCATGCGCTCGAACCACCGCGGCGGTGTGGCCGCAAGCCCTGCAACGAGCCGGTGCCGCGGGGATCGATCAAGCTCGGTATGCTATCATACCAATTTCCCGGGTTCAACCCCCGAAAAAGGATCCGCGCCGTGCAAGGAACGCTGCTCGCTTCGAATCTTGGGTTCCCGGAAGGGCCCGTCGTGATGCCGGACGGAGCCATCGTGTTGTGTGACGGAAACACCGGCGAGTTGTTGGTGTGGAAGGACGGCGCGATGGGCCGGTTCGCGGACATGGGCGGGTCGCCGTGGGGCGCACTGCTCGGTTCCGACGGCGCCGTCTACGTCACCCAGGGCGGCAACGTGCCGGGCAGTCCCGACCAGAGCGCGGTGCCCGGGATCCAGCGCGTGAACAGCGACGGTTCGATCGAGATGCTGGCGACCAGCATCGCGGGGCGGACGCTGGCCGGGCCGAACGACCTCGCCTTCGGTCCGGACGGACGGCTCTGGTTCACGGAGTCGGGCACCGAGCAGGACGACCGCTTCCCGGAGGACGAGCGCGCGGTGGGAGCGCTGTACGTGCTGGACACGGACGGCGGCGAGTTCCTGATGGAGCGCCCGGGGGTGTACCCGAACGGGATCGCGTTCGACGCGCAGGGGCGGTTGTACTGGACGGAGTCTGCGGCGCACCGGGTGTGCCGGCTGGACGACGGGCAGGCGACGACGTTCTGCCAGCTCAGCGACAACCATGTGCCCGACGGGATGGCGTTCGCGGCCGACGGGCGGCTGTTCGTGTGCACGACCATCTCGGGCGGCCTGACCGTGCTGTCGGCCGAGGGCGAGGTGCTGGAGGAGATCGCACTGAACGAGCACGCGACCAACTGCATCTTCGACGGCCCGGCGCTGTACGTGACGGCGACGAAGGTTGCCGAGATCCACGCCGACCAGCGCACCGGCTCGTTCTGGCGGGTCGATACGGATGCCAGCGGCGGCCTGCCGCTGCTGCCGGGCAAGCTCTAGCCGCCGGCAGCGCGCTTCGTCGTTGCCTTGCCGCCCGAGTGTCACGGGGGCGGGTCGCAACTCACTGGTAAACGCCAAGTGGCGCGCGCTGTGACCGCCAAGTGGCGCGTCCCGTCAGCCCTCCAGCCTGACCGCCTCCCCGCCGGCGATCGCCTGCTCCGCCGCCAGCGCGACACGCAGCGTGCCCAGTGCATCCTCCGGCGTGCATGCCACCGCCGTGGGATCTCGTCGCCGAGCCGCATCCAGGAAGCCCGTCACTGCTGACGTGCGCGGGTCGGCCTGCTCCTCCTCGTCGACCGTTTCGCCGTGGGCGCGGCCCGCCAGCCGGAACTCCGGGTCGAGCGCCAGGTGCAGCGCCACCTCCGGCGCCAGCACGTCCAGCCCGTAGATGGGCGGCTCCTGCATGTCCGTCCACGCGACCGAGATCACCCCCAGCCCACCTGCTGCGTAACGCACCAGCACTGCCACCGCATCGTCGAGCGCGCCGCCACCCGCGCCCAACCCCCGTCCGGACAGCGCCTGCACCGACGCGGCCGGCCCGGCCAGCGCCTGCTGCAGGTCGATGTCGTGGCTGCCCAGCTCGAACAGGATCCCGCCGCTCGCCGCCGGGTCGCCGAACCAGGACGCCGCACGGCCGGGCTCGGTCGGCCCCACGCTACGGCTGATCAGCATCCCCGGCGCGGCCCCTGCCAGCCCGTCACGGACGCGGCCCAGCAGCGCCAGCGACCGCCACTGGTAGCCGACCGCGCACACTCCCCCGCTCTCGTGCCACGCGGCCACGATCGCCTCGCCGTCAGCAGCCGCCCGCGCCAGCGGCTTCTCCAGGTACACAGCCAGCCCTCGCCGAAGCGCCGCGATCGCCGGCTCCGCGTGGGCCGCAGGCGGCGTGCACACGAACACCGCTTCCAGCGGGTGCTCGAGCAGCTGCTGCCAGCTCCCGTACAGGGCGGCACCGGCCGCGATCGATTCGGCCCGGGCGAGGTCGCTGTCGCAGACGGCGGCCAGTTCGACGCCGTCGAGCGCGGACAGCACGCCCACGTGCCGCCGGGCAATCGCGCCCGCGCCGATCAGGCCGATCCTCACGGGCTCCCGTCCTCGCCTCCCGGCCGCACAAGGAACTGGTACTGGACACCGCCGCTGGTCGCGGCCGTGGTCCAGATCATCATCGCCGAGCCCGACGGGAACGGCGGCCACGAGACCTCGACGCCACGCGACTCCAGCAGGTCGCGCACCTCGCCCAGGTCGTCGACCTCGAACGCGATGTGCTCGATCCGGGCCTGCTCCTCCTCGCCCATGCGCCGGGCGGCGATCACCGGGTCACGCACCTCGATCAGCTCGACGCTGGCGTCACCGCACGGGTAGTAGAGCGCGTGGCTCTCGCTGTTGTCGCCCACCCGCTCCAGCACCAGGCCCATTGCCTCGAGCTGGGCGACGTGGGCGGGCAGGTCGGCAACGACCACGCCGATGTGGTCGATCCGCCGCAGCTTCACGCGGCCGGCATCTCGAGCAGCACCTTGCCGTACTTGCCGGCGGTGCGGACGTGGTCGAGCGCCTCCGCGGCGTCGTCGAGGGCGAACACCTCGCCGACTGCGGCGGTCGCCCGGCTCGTGGCCAGCATCGGCACGACTCGCCGCGCGAACTCCTGCACGAGCGCCGCCTTCTGCTCGGACGGGCGCGTGCGCAGGGTGCTCCCGATCAGCTGGGCGCGGGCGCTCATCAGGTCGCGCAGCACGACGACAGCCTCGTCGCCCGGCTTCGCGCCGACCAGCATCAGGCGGCCGCGGCGGGCCAGCGCGGTCATGTTGTCGGCCATGTGCGGCGCGCCCACCAACTCCAGGATCACGTCCGCCCCGCCCAGCTCGCGCACCCGCGCGAACGCCCTGTCGGCGGGTAGCGCCTCGGCGCCCATCGCCCCGACGCGTGGCCGCAGCTCCGGCGTGCGCACGTTCGCGACCACGCGCGCGCCCAGCGCAACGGCGATCTGCACGGCGGCGCTGCCGACGCCGCCGCTGGCGCCGTTCACGAGCAGCAGGTCGCCCACGCCCAGTCCGCCCTGCATCACGACCGCATCGAAGGCGGTCAGGAACGACTGCGGTGCCGCTGCCGCCGTGGCGCCGTCCAGCGCGTCGGGCACCGGGGCCAGCTCGCGCTCGTTGGCGACGACGCGCGTCGCCAGGCCGCCGCCGCCGACCAGCCCGAAGGCGCGGTCGCCGAGCTCGAAGGCCGTCACCGCGTCGCCGACCGCGACCACCGGACCGGCCACTTCCAGGCCGGGGATGTCCTGCGGCCAGCCGGGCGGCACCGGATGCTTGCCCTCGCGCTGCAGCACGTCGGCCGGGTTGATGCCGGCGAACGGCGGTGCGATCACGACCTCGAATCGGTCAGGTTGCGGATCCGGTCGCTGCTCGACCGCCACCACCTCGCGGCCGCCTACGCCGCGGTAGACGACGCACCTCACGGGGTCTCGCCCGGCGGGTAGGTGTCGAGCCACCAGCGGGCGATGTCCTTGCGGCGCATGAAGGAGACGCCGGGCTGGGCCAGCGCGTGCTCGAGAAACAGCCGCAGCGCCGCGGCACGGGCGGCCTGGCCGCTCCAGCGGGCGTGCACCGCGATCGTCATCATGGTGCGGCGCTGCTCGCCCTCACGCAGCAGCTCGTCCAGCCCCATCACCATCGTGTCCAGGAAGTCACGGGGGCTGTCGAAGCCGGGGCTCATCACGAACCGGGAGTCGTTGTAGGTCTTCGAGTAGGGCACCACCAGCATCCGCTGGTCGTCCACCGTCTCGTAGTAGGGCAGGTCGTCGGCCGAGCCCTCGGAGTGATAGAGGAAGCCGCCGATCTCGCGCAGCAGGCTGCGCGTGTTCTCGCTCGGCCAGCTGCGCGAGTTCCACCCGTCCGGCTTGCTGCCCAGCACGCGCTGGTAGGTCTCGATGGCGCGCTCGATCTGCTGCTTCTCCTCGTCGCGCGACATCCGCCAGGCCTCGATCCAGCGCCAGCCGTGGCCGAGCAGGTCGTGGTCGTGCTCGCGCATCCACTCCGGCACGCCCGGGTTCAGCTCCAGGGCCACAGCGGCCGCGGACACCGTCACCGGCACCCCCGCCTCGTCGAAGATGCGGGCCAGCCGCCACACGCCCGCGCGGCTGCCGTACTCGTAGTGCGACTCGGTGCCGGGGTCGCGCTGGGGCGGCTGCACGCCGGGGTCGGCGTACTCGCCCCAGCCGTCGTTGCGGTCGTCGCCCCACATCACGGAGTACTCCGAGCCCTCCTCGTAGACCAGCACCGGGTTGATGACCACCTGAGCGCCGTCCGGCCAGGCGAACGCAGGCGGGGTGCGGCCGTAGCCGACGAGGTCGCGCGCGCGGACTGGTTCGGGGATCGCGTCGGTCATCGGGCGAATTGGTATGCCATCATACTGGCATGGTCGAACTACTGCCCGGTGACGTCAGCGGTGACGCGCAGCGCCACCCGCCCCGCGATCGCCTGGCAGACCGGGCAGTGCGCCTCGGCGTCGGCGATCAAGGCCCGCACCTGGTCTTCGGGGGCGGGCGACTCGACCCGGGTGTGCAGGTCGGCCTCGGACAGGTGATGGCTCGACCCGTCGCCCCAGGCAAGCCGCGTGGAGACGGTGGTCTCGATCTCGCCCAGCGGGATATCGCGGGCGCGTGCCATGCCGGTGAGGGTGGACGTGAAGCAGTTGGCCAGCGCCGCCGAGAACAGCTCCTCGGGGTTGGACTTGCCGCCCGGACCGCCCAGCTCCGCCTGCGTGGCGGTCGCCACGGACAGCGATCCGGAGTCGCCCTCGATCTGGCCGAGGTAGCCGTTCCAGCGAAGCGTTGCGGAGGCGTCGAGCGAGCCCATGGCAACGAGTCTAGACGACGCCCGTACGCGCCTCCCACCGTGCTACGTTAGTTCGATCGAAACCGTGGACGACAGCGACAAAACGGCCTTCACCGCAATCCACCGCGAGCCGCGACTGTCCGACAAGGTGACCGAGGCGATCATCGAGATGATCGTCTCCAACAAGCTCAAACCTGGCGACATGCTGCCCCCCGAGCGGGAGCTGGGTAAGCAGTTCGGCGTCTCCCGCACCGTCATCCGCGAGGCCGTTCGCGCGCTGGCGGCCAAGGGCATGCTCGAGGTGCGGAGCGGCAGCGGCGTGCGCATCATCGCCGTGGACGAAAAGACGGTGCGCGAGTCGATGCGCCACTTCGTGCAGGGCAGCGACCTCGACTACGGCAAGGTGGACGAGGTGCGGCTGGTGCTGGAGGTGGCCGCCGCCGGCCTGGCCGCGCAGCGCGCGAGCGCCGAGGACATCGCAGCCATCGACGAGACGATCGTTGCCCTCCAGAACGAGTGCTCCGACCTCGAAAAGAGCGTCGAGCACGACCTCGCCTTCCACCGCGCGATCGCAACGGCCACCCACAACGAGCTGTTCCTGGTGCTGCACGACAGCATGGGCGAGATGCTGATCGAGGTGCGCCGGCGAAACCTCTCCAAGGGGCGCGATGAGCGGCGGCTGGTGGTGGCCATGCATCAGCGCATCCGCGACGGCATCGCAGCGCACGACCCCGAGGCGGCGCAACAGGCGATGCGCGACCACCTCGGGCACGTCCAGGCGACCTGGAGCGACCAGGCCGGCTCGACAACGCCGTGACCGGCGCGTTGCACACAATCGTGCAACGAAGCTCACGCCACTGCGACGATCCCGCCGCGAGTCGCGACGATCCACACCGCGCGGCAGGCACGAACATCACGGCCTCCGACCGTCGACCGCTCAACCATACGACCGCGGATCACGGACCGGGAACGACCCGCCACGATCTCGCGCCAAACCGCCGTCGCCGCCCGACTGGGAGTCAAACCCCGCTACGAGCGCGACCGGCGTTGCACATCTGTAACTGGATTCGAACGCCGCAGGGCAAGGGCGTCACCATCTAGGGAAGCGCCAGCTCGTGCTCCTCGTGCGTCATCACTTCGAGCAGCGCGGTCTGGCCGGCGGCGACCGAGGCCACGCAGCGCTCCAGCGCCGGCCGCAGCCGCGCGGGCTCCGCCACCAGTTCGGTGTGCGCGCCCAGCGCGCGGCCGATGGCGGAGTAGTCGCCGGCCAGGCGGTTTGCCTGGTACCGGTCGACGGCGTCGGGCATCCACTGGCCATAGCCGCCCATCAGGCCGTTGTTGAGCACGATCGTGATGATCGGGATACGTGCGCGGACGGCCGTTTCGACGTCCATGCCGATCATGCCGAAGGCCGTGTCGCCCATGATGTTGACCGACAGCCAGTCGGGCCGGGCCAGCCGTGCACCCAGCGCCAGGCCGAAGCCCGTGCCGAGCTGCGTTGACTTGCCCCACCCCAGGTAGCCGCGCGGCACGATCGTCTCGTAGAAGGGCACGATCTGGTCGCGGGGATGCCCGGCGTCGTGGGTGACGACGGTGCGCGTGCGGTCGACCACCGCCATCAAGTCCCAGACCACGCGGTAGGGGCTGAGCGGAGCGGCATCCGACATGAGGTGGCCCACCCAGCGCTCGGTGAACGCGGACCGGCTGGCTGCCACCTCCGCCGCCGTGCTCCGCGGCGCGGCTCCGCCGCCGCGCAGCAGGTCGATCAGCTGGCGCAGCACCAGCCGCGCGTCGCCGATGCATCCGAACTCGATGTCGTACCCCACGGCCAGGTCAGCCGGGTCGTTCACGATCTGGCCAATCGCTGCCTGATCAGGCAACGGCGTGATGTAGAGGGAGCGGGTGAGGCTGGTGCCGATGCCCAGGATCAGGTCGGCGCGCCCGAAGAATTCGTCCACCATCGCCGGCCGGGTGCGTGCGGCGGTGCCCAGCGCCAGCGAATGGTTCTCGGGGAAGGCGCTCTTGCCGTTGAGCGTGGTCGCCACCGACACACCGGTCAACTCGGCCAGCTCGACCAGCTCGTCCGAGGCATTCGCCCAGAGCACGCCCTGGCCGGCCAGGATCACCGGGTTGGCGGCTTCGGTCAGCCGGCGCGCGGCCAGCTCGACGTCTGCGGCCGCGGCCTGCGTCAGCCGCGGCCGTGCCGAGGTCACGTCCCATCCCGGGTCGTCGCTCTCGCCGTTCATGACGTCGTTCGCGACCGCGACCAGCACCGGGCCGTTGCCGACGCTGAGCGCGTTCAGCGCGCGGCGGAAGGCCTGCGGCCCGGCCGCGGCGTCGTTGACGGTGGCGGCGAAACGCGTGATCGGGCGGTAGGCCTGCTCGATCCCGAAGCTAGGCCCCGCCTCCTGCTCGTCGCGGGCGTACTCGGTGGGCAGCATCAGGATCGGGCTGCGGTCGCCGTAGGCCTGGGCGACCGCACCGAACGCGGCCTCGGCGCCGGGGCCGTACTGCGTCACGCAGGGCAGCGGTCGCTCGCCGTTACAGGCCCGCGCGTACCCGTCGGCGATGTTGACCGCGACCCGCTCGGTGCGGGTGATGATCGGCCGCATGCCGGCGCGGGCGGCGGCGTCGATCAGGCGATTCTCCGGGAAGCCGACCACGTGCTCGGCGCCCTGTCGCTGGAGCAGTTGGGCGATCCTGTCGGCGACCAGCATTGGTATACCATAGCATGGCATACCTCAACTGCCTGCGTCGACGGCCTCCCCCACAAGCTCGGCGGTGCGCCGCATGACCGGCTCTCGCGCCACCGTGATCCGGGCGAATCCGGGCAGCCCGAACTCGGTGCCACCGCGGATCAGCACGCCCTCGCGGAGCAGTCGCTCGCAGACCGGGCCGTCGTCCATGCCCAGGTCGACCAGCAGGAAGTTGGCCTGCGAGGGATGCGTGGATAGCCCGTGCTCGGTCAGCAGCTCGCGCAGCAGTTCGCGCGCCGCCGCCACCTCCGCCCGTCGCGTCTCCACGAAGCCGGTCAGCGCGACCGCAGCGCGGCCGGCAGCCAGCGCCACCCGGTTCACGTTGAACGGCTCCTGGACGATGTCCAGCAGCCGCGCCACCTCGGGATCCGCGATGGCGAATCCCAGCCGCAGCCCGGCCAGGCCGTAGGTCTTTGAGAACGACCGCAGCATGATCACCGGACGGCCGTCCATCACGTCTTGGATGCGGTCGGCGCGGAGGGCCGGATTGGCGAAGTCCATGTAGGCCTCGTCGGCGATGACCGCGCACGCAGGCGGCAGCCGATCCAGGAACCGCGACCAGTCGCCCGGCGAGACAACGCCGCCGGTGGGGTTGTTGGGATCGGAGAGCCAGACCACTCTCGCGCCGTGCGAGCGAGCTGCCTCGGCGACCGCGTCCAGATCGATGTCGAGGCTGCGTCCCGGGACGCGCACCACCTCCGCGCCCGCGGCGGCGGACACCTGCGCATAGAGGCCATAGGTGGGGGTAGGTGTGACGACGGTCGTGCCCGCGTCCACGAATGCCGTCGCGATCGTGCCGATCAACGACTGCACCCCGTGGGCAGGGATGATCGACGCCGCGGGCAGCCCCAGGTGCGCCGCCACCGCGTCGCGGAAGTCGGCGTAGGCCCGCTCCGGGTAGTAGGCCACCTTCCCCAGCTCGGCCGCCGCGGCCTCCAGCGCCTCGGGCGGCGGGCCGAACAGATCCTCGTTCCAGTTCAACGGCTCCAGCTCGGCGAGGCCGTGACGCTCCTTCATCTGGTCACGGCTGGGGCCGGGGTCGTAGCGCTCCAGGCCCTGCAGCGACGGCCGCGCCAGCGCCTCCCAGTCGGTCATGCCGCGAGCTCCCTGAGCGCCGACTCAAGCGCCTGCGCACAGAGAGCAATCGCGTCCGCTCCGGTGAACTCCTCGGGGGCGTGGCTGATGCCTCCGGCGTCGCTGCGGACGAACAGCATCGCGCTCGGGATCCCGGCGGTGGCCATGATCGCAGCGTCGTGTCCAGCGCCCGACGGCAGGTCGACCGGTTCGAGGCCGAGGCCGGTAACCGCCCGGCGCACGGCGGCGGCCGTCGCCGGATCCATCGCCACCGGCTCGTACCGCCAGCGCGGCAGCACCTCGGCCGTGCAGGCGCCGGCCGCGGCCGCCTCCGCGGCGGCAGCGGTGGCGCGCTCCACCAGCGCGTCCAGGCCGGCGGCGTCGGGCGCGCGCAGATCGGCGAACAGCTCTGCCCGTCCCGGAATCGTGTTGGTCGCTCCAGGGAGTGTGACGAGCCGGCCGATGGTGGCGACCGCTCCCGGGATCGAGCGGGCGATCTCGTGCGCCGCCAGCACGAACCGGGCAGCGGCGCCCAGCGCGTCCGACCGCAGCGACATCGGCACCGTGCCGGCGTGACCGCGGCTGCCCGAGAAGACGACGTCGAAGCCGGCCATGCCGGCGATCGAGGTGACGACGCCGAGCGGTGCGCCGGCCGAGGCCAGCGCCGGGCCCTGCTCGATGTGGGTCTCGAGGAAGCAGGCCGGGGGCGGGTCTGCCCAGCCCCTGGTCGGCAGCCGGCCTAGGCCCAGCTCTGCGAACGCCTGCGCTACGGAGACGCCGTCTGCGTCCAGCAGGTCGCCCTCGTCCGGCTCGATGTCGCCCACCATCGCACGGCTGCCGAACACCCCGCGGCCGAACCGGCAGCCCTCCTCCAGCCGGAAGGCGACCACGGCGATCGTGCGGCGTACCGACCCGGCTCCGATCGCGGCGGCCGCATCCAGTCCAGCCACCACGCCCAGCGCCCCGTCGAACATGCCGCCGTCGGGCGGCGTGTCCAGGTGCGATCCGGTCCACACCTCCGCCAGTGACGGATCCGACCCCGGCAGCCGGCCGATCAGGTTTCCGGCCGGGTCGACCTCCACCGCGAGGCCTGCCTCTGCCATCCAGGAGGCGACCAGGTCGTGCGCACGCTGCTCGCCCTCGCCCAGCCCCGGCCGGTTGGTGCCGGCCTGGCGGCCGATCTCGAACAGCTCGGCCAGCCGTCCAAGCACCTGGCCGGCCCGCTGCTGCGGCGTGGATGCCGGCTGCAGGCTCACTCCTTCTGCCGCAGCCTCAGCCGCAGCTGGTCGAGCTTGCGCTCGGTGGCGCCCAGCGCCGCGGGCAGGAGCGCCTCCGGACGGGGCCGCGAGCCGTCACTCGTGCGCCTCTCGATCCTCAGCCTGGCCCACTCCCCGGCCATGCGGCCGGCGGTGCGGGTGGCCGTGCGCCGCTTCGGGTCGAGCATCCAGACAGCCGAGGCCAGGGCCGCCCGCCGGCCGGCCTTGCTGCGGCCACCCGGTATCCGGGAGATCAGCATCTCGGCCGCCAGCAGCTGCACCACCTCGCTCTGGGCGACCTGCGACAGTCCCGACAGCGCCGCCCGCAGCTGCCTGGTCGAGTGGCGGCGCTGGGCGGCACGGGCCGCCTCGAGCTCGTCGCCGGCCTCGACGTACTCGCTGCTGCCATGTGATTCGCCGGCCGCCGTGACCATGGCACGCCAGCGCCCGTCGCTGCGCTCGAACAGCTCCAGCTCCAGGTCACGGGCGTCGAACCAGCGACGGATTGCCGCCAGCTCCTGTGCGGGGTCGACCCAGCTCATGCCCGAACGATATGCGAACTACCGCCGCGCGTCGCGCGCGGCCGGCGCGCCGCGGTACCAGGCCTGGCGCGGCGGCGCCAGCAGCCGCTCCACGTGCAGCGTGGCGAGGCCGAGCATCGGCACGTCGCGGTGCCGTTCGAAGCAGATGTAACGACGCCGCCACTGCGGGAAGAACTTGCGGTTGAAGCTGAACAACCGCTCCAGCTGGAACAGGCGATCGAGCCGCAGCAGCGACCAGCGCGTGGCCCGCAGCGGCCACGACGCGGTGCAGTCGGCGCGCAGCACGTCGGCGAAAACCGAGAAGTTGAGAGAGATCTCGTCGGCGTGCTCACCGCGCGCCCAGACCGCCGTCTCGGCGATCAGGTACTCGATCAGCCCGTTGGGGCTGGTGCGCAGGCGTCGCATGGAGGACAGCGAATAGCCGCGCCGTGAGGGGACCAGGTGCAGGAAGCCCTCGAGCCGTCCCTCCCCGTCGCGGGCGAGAGCGAACCGTGCCTGCGGATGTGCGTAGAGATCGTCCATCGCCATCGAGAAGCCGCGGTCGGGCCAGCCGTTCAGCCACTCCCGTGAGACCTGCTCGACCGCAGCGCGGTCGGCGTCCGTGAGGTCGGCGGGAGATGCGACGGTGACCGCGTAGCCCATCCGTGCCAGGCGGTTCACCGACTGGCGTACCTTGCGGATCGCGCGCCCCTCCAACGTGAACGTGTGCGGGCACAGCACCGCCTCGTCGCCGATCGGCAGCGCCCGCATGCCGATCTCCCGGAACAGGCCGACCCATTCCTCGGAGCAGTGCAGCACCACCAGCCGCCAGCCGCGCTGATGCGCGAGTGACGCGAACGCGCGCACCATGCCGGGGATCGACTCCGGGTTTCCGACCGGGTCGCCCGACACGAGCGCGCAACCGGCCACGACGCGGTAGGCGAGCAGTGCGTCGTCTCGCTGCGAGAAGGCGTAGCGGCGGTCGCGGCGCAGCGCGAAGAACGAGAGGCTGTCGTCGCCCCACTCGAGCACGATCCGGCGCGCCCGGCGATGGTCGTCCTCGCTCTGCGCATCCGGCTCCCGCCAGGGCCGCAGCCACAGGTGCACGAGCCAGATCGCCGTCATCACCGTCAGCGCCAGCACGCCCACGTGCAGGATCCTGATCTCGTCCATGCCATGCCCAGAGGGCACCAGCAGCAGCGCCACCACCAGCCACGCCAGCAGGGCACTCCCCGCCGCCAGCAGCCGCAACGAGGCGGGATCGCCGGGCGCGTCGAACCAGCGCCGCGACCGGATCAGCAGCACCAGCAGCGCCACGTTCGCGATCGACTCCTCGAGGTCGAGGCCCTTGGCGATGTGCAGCACGGCGCTGGCGGCGACCACCACGACGGCCAGCAGCCAGGCTCGGTGCTTGCGGCGCGCCAGCGAGCTCGCCACGAGCAGCATGGCCACCCCGGCCGCCAGCGTCAGGCCGCGCGCGGCCACCTCTGCGTTGGGCGACAACACGGTCTGCACGACGCGGACGCGCTCGGTCAGCTCCGGCGTGAGGGCGGACACGATGTTCACCACGCCCAGGCCAAGCGCCAGCGCGGCCAGCCCGGACGGCGGCCGGGCCAGGCGATCGACGCGTGCCCACATGCGAACAGGATAGGTGCCGGCGGCGCTGGAGCGGTCGGACATCAACACGATCTTCGGCCAGCTAGCCTAAGGGCATGAGCGTCAAGGAGGCCATAGGCCGCGCCACACACCGCTCCGGCCAGCCGGTCGAGCCGGCGCCGCGCTGGCTTGCCTATGCATTCGTCGCCTGCTCGCTGGCACTGATCCCATGGACGGTCTGGCTCTACACGTCGCTTCCGTCGCGCACCACCGCCGACAACTGGGACGTCGCCTGGGCCGGATTCGACGTGGCGCTGGCGGCAGCGCTGCTCCTGACCGCGGTCGGAGCCCTGCGCCGGTCGGCGTGGACCCAGGGCGCTGCGGCGTCGGCAGCCACGCTGCTTGCGTGCGACATCTGGTTCGATGTGATGACCTCGCGAACGGGCCACGAACTCTGGGTGGCACTGACGATGGCGGTAGTGGCCGAGGGGCCGCTGGCGATCCTGTGCGTGTGGGTCGCGCGCAACTCGGAGCGCGTCAGCGTCTGGGCGGAGAAGCTCGCGGGCAGCCGATCCGGGTGATGCCGCCTCCCCCGACCGGTTGATTCCCGATCACGCGGCGGCCAGCGATACTCGGAGAGATGCCTGAAGAAGTCACGTTCGAGTACGAGTACTGTCCGCTGCGCAGCCGCGCCCATCGCCTGGCGCGCATCATGCCGCCGATCCGCGCCCTGGCGGGGATGGTGTGGCCGGCCGCGCGACGCGCCGATCGCATCCAGCTGACCCAGGACGGGCTGCTGGCCCGGTCGCTATCGGGCTACGTGCGGATCGGGTGGGACGAGGTCGGTGCCGTGCACCGCGCCCGCACCACCTGGGGCCGCATGACCGTGCACGTGGTGGCGGGGAACCCCAGGCGCCACATCGAGATCGCCGAGTCGATGCCCGGCTTCGACGCCCTCGTCCCGACCATCCTGCACAACGCGAGGATGGGCGAGATCGTGCATCTGCCGCAGGCTGCCTGACCGCGCCGCGCTACCGGCGCTTCCACACGGTGAGCATGTCGTACATGCCCTCCCACTGCGGGATGGAGAGCTTTTCGACCAGCTCGAACCCGGCCTCGAGCCGGTCGTGAAAGCCACGGCTGCCGGTGGAGATGCGCCATTCGCCGACGTGGATCACGTGCGCCCCCGCCCATCGCTTGAGGCAGTTGGTGGCCATCGCGCTGTTGTTGGGCGGCCAGCAGAGGAACAGCGAGCGGTCGCCGTGCTCACGCAGAACGGCGGGACCGCCCGGCTCGATCTCCGTCCACAGCTGCCGCGCAAAGTAGTTGTCGGCGTGGGGACGCTCACGGTCGTACGCGATCACATCGATGCCGCGTTCTCGCATCAGGTGCGACCAGTACCCGCCTCCCGCCCCCATCTCGACCACCGGGGCGTAGCGCGCGATCACGTCCAGCGCATCGTCCGTCGGCAGCGCCCAGGAATAGCGCTGCACCAGCGTGGGCCGCTCGTCCAGGTGCTTCGGCCACGCGATCGTCTGGTGCACGCGCACGAACTCGTCCAGGTAGTCGTTTTGTCCCAGCAGCGTGTCGAACAGCGACGGCTCACGCAGCAGCGTGCGCCAGTCGAGTTGACGCTCGCTCACCAGCCGCGACGCCCGCGGCCGCGCCGCGAGGTGTACACCAGCCGCGGCGGAGCGACCGCCATACCGGAGCTGGTGAACTCGTCCTGCAGGTCGAGCCTGGCCGCGATGCGGCTGACGTCGGCCTGCTGGTCGCGCGTCACGAGTGTCACGCCGATGCCGCTGCGCCCGGCCCGGCCGGTGCGGCCGACACGGTGCACGTAGCCCTTGTTGTCCTCGGGCGGATCGAAGTTGATCACATGCGAGATCGAGTCCAGGTCGAGCCCGCGCGCGGCCACGTCGGTCGCAACCAGCGTGCGCGCCTTGCCGGACTCGAACCGCTCCCAGGCCCGCTCGCGCGCGCTCTGGGTCATGTCGCCGTGCATCGCCACGGCCGGCACACCGCGCTCGCGCAGCTTGGCCAGCAGGCGATCGGCACCGCGCCGGGTGCGCACGAACACGAGCGAGTGATGGTCGCCTTCGTTCAGCATGTCGATCAGGGTTTGCACCTTGGTCTCGGGCGTCACCTGCACGAACCGGTGATCGACCTCCTGCACCGTCTCATCGCCGGGATTCGCCTCGTGGTGCGCGGGGTCGTTGGTGTAGCTGCGGGCGAGCCTGCCCACCTCGCCGTCGAGGGTGGCCGAGAAGAACATCGTCTGGCGATCCTGCGGCAACCGCCGCACGATCCGGTCGACCTGCGGCTGGAAGCCCATGTCGAGCATGCGGTCGGCCTCGTCCAGGACCAGGATCGACACGCCGCTCAGCGAGAGCATCTTACGGTTGGCGAGGTCCTCGAGGCGACCCGGGGTCGCCACCAGCAGGTGCGAGCGGTCGGCCTTCTTGGCCTGGTCGTAGAGGCCGACTCCGCCGTAGGCGGTGGCCACCCGCAGGCCGCGTGCCGCAGCCAGCGGCTCCAGCACCTCGCCCACCTGGGCGGCCAGCTCGCGGGTCGGGACCAGCACCAGTGCGGCCGGGGTGGCACCGTTCGGGTCGACTCGCTCGACCAGAGGGATGCCGAAAGCGAGCGTCTTGCCGGAGCCGGTGGGTGCCTTTGCCAGCACGTCCTGGCCGGCGAGGGCGTCGGGCAGCACCCGGCCCTGGATCTCAAAAGGGGTCTCGATGCGCTGGGCAGCGAGCACGTCGGCCACGGGCGCACTCGCACCGAGGCCACGGAAAGTGGGTTCACTCATGTATCTCTCCTCGGCGGCCGGCCACGGCCGCCTCTCGATCAAAGGGCGAGGGTCCGGCCCTCGGGGAGAGAGTGGAACCTCACGGGGCGACACGCCGCCGCCCGTAGACACAGAGTAGCAGCAGGTGGGGTTTTCAACAGCCCCGGCCGGTCGTACGCTGGACACAGGTAGCACTATGCATCCTCGAAAGAGGCAGGTTCCGAGAGGCTGGCTCCGGACATCCGTGGGCCACTCATGCTAGGCTCGCTCTGCTCGTAGTAACTCGTGGTGCATCGCCGTCCAGCGCGGACGGACATGCGGGGGTAGATG
>Ga0075424_100000273_pt1 | contig 37848 bp, 44 predicted proteins | sample SoiMethybrSBSTD3_FD_75301 | JGI IMG/M metagenome (GOLD analysis project Ga0075424, IMG submission 75301) | Bulk soil microbial communities from a Populus tree surrounding site in Tennessee, USA - Soil MetaG P. TD hybrid SBSTD3 | ecosystem: Environmental > Terrestrial > Soil > Tree plantation...
GGCGCCTCGCCGCTCAAGACCGCGCCGAAGTGCCCGGTGTTCCCGAAGACCAACGTCTGGAACAAGCGGGTCGACGGGCTGCCGAGGGCGGCGAACTCCGGGGCGATCATCAGCCGTCTGCCCAACGTCGGCGTGCATCCCGACTTCGGCTCGTTCCAGGGCTACGGCATCCCGATCAACGTCGTCCCCGGGACGCAGAGGCGAAAGCACGTCACGTTCGACTGGTACGGCCCCGAGTCCGACCACGTCGGCTACCCGATCCCGAAGAGCCCGAAGATCGAGCGCGGCTCCGACGCGCACATGCTGATCGTCGACCGCGGGCACTGCCGGCTCTTCGAGCTCTACCACGTGCACAAGACCGCGTCTGGCTGGCACGCGGGCTCCGGGGCGACCTGGAGCCTGCTCTCGAACCACCTGCGGCCGAAGGGGTGGACGAGTGCAGACGCCGCCGGCCTGCCGATCACGCCCGGCCTCGTTCGCTGGAACGAGGTGAAGAAGGGCGTCATCGACCACGCCCTCCGCTTCACCGTGCCCACGACCTGCAACAGCTTCGTCTACCCCGCGCGTCACCGAGCCGGAGACCCGAACGTCGACTGCGTCAACTACCCGAGGATGGGCGAGCGGTTCCGGCTGCGGTCGGACTTCCCCGTCGGGAGCCTGCCGCGCCAGGCCCGCGTCATTGCCATCGCCATGCAGCGCTACGGGATCATCGTCGCCGACAACGGCACCGAGTGGTACGTCCAGGGCGCATCGAACGCGCACTTCAATGACGATGGCCTGCGCGCGCTGAACGGGATTACCGGCAGCGACTTCGTGGTCGTCGACACGAGCACCCTGCGCAACGGATAAATCCCGTAGACTCCCGTGGGGCGATGGCAAGCATTGGCACCACGCTGCGCGAAGAACGCATCAGGCTCGGCCTCGGCATCGACCAGGTAGAGGCTGACACCAAGATCCGCGCCAAGTATCTGATGGCGCTCGAGGACGAGCGCTTCGAGGCGCTGCCGGGCACCGCCTACGCGCGCGCGTTCCTGCGCGACTACGCCGAGCAGCTCGGGCTCGATCCGCAGGAGCTCGTGAACCGCCTGAACCAGGTGGTCGGCGTGGAGGACGACGTCGTGCTCGCGCCGCGGCGCGTGGCCGGCCCGGCGCCGATCCTGGGCCGCGGGCAGCGGATCGCGCTCGGCGGTGCGGTGGTGGTCGTCGTGGCGCTCCTCGCCCTCGCGGCCTACTCCGTCCTCGGCGGCGGTGGGTCGGGCGGGGCGACAGCGGGCGCCGCCGTCGGCCAGAGCGCCGGCACCGACCTCGCCTCCGCGACCACCTCTCCGACGCCGGCGACGCAGGCACCGAAGCCGGCGCGCTTCGTCTTCCGGGCCGGCGCCGCCGGTACGTGGCTCGAGGTGCGCAAGGGCACCGCGAAGGGCAAGGTGCTCTACGCACAGGTGCTCGCCGCCGGGGCCCATGTCCGCGTCACGGGCCGCCGATTGTGGGTGAACGCCGGCGCTCCCTGGAACCTGTCCCTCAAGGTGGACGGCCACCCGCGGGCCGTGCCGGCCCATCCGAACGGGCATCTGGTCGTCACCCGTTCAGGCGTTCACGCGGCCCCATAGGGTAGATTCGACCCATGGCAGCCGAGGATCTCTCCGCGCTTTCGCTCACGGGCCTCCTCGACGAGTTGGCCTCCGAGAGTCCCGCGCCCGCCAGCGGCTCCGCGGCCGCAGTCGCGGTTGCGATGGCGGCGGCGCTCGTCGAGATGGGCGCCCGCCGCTCGCCGGGTTGGGAGGACGCGATGGGCGTCGCCGCACAGGCCCGCTCGATCCGCCAGCGCACCGTGCCGCTCGTCCAGGCCGACGCGGACGCCTACGCCGCCTCGCTCGCCGCGCTGGCGGCCGAGGAGACCGCCGCCGAGGGGCGCGACGAGGCGATCGCGAACGCGCTCGCGGGCGCAGCGGACGTGGCGCTCGATATCGCGCGGGCCGGCACCGACGCGGCGTACCTCGCCGAGCTGGTCGCCGACCGCGGCGACCCCTCGGGCCGCGACGACGCCCAGGCCGCCGCCGTCCTCGCCGAGGCCGCCACACGCGTCGCCGCGGCGCTCGTCGCCGCCAACCTGATGACCGGCGAGAGCGACGAGCGTGGGAGCGCGGCGGCGTCGTGCGCGCGCTCGGCGGCGATGGTGCGCGACAGGATGGGCGAGTGACTGGCACCGCGATGGACTGGGCCGCGGTCAGCGATGCGGAGGTCGTCCGCGCATGCCGGGCCGGCGAGGACGCTGCCTGGCGCGAGCTGGTCGAGCGGTTCTCGCGCTACGTGTACGCGATCGCCCGTGCGCACCGGCTGGACGAGTCCGACGCCGAGGACGTCTTCCAGGAGACCTTCACCCGGATCTACGAGCACCTGGGCCGGCTCCGCGACGACGACGCGATCCGGCCCTGGATCGGCCAGCTCACACGCCGGCTCTGTATCGACCGCCTGCGGGCCGCCGTCCGCGACCCGGTGCCGGACGACAGCGAGGAGCGCGGCGAGCTCGACCGGCGGATGATCGCGGTGGACGAGGCGGTCTCGGTGCAGGAGGCGCTGCGGACGCTCTCGGCGGACTGCCGCGAGATCCTCGACCGGTTCTTCTGCCGCGACCAGAGCTACAACACGATCGGCGAGCTGCTCGACCTGCCGCCCGGCACGATCGCAAGCAGGATCTCGCGCTGTCTCGGGAAGCTGCGCACCGCCTATGAGGGAAGATCCGGCCCGGCTCCCGCGTCTGGAGAAGCATGAACGAGAACACCCCCATGGATGAGGTGCGGCTTGCGGAGCTTCTGCGTGAGCTCCCGCCCGCCCCCGAGGCGTGGCTTCAGGCCGCGCAGGAGCGCCCGGCCATCGCCCGGGCGGCTGACCAGGTGCTCGAGCTGGCAGAGGCCGACGCCGAGTTCCGGCGGACGCTGATCGCCGACCTCGAAGATGCGCTCCGCACCGCCGGCCACGAGCCGGATCCGCGGCTGGTCGAGACGCTGCGACGGCGCCTGCCCGAAGGCTGACAGAACCGGCAGGTATCCCGACCCCGATGCTGCAGATGAGCGACCGCTGACTCCCGCGGCCCTGGACGTCCCGCTCTGGCGGTGGTTCGGGTCGCGGTGGGGCTGCGGCTGCGAACCGTCGCGTCGCTGTGTCCTCGGTCGGGTCAATATCGCCTGATATTGACCCTCCCTGCGTCCGTGCGACACTCGGTTCTCGCCGCCCAGGACCTCACGGGAGTCAGCGGTCGATCATCTAGCGTCCGGGTGTGCGCCGCCCCGACTCTGCCGACGGCATGCTCGTCGCGGCAAACGTGATCTGGTCGCTCAATTATGCGACCACGAAGTACGCGTTCGAGCGCTGGAGCCCGATCGCGTTCTCGGGGCTCAGGTTCGCCACAGCTGGTATCGCGCTCGCCCTCTTCGTCCGCTGGCGAGAGGGCGGGCTCGGCGTCGACCGCAGCGACGTGCGCCTGGTGGTGCTGTGCGGCGTCGTCGGCATCTTCCTGAACCAGCTCACGTTCACGTACGCCGTCGACTACACGGCCGCCGCGAACGTCGCCCTGATCCTGGCCGCGGCGCCGGCGTTCGCCGCCGTCTTCGCCGTCATGCTCGGGCACGAGCGCGTGCGGCCGGCCCACTGGCTTGCGCTCGGCGTGTCGCTCGTCGGGGTCGGCCTGGTCGTCGTGGGCGGCTCCGACCTGGCCGGGTTCAGCCTGCGCGGCGACCTTCTGGCCGTGGGCGCGGCGCTCACCTGGGCCGCCTACACGGTCATGCTGCGGCCGCTCCTCGGGCGCTACTCGGCGATCCGGATCAGCGCGCTGGTGATCCTCGTCGGCGCCGTCATCATGGCGCCGGTGACCGTGGTGCAGGTGGCCAACCAGGACTTCGACTCCCTGCGGCGCCTCGACTGGGCGGCATGGCTCTACTCGACGATCGGCCCGCTGCTCGTCACAAATTGGCTCTACTTCCGCGCGCTTCACCGGGTGGGTGCGGCCAGGGCCACGCTCTACATGTACCTCCAGCCGTTCCTCGGCGCCGTGTTCGCCGCCTGGCTTCTGGGCGAGAAGCTCGTCGCCGTGCAGCTCATCGGCGGCGGTGTGATCGTCGGCGGCGTTGCGCTCGGGCGGGCCGTCGCGGCCCGGCGGCCAATGGTGGGCGAGGTCGAGCCGCCCGGGGAGCCGATTTGAGCCGGCAGGCCGGAGTTGGCACGGTCGCCTGCGAGTGGGGCGGCTCGGCTTCATCGGGTTCACGATCGGGGCGATGCTCGGCGCCGCCGTCCTGGCCGCGGCGGCGGTCGGACTGATCCTGATGTGGGCCGGGGCGACGATCCCGGGCTGAGGTAGGGTCGGCGTCCGATGGCGACCGTCGAGCTCACCGACAAGCAGCGCGACGCCCTGCAGCGGCTCTCGGAGTTTCCGCTCGTCGACGCCCTCTACGGGCGCCGCTCCCGGCGCTTTCCTGTCGGCGGCGAGATCCCCGACGGCCCGCTCGCCTACCGCTCCGAGCACGACCCGGCACCGCTCAGCGAGCTCGAGCGCCTCCTCGTCCTCACCGCCTGCGCCGGGACGACCGGCTGGCACTACGCGATCATGCGCCACGCCCGCTACGCGCCGCACCTCGCGAACTACTCGGGCGGGGCGGCGGGCCGGACGTTCCCGTCGGCCGCCGGCTTCCACACGGCCGAGATCTTCTTCACCGATGACTCGGGCACCTACTTCATGCCCACGCGCGATGCGGCCGCACGGGTCGATCCGGCGGCCGAGGACGTCACGCCCGAGCTGATGCTGGAGCGGCATGCCGGCCTCATCACGAAGCTCTCCGACCGGCGCGTCCACCTGCCCCGCGAGGAGCCGTACATGGAGGGGCACAACACGTGGATCGCGAACCACCCCGGCTCGCTGCTCGTGATCCCGGTCGCCGACGTCGCCCAGCACAACATCGCCAACCTGTGCTTCTTCACCCAGAACGGCTACTGCATCTACGACGACGTGAACCGGCGGGCGATCCCCGGCATGGAGCGGTTCCGAGGCCTGGTCGACGTCGACGACCCGCTGCCGCTCACCTTCCTCGAGCAGTACTCGGTGACCGAGGCGACGGCGGAGCTGGCCTGCGCAGCGTTCTCCGGCGTGCTCATGCTGCAGGCGATGGGCCTGGGCGGCTGGATGTTCGACGGGATCGACCGGCACACCATGCTGGGCGCCTCGGGCGATCCCGACGTGCCCGGGCTCGGGTTCCGCTTCGACCACGACGAGGACCGCTATCCGCTCCCGAACCCCACCGGGCTCGACGGCGTCTTCGAGGCCTTCTGCCCGCCGCATCACGCCGACATGGCGGCGGCGGTCGAGGCCTTCGCCGAGCGCAAGTTCGGGCCGGGCGGTGTCTACAACCCCGAGACGCCCGGCGCCTGGAAGGAGTCCGACCGCATCCGCGGCGCCGCGCAGCCGTACGGCGAGGACTTCAAGGCCTGCGTCGCCCACCAGAGTCAGTACGTCTACGACACGTTCGGGAAGTTCCCGGGTACGGTGCCGACGCTCTTCATCATGAACTACGTGCAGGCCCAGCACATCGACCTCGGCTTCTACGACCGCTTCTTCAAGCCCGGTGCGTACCTGTCGACGCACGCCGAGCACATGGCCGTCTGGCATTGATCGAGCACGTGAACCCGGAGGGGCTCTACGCCGGAGCTCCGTACCACTACACCGCGATCGTCGACGCCGGGCGGATGGTGTTCGCCGCCGGCGCCTGCCCGATCGACGGGGACGGCGTCGTCGTCCCCGGCGGGATCGAGACCCAGGCAGGGAAGGCTGTCGAGAACCTGTTCGTCGCACTAGAGGCCGCCGGCGCGGAGAAGGCCGACGTCCTCAAGACCACCGTCTACGTCGCCTCCTCGGATCAGGCGGAGCTCGTCCGGGCCTGGGAGGTCATCGCCGCCGCCTTCGCCCCGGCCCGGCCGCCGAGCACACTGCTCGGCGTCGCGCAGCTCGGTTACACCGGCCAGCTGGTCGAGATCGAGGCCGTCGCAATCTCTAGGTGAAACACCGGGACCTGGTCCACCTGTTTCATCCGTGAAACACTGGGACCAGGTCCCGTTGTTTCACGCCCCGACCGCTGCCAGTGCCGCCAGATACGCCTCGTTCACGACCTCGGGCGAGCGGTGGGCCATGATCAGCCGGCCGGTGGCGCCCAGCATGGCGGCGTAGACGAGCTTGATCGGCGCCTGCTTCTCGGCGGCGTTGGCCGCGGCGGCCGTGTAGGCCGCCGGCGTGACCTCGACCAGGAACATCGTCTCGTCCTGGAGCAACAGGTTCGCGACCCGCATCCGGTTCACGAGCTGGGCCTGGTTGGGGTCGACCCGGGTGACGACCTCGTGCGAGACGACCTGGGGCGGCTCGCGGTCGGCCGGCGTCGCCCCCAGGAGCTCGAGCACGGCCGCCCCCGCCTGGCGAACGACCGACGGGTCGGAGCCGTGCAGCTCGAGCGTCCCGTACTGGCGCTCGACGACCTGGAGCGCGGAGCGCACCCGCGCGTGCTTCACCGCCGCGTTCACGAGCGCGAAGACGCGGCTCGCCGGCGCCACCTCGACGTAGAGCTGCGCCATGCCGGCGTGGGGCGGGTCGCCCTGGCAGGTCTGGGCGACGTACGCGGCCCACTGCGGCTGCATCGAGTCGATCTCGACCCAGGCGCGCAGCTCGGCGGTCACGCTACTTCTGCGGGTCCAGGATGGCGACGACGGTGGCGTCGGTGGGGGCGCCTGCGGTCGCCTCGAGCTCGCGGGCGGCCGTGCCCAGGGCGACGAGGACGAGATCGCCCTCGCCGGCGCCGAGGGTGTCGACCGCGACGAACTCGACGGCGCCCTTCTCCTCGGCGCGCACCCGCAGGAGCTTGAAGTCGCGCAGCGCCGGAGCCTTGACGGTGGCGACGGCGTTCCCGGTCACGCGGCAGAGCTGCATCGCGTCCTCCTCATGTGCGCCCGCGCAGCTCGACGGCCCGGTCGAGCTGGTTCCAGGGCACGATCGCGTCCACCGCCGCCTGCACGCGGTCGACGGCCATCATCAGGTGCTCGATCACAACGGCGAACTCGCGGGTCGTGTCGGGCCGCCAGTCGCGCAGGATCTCGGCGGCCCTCCGCATCAGGGCGACCGTCTCGTGCATCTCCCACTTCGCCGTGCGGGCGGCGATGCGCTCGAGCAGGAGCGCCGAGACCTCGCACAGCTCCGGCAGGCGCATGTCGCCGTCGAGCGCCGCCTGCCGGCACACCTGGAGCTGCTCCCCCGCCCAGAAGAGGTCGAAGTTGCAGTAGAGCACGCAGGGCAGGTTGCCCATCGGCGGCAGCGTGAACTCGCGCAGCTTCGTGACGTCCGCCGGCTCGCCGAGCCAGCGCTCGCTCGTGAACTCGCGCAGCTCCTCGACCAGCGTGGCTGCCGAGACGTAGGGCACTACGCGCGCTCCATCCTGACGGGCAGGTGCCCGGTCTCGAGCAGGCGCCGGCCGCAGCGGGCCAGGCCCTCCAGGTTTGAGCGCACCCGGGCGACGTAGGACACCTCGCCGAACGGCTGCGTCTCGCCGTAGAAGAGGCACAGGGTCTGCCGGCCGGGGTAGTAGCCGATGTCGCCGGCGACGACGTCGGTCTTGCCGTTCTCCTGCTCGGCGAAGAACGGCACCATCACGATGGTCTCCTCGCCCGCGAACTTGGCGTGCACCATCGTCGAGTCGAGCGGCAGCACCGAGCGGATGTAGCCGCAGATGCGAGGGGCGTCGTCCTCGAGCAGGTCCGCCTCGATGACCTCGCCCTCGCAGATGAAGCGGATCACTGACAAGTACTACGCCTCCTGGCGCGCGGACATCGGAAGCACGCTCGCCACGTCGGCATGTGGGCGGGGGATGAGGTGCGCCGACACCAGCTCGCCGGTCTTCTTCGCCGCGGTCGCGCCGGCGTCGATGGCCGCCTTGACCGCGCCCACGTCGCCGGTGATGGCAACGGTCACGTATCCGCCGCCGACCGACTCGCGGCCGACGATCTCCACGTTCGCCGCCTTCACCATCACGTCGGCGGCCTCGATCGCGGCCACCAGGCCGCGAGTCTCGATCAGGCCCAATGCTCCGTCCATGTCACTCCTCCTCGGGGGTCGGGCTATGCATACCAGTCGAAGGTCTCCGTGCCTATGTTCACGTGCACGTTCTTGACCTCGGTGTACTCGTCCAGGGACTCCAGCCCGAGGTCGTGGCCGGTGCCGCTCTCCTTGTAGCCGCCGAAGGGCGCCTCCGACGGGTAGACGCCATAGTGGTTCACCCAGATCGAGCCGGCGTCGAGGGCGTGCGCGACTCGGTGGGCGCGGGCGCCGTCGGCCGTCCAGATGCCGGCGGCGAGGCCGTAGCGGACGTCGTTGGCGAGCCGGATCGCCTCCTCCTCGCCGTCGAACGGGATGATGACGACGACCGGGCCGAAGATCTCCTCCTGCGCGATCCGCATGTCGTTTCGCACGCCGGCGAAGACGGTCGGCTGGATGAAGTTGCCCTCGGCCAGCGCGGGGTCGTCGGGGCGGGTGCCGCCGGTGACGACGGTCGCGCCCTCAGAGGTGCCGATGTCGACGTACTCATATACGCGCTCGCACTGGCGGCGGTTGATGAGGGCCCCGAGCTGCGTCTCCCACCTGTGCGGGAGCCCGACGCGGATGCGGCGGGCCCGCTCGGCGAACCGGGCCACGAACTCGTCGTGGACGGGCCGCTCGACCAGGACGCGCGAGCCGGCCGAGCACACCTCGCCCTGCGCCAGGTAGATGCCGAAGACCGAGCCGATCACCGCCCGGTCGAGGTCGGCGTCGGCGAAGACGACCGAGGGCGACTTCCCGCCCAGCTCCAGCGACACACGCTTGATCGTCCCGGCGCCGCCGCGCATCACGGCCCGGCCCGTGGTGGTCGAGCCGGTGAAGGCGATCTTGTTCACGTCGGGGTGCTCGACGAGCGCAGCGCCGGCCACCTCGCCGAGGCCGGGCACGACGTTGAAGACGCCCGGCGGGATGCCGGCCTCGAGTGCGAGGCGGCCGAGCTCGAGGCTTGTGAGCGGGGCCAGCTCGGGGGCCTTCAAGATGACCGTGTTCCCCGCGGCAAGCGCGGCGGAGCCCTTGCGGCAGGCGATGTGGAGCGGGAAGTTCCAGGGGATGATCATCCCGACGACGCCGGTCGGCTCGCGGCGGACGTAGTCGAGCGAGGTGCGGGGGAGGGCGAGCACGCGCCCGGCGACCGTCCGGACCGCGCCGGCGAAGAACCGCCACGGGTCCCAGCACGCCGGGAGGTCGACGAGCGCCGCCTCGCGGATGGGCTTTCCGACGTCGTGGCTTTCGACCTGGGCGAGGTAGTCGCGCTCTGACTCGATCAGCTCCGCCAGGCGCAGCATGAGCCGGGCGCGCTTTTCGGGGTCGAGGTCGCGCCAGGCCGGGAACGCGGCCCGCGCCGCGCGGACGGCCTTGTCGACGTCCTCGGCCTGGGCCGCCGACACGTCGGCGATCGTCCGGTTCGTGGCCGGGTCGACGGTCGGCACGGTCGCCCCGCCGGCCGCCTCGACCCACTCGCCGCCGATCAGGAGCCGCGTCAGGAGCCGCCCGGAATCGGGCGGGCCCGTGACGGGGACAGTCCCCGAACCTTCCGCGCGACGGACCTGTGGCGAAGGCGTGACGCCCGTGCTCGAGCGCTCGCGGACGAGGCCGGCGAGCGCCGGGGCCGGGAGGCCGCCCGCGCCGGCCGGTGCGGGCACGACCTGGGGCGGCGGCTCGCCCGTGGAGTACGTCGATCCCTCGACCAGCCGGATGCCGTGCAGGCGCACGGCGTCGACGGCGGCGTCGGTCAACACCGTGTGCTCGCGCAGCATCAGCTCCCGCTCCCCCGAGGCTGCCAGCTGTCGGATCTCGTCGGCCGTGACGAAGTGCTTCACCGGATGGCCAAGACTACCTTGCCGATCCGTTCCGGATTGACCAACCGGCGGTGGGCGTCCGCGGCGTCATCGAGCGGGACGACCGAGTCGATCACCGGACGCCAATTGGCTGTCGCGAGGTGCGCCAGGACGGCGTCGAACTCGCGCGGGCTCCCCATCGTGGTGCCCTGGATCCGGCGCCACTCGAGGAAGACCTCGGCCAGGTCGATGCTCGCCGGCTCGCGCGAGGTGTCGCCGAAGCTCACGAGGACGCCGCCGCGCACGAGCGTCCCGATGACGGCGTCGAGCCCCGACCCGCCCGTGCTGTCGATGGCGGCGTGCACCGGCCCGATCCGCCGCGGCCACTCCGGGTCGTGGTAGTCGACCGCCTGCGCAGCGCCCAGCTCGAGCGCCCGCGCAACCTTGGCGTCTGACCCCGTCGTTGCGACGATCGTCGCGCCGAGGGCCGCGCCGATCTGGACGAGGAAGGTGGCCACGCCGCCGCCGGCGCCTGTGACCAGGATCCGCCTGCCGGGCCCGGCGCCCGCCAGTCGCAGCGCCCGCCAGGCCGTGAGCCCTGCGAGCGGGAAGGCTGCGCACTCGTCCCACGACCAGCCGGACGGCCGCGGCCGCACCTGGTGCGCGGCGATCACGATCCGCTCGGCGTAGGTGCCCTGGTCGGGGACGCCGAGGATGCGGAAGTCCGGGCCCGGCGCGTCCTCGCGGTCGCCCCAGTCAAGCGACGGGTTGATGACGACCTCGTCGCCGATCGAGACGCCCTCGACACCGGCTCCGACCTCCGAGACGACACCGGCGCCGTCGGATCCCAGCACCGCCGGGAGCGGGCCGGGCCTGCCTTCGCGGATCCACACCTCGCGGTGGTTCAGCGCGGCGCGGACGAGGTCGACCGCGACGTAGCCGGGCCGGGGCTCGGGGTCGGGCACCTCGGCCGGCTGCAAGACCTCCGGGCCGCCGAACGCGGTGAGGTGGACGACCCTCACGCCAGCTCCCCGAACCGGTCGCACAGGGCGTCGAAGAGCGCCCGGTAGCGGCGGTGACCCTCGGCGCTGGCCTCGGCGCCGGCCGGGTCCGGCTGGTGTGTCCGCGTGGCGATCCGCGACATGGTCCCGGCGGCCGCAGCCGTGGAGGGATGGAGCCCTGAGCCGGCCGCGGCCAGCATCGCGGCGCCGCGGGCGGTCGTCTCGACGTCCTCCGACCACGTGACGGGAATGCCGGTCGCGTCGGCCCGCATCTGGCGCACGAGCGGCGAGCGCGCCCCGCCGGCGACGCACACGATCTGCGACGGCTCAAGGCCGGCGTCCGCGATCGCCTCGACGACGTCGCGAAGCGCATAGGCCGAGCCCTCGAGCAGCGCCCGCGCCATGTGCGCCCGGCCGTGGGCGGGGGTGAGCCCGTACCAGCCGCCGCGCGCCTCGGCCTCCCAGCGCGGCGCCATCGCGCCGCCCATCCAGGGCAAGAAGACGAGCCCGTCCGCCCCCGCCGGCGCCTCGGCGGCCAGCGCGTTCAGGCCCTCGTAGTCGAGCCCGCCGCCGAGCTGGTCGCGGAACCAGCGGTAGGACGCGCCCGAGGCCCAGCCCGGGTTCTCGAGCAGCCAGCGGCCGGGCGCCGCGTGGGGGTGGCACTCCGCGATCCGGGTCGCGTCGCGAAGCGGCCGGTCGGCCACCGCGCACACGGGCTCGGCCGTCCCGAGGACGTCGCAGACCATGCCCGGCTCGACGAGGCCCGCCCCGAGCGTCGCGGCCATCTCGTCGCCGCAGCCGCACACGACCGTCGTCTCGGGCGGAAGGCCGGTGTCGGCCGCGAACCCGGTCGTGATCTCGCCGACCGCCTCGTCGGCTCCCACGACCGGCGGTAGCCGCCCCGCATCGATCCCGAACGCGGCCAGCAGGCGCTCGTCCCACTCGCCCGAGTCAGGGTCGAGCGCCATCGTCGACGACGCGTTGGAGCGGTCGACGGCGTCGGCGTCGCAGGCCACTCGCACCATGTAGGCGCCGGGGAGGAGGTAGCGGTCGGTGCGCGCGTCCTGGTCGGGACGCTCGCGCGCCACCCAGGCGATCTTGGCCGCGACGTGCGAGCCGTCGAGGTTGCACCCCGAGCGGGCGTACCACTCGTCTGGGCCGATCCGCTCCTCCGCCGCCCGGCAGAGCGGGTCGGCGCGCCGGTCCATCCAGATGATCGCCGGGCCGGCCGGCTGGCCGTTTTGGTCGACGCAGACCAAGCCGTCGAGCTGCGAGCCGAACGAGACCGCCCGCACCCGGCGCAGGTTGACGCGGGCCGAGAGGTCGCGGAAGCCGTTCACGACCGCCGCGCGCCAGTCGCGCGGGTCCTGCTCGGCCCATCCCGGCCTCGGGTAGGAGAGCGTGTGCGGCTGGTAGGAGGTCGCCAGCCGCTCGCCGCCCGGGTCGAAGACGGCCAGGCACGAGCCCTGCGAGCCGACGTCGATCCCGCAGATGAGATCCGGGTCGGTCATCGGGCGGCGGCGGCCGCCCCCAGCTCCTCCAGCGCCTGCTCGGCCGTCCACCGGTCGACGATCACGCGCTTCAGAGCGCGGGCCATCGCCTCGGGGCTCTCGTGCATGAAGATGTTGCGCCCGACGCTGCACCCGACGGCGCCGGCCTCCATCGCGTGCTGCTGCCGCGTCAGAAGCTCGGCCTCGGTGATGCGCGAGCCGCCGGCGAGCACCGTCGGCAGCCCGGCCGCGGCGGCGACGAGGCGAGCGTACTCCTCGCCCGACCCCGGCCAGTTCGTCTTGATGATGTCGGCCCCCAGCTCCGCGCACAGGCGCACGTTTCGCAGCAGGTAGTCCGTCCCCAGCTCGGCGGTCGTGCCCGAGTAGGCGCTCGGCCACTCCGCCTCGGCGATGAACGGCATGCCGAGCTCGTCGCACGCCGAGCCGACCTCGGCCAGGCGCTCGATCATGTCCTGCTCGGTGTCGGTGCCGAGCGCGACGTAGAGGACGACCGCGTCCGCGCCGGAGCGCAGGGCCTCCTCGACCTCGGCCACGGCCGCGATGCTCGGGTTCTCGCCGGGATGCGCCGACGCCGAGAGCATGTACGCGACGGCGGTCGTCTGGCTCAGCTCGGCGGCAGCGATCCGGGCCATGCCCCGGGACAGCATGAGCACGTTGGCGCCGCCTGCCACCGCCTCGGCGACGCGCGCGCGGATGTCGGCGAGCGGGTCGAGGAACACCGGCGACGTCATCCCATGGTCGAGCGCGCAGATGACGGACGTGTTCGTCGGGTCGTTCAGGACCCGCTTCAACCGGATGGTCTTGCCCAGGCTCATGTGTCCTCCTCGCGGTGGTCGGCGCAATTCAACCAGATCAGCGTCGCCCGGCTCTCGGGAAGCTTTCACGACCCTCTCATCCGCCCTCGCGCATACTGCGGATGGTGACAGCGGAGCGCCTCCTACGGTTCACCCGCACCGAGCGTGCCGCGCACTGGCTCGTGGTCGTCGCGTTCGCGGCGATCCTGCTCAGCGGGACGCAGATGCCGCACACGTGGGACGCCGACCAGCCGGCGGTCGACATCCACGTCGGCTGTGCCGCCCTCCTCGTCGCAGGGCTCGTGCTGCTGCTGTGGCGGGCCGACGGCGCGGCGCTCACCCGGACCGGGATCCAGCTCGCCACGACCGAGCCCGGCGACGCCGACTGGCTGCGCGGCGTGCCCGAGCGGCTCCGCACCGGATCGCCCCCGCCGCCCGCCGGGCGCTTCAACGCCGGCCAGAAGCTGAACGCCCGGCTCTCGGCGCTCGGCCTCGCCGTGCTCTACGCCACCGGTCTTGCGCTCCTTCTCGCCGGCCGTGGGCTCCCGCAGGGCCCGCTGCACACCCTGACGACGGTCGCGGTCTGCGGCCTTCTCTCGGGGCACGTCTTCATGGCAGTGCTCAACCCCGCCACCCGGCACGCGCTGCGCGGCATGACGTTCGGCGACGTTGACCGCGACTGGGCGAAGCACCACCACCCCCGCTGGGTCGCGGCGGTCGACCGCGAAGCTACGGTGCGGCGAAGCGACCTGGAGGTGGATGATGGCCCCTGACGGGGTGCGTGTCGCACACGTCGACGACATCGAGGGCGTCCCCGGGCAGCACTACGTCGAGGGCGAGTGGAAGCCGGTCCGCGCCGAGCTCGGGATCGACGCGTTCGGCGCCAACGCGTACGTCGCCGACGCCGGGCAGCTGATCGTGGAGGAGCACGACGAGCTGGACGCCGCCGATCCCGGCGCGAGCCATCGCGAGCTGTACGTCGTCCTGCGCGGGCGGGCCGAATTCACGCTGGCCGGCGAGACGATCGACGCGCCGGCGGGCACGCTCGTCTACCTGCACGATCCGGCGGTCGTGCGGCGGGCAGCCGCCCGCGAGGACGGGACGGCGATCCTCGCGGTGGGCGGGCCGGCGGGGCGGGCGTTCACGCCGTCGGAGTGGGAGACCGGCTGGACCGCCTCCCGCGGTACTACGGCCTGACGACCACCTTGAGCGCGGCGCCGCTCTTGATGCGCGGGAACGCCTCGGGCGTCTCGTCGAGCGAGACGACGTCGGTGACGACGCCGCGAATGTTGGCCGTGTTCTGCTCGAGCATGTCGAGCGCCTGCACCTGGTCGCGGTAGCGCGACGCGTAGCTTCCCAGCACCGCCACCTCGCGGTAGTGCAGGACGTTCGAGGGGAAGTCGATCGTGGTCGTGCCCTTGGGGAGCCCGCCGAAGAAGAGGACGCGCCCGCGCGGCGCCGCCATCTCCATGGCCTGCTCCTGGGCTCGTGCGTTCGAGCAGGCAACGATGACGCGCTCGGCGCCGTCGCCGGTCTCGGAGCGGATGTGCTCGACCGGGTCGACGGCGGAGGTGTCGACGTAACGGACGCGGTCGTCCTGGAGCACGCTGTGGGCGAGCTCGAGCCGGCGGGCCTCGGTCTCGAGCAGGTACACCGTACCGGCGCCCTGGGCCAGGGCGAGCGCGACGTGGGCCGTGCCGACGGGGCCGGCCCCGATCACGACGGCCCGCAGGTCGAGCCCCACCTCGAGGTCCTTGTGGCCGCAGATCGCGTCGGAGAGCGGATCGGCGAACGTGGCGTGGACGGCGTCGAGGCCCTCGGGGATGACGAAGATGTTCTTGAGCGCGACCTGGGGGATCGCGACCAGCTCCGCGTAGGCGCCCTGGTAGTCGAACCCCATGAGCCCGCCGCGCTGGCACAGGTGCTCGTTCCCGGTACGGCACAGCGTGCAGGTGCCGCAGTAGAGCGTCGAGATCACGTGGACGAGGTCGCCGGTCGCCGCGCGCAGGTCGCCGTCGGCGTCGGGGCCGACCTCGAGCACCTCGCCGCAGATCTCGTGGCCGAGCACGGCGCCGGGCTCGATGCGGCGGTCGCCGTTGTAGAAGGTGCGGACGTCGGTGCCGCAGATGCCGCACGCGACGACGCGGAGCAGCGCGCCGTCGGCAGGGCACGTCGCGTCGGGCACCTCGCCGAGCTCCATCTCGCCCGGGCCATTCCAGATCGCGGCTCGCATCGCGGCGCGATCTTACCGACCGCGCGCCTGGGTGCGCCCGACGCAGCAGCTGCGCCCGACGCGGCACACCGCCGCATCGAGGAGCCGGAGCAGGCGAGAAGCGCGTCGCATGCCCGGAGTATGACCGAAGGTCGGCCTAGACTTGGGCCAGATGCCGAGGTGGAGCTGGCTCCCGCGGACTCGGCGCCGGACGCCCGTCGCGCCCGAGGACGAGACGCTCGTCTTCGCCGGCTCGGCCAGCCCGCGCCTGGCGGCCGCGATCTGCCGCCACCTCGGGGTCGAGGCCGGGCGCGGCGAGGTGCTGCGCTTCTCCGAGGGGACGCTGTTCGTGCGCGTTCTCCAGAACGTGCGTGGGAGGCGCGTCTACCTCGTGCAGTCGACCGTCTTTCCGGCCAACGACCACCTCGTGGAGCTGCTGTTCTGGATCGACGCCCTGAAGAGGGCGAGCGCGGAGTCGGTGACCGCCGTCATCCCGTACTTCTCCTACGGCAAGGGCGACAAGAAGGACGAGCCGCGCGTCTCGATCCGCGCCCGGGTCTGCGCCGACGCGATCGAGCGCGCCGGCGCGGACCGCGTCGTCACGATGGATCTCCACGCGCCCCAGATCCAGGGGTTCTTCCGCGCGCCGGTGGACGACCTCTACGCCGTGGACCGGCTGTGCGCGGCGCTTCGCAGCGGCCTGCCCGATCGGCCGGTCGTCGTCTCGCCCGATGCGGGCTTCGCCAAGAAGGCGCGGGTCTTCGCCGACCGCCTGGACGCGCCGATGGCCATCGCCGCCAAGACCCGCGCCGGCCACGACGAGCGCATCGAGAGCGCGAGCCTTATCGGCGACGTGTCCGGCCGCGACGCGATCCTGGTCGACGACTTCACCGTGTCCGGCGCGACCCTGGTCGAGGCGGCCGAGGAGCTGCGCCGTCGCGGTGCCCGCAGCGTCATCGCGGCGATCACGCACGCCGTCTTCGCACCCGGCACCGCGGCTCGCCTCGAAGCCAGCCCGATCGAGCGCCTGCTCGTCACCGACACGGTCGAGACGCAGCCCGAGCCGCTGGGCTCCCGGGTCGAGGTGGTGTCGGTGGCGCCGCTCTTCGCCGAGGCGATTCGCCGGATCCACCGGCGCGAGAGCATCTCGAGCCTCTTCACCGAGGGCTCGGCCGACACCGGCGGCTGACCGTCCCTCGCACCGACGGGGGTCAGACCCCGACGTTGCGTGTCGCATATGCTCACCAGCGTGGCTGGAGCCAGCGCTACCGCCGCCCGCCAGGAGCGGCTCGCCGACCTGTACGCCGCCGAGCGGCAGCAGAAGGACAACCTCTGCGGCTGCTTCTGGGGCTCGCTCGCCCTGCGTGCCGCCGGCGTCGAGGTCGACCAGGACGAGGTTGCGGCCGCGGCCGGCGCCATCCTCCCCGGCGGCGACCCGCAGACCCATGTCGCGCCCGGCGCCACGCCGCGAAATGACTACCGGGTCGAGCTGCCCGTCGATCCGACACCGGGTGTGGGCGGCACCTCGGCGCCTGGGGTCGCGCGGGCGATCGAGCGCCTCTCGAAGGGCGGGCTGGCCGCGATCCCCGTCGCCGGCCCGTGGACAGGCGAGACGGTGACGGCGCTCATGGACGCCGCGGCCGGCGCGACCCTCGTCGCCAACGTCCGCACCGGGCTCTTCTGGGGCTCGCGCCCCGACCCGGCCACCGTCCTCGCCCACCTGCGCGGCGAGGCGGTCGACCCGCCTCCGGCCGACTGGGACGTCGGCCACTTCGTGAACTTCGCGGCGCTCGTGCGCGGCCCGGCGGACGACCTGGTCGTCGTTCGCGACACCTACCAGGAGCTCGGCCTCGCCGGCCACCACCTCCAGCCGCCCGACCGGGTCGCCGCCGCGCTTCGCCGCGACGACGGCCACGAGGGCGGCGTACTCGCCGTGATCGGCTCGGGTCGTGCCGCCGCGCTGCGGGAGCGGCTGGAGGGCGACGGTTTCGAGCTTCGTCACTGGCACAACGGCACACCTGATCCGGAGGGAACCACCTGATGGCAAAGACCGCCACCGCCTCGACGCTGGACACCATCGAGATCTGGCGCGGCGACGGCATCCGCTACGTCCGCTTCGAGCTCCCCGACATGCACGGGACGAGCCGCACCAAGATCGTCCCGATCGCGCAGGCCGCCGGCTACTGCGAGGAGGGGCTCAACATGTACGGCGGCGCGGCCGTCCTCGACTCCCGCTCGGATGTCGTCCCCGGCACGCTCTACCACGAGGAGATCGGCTACGGCGACCAGCGGCTGATCCCTGATCCCGAGACGGCCGCCGTCGTCCCGTGGGCCGAGGCGACCGCGCGGTTCATCTGCGACTCGCAGTTCATCGGTGGCGAGCCGCTCCGCGCGCTCCCCCGCTACGTCTTCCGCCGCCAGCTCGAGCGCTGCCACGAGATGGGCTTCGAGCCCGTGCTCGGCTTCGAGCCCGAGTTCTATGTCCTCCATCTCGACGGCACGCCGCTGTTCACGGGGTATCACATCTTCAACCCCGTCCGGAACACGTTCGTCCCCATGATCACCGAGCTGGTGGATCACATGAACGCGTTCGGGATCGAGATCATCACCGCCAACTGCGAGTACGCCGGCTCCCAGTGGGAGATCAACTTCCGGCCCGGGGCCGGGCTGGCAGGCCCCGACAACGCCTTCTCGTTCAAGAATGCGACGAAGGAGATCGCCCACGCCCACGGCCTGAACGCGACGTTCATGTCGAAGCCGTTCGCCGACGGCGCCGGCTCGGGCTGCCACGCGCACGTGAGCCTGACGAGCCTGGATGGGGGCGAGAACGTGTTCGGCGACGACGCCGACCCGGAGGGCACGTCCGACCTCTGCCGCCAGTTCATGGCGGGCCAGCTGCGCCACGCGCGCGGGATCTACACGCTCCTTGCGCCGACGGTGAACTGCCTGAAGCGGCGAAGGACCCACACGTTCAGCCCGACGAACATCTCGTGGGGCACCGAGGACCGCACCGCGTTCCTGCGGATCAAGAGCGGCTCGGCGGCGAATCGCCACATCGAGAACCGGGCGCCGACCGCGCTCTCGAACCCCTACCTGGTGGGTGCGGCGATGCTCGCGGCCGGCCTGAACGGCATCGAGGAGGAGCTCGAGCTCGAGCCGGCGGCGAACGCGCCGGCCGAGGAGGACCCCTCCAAGGAGCCGCTGCCCTCGTCGATGCGCGAGGCGCTCGACGGCCTCGAGTCCGACGTGAAGCTGGTCGAGGCGCTCGGCCAGGATTTCGTAACCGCGTACACCACGATGCGCAGGTACGAACTGCAACGATTCGACGACCACGTCACAGACTGGGAGCGACAGGAGTACACCGAGGTCTTCTGAGGGAGGTTGCGCATGACCGCCGAGGAACGTGAACTGCGGGGCGAGCTGCATGAGCTCGCCGAGAGCGACAGGGGGCGCCGCCTGCTGCAGCTGGCGCTGCGCGGGATCGACCACGGCGAAGCCGAGGTCACGGCCGGCTGCTGGACGGACCACGGCGTCGCCGGGTGTCTCTTCCAGCACGCGTACTGGCAGGGCGTCCGTGAGGGCGTCTTCCGCGACGAGGGCCGGCCGGGAGACTGGATCGGGTCGCTCGTCGGCACCCGTGGGCACGCGACCGTCCTGAACGCGATCGGCGCGTTCGACCGGCTCGCCAAGCGGCACCACGCCGACCGCACGCCGCGCAGGATCCTGCCCGACAAGCTCGAAATCCGCACCGGCGAGTGGCGGCAGGTCGTCGAGCGGATGCTCGTCGAGACGCTCGCCGATTCGCAGGCAGCTGCGCCCGCGCGCAACCCGGTTCCGGCCTAGGCCGTCTTCTTTTCCACAACATGCGCGGGAGCCGTTGCTAAAGCTGCCGCAATGCTGTAAAAACGGTGGTCTCTTCTTCCTGTTCCTCTTTCCGAAGGAGGTCCTGTGGACAGTGAGCATGGGGGCATGAGCTCCCATCACGAGGGGATGCTGCCAGTCGACAGCGTCGACGTGGGGCAGCGCACCGACCTCGACAAGCTGCATCTGGGCGCGGTCGGGCTGTTCGGGGTGCTGTTCCTGACCGTGACCGGAGCGGCGCCGATCTCGGCCATGCTCTTCAACACGCCGATCTCGGTCGGCTACGGGAACGGGATCGGCACGCCGGCCGGGTTCGCGTTCGCCACGGTGATCCTCACCATCTTCTCGGTCGGATACGTGGCGATGGCGCGGAAGGTGACCGCGGCGGGCGGGTTCTACAGCTTCATCAGCCACGGGCTCGGCCGTGAGCTCGGCATGGCGTCCGGACTCGCCATGGTCGTCGCCTACTCGGTGTTCGAGGCCTCGCTCTGCGGCGGCTTCGCATACTTCGCGACGGCCAAGCTGGCCCAGTACGGGTACAACGTCGAGTGGTACTGGTGCGCGCTCTTCATGGTTGCGCTGATCGGCATCCTGGCGTACTTCGACGTACACATCTCCGCCCGGGTGCTGGGCCTCGCGCTCATCACCGAGGTGATCGCGCTCCTGGTGTTCGACCTCGTGATCTTCGCCCAGGGCGGAGAGAACATCCAGGCCGCCGCGCTCAACCCCGTGAACGCGTTCAAGAACATGCCGGGGTTCGGGAGTGGTGACAACGCCATCGCGGCCGGTGCGTGGGCGGTCGGCGTGTTCTTCGCCTTCTGGTCGTGGGTCGGCTTCGAGATGGCGCCGAACTACGGCGAGGAGTCGAAGAACCCCAAGAAGATCGTGCCCATGGCGATGTACATCTCGGTCATCGGGCTCGGGGTCTTCTACACGATCACGTCGTGGGCGGCGATCTCGGGGTACGCCTCCACCGAGGCGGCAGCAACCCAGGCCGTGAACAACGCGTACGGGTTCTTCCTCGACCCGGCCAAGCAGTTCGGGAACCAGTTCCTGAGCGACGTGATGAGCTATCTCATCATCACCGGCTCGTTCGCGTGCGGCATGGCCTTCCACAACACGACCGCGCGCTACTTCTTCTCGCTCGGCCGTGAGCGGGTCCTCCCGCACCAGCTTGGCAGGACGCACGAGAAACACAAGAGCCCCCACATCGCGTCGATCACCCAGTCGGCCATCGCGGCGCTGATCGTGATCGCGTTCGCCCTCTTCGCGACGACGGCGGCCGGTTCGGACTCCGCGACCTCGATCGCGTATGTTCAGCTGTACGGCCTGATGGCGTTCATGGGCGTCGTCCTAATCCTGTTCATCCAGGCGCTCGTGTCGGTAGCGATCTGGAACTACTTCCGGACGCACCATCCGGGTGAGCATCACATCTGGACGCACACGCTGGCGCCGCTGATCTCCGTGATCGGCCAGCTGGCCGTGCTGTTCGTGGCGATCCAGAAGATCGATTTCCTGGGCGCCGGCTACCGGTACGCGTGGTATCTCGTGGCCATCGACGTGATCGTCTTCGTCGGCGGCATCGGATACGCGCTGTACCTGAAATCCAGCGACCGGGCGAAGTACGAGACCATCGGCCGCATGGTGCACGACGGTCTCTAGCGGCATCCGCCGGAGGGGCGTCCGCAGCACGCGGGCGCCCCTCTCGCGTTTAATGACCCGCGATGCAAGGCCGCGTGCAGGACAAGGTGTGCGTCGTGACCGGCGCCGCCGCGGGCATCGGCCGGGCGGTGGCGGGGCGGCTGGCGCAGGAGGGCGGCCGGGTCGCGCTGGCCGACATCGACGTCGAGGGTGCCGAGCGGGCGGCGGCCGAGATCCCGGAGTCGGCGGCGTTCGGCGTGGACGTCACCGATTCGGCCTCCGTCGAGGCGCTCTACGCCGCGGTTCGCGACCGGTTCGGATCGGTCGACGTTTGCCACAACAACGCGGGCATCCTGCTCCCGGACGACACCGACCCGCCCGCCACGGACCTCGATGTCTGGCACCGGATCATCGCCGTCGACCTGACCGGCGTCTTCCTCTGCATGAAGCACCAGCTGCCGCACATGGTCGAGACCGGCGGCGGCTCGATCGTCAACATGAGCTCGATGGTGGCCCTGATCGGCTCGGCGACCCCGCAGACGGCCTATGCCGCGGCCAAGGGCGGCGTGCTCGCGATGACGCGCGAGGTCGCGATCACGTATGCGCGAAGCGGGATCCGCTGCAACGCGCTCTGCCCGGGGCCGGTCGACACGCCGCTCTTCCGAAACGCGCTCGCCGCCGACGAGGGCGGGCTCGAGCGGCGGATGGTGCACATCCCGATGGGCCGGCTGGGGACGTTTGACGACATCGCCAGTGCCGTCCTGTACCTGGCGAGCGACGAGTCGGCGTGGACGACCGGGCAGGCGCTCGTCGTCGACGGCGGCATCACCGCGGCCTACACGACGCCCGCATGAGGGCGGACGTCGCCATCGTGGGGGCGGGGCTCTTCGGCTCGTCGCTGGCGGTCGCGCTGGCGCGGGAGGGCATGCGGGTGGACCTGCACGACAAGGCGACCCCGGCCTCCGGCGACACCGGCCGCTCGTTCGGGATGGTGCGGGCGCACTACTCCAACGAGGTGACGGTGCGGCTGGCGAAGCGGGGGATCGAGCTGCTTGCCGGCGACAAGCGATCCGGCTACGTCCGCACCGGCTACATGCTGCCGGTGGCCGAGCGCGACCGGGATGCGTGCGCCCGGAACGTCGAGCTCGGCCGCTCGCTCGGCGTCGACTCGCGCCTGCTCGACCCCGAGCAGGTCGCCGCCGTCGAGCCCGCGCTTCGCACCGACGGGATCGCGGCCGCGGCGCACGAGCCGGACGGCGGCCTGGTCGACCCCGGCCGGATGACGCTCGCCTGGTTTGCCGAGGCGCTCTCGCTCGGCGTCCAGCCCCGGCTCGGCGCGGAGGTGACCGACCTGGACGCGCTCGACGCCGGCACTGTCGTCGTCGCCGCGGGCGGGTGGACGTCGCGCCTGCTCCCCGATCTCCCGATCGCGCTCAAGCGGATCGACGTGGCCCGCGTGCGGCCGCTGCGGGTGTCGGTCGTCGTCTCGGACACGGTCACGAACGTCGTCGTGCGGCCGCATGTGGGGGACATGGCGTGGGCCGTCGCCTACCGCGAGCCGGAGGGCTACGCCGACCGCGACGAGGCGCCCGAGCTCCCCGAGGACTCCTACCGCGACTCGGTCGCGCGGGCGCTGGCCGCGCGCTACGTGCGCGGCGGCGAGGCGGCGTGGGTCGACGGCTGGACCGGCGCGTACGACTCGACGCCCGACTGGCACCCGGTCGTCGGCTTCGTCCGCGACGGCGTCTATGCGATCGCCGGGCTCTCGGGCCACGGCCTCAAGCTGGCGCCGGCGATCGCGGAGTGCGTGGCCGCCCAATTGGCTGGCCGCGAACCGCCGATCGACCTGCATCCGCTGCGGTTCTCGCGCTTCGCCGAGGGCGACCTGCTGCACCTGGCATACGGGCCGAGTGCGAGGGCCTGAGCGTTGCCGCAGGTCCTGCCGTTCCTCGCGATCGCCGTGTTCGTTGTCGTCACGCCCGGCGTCGACACCGCGCTCGTGACCAGGAACGCGCTGCTTCACGGCCGCCGGGCCGCGATCCTGACCGCGCTCGGCGTGAACGCGGGGATCGCGATGTGGGCGACGGCCTCGGCGTTCGGCCTCGGCGCGCTCCTTCACCGATCGGAGGCGCTCTTCACGACGGTCCGACTGGTCGGCGCCGCCTACCTCGTCGTGCTCGGCGCACAGGCCGTGTGGTGGTCGTGGCGGCGCGGGCGCCCGGCCGCTCCCGAGCTCGCGCCGAGCCGCCGCTCGCCGTTCGTCCAGGGGATCCTGAGCAACCTCCTGAACCCCAAGATCGCCGTCTTCTTCACGAGCTTCCTGCCCCAGTTCGTCTCGCCCGGCGGCCCGGTGCTCGGGCAGCTGCTCCTGCTCGGCTTCCTCTTCAACCTGCTCGGGCTGGCCTGGCTCCTCGGCTGCGCCGTCCTCACGAGCCGCGTCGGCGACGCGCTTCGCCGGCCTCGCGTGAGGGCCGCCCTGGAGCGCGTCACCGGGTGCGTGATCATCGCGTTCGGTGTGCGGCTGGCTACCGAGCGCCGCTGAGGATCTCGGCGGCCAGCTGCGGCGAGACGTTACCGCCCGAGATGACGAGCGCGACGCCGGCGGAGCCGCTCACGTCGATGCGGCCCGCGAGAAGGGCCGCCGTGCCGACCGCCGCACCGGGCTCGCACGCCAGCTTGGCCCGTTCGTAGAGGAAGCGCATGCCCTCGCGGATCTCCTCGTCGGAGACCAGGACGACGTCGTCCACCAGCCGCGAGCACACCTCCAGCGCGATCGTCCCGGCGACAGGCGAGCGCAGCGCGTCGGCAATGGTGGGGCCGGGCACGGCAGGGACGGGATGGCCCGCGTCGAGCGCGGTGCGCATGGCGCACGAGAGCTCCGGCTCCACGCCGATCACGCGCGCGTCGGGCCGCAGGCCCTTCACCGCCGTCGCCATCCCTGCGATCAGCCCGCCGCCGCCGATCGGCACGATGACCGTGTCGGCGTCCGGCGCGTCCTCGACGATCTCGAGCCCGACGGTGCCCTGGCCGGCGACGATCAGCGGGTCGTCGTAGGGATGCACGATCACGCGTCCCGTCTCGGCGGCGATGGTGCGCATGCGCTCGAGCGCCTCCATGCTGTCGGCCGACTCCAGGTCGACCGTCGCGCCGTAGCCGCGGGCGGCCGCGACCTTGGCGGGACTGGCGTCGGCCGGCATGAGAACGAGCGCGTCGACCCCCTCGTCACGGGCGGCGAGCGCCAGCGCTTGGGCGTGGTTCCCGGCCGAGATCGTGATGGTGCCGAGCGCGCGCTCGTCGGGCGTGAGCGCGCGCAGGCGGTTGAACGCCCCGCGCGGCTTGAACGCCCCGATCCGCTGGAAGAGCTCTGCCTTGAGCCACACCGGCGCGCCGCAGCGCTCCGCGAGCGTGGCCGACGTGAGCATCGGCGTCCGGTGCACGTGGCCGGCGATCGCCTCCGCGGCGGCCTGGACGTCATTCAGGGTCGGTGCGTCTGCCATTTGGCGAATGCTCTCACAGAGCCGAACACATGGAGCCAGGCCGAATGCTGCGGCCGTGGGGGCGAGGTCGTTACCAGGTAACGACTCGAAACTGTCACGCCGGTGTCGCGCCGGCCGGTGCTGTTCAGGCGAGCGCGCGCATCAGCCATACCGCCAGCACGCGGGCGCAGCGGGCGACGTCCTCGAGAGCGACGTGCTCGTCCGGGGCGTGCGCCAGGTTGGGGTCGCCGGGGCCGTAGAGCACGGTCGGCGTCGCGCCGTGGTCGATCAGGAGGCGCGCGTCGGCGCCGTAGGGGACGCCCAGGAAGTCGGGCAGCTTGCCGAGGACGTCGCGGGCCGTCTCGGCGAGGCCCCATGAGAGCGGGTGGTCGTTCGCCACCGACGCCGAGGCGAACCGGCCCCCCGTGATCTCGACGGTCGCCGGGTGGTCGCGCAGCCACTCGTCGGCCGCGCACGCCTCCGAGACGACCGCGCGCAGCTCGGCCTCGGCCTCCGCCACGGTCTGGCCGATGCGTACGCCGTAGCGGCCCTCGGCGACGAGTCGGTCCGGGACCGTCGACGACCACTCGCCGGCGCTCACCCGGCCGATCGACGTCGGGTAGGGAAGCCCCGTCTCGCGCATCGAGCGCAGGATCTCGGCCTCGTTTCGGTCGCGCTCGTTCGCCTCGAGCGCGCGCATAACCGGCCACAGCTTCTCGACCGCCGAGACGCCCTCGCGCCGGAACGCGGCGTGCGCGCTTCGGCCCTCGATCGTCAGCGTGAACGTGATTGCGCCGGCCTGGGCGGTCACGATCTGGAGGTCGGTCGGCTCGGTGATGACCGCCACGCCGCCCGCATACCCCGCCCGGATCGCCGCCAGCATCCCGGCGCCGCCGTCCTCCTCGCCCGGAACGGTGAGCAGAATCGCCTCGCCGCCCAGCTCGGCCTCCGACTCGACGAGCGCCCGCATTGCCGCCAGGCCCGCGATGACACCCGCCTTCATGTCACACGCCCCGCGGCCGAACAGCAGGCCGTCGGCGATCCGCGGCTCGAACGGCGGCGACGTCCACTGCAGCTCGTCGCCCCCGCCGACGACGTCCACGTGGCCGGCGACGATCGCTCGCCGGCCGCTCTCGCCGTCGCCGATCCGCCCGGCGACGACCGGGTGCGAGTCGCGCGCCACCTCGACGCCGGGGAAGTCGGGGTCGGAGGCCAGATCGGCCGCCGCCACGTCGACCCGCTCCACCTCCAGTCCGGCCGTCGTCATCCGCAGGGCCATCTCGGTCTGCACCTCGCCCTCCGAGCCGGTCAGGCTGGGATGCGCCACGACGGCCGCCAGGTCGGCGGCGATGCGGTCGCGATCCACGGCCCCGACGGCGGCCAGCTCGGCCGGGGTCAGGTTCTTCATCCCCGAAGGATCGGGCGGGTGATGCAGGTCGGGCCGCCCGAGCCGTTCACGCACACCTCGGTGCCGGGGAACGTGTGCACCTCGCAGCCGCGGTCGAGGAGCGCGCGCTGCGTGACCGGGTTGCCCTCGACCATGACGACCACGCCCGGCCGCACGGCCAGGATGTTGCAGCCCTGGCTCACGATCTCCTCCTCGGGCACCGGGACGAGCGCCACGCAGCGCTCGCCGAGCAGCTCGTAGAGGCCGGCGGGGAGCTGGGGCAGGAAGACGACGGCCAGGTCGTCGGCGATCGGCGAGATGACCGAGAGCAGGTGCAAGCACTCGGCCGGGCCGTTGCCGTAGGGGACGTCGAAGACGTGCACCTCGCCGCCCACGAGCTCGGCCAGGCGGGCCGCGCCGGCCCGGTTCGTCCGAAGCGACCGGCCGATGCAGAAGACGTCGGGCCGAAGCCAGAACGTGTCGCCGCCGTCGGCCGTCTCGCCCTCGCCCAGCGTGCCGAGGACCGGGACGCCGTGCCCGGCGGCCCACTCGAGGAGCGGCGCCGTCTCGACCTGCCGGGTGGGCTTGCCCGACCGCAGGCCGATCATGCCGCGGTCCGTGACGAGCGCCGGGTCGAACGTGTAGGTGAGGTCGGGGCTCTCGGTCTCGGCGTCCAGCTGGTGGACGCGCACGCCCAGGTCGGTCAGCACCTCGCAGAAGGCGTCGTGCTGGCGCTGCGCCGCGGCCAGGTCGACCTCGTGGAGGAAGCCGTGGACGGGATTGGCGAACGCCGCGCCGAAGGCCGGCCCGGGCCGCTTCACGACGACGTCGTGCAGCGGCGCGGTCATGCTCTGGGCGCCGTAGAGGCGCGTGATGGGCGTCGTCTGGCTCATGCGGTCAGCGGTCGACGAGCGTAATGGTACGGAATCCGGCCGGCGTGCGATACCCGACCGCAGAAGCACGGGTCTTCGAGAACGCGACGACGCCGGTCAGGAAGCTGCCACTCGAGTCCGGCGTCGGGCTTCCCACCTGGTGCCAGCCGCCGTTCTTGTGCCGCTCGATCAGCGTCCTGTTGCCGAGCCCGGGGCTGCAGTCGCCGACCGCCCAGAGCTGCTTCGTGCCCGGGATCACCCCGACGGACGCGAGCTCGTTCGTGGCCGCGCAGCCGGCGCCGTCCGGCACCGTCACGGCCTTCCAGCCCGAAGCGGTGTGCTTCTCCGCGAGCGCGTGGCGCGATCCGGCGCCGCGGCCGCCGACCGCCCAGACGGTCTTGCCCACCGCCGTTCCGCCGAGGAAGAACGACTCGCCGCCGCGTGCCGGATCCGGCGTCGGGGAGATGTGCCAGCCCGACGCGGTGCGGTGCAGCGCCAGCGGGTGGAGCGACGCGCCTGCCACTCCGCGCTGGCCGAACGCCCACAGGTTGCTGCCGCTGCCGGCGATGCCGAAGAGCTTGTTGTCGCCCTTCGGGAGCGACGGCACCCGCTGCACCTTCCACTTCGAGCCGCTGCGGCGCAGGATGAGCGGGTGTGAGCTCCCGCCCGTCCCGGTCGCGTAGCCGACCGCCCACGTCCGGGCCGGAGTCGTGAGGACGCCCATCAGGAAGTCGTTCGGGTCGGGGTTCGGGCTCGCGACTGTCGTCCAGGTGCCGCCTTTCCTGCGCATGGTGAGCGTCTTCGACCGGTGCGGCCCGGCGCGGTAGCCGACCGCCCACACGCCGCGCCTGCGAACCGAGACGCCGAAGAGCTGCGCGCCCGATTCGCCGCCGGGCGCCGAATCGACATGCCAGGTCGCGCCCCGGTTCTCGGATCGCAAGACGAGCGTTCCCTGGTTCGTGCGGCCGACGGCGTAGAGCACCTGCGTCCTCGGGAGCCGGCCGACCTCGTTCAGGACGTCCTGTCCGCCGCTCGGGTTGGGGCTCGCGACGGTCGACCACGCCGCCGCGCTCGCAGCTACCGGGGCCGCAACCGCGAGTCCAACGGCCGCGAGCAGCATTGAGACGTGACGCTGTGCCCGCACCGCTCACTACACTAGCGCCCATGGCGGAGGAGCACGATTATCGCGAGCAGTACAACCAGGCCGTGAGCAGGGCGGTGGCCGGCGAGGTGGGCGCCTATCCCGACTTCGACCGCCACCGCCAGGAGACCGTCTGGCGGCTGCTCTCCTCCGACCGCCAGTCGCTGCTTCGGTTTTGCCAGCGGCAGGGAATCTCGGTCGGGCGGATGGAGACGATGAAGACGCTGAAGAGCCCGAAGCCCCTGTTCCAGCTGATCGCGGCCGGCCACGACGCGGACACCGTGGCCAAGTGGGTCCGGCGCGGGTGAGCCGCCTGATCGTCGTCGACTTCGACGGCACGATCACCGAGCGCGACACCCTCGACGAGATGTGCCGGATCTACGCGCCCGAGGCGTGGGCGGCGGCCGAGAACGACCTCCAGACGCGCACGATGACGCTGCGCGAGGTGATCGCCGCCGAGTTCGCGCCGATCAGGGGTGACCACGACACGATCGTTGCCGAGACGGTCGACCGCGCGCGGGTGCGGGCCGGCTTCGCCGAGTTCGTGCACGCGGCCGAGGATGCCGGCGACCGCGTGGTCGTCGTCTCGAGCGGCTTCGAGTCGGTGATCCGGCCGATCCTCGAGCGCGAGGGCCTCGACCATCTCGAGGTGGTCGCCCACGACGTCCGCTTCACGCCCGAAGGCGGCATCGTCGACTTCCGCCACGGCGAGCCGTGCCCGGTGTGCGGCGAGGAGTGCAAGCGCTCCGTGGTGGACTCGATGCGAGACGGCCGCGAGGTGGCCTACATCGGCGACGGCTACTCGGACCGCTGCGCCGCCCAAGCGGCCGACATCCGCTTCGCCCGCCGCTCGCTGGCCTCCTACCTGGACGGCGAGGGCGTGGGCTACAGCTCGTTCGACGACTTCACGACGGTCCGCGAAGAGCTCCTGGGGCCGGGCGCGGCATAGCGCGCCCGGCCCCAGCGGATCGCTCAGTCGCCTGAGGCGAAGCCGGCCTCGATGCGCTCCAGCTCCTCCTCGGAGCCCATGCGGACGGGCCCCTTGAACCAGTTCTTGGCCGAGAGCACCCACCATCCCCCGAAGAAGAGGAAGGCGCCGCCGACCGTGAGCGGTGCGTAGTTGACGTCGATCCAGTTGACGTTGAACAGGAAGTGGTCGCCGACCACCGCCCCGTTACCCGGGATGCCGTCTGGGAAGAGCGGCAGCATGAACAGGATGCAGATCAGCACGATCCACGCGATCGCCAGGGGATCGATCCACTTGTAGTGGTTGCCGAGGTGCCAGGCACCGCGCTCGAAGTTCTCCTTCGCGCGGTAGCGCAGGATGATCGGAAGCACGAACGCGATGTAGAGCCCGATCACGGCAATCGACGTTCCGACCGCGTATCCGACGATCGGGTTCTTCAGCGTCGGCAGCATGAGCGCCCACGAGAGCACGCAGATCGCCCAGATCGAGTTGACCGGGACGCGCTCCTTCTTCGATACCTGCCGCCACAGCCGGTGGCCCGGGACGGCCCGGTCGCGCGAGAACGCGAACATCATCCGGGACGCCGACGTCACAGAGGCCAGGCCGCAGAAGAACTGCGCACTGCAGGCGATCACGAGCAGGAACTCCGCCCATTTCGTGCTGAGCGCGTTCTGCCAGATGTACTGCACGGCGAACCCGTACTGAAGGGCGGTGTTCTTGACGGGGCCGGGGATCGCAAACGTCACGGCTACGAGCAGGATGAACCCGAAGATGACCGACACGACCACGGACATGACCATGCCGATGGCGGCCGACCGCGACGCGTTTCTCGTCTCCTCGCTCATGTGCGCGGAGGCGTCGTACCCCGTGATGGTGTACTGCGCCATGAGGAGCCCGATCCCGAACACGACCCAGAACATCGGATTCGAGAAGCTCGAGCCCTGGAAGCCTGAGAAGTTCTCGGTGTCGGTGAACACGAAGCTCACCGACTTGTGGTGCTCGGGCACGATGATGAGCGCGACCACGATGACAAGCACCCCGCCCATGTGCCACCAGGCGGAGATGTTATTGATCATCGGCAGCAGGCGGGGGCCGAAGGTGTTGATCAGGCCGTGCAGCGCCACGATCACCGTGTACGTCAGGAAGACGTGCTCCTTCGAGAGCGAGTAGTCGAACCACAGGTTCAGGAGCGATGAAATGAAGGTCGCCGCTCCGAAGTCGATCGCCGCCGTCACCGCGACCTGGCCCACGAGGTTGAACCACCCCGTGAACCAGCCCCAGCCCGGGCTCCCCAATCTCGAGGACCAGTAGTAGAGGCCGCCCGCCGTGGGGTACGTCGAGGCGATCTCGCCCATGGCGAGCGACACGAGGATGCAGAAGCCGCCGACGAGCAGCCAGCCCCAGGTGACGGCGATCGGCCCGCCCCAGCCGATGGCGATGTAGTACGACGTCAGGCAGCCGGCCAGGATGGAGATGATGGTGAACGAGATGGCGAAGTTCGAGAAGCCACCCCAGCCGCGTAGGAGCTCCTGGGCGTAGCCGAGGCGGTGCAGCATCTGCTCGTCCTCGGACAGGTGTGCGTGCGACGCAGCCACGGGTGGAGGTGTGCCGCCGCCCGTGGGTTGGCCGCCGCCGGGCGGTGTCGGTCCGCCGGGGGCACCGGGATCGGTGCTCATGAACCCTCCCTTCGAAGGTTGCCGATGCGGGCGAGACTAGACCCTGGGCCGGTCGGAGTAAAGCGGCCGGTCTGGAAGGCGGTCTAGACCGTCTGGAGCTCGCGCAGGGCGACTTCTGCGAAGCGCCCGGCCATGTCGCGGCCGATCGCCTCGTGGGCGGGGCCGTAACGGTCGAGCTCGGCGTCGTAGCGAACGCGGTCGTAACCGTACCGCGCGAGCTCGTCGGGCGCCATGTCGGCCCACGAGACCAGGATGTCGCGGGTCGTCTCGATGTGGAATTGCGCGCCCCAGGCCGCCTCGCCGATCCGGAACGCCTGGACGCAGGCCGGGTTCCGGGCCAGCTCGACCGCCGCCGGCGGGAGGTCGCAGGCATACAGATGCCACTGCATGGCCCGGAAGCTGGGCGGGAGCGAGCCCATGACCGGGTCGGCGGCCGCCTCGGGAGCGGCCTCGACGTCGAACCAGCCCACCTCGGCCGGCTCCGAGAGGTAGACGGTGCCGCCCGCGGCCTCGGTCAGAAGCTGGGCGCCCAGGCACAGGCCCATCGTCGGCACGCCCCGGGCGATCGCCTCGCGCAGGAGCGCCACCTCGTGGATCAGCCACGGGTGCTGGTCGGTCTGGTGTGTGTCGGCCGTCCCGCCGCCGGAGAGGATCGCCGCGAAGCCCTCCGGCGACTCCGGCAGCTCGCCGGCATGCGGGCTCACGGTGACGATGTCGAAGCCGCGCGCCTCGAGCGCGTCGACGAAGGCGCGGGCCGGGCCGCTCGACTCGTTCATGATGTGGAGCGCCCGCGGTGTCACTCGCACCGGCCGCCCAGGTGCTCGGCCAGGAACCGCTCCGCTTCGGCCTGGAACGCCATCGCGTTCTCGGGCTTCTTGAAGCCGTGGCCCTCGTCGGGGTAGACGAGGTACGTGTGCGGGATGCCGCGCTGGCTGAGCGCCGCGACGATCTGGTCGGACTCGCTCATCTTGACGCGCGGGTCGTTCGCGCCCTGGGCGATCAGGAGCGGGATGCGGATATCGCCCGCGCGCGAGAGCGGCGAGCGCTCCCACAGCAGGGCGCCGTCGTGGTCGGGGTGGCCGACCCGGCGGTGGAACTGGGAGACCAGCGGCTTCCAGTACGGCGGGATCGTCTCGAGCAGCGTCTGCAGGTTCGACGGGCCGACGATGTCGACGGCGCAGCGGAAGACGTCCGGCGTGAAGGTCGCCCCGGCGAGCGCCGCGTAGCCGCCGTAGGAGCCGCCGTAGATCCCGACCCGCGAGCGCTCGGCGTAGCCCTGCGACACGACGTGCTCGACGGCGTCGATCAGGTCGTCGTGCATCTTGCGGCCCCACTCGCGGTCGCCGGCGTTCAGGAACGCCTTGCCGTAGCCCGTCGAGCCGCGGTAGTTCACCTGCACGCACAGGTAGCCGCGGTTGGCAAGCCACTGGGCCGTGGAGTCGTAGCCCCAGGTGTCTCGGGCCCACGGGCCGCCGTGGACGAAGAGAACGGCCGGCAGGCCGGTCCGGGGCGCGTCCGGCGGGAACGTCAGGTACCCGTTGATCTCGAGGCCGTCGCGGGCCGCGAACGAGAACGGCTCCATCGGCGAGAGCCGGTAGCCGGCCAGGTCGTCGTGCTGGGTGAAGAGGAACCGGCCGGTCCGGCTGTCGCGGTCGAACGCGTAGTAGGAGACGGGCCCGTCATCGGCCGTGAAGCCCACGGTCCACGTGCGGTCGGCGTGGTCGCGCGAGATGAAGACGGCATCGCCCGGGTTGAGCGCGGAGATGGCCTCGACGTCGGGAGCGAGCGCCGGGTCGAGCACCTGATGCTCCAGCCGGGCGCGCAGGAAGCTCACGATCTCGACGGTGCGGGTGACGGGGTGGAGCTCCGCCGAGGCGATGTCGAAGGTGGGGTCGTCGGCCAGCGTCTCGGGCGCTGCGCCGGGCGTGAGCTTGACGAGCCCGGCGGCGTTGGCGCCGGCGGAGGAGATCGCATACAGCGACGCGTCGTCGGCGCTGAACCCGACCGCCTGGGCCGTGACCGCGTCGTCGGGGTCGAGCTCGAGCAGCGTCGCGCCGTCGAGCTCGAAGGTCGCTGACCCGTCGTCGTGCATGCGCACGCCGCCGCGCACGCGAAGCTCGTTGTCGACCAGCCAGTCGACGTAGCCGGGGTTCTCGGCGACGCGCTCGAGCTCCCCGGTGGCGAGCTCGAGACGGTGGACGTCGTGGAGCTCGGGGTTGTCCTTGTTCAGGCCCAGGAGGACGTGGCCGGGATGCCTCCGCGAGACGCCCATGACGCGGCCCTGCACGCCCTCGAACGGCGTCGTGTCGCGGTCCTCGCCCGTCTCGGGGTCGACCACGTGCACGCGCCAGTTCTCGTCGCCGCCCGAGTCCTGGAGGTAGATGAGGTGGCGGCCGTCCTCGGCCCAGCGGTAGCTGCGGATGCCGCGGTCGGTGTCGGACGTCACGGGGCGGGAGCCCTCGCCGTCGATGTCGCCGACCCACACGTTCAGGACGTCGTCGACCGGCGCCAGGTGGGCCAGCCGGCGCCCGTCGGGGGCGACCTCCGGGGAGCCCTTGTCGGGATTCCCGAAGAGGATCCTGCGCGGGATCAGCTCGGCCATCCCCGGAACCGTACCGGGCGCGCCGTTCGACGGCGGCCGTACACTCCCGCGGATGGATTCGCGGCCGATCGGCATGTTCGACTCCGGCGTCGGCGGGCTCACGGTGCTGCACGAATGCCTGGTCACGCTGCCCCACGAGGACTTCGTCTACTTCGGCGACTCGCATCCCGACCGCTTCCCGTACGGGCCCAAGCCGGCCGACGTCATCGCCCGCTTCGCGCACGAGGTGGCCGCGCATCTGGCGGCGCTCGACGTGAAGCTGATCGTGGTCGCGTGCAACGCGGCGACGGCGTCGGCGCTGCCGGGCCTGCAGCGGGAGTTCTCGGTGCCGCTGATCGGCGTGATTACGCCCGAGGCGCACGCGGCCGTGCAGGCCACGCGGACGCGTCGGGTGGGCGTGATGGCGACCGAGGCCACCGTCGCCAGCGGCCGCTACCCGCAGGCGGTGCACCTGCTGGATGCCGGCATCGACGTGGCCCAGGTGGCGTGCCCGCTCCTCGTGCCGCTCATCCAGTCGGGCGACGTCCACGGCGAGGAGCTGCACGACGCCGCCCGCGGCTACGCGGCCGAGCTGAAGGAGGCGGACGTCGACACGGTCATCCTGGGCTGCACCCACTACCCGCTCATCCGGCCGATGCTCCAGCGCATCTTCGGCCGCGGCGTCACGCTCATCACCTCGGCCGAGGAGATCGCGCGCGAGGCGGCCGACACCGTCGCCCGCCGCGGCGTCTCGAACGAGCGCGACCGGGAGGGGGCCTACCGCTTCATGTGCACGGGTGACCCGGCCGCGTTCCGCGAGGTGGCCGGCCGGTTCCTCCAGCTCCCCCTGACCGAGGTGGAGCGGGTCGATCCGGCGGCGCTGGCGGTGGCGGCGTGACGCGCGCCGACGGCCGGGCGGCCGACGAGATGCGGCCGGTGGCCATGGACCTCGACTTCATCCCGTCGGCGACCGGCTCCGTCCTCTTCGAGATCGGCTCCACGCGGCTCATCTGCACGGCGATGGTCGAGGAGTCGGTGCCGCCGTGGATGCGCGGCCGCGGGACCGGCTGGGTCACGTCCGAGTACGGCATGCTGCCGGGCTCGACGGGCGACCGCAAGCCGCGCGATGCGACCCGCGGCAAGCAGGACGGCCGCACGGTCGAGATCCAGCGGCTCGTGGGCCGCTCGCTGCGGTCGGTGGTCGACTTCCGCCAGCTCGGCGAGCGCACCGTCTGGATCGACTGCGACGTGATCCAGGCCGACGGCGGCACCCGCTGCGCGGCCATCTGCGGCGGCTACGTGGCGCTGGCACGTGCGATCTGGCGGCTGGTCGGGAGTGGTGCGCTGCAGCGGACGCCGCTCACCGACTCCGTGGCGGCGATCTCGGTCGGGATCGTCGACGGTGAGCCGGTGCTCGACCTGCCCTACGCCGAGGACAGCCGGGCGGAGGTCGACATGAACGTCGTCATGACCGGGTCCGGCGAGCTGATCGAGGTGCAGGCCACGGCCGAGAAGACGCCGTTCGGGCGGGCATCGCTCGACCAGATGCTCGAGCTCGCGGCGGGCGGCATCGGCGACATCTCGCGCGAGCAGGAGCGGGTGCTCGCGCCTCCGGCGTGAGAATCGTCCTCGCGTCCGGGAACGCGCACAAGGCCCGCGAGCTGGGCCGGCTGCTCGACGGCTGGGAGGTCGAGACGTTCGCCGGCGGGCTGCCCGAGGAGACGGGGGAGACCTTCGTCGAGAACGCCCGGCTCAAGGCCCGCCACGTGCACGCCGCGGTCGGCGGAGCGGAGTGGGTGCTGGCCGACGACTCCGGGATCGAGGCGGCGGCGCTTCAGGGCGCGCCGGGCGTCCGCTCGGCCCGCTACGCCGGCGAGGACGCGACCGACGAGCAGAATCTGGCCAAGCTGATGGGCGCGCTCGCGGAGTCGGACGACCGCCGCGTGCGGTACGTGGCCGAGCTGGTCGCGATCGCCCCGGGCGGAGGCGAGGTCAGCGCACGCGGCGAGCTGACCGGCACGCTGGCCGCTGCCCCGCGCGGCACGGGCGGCTTCGGCTACGACCCGGCGTTCGTCCCGGACGGCGAGACGCGCACGGTGGCCGAGATGTCGCCCGGCGAGAAGGACGCGATCTCCCACCGCGCCCGCGCGGCCCGCGCCCTCCTCCCCCTGCTTGAAAAAACGGGGTCAGACCCCAATTTTTCAGGCTAGGCCCGCCAGCTCCTCCGGCGGCGGCTGGCGGCGCGACCAGTGAAACCAGTTGATCTCGGCGCCCAGCACGATGATGTTCGCCATCAGGTAGAGCCAGACGAGCAGGATGACCAGGCCGCCGAACGCTCGCAGCGCGAGCAGCTGGTCGGAGAAGCGCAGGTAGAGCGGCAGCGCCTGGAATGAGGCCTGGAAGAGCGCCGCGCCCACCAGCGCCCCCGGCCACACGTCGCCGCGGTGCAACTCCACGTTCGTCAGGTAGCGGTAGATCGCCATCAGGAAGATGAACGACCCGACGGACGAGGCCGCCATCGTCGCCAGGTACGCCGCCACGTTGAGCTGGATCAGGTGCGGCGCGTGCCGGTCGACCCAGCCGGTCGCCGCGATCGTGGTCAGGAGCGACGCGAACAGCACCACGACCGACGAGACGACGAGCGAGAACGTGACCCACTTCTGGTGCAGGAACGCCCGGTTCTGTACACGGAAGACGATGTTCAGGGCCGACTCGAGCGCGGAGTAGAAGCCGAGCGACGCCCACACGATGCCGAGCAGGCCGATGATCCCGAGGGTGCCGGCGTTTCGCTGGACGCTGCGCACGGGCTGAAGGAGGTCGTGGGTCGACTGGCCGGGGAGGATGTAGCCCAGCTCGCGGATCATGTACGAGCTGGCGGAGAGCTGGCCGACGAGGCCCAAGAGCGACACCGCCAGGAACATGAAGGGGACCAGCGAGAGCAGCGCGTAATACGCAACCATGGCTGCCAGGTGTGGGCCCCTGTCCTGCACGAACTTCGCAAGTACGGGGCTTCCCTGGCGGGCCGCGTTGCGAAACGGGCGCAGGACTGTGTGGCCGGGCGTTGCCACTGCAGGTGAGGATATCGGCATGTGCTAGCGTCATCTCGATGGATCCGAATTCGGCGATCCGCGAGCTGAAGGACCTTTCGACCCAGATCGAGGCCGTGGTCCTGGCCGGCGCCGACGGCGCGCCGATCGCCTCGACGCTCCCCGACGAGCGCTCCACGCGGGTGGCCCGGCTGGCCGCCGACCTCGTGACGCGCGCCGACGGGGTGCGCAGCGACCTCGGCCGTGAGGCGCTGGCCCAGCTCCAGGCGGCGACGCCGGACGGCAGCGTCTTCGTCGTCCTCGACTCCGGCCGCCTGGCGGTCGCCACCACGGGCCCCGACCCCACCGTCGGGCTCGTCTTCTACGACCTGAAGACGCTCCTGCGCCAGGTCGAGAACGGCGCAGGCAAGGAGGAGGCGGCCGATGGCTAGGCGCCGCCTCGCCCTCGGCGTGCTGGTGGGCGCGGGCTCCTTCGCCGGCACGCTCCTCTACCGGCGCCGCAGTGCACGCGCCCGCACGCGGGTCGACCTCTACTTCGACGACGGATCGATGATGTCGCTCGGGACCGGCTCGCCCGACGCCGACGCGCTGCTCCCCATCGCCAGCGAGCTCCTCGCCGAGGCGGGGTGACGGGGCCGGATCGCGCGGAGCTGGGCCGCCGGCTCCTCGAGCGCGCCTACCTGGAGGGCGACTTCGTGCTCCGCTCGGGGCGCCGCAGCCGCTACTACCTCGACAAGTACCGCTTCGAGACCGAGCCCGAGCTCCTGGCCGGCCTGGGCCGCGAGATCGCCGCGCTCCAGCGCGAGCACGCGCCCGACGCGGAGCTCCTGGCGGGCCCGGAGCTGGGCGCCGTGCCGCTCGCCGCGGCCACCTCGATGGAGGCGGCCCTGCCCTTCGTGATCGTGCGCAAGGCCGCCAAGGACTACGGGACGGCCAACCGGCTCGAGGGCGTCTACGCGGCGGGGCAGCGGGTGTGCGTGGTCGAGGACGTTGTCACGTCGGGCGGCGCGCTCCTCGCCGCGGTCGCCGCCCTGCGCGAGGCGGACCTCGACGTTTGTGCTGCAATTTGCGTGGTTGACCGCGAGGAGGGCGGCGCCGCGGCCATCGCCGCCGCCGGCGTGCCGTTCCACCCCCTGTTCACCGCCTCGGACCTTGGCGTCACATCTGTGACGCAATCTGTCTGATCCCGCTTGGGGATTCGAATTGTGGCCGTCCGATGCCGGTGGTAGGGTGCCACCGCTTCACACGTTTCAGGACCCACTACCAGGAGGAGAGGCGTGACGAAGAGTGATTTCATCGACGCCGTGGCAGCCCGCTCGGGCCTCAGCAAGAAGGACGCGGGCGTGGCGCTGGATGCGGTGCTCGATTCCGTGAAGGACGCACTGCAGAAGGGCGACGAGGTCGCCTTCACCGGTTTCGGCAAGTTCAGCGTGCAGGCGCGCAAGGCCCGGACCGGCGTGAACCCGCGCAATCCGTCGCAGAAGGTCACCATCCCTGCGAGCAAGGTGCCGAAGTTCTCGGCAGGCAGCCAGCTCAAGGCGGCTGTCAAACAGTAGAGGCGTGACGCTCGAGCGTCCCCGCGCCGGGCTCGCGGGGGCGCTCGCGTCGTTTAACCACGACCCCGGAGGAGCTCGATGAGCGACAGCCCCCGTTCCACGGTGGTGGCGCCCGGCGGCGGCACCACGATCGAGGGCCCGGTGGGTGGCCCGCTCACGTTCAAGGTGCGCGGCGCCGAGACCGGTGGCGCCCTCACGGCCCTGGAGAACGTGATCCCGCCCGGCGAG